>Ga0073928_10002622_pt1 | contig 30399 bp, 30 predicted proteins | sample PaiPotPPA55metaG_FD_76969 | JGI IMG/M metagenome (GOLD analysis project Ga0073928, IMG submission 76969) | Iron sulfur acid spring bacterial and archeal communities from Banff, Canada, to study Microbial Dark Matter (Phase II) - Paint Pots PPA... ...
ATCTCATGCGATTTTTGACCACTCGACTCCGTGCCGCTCTACTGGCTTCGCTGGCCATCCTTGTTAGCGCCGCTTCCCTCCCAGCGGGCGACAAAGTTGCCACGTTTCCGTTGGATCAGGTGAAGCCCGGTATGAAGGGCGTGATGTATACGATTTTCTCAGGCGACGAGGTGGAGAAAGTTGACCTTGTGGTTCTCGGCATCCTGCACAACGCCATGGGACCCAAGCAGGACGTGATTCTCGTGCAACTCCTCGGCGAAAAAGCCGAGCACACCGGAGTGGTCGCGGGAATGAGCGGCAGCCCTGTTTATTTCGACGGCAAGCTTGCCGGGGCGCTATCGCTGAAGATCGGAATCTTCAACAAGGAAGCAATCGGCGGCGTGACGCCCATTGCCAGCATGCTGGAAGTGGCAACAGCTTCGGGGCCTGCCACGAGCGCCACGGCGCTTCCGCCGTCTTCGCCGAACCCTATGTATGCGGGGCCATCGGACGCTCGATTCAACGCGAGCGCCATGCGCGTTCCTGTGCCGGGCAATTTTATGCGTCGCGCGTCGGCTGGCGCGGGCGATTTCCTCATCCCGATCGAAACGCCCCTCATCATGACCGGCGTGTATCCCGAAACGCTCGTGCAATTCAGCCGGGAACTTTCCGCATGGGGCATGACGGGTATGGCGGGCGGAACGGCCGAGCCTTCACCCGAAGATGGGAACCTCAAACCTGGCGATATGGTTGGAATGGAATTGATTCGCGGCGATCTGTCGCTCAGTCCCGGTTGCACGGTAACCTCCGTCGAGAACGGCCGCGTACTCGCTTGCGGACATCCGCTTTTCGGCTTTGGCTCGGTGGCGTTGCCGCTGACGCGCGGGCATGTTGTAACCACGCTGGCATCGTCGATGGCGTCGACGAAGATAATGACTTCCGGCGGGACCATCGGCACTCTCACTCAGGATCGAACCACAGCAGTAATGGGCAAGCTTGGCCCAGGCCCGGCGATGATTCCCCTGGACGTGACGCTGACGACGCCAATGGCCGAGAAGAAATTTCATTTTGAAGTGATTGAGAATGCGCAACTCACCCCCCTGCTCGTGGCGCTCGCCGCGTTTAACGGGATCGTCAGCAACCCGGCGTACAGCGAAGGTTTCACGCTTCAGCTCGAAGGCTCGATCGAATTGAAGGGCCATTCGGCCGTGCACATCGAAAACCTTTTTGCGCCCACGGACATGCCGGTTCCAGCCGGTGTTTTCGTTGCCACCGCGGTACAGGGCGATTTCGCGCGCATTTATTCGAATCCCTACGAGCAGGCAAAAGTGGAGCGCGTTCAGTTGCACGTCACTGCGCTTACCGAGCGCCGCGTCGCTCAAATCGACAATGCGTGGATCGAGAAAAGCGAAGTGCGGCCCGGCGAAACGGTTTCGGTAAAGGTTCTGCTGCGGCCCTATCGCGGCACGCCGTTCATTCAGGAAATTCCCGTGACCATTCCCGAACAAGCCGCGCGTGGGACGCTGCAATTGGTGGTCAGCGACGCGGAGACGTTGAATCGCAACGTCCAATTTCTCGCCAACAATTCCCAGGCGCAGCTCCCCGGTCTCGAAGAGCTAATCAACTTGATGAACCGGGAGCGGCAGAACGACCGGCTCTACGCAACGCTGCTTCAGCCGACGCCGACTCTGCTCGTCGAAGACAAGGAAATGCCCAACGCGCCTATTTCCGAAATCAACGTGCTCGATCAGCGGCAGAATCCCGGCGGCTCGCGGCTGCTGTATCAATCGAAAGCGGGCGAATGGTCCGTCGAAATGCATCAAGTGATCGCGGGAGAGCACGCGATCGCGATTACCGTGAAGTGAAAGCCCTCGCCAAAGGAGATTGCTGCTGATGACGCGTCAAACAACCCTGGTGTGTCTCTTCGCGGCTGCGTTTTTGGCTCCCGTCATCGCTCCATTGGCCGCGCGCGCGGAACACACGCGCTCCTGGCGTCAAACGGACTACGCCGAATTCGATAAGGGCACGGCCAAGGGAGTGGCGCTGCGCAGCGACGGCAAGCTGATGCCGGCCCCGAAATTCACGCCGTTTGCCGATCCGAACATGGCCTACCTCTGGGCGCTGAAAATGGATTCACGCGGACGGTTGTACGCCGCAGGCGGTTCGGACGCGAAAGTTCTGCGCTTCGACGACGCCGGAAAATCGACCACCGTGTTCGAAGCCAGCGAGCTGGCGGCGCAGGCAATCGCTTTCGACAAAAACGACAATCTCTACGTGGGAACTTCTCCCGACGGCAAAGTTTACAAAGTCACGCCCGATGGAAAGAAAAGCATCTACTTCGAGCCGAAGACAAAATATATTTGGGCGCTCGCCGTGGATTCGCAAGGCGCGCTCTTCGTCGGAACCGGAGATAAAGGCGAAGTTTTCGTAGTCACTCCCGACGGCAAGGGTCAATCGTTTTACCAGAGCGACGAGCGGCACGCACGCTCCCTCGCGTTCGATGCGAAGGGGAATTTGCTGGTTGGAACCGATCCCAACGGCTTGATTCTCCGCATCGAGATAGGGCGAACGAATGCGCAGGCGGCGCCGCAAGCCGGTTCGTCGTTTGTGGTCTACGAGACCAACAAGAAAGAGGTCACTTCCCTGCTCGCCGATTCGAGCGGAAATCTTTATGCCGCCGCCGTGGGCGAAAAACAGCGCGCGGCTGGCGCGATTCCCATCGTCCAAACGTTTCCCATCGTTCCACCGGCGCCGCCGGCGATTAGCGCGCCGAATCTTGCAACCGCTATTCAGCAAACTCCAGCCACGGCGCCCATTGTTAACTATCCTTATTTTCCTTCGACTACCGGCGGGGCGGAAGCGGTGAAGATTTCCACCGACGGCGCGCCGGAAACGCTGTGGAGCTCGCGCGAGGATCTGGTGTTTGCGATCGATCGGTCTTCTGGGGGCAAGCTACTGCTCGGCACCGGCAATAAGGGCGCGATCATCGAACTCGAAGGCAACGAAGTTTTCTCGAGCGTGGCCAAGACGGCTTCCGCGCAAGTGACCAGCCTTTTGTCCGGGCCCGGCGGCAAAATCTTCGTCGCCACGGCGAACCCCGGCAAAATATTTACGCTAGGGCCCGGATTTGAATCGCAAGGCAGTTTCGAATCCCAAACATTCGATGCGAAAATATTTTCGCACTGGGGACGCCTCACCTGGTGGGGCGAAAACGGCGCGACCACGGGCAAGGTAGCGTTCTATGTTCGCTCCGGAAATACTTCGAGCCCCGAAAAAAACTGGAGCCCGTGGGCGGGACCGGTCAAAAACAGCGGCGGCGAAACGGTGAATTGCCCTCCTGCGCGTTTCGCGCAATGGAAAGCGGTATTTCTCGACTCCGATGGCGGAGGCGCGCCCAGCATTTCGTGGGTGAGCCTGGCTTATCAGCCCAAGAATGTGGGACCCGTGATTGACGACATCGCGGTGCAGGATCCCGGCATTCGCCTGCAGGGATTCAACGCGCTGGTTGGCGGAGCCGGCGCCGCTCCCACGACGCCCGTGCAGCTGAGGTTGCCGCAGCGCGGAACGGGCAGCACTCCCGTGACGTTCGTCAACCAAGAGGCGGTCGGCAGCCGTCCGCCGAAGGTGGACGTCCCGCCGCAGGGATTCGCGGATCGCGGGTACCAAAGCGTGCTGTGGAGCGCGCACGACGACAACGACGACGATATTTTGTTCACGATTTATTACCGCGGAGAAGGCGAGAAAAACTGGCGCCTGCTGAAAGATAAGGTCACGCAGAAATATTATTCGTGGGACACGGCGACGATGCCGGACGGCGCGTACGAACTTAAAGTTGTTGCGTCCGATTCGCCGTCGAATCCGGCGGGCGAGGCGCTTTCGACCGAACGCGAGAGCGAGCGCTTCGAAATCGCGAACACGCCGCCGCGAATCGACAATCTCCGCGCCGCGCAGGCGTCGCCGACCGTCAAGGTTACTTTTGACGGCGTCAGCTCCTCGGGAGCGATCGCGCGCGCGCAGTACAGTCTCGACGGCGGAGACTGGCAAATCGCTTTTCCCGCCGGCCTGCTTTCCGACGCGCCGAAGGAAAGCTACCAGCTCGAACTTCACGGCGTCGCGCCCGGGGAGCACACGATCGCGGTGCGGATCACCGACCAATTCGAGAACGCCACTACGGCAAAAGTGACGTTCAGCGTCAGCGCGTCGAAGTCTAAGTAAGACACGCGCATTTTTTTGCACGCAACCGGGGGCGCTAGTTGGCCCAGCTTCGCACTTTCTCCAATGCTTCGAACCGCTCGATCACGGCGCCCACGCCCACCGATCCATTCGCATGCGAATCGACGTGCACTACCCGCGCGTCGCACTTCACCGATTCCGCGCCGCGGCCTGTGAGTTCGCCGGGAAGCGTGAAAAACATCTCGAGCGGTTCACCGACGGACAGCTTCATCGACGAGGTAAAATAAATCCCGCGCTCGGAAATATTCGCGGTTTGCCCTTCCTGGATTCCCAGACGCCCCGGCGACGGCGCCACGGGCGCCGCTCGCAGTTCCGTCATCGAGGCGGGCGCGGCGCTCGCCACTCCTACACCCACGGCGCCCGATAAAACTCGGAATCGAAGCGGTACCACGCACGCTTTGCGGGGAGCAATACGACGTTCTTTGGCGCCAGCCATACATTCCTCCTGAATGGACTTCACGTGTTCTGCGGATTTACTGCAGGAAGGGGTACGCGCAGAGTCGCATGCTGGCCGGAACGCGTCAATGATTTTAATCTTGGTTTCAATGTTCGGGATTTTAATGTTTGCGAATTTCAATCGTCGCGGGGAGGCGGTAACTCCTGCCAATATCCGGACCAAATTGGAATGTGCGCTGCTCCGGCGGCAGACTGGCAGGGCCGTGTCGCTGTGCCATAATGCAACGTCGGCTAGGTTATTGCCCAACTGGCTTCGAAAACGATGACGACTCACGCTATCTCGCAAGTTGTGCCCGATCTCGCAGCGATTCGCGTTGCGCAGAAACGCATCGCTCCGCACATCCATCGAACAGCCGTGATTACCTCCGCTTCGCTGGACGAAATTGCCGGGGCGCGGCTTTTCTTCAAGTGCGAGAATCTGCAAAAAACCGGGTCCTTCAAGATTCGCGGCGCGACGAACGCGGTCTTCTCGTTGACCGACGACGAAGCGAAGAACGGCGTGGTCGCGCCATCTTCGGGTAATCATGCTGCGGCGCTGGCGCTTGCGGCGCGGTGGCGGGGCATCCCGGCGTACATCGTGATGCCGTCGAACTCGTCCGCCGTAAAGAAACGCGCGGTCGAGCATTACGGCGGAAAAATCACGGAGTCCGAGCCGAACGTCGCGTCGCGCGAAGCCGTTTGCGCCGCCGTGATACGCGAGACGGGCGCGCATCTGGTCCACCCATACAACGACACGCGCGTGATCACCGGACAAGGAACCGCCGCGCTGGAGCTTCTGGAAGAAGCGCCCGATCTCGACTTCATCATCACGCCGGTGAGTGGCGGCGGACTTCTGAGCGGGACGGCGATCGCCGCGAAAGGAGTCCGCCCGCAAATCAAGGTGGTGGGCGGCGAGCCGCGGAATGCGGACGATGTTTCGCGTTCGCTCGCGTCGGGGAAAATCGAACCCGCGTCGCCGTTCGAAACGATGGCGGACGGGCTGCGCGCGACGCTCTGCCCGCTGACGTTCTCCATTTTGCGCGAGCGCGTCGACCTGGTTTCGCTGGTGAGTGAAGACGAAATCGTCGAGGCGATGCTGTTGCTGTGGGAGCGCGCGAAATTCGTCGTTGAGCCGTCGGGAGCCGTTGCTGCCGCGCCCGCGCTGCTGCGGCGCATAGGAGCCGAAGGCAAAAAAGTGGGCATCATCCTCAGTGGCGGGAACCTCGACTTGCGGCATCTTCCCTTCTAATTGCGGGCTTTCTAACTGCGAGCGGTCTAATTGCGGACGTTCTAATCGTTGGTCGTTGTTTGTTGCGATTAGACGTGGAGCGGATATTGATTTCGCAGAGGTTAAGTGTGTTTCTAATTGCGCGATGTTGCGATTAGAAACAGAGGTTTCGAGTGAAGACCAAGGCGGTTGCGCAGGTGAAGCAGCGCAAGTGGAAGTGATGCACACAGAGCCCCTTCTTTGCTGCGTCACGAGGCGCGATTCGTGAATCGCGAGCCTCGAAAAATTAGCTATTAGAAGGGACAGGCACGTTGATTTTGCGAGGGTTAAGTCCAATTCTAATCGCGGAATTTCGCGATTAGAAAATAGCGATTCGGGCGCAATGCAGGAGTTTGGACGGGTGAGACAGCGCCCCGCAGAGTCATCCGGAAGCGCAAGTCGCACAAGCGGAGGCGTCCGGCAAGGCGGACGTTTGACCGATCGCGCAAATAGCCCCCAAAGCTCCCCATACCGGGGACTTGGGAAACCCTATGCTGTAGCATCTTAACTTTTCCTTATTCTTCGTTTTACTTCGAGGTGCGATTCACTCGCAGGAAAAAGGTCGTGGGCGCTTTGAAGGGCGTGCCGAAGTCAGGTTAGCAGATCGACCGAGAATTGAAACTGACCTGTATACCAAAGAAAGTACAGCTGTCCTTGCGTACCAACTTGGTCAGGGATTTGTGACGGGAGGTACTCCGGAGTGGAGAGAGGACGCCAGGAGCGGGAAAAATCCGCACCCTTGCAAAAACCGCAAGGACGCGGGCACCCCTTCAATTTTCGCGCCTGTCAGGAATTGAATCCGTGTGAGCTCGTGGAAGTTGGGCTGCAAAGGGCCGACCACCTGCCCCAAAGAGGGCAGCGTGACGGGATCATTCCCTCTCTCCTTGGTGAATATATGAAGGATATTTGAAAACTCTATCTAGTTTGTACTTCGGTTTATTCGCCTCGGGCAATGATATGCGGAAAAATATACCGTCGTCTTTCATAACTGTTACCGCGTTATCGCTATAGTAGAGACGAGCATTTACATAGATTGTGCTGTAGTCCTTCGCAATAACAAGCTGAAATTCAGGCGATCTCGTATCATCTACGATCTCGAAGGCATAATCGTCATAGTTCACGTCAAAATTTGATGCGGGGTTATATTGCAATTTCTGATTGTCGAAAACGAGAATCGGCTTACCCCCGTCACCCATAATAGTGACCTTCACAACTAGGCCCGACCACCAAGTTTTTCTAGCCCATATTTCAAATGGGCGCGGATTGATCGAAACGCAGTGCGAGAAATCAATACCCTCGCTCAAACGGGAGACTGGAAATCTACAACTAGCGCCAGTTCTGAGGATGAAAGTTTTTGCATCATGCGGGCGGAGCAGATTGGCGAGCGGGCCACGAACAGGGTCTCCCCATATATATGACAAGACCGCCAAGAAGTACAAAAAAACAGTAATTGTCAGCATAGCTCTACGCCCGTTCCCAGAGGTAGAACTCGCAAAGAAGAGTGGAACGACACCCAGGGCGGCCAGTAGAAATGGAACCGTGAAGTCCCTGAGGCTGGTTGGCATGATTGTCGGCATTGTACGCTTTTCGGACAGGCGACCCAAAATTGGTAACTATCGTTAGTTGGCTCATCGGGACTTAAGCTAGGCAGTGAGATAAACTGTCGAGCCGGTTGGGTGTACCTGCGATTTTGCAAACTATGACGCGTTCTGTGATTCAAGTTTCCGGAGTGCGCAAGACCTACGGCTCAACGGTGGCCGTCGACGAGGTGTCGTTCGAGGTAAACGACGGCGAGATCTTTGGCTTAATCGGGCCTAACGGCGCGGGAAAAACGACCACGATGGAGTGCATCGAAGGCCTGCGCATGCCCGACCGAGGCACCATCTCGGTTCTGGGCCTCGATCCCGTTCGCGACATATACAAGTTGCAGGAACGCATCGGAGTTCAACTGCAGCAGGCGCAGCTGCAGAAGCGGATCAAAGTATGGGAGGCGGTAGACCTCTGGGCCTCGCTTTACCAGAAAAAAGCGATAGACGGCGAACGCTTACTCGAACAACTCGGCCTGGCCGATAAGCGGGGCGCCTGGTTCATGAACCTCTCCGGAGGCCAGAAGCAACGGCTGTTCATCGCGCTGGCGCTGATTAACGATCCGGAGGTGGTGTTTCTCGACGAGCTGACCACCGGGCTTGACCCGCAGGCGCGGCGGGCCATCTGGGATCTCGTGCGCGGCATCCGCGAACGAGGCAAGACCGTCTTTTTGACCACTCATTTGATGGAGGAGGCCGAACGGTTGTGCGACCGGGTAGCAATCATCGAGCACGGACGCATCATCGACATCGACAGGCCGGAGAGGCTGGTCGACCGGCACTGCCCCGAGCGAACCGTGGTCCTGGCGACGGACGACTCGAACGCTGAAGAACGCTTCCGGGCGATCCCGGGAGTGGAGACCGTAAACCGCACTGACTTGCGATTCACCATTCGCGGCCGGGGCGACGATTTGGTGACCGAAGTGATTCATTGCCTGTCGGAGAATCGGGTCCGCGTGACGGATTTCCGAACGATTCTACCGAACCTTGAGGACGTGTTCCTGAAACTTACCGGCCATTCAATTCGTGATTAGCGATTCGCGACTGGGCTCGACAATGATGCTGCGTGGACTGTGGAAACTGACCTGGATCGAGATCAAGATATTCCTGCGCGAGCCGCTTGGCGCGTTTGGGACAATCGGCTTCCCCGTTCTAATTTTCATCGTATTGGGCCGCATCGCCGGGCGCGGACTCGCGCCGTCCTCGTTTGCCGCCACCGGGTTTATCCGGGTGGGCCTGCCGGTTCTTGCGGCCGTGCTGATAGCCGTGAGTTCCGTGCTGTCGCTGGTGACGATTATTTCGATCTACCGCGAGGGCGGCATCCTCAAGCGCCTTCGGGCCACGCCGCTGCGCCCGCAGACGATCCTTACGGCCCACGTGATCGTGAAGCTGATGCTCACGGCAGCCACACTGGGCTTGATGGTGCTGGCGGGCAAGCGGTATTACCCCGTCGGCTTTCATGCTCCATTGTTCTCGTTCACGGTTGCACTGCTGATCAGCACTTTGAGCATCCTGTCGATCGGCTTCCTGATCGCCAGCATCGTTCCCACGGCGCGGTTTGCGCAGCCGATCGGCGGCGCTATTTTGTATCCGATGATTGGTTTCTCGGGACTCTTCACGCCGGTCAGCTCGATGCCGCCAGTCCTCCAAGCGGTTGCGCGAGTGCTGCCGATGACGTACGCGGTGTCGCTACTTGAAGGGATCTGGAAGGGCGACGGGTGGTGGCCGCATATGGGAGACGTTGCAGCACTGGCGGCGGCGTTTGCGGTGTGCATCGCGCTCTCCGCAAAAGTGTTTCGTTGGGAGTAGAAAGATTTCTTGAAACCACTTCCACGCACAATGGCAATGAAGCCCCGCAAGCCCCGGACTCGATATCAAGAAATAGCATTTGGTATTTTGATTATGTGCGCCGGGGGCATATTCGCTACGGCTTTAGGCTGCCCTGCTTGGGATGCGGCTTTTCATGGGAGTCTGGTCGTCGCCATCGTTTCGCAGAAAGGAAACTACATCGTTGTTGCGGCGGATAGCCGAGAAGTGGATGAGTCCGATACACCGATTGATGACAAAAGCTGCAAAGTGATTGCGCTGGGCGGGAACACGCTGTTCTTTGAAACTGGAACTCCACTTATTATCGTTCGGCGCGGCAAATCCTGGAACGCGCAAGACGTAGCGCGCGCGGTATACAGAGAATCGAAGAAACGCGATGCCAGGGATCTGTCCATCACCTGGGGTGACAGGGCTCTGAGTTGGTTCGACGCGCAATCGGAAGCGGATTTAAAATCAGTGTCGGAGGCGAAGGGCGGAATTATCACCGGCGGATTTATTAACTTCAAAGAAGGCAAGAATCCGTCGATTCAAACTCAGGAAATCACTTTTTCCGCGCGCAACCACACATTGACCCGGGGACTCGCAAGCGAACCACCAGCGCTGGGCCAGGTTATGTTTTCCGGCGTGGGTAAGAATTTGATCGAAGAATTCTTCGCCGGGAAAACTCTTCGAGCCCTGCGGGCTTTCTCGTCGGTTGAAACCGTGCACCGTGTTGGCGTTAATTCGCGGGTGGACGCGAGGCTGGCGCGAAAAGCCATTCAATTTGCGATCGCCAATGAAACCGGGAGAGACAAGAATACGATCGGCGGTCCCATTGATGTCGCCATACTCCGAAAAGACGGGACGATCGAGTGGATTAGCCGCAAGAAAGCGTGTTACGCGTTGGACGAAGCTGCGGGACGACGGTGAGATTCCCGAGGAGTTTGATTGCGGAGTTTACTTCTTCTTCAAATACGCCGCGATTGCTCTCCTGACCATTTCAGAAACTGGAACGCCTGTTTTCTCTTTCCGCTTGCGGAGCGCTGTCGTGAGTTCCGTCCCCAGGTAGGTTGCGACGTGAGTTCCTCGGGAGACGATCCCGGTGTCGGGCCGCCCTGGTTTTCGCTTTGCTTTAGTCATGCGATTCGCCCATGCCTTCGAAAGTATGTCCCGAGTGACGGTGCGTCCTCACCCGCCGCGGCGATAACTATAACCCGTCAGAGGCAGGATTGGATACTGGCTTCACCGGGCACAGACCCCGGAAGCTGCGCTTTAGGCGGCTTCCGGGACGATGCGCCGGCGGGTGTGCGAGGAGCGCGATCTAGCTATTTGGTTTCTGCTCTTTTGGGGGAGGCGCTGCGTGTTGGGCAGGCGGCTTCGCCTCATGTTGTGCGGGCGGCGGTGCCGCGTGCTGGGCCGGCGGCTTGGATTCGTGCGTGGGCGCTGGCTTTGATGCCGCCGCAGGCTTGCTTTCCGTACGAGGCTGAGCTGCGGGCTTAGACTCGCGCGCAGGCGCTGGCTTTGACGCCGCCGATGGTTTGCTTTCTGTGCGGGGCTGAGCCGCGGGCTTCGACTCGCGCGCAGGCGCCGGCTTTGACGCCGCCGATGGTTTGCTTTCTGTGCGGGGCTGAGCCGCAGGCTTGGATTCGCGCGCAGGCGCCGACTTTGACGCCGCCGCAGGCTTGCTTTCTGTGCGGGGCTGAGCCGCAGGCTTGGATTCGCGCGCAGGCGCCGACTTTGACGCTGCCGCAGGCTTGCTTTCCGTACGAGGCTGAGCTGCAGGCTTGGACTCGCGCGCAGGCGCCGACTTTGACGCCGCCGACGGTTTGCTTTCCGAGCGGGGCTGTGCTGCGGGCTTCGTGCTACTAGCGTTGGTGCGCGTCGCGTTCGAGGTTCCAGAGGAGCGAGTGGCTGACGTGCTCTTGGCGGTCCCGCGATTGGATGTTGATGTGGATCCTGATGCTTTCGCCGCGACGACGCCGGAACCCTTGAATTCGCCGGGCTTCGCAGTTGCGGCCACCGCCGGACGCCCGTGGTTGACGGAGGCGAACTGGCTGCGGTCGGAGCGGGCTGCGGTTACGTGTTGTTGCTGAACGGCCGCGGGCGGGATGTGGCGTTCGTGCGCAAAGGTTTCCTGCTCGGCAGTTGGGCGAGCGCTGATGCCGCCTGTCCCGCCGTTGAAACTGACCCGCGCGCCGCCTCTCTCCTCGTACGGTCTCTCGTAGACGTTGTGGATGATGGACACGTTGATGTTATTCACGCTGCGGTTGTAGAAAAAGTGGTCGCCGGTCCAGTAACCGCCGCCGTAGCCCTCGCCACCGTAGCCGAAACCGTAGTCGACGCCGCCGTAGAAGCCGACGTGCGGACCCCAGTAACCTTCATTCCACAGGTAATGACCGTCGCCCCAGCCCCAGTAACCTGGCGTCCAAAGGACTCCGACCTCGGGCGGTTCGACCCAAGTGCCGGGAACCCAGAAATAGCCGCCGTCATCGCTGTAACTCCAGTAACCAGGAGTCCAGATATAGCCTTCAGCGGGGATTATGGGTTGCTCGTAGACGGGCAGTTCGGGCGGAGCGATCCCTACCGATAGGACAATTTGAGCCGAAGCGGTGGAGGATGCCGCGAGAATCGCGAAAAGACATGTTGCGAGAAGGACCCAGCTCAACACTCCAAAGGAGCGGAGCGAGCGGCGGAACTTGAAGTTTTGCATGTGCGTCGTCACCTCGTAAGGTTGGCCATCGCGTTTGCGCGAATGGGAGAATGGAGGGCCGGACAACAAGGCCACCGTACGCCGCACGAGGCTGGGGTGCGATGAGGTAAACACTGTAGAGGGAGAAAAACATTACGGTAGTGAGAGTGGGCGCATGCTCGGGCCAAAGCGGGACTCGGAGCGAGGCACGCGTAATGGATCGAGAGACGGGCGACAGAGGATTACTTTATTAACGGCCCGGCAGGCGCGAGTTCGACGCGATTGCGGCCGAGGCGCTTGGCCGCATATAGAGCGGCGTCGGCCTGAACCATGAGGCGTTCAATTTGCTGGACGCGGCCATGCGCAAAGCCGGCGATGCCGAAACTAGCGGTGACGACGCGGCCATTATTGAATGGAAAGCGTTGCGCTTCGAATTGTTCGCGGACTCGCTGGATCATCAGTTCGATACCATCGCGCACTGCGTGGGAGATGATCATCACGAATTCGTCGCCGCCAATTCGGCCGCAGATGTCACTTTGCCGAGTGTTGGCCCGAAGTATCTCAGAGAACTTTTTGAGGACGATGTCGCCCGCTTGGTGGCCGGCGGAGTCGTTTACCAGCTTGAATTGATCGATGTCGGCCATGACCACCCAGAATGGGAAATCGTGGCGGAGGGCGCCACTCAATTGGCGCGTGGCCCACTGTATGACGGCGCGGCGATTGGGGAGCTGGGTGAGTTCGTCGGTGAGAGCGAGCTGTTCAAGGAGGCGATTCTTGGCCTCGATCTCCCGGTGAAGGGCGATGATGCGGCGCCCGACTCGAGCGCGCGCGAGAAGTTCATCGGCATGGAAGGGTTTCGTGAGGTACTCATCCGCGCCCGCCTGAAGGCCTTTTACAACTTCCGATTTTTCCGATACGCCGGTGAGGATGATGATGTAGGTGAAACGGTCCTGAAAATCGGAGCGGATGCGCTGGCACAACTCGACGCCGCTGAGGTCGGGCATCAACCAGTCTGTTATGACCAAGCTGGGCTGATGCCTGGCAAATAACTCGATAGCTTCCTGGCCCGTGCTCGCGGGCAGAATCGCGTACTCATCCGCCGGCAGAGCATGCTCGACCAGCTTGCGGGCGACAGGAGAATCGTCAACGACCAGAACTGGAAAGGCTTGTTTGTCGGCATCCATAAGAACTGGAGAACCTGAATCCGAAATTTTCACCATGAACTCGAAGTGGAAGAGACTGCCCCGACCTTTAGGGTATACGGGACTCGGCAATCGCCGCGGAAGACGTTCGTTCCTGTGCTCAATCGGGCATACTTGCGCGCAAGAAATGCTAATCGCCACGGAAGGTTGAAGGGGCGAGCGAAGGATTTTGGGCGGCGGCGTTCCCCGATTGACAAGCGGCTAGGCGTGTGAGAACTTCTTGCTCCGTGGCACTGGGCCAGGATATGCGCAGTCACTTAAGCCTCGCCGTTCTCGTCGGACTGCTATTCTGCAGCCTTGCGGCGATGGAAATTCCCGAGTTCTTCAAACTGACGGATGACACGTCTAACGACTACACGGTGATCGCGTCTCAATCGACATCCTCAGCCGTGGAGGAGGATCAACAGTCCGGTGCCGCCGCGATCGCTGCGCGGAGCAATGCAGTCTCCAAATTCAACTGCGCGTCGCGGCCGTTTTATGACGCAACGCATCGGTCCCATGACGTTCTCCATCTCTGCTGCGTGATGCGAACGTAGCGCTCTCCTGCTCCTGAAACCGTTCGGCCTCAATTCAAAACCAAATCGCAATTACAAGCGCTGGACTTTTTGAATTGGCTGAGAACAGCGTGATTGTCGCGCGGAAAAAATCACACGGTTGCAAAATCAAGGCAGGTGGGCGATGAAATCTCCGATGGGCGAGCAGGACCGAATGATGCTAGAGGCGTACTTGCAGGACTTAATCTGCGATGCGCGGAACCCCAATCAGTTGGACGTGCTGGTGCAGGCGCTAACGTTGTTGCAGCATTCGAGAACGCGAGCCGCTTCGAATTCGGCCTAGGCGGCGCGAATCCGGCAAAAAGGAGACGACGATGGAATCGACATTCGACATCTTCAAGAAACGCGCGGATAAGACCAGCGTGTGGATCGGCGTGGTGAAAGGGCGGGAGCGGACGAAAGACGCGTTGATCAGCCTGAAATTGACTTCGCCCGGAACTTATTTCGCGTGCGATCAGAGCGCGGGGAAAATTGTGGTCGCCCCGAATCCGCCGGCTTGGATTTCCTAAACAGCGGTTCCGGCGGTGCAGGAGGCAAGTCTAGATGTCGTCGGGCGGGCGCCAGTCCGCAGGCGGGAAGGCTATGCGCCAAAAATTAGGCGCAGGAGAATCGAACTCAAGCGGGATGTGATAACCCTCGGGCATTTCGCGAGCGGCGCGCGCAACCCGGCAGGCAATGGTTTCTTTCGTGCCTGAGTGTTCAAGTACGACGCGCGCGTCAACCGGGATGGTGTGCTTGAGACACATGAGAGCTCCGCGATCGTTGACGCTTAGAGTGGTGGCTTCGAAAGAAACGGGCTTGCCGTGAAGCGCGACATGAATATTGGCGCGCACACGCAACAGCACACGCTGACTGCGGCGACGCTCCTCGCCGGCGACGCTTTCACGAACTCCCCGGCCGTTTGCCTTTGGGAAAGCCGTGGCGCGCGGGGGAGATGCGGCGGCTTTGACTGCTGCGAAAGGCTTGGCTGCCACTGCTGGCGGCTTTGCATACTGCGTGTTCGATTTCGACGCCGGAACTTTCAGGCTTTCAATCTTCACGAATTGCGCCTCCTAACTTCGAAAATTCGGACGGCTTCTAGAGATCCACGCCCCAGAAATCTAGAGCAGCGGCGACGAGCTCGATTCCCAAATCCCAGCCATCGTCGCGTTGCATTCCCTTCCAGACGACCACGCCATCGGCGGCGCGTTTCGTGGCTAAATTGGTGACGCGCAAGTGCTGTCGCAGGTCGATTTCCTTCGGGCTCACGAGCAGGCAGCCGTAACAGTTGACGACGCGCGTGAATCCAGCCTCAAAATACAGCGGGCCGGCGCGGCCATTCCATTCAATCGTTACAGGGACGCGCGAGTTCATGCGCGGACCGCGTCGTTTGCTTCGCGTCCTTATGTCTCGAGGCAGGCCTTCCGAAAGCGACATTCTGTTAGCTCCCCGCGGACTGGGTGGAAACACGGGGGAAAAGGGATCCCTCATGCCGTACCGTTGAGCACGTCCTACGTCGAAAGTCCATGCTAGGGAGGAGAAAACGAGCGGTCAATGGTACGCGATGACAGGCGAAACCTGTACGCGAGGACACGCAAGTACAGCTGCGTGGGCTCAAGATTAGCTAGGCAACGAAGAAATCAAAAGTTAGTCGGCGGAGGCGGGACCGCCTGCCAGGGAGGGCTTCCCACTTTCGGGGGATTTTCCGAAACGGTGCGCGGTCCAAGACTGGAAACGGTCCATGTAGGTGTAGAAAACGGGCGTGAGATACAAAGTAACTAGCTGAGAAAAAAGAAGTCCGCCGACTACCGCGAGACCGAGGGGGCGGCGTGAATCAGCCCCAGCGCCCGAACCGAAAGCGATGGGAAGAGTGCCCATTAAGGCGGCCATGGTCGTCATCATGATGGGGCGAAAACGGATGAGAGAGCCTTCATAGATGGCTTCCTCGGCTGTCTTGTTGCCTTCGCGTTCGCGAGCGATTGCGAAGTCAACCATCATGATGGCGTTCTTTTTTACGATGCCGATCAGCATGATCACGCCGACGAATCCGTAAAGATCAAGGCTGTAGCCCGTCAGCTGGAGCGTGAGGAGCGCGCCGAATGCCGCAGAGGGCAGACCCGAGAGAATCGTGATGGGATGAATGAAGCTTTCGTACAGGATGCCGAGGACGATGTAGATCACGAGAATGGCCATCAGGAGAAGGATGCCGAGGCCGGTTAACGAAGCTTCAAACGCCTGCGCTGTGCCCTGGAACTGCGTGGTGACTGTTGCGGGAAGTTCGTTGCGCGCGAGTTTATTCACTTCGCTGACCGCGTCGCCAATGGCAGTGCCGGGCGTCAAGTTGAAGGAGATCGTCACCGAAGGAAACTGGCCGAGGTGGTTGACGGTAAGCGGGCCGAGATTCGTCGTGAGAGTTGCTACGGAGCCTAGCGGCACGAGCGCGCCGCTGCTTGAATGGATGTAGAGCATAGAGAGCGCAGCGGCGTCGCGCTGATATTTGTCGCCCAGCTCCATTACGACCCAGTATTCGTCGTTCGGCGCGTAGATGGTGGAAATCTGACGCTGGCCGTAGGCGGTGTAGAGGGCGTCTTCTATTTGCTGAGCGGTGACGCCTAGCGCGGAAGCTTTGTCGCGGTCAATGTTGACGTTGACCTGCGGATTTTTGATCTGCAAATCGCTGGTGACGTCGCGGAGGCCGGGAAGTTTGCTCATACTCTCGGTGAACGCGGTGGCAGCGCGATACAGCTCGGCGTTGTCCGGGCTTTGAATCGTGAACTGGTACTGGCTCTTCGTGAATTGCGTGCCCACCTGGATGGGTGGAAGATTCTGCATATATACGTTGATGCCGGGAAGCGTCGCGAATTTTGGGCGCAGTTCGTCGATCACTTCGTCGATTTTCGGATGGTGCCAAAAAAGCGGCGAGATTCCCCTGATTGCGCCGCCGAGAACAGGCACGCTTCCATACTTTTGTTCAAGCGACACCATCATCGGGCTGGGAACTTTCGGACGGTTTTTCGGCTCCTGAATGTGCATGAACAGAATTCCGGAGTTGCTGGCGGAAAAGCCCAGCGCCGAGAAAAAGTCGAGGCGGTTTGGATCGTCCATGGCGATCCGATCAACGTCCACCTGATGCTGCTTCATGGCTTCGAATGAAATTCCCTGCACTGCTTCGGTGAAGGCAAAAATCTGCGAATTATCTTCGGCAGGAAGAAAGCCTTTCGGGATCGCGACGAATTGCCAAGCGGTGACCACGAGGATGGCGGCGGAAACGACCATGACGGCGAGGCGGTGGCGCAGCGACCACTGGAGAGAGACGTCGTAAAGATGCAAAACGCGGTCGAAGAACCGCTCGAGCGACATATAAACGCGGCCATGCTTCTGTTCGTGTTGCGCGCGGATAAAACGGCTGCAAAGCATCGGCGTGAGCGTGAGCGAGACAAAGCCAGAGACGAGTATCGACATCATGATCACGACGGCGAATTCATGGAGCAGCCGCCCCATGATCCCGCCCATGAAAAGTACGGGAATAAAAACGGCGGCAAGCGAAAGAGTCATTGAGAGAATCGTGAAACCGATTTCCCGTGAGCCGCTCAGCGCCGCTTCCATCACGCCTTCGCCCATCTCCATGTGACGGACGATGTTTTCGAGCATCACGATGGCGTCGTCGACGACGAAGCCGACGGAGAGCGTAAGCGCCAGGAGCGAAAGATTGTCGACCGTATAGTTCAGGAGATACATCACTGCGAAAGTGCCGATGATCGACATCGGTAGCGCGATACTGGGAATCAGCGTGGCGGACAGATTCCGCAAGAAAAGAAAAATAACGAGAACGACCAAGAGCACGGCGAGATACAACGTGAATTTAACGTCGCCCACGGATTGGCGGATGGAAACGGAACGGTCGAACAGAATTCGCATCTCGACGGACGGAGGAATAATGTCGCGAAATTGCGGGAACAGAGCTTTCACGGCGTCTACGACTTCAACGGTGTTTGTGCCTGGCTGCCGCTGGACGGCCAAAACGACGGAAGGCGTGTCGTTCCAGAAGTTCGAAATCTTGTCGTTCTGAACGCTGTCGGAAATGCTGCCTAATTCCTCGAGGCGAACCGGCGAACCATTGCGGTAAGCCACAACGAGCGGGCGATAAAGCGAGGCGTGCGTCAGCTGGCCGTTCGCTTGCAGCGTGAACGATTTGTGCTCGCCGTAGAGCGTGCCGGTGGGCAGATTTACGTTGGCATTCTGGACGGCGGTGTTTACTTCATCGATGCCAATCTGGCGCGTGGCGAGCGCCGACGGGTCGAGTTGAATGCGAACCGCATATTTCTGCGAGCCATAGACTTGAACCTGCGCTACGCCGTTCACCATCGAGATGCGCTGACCCATGAGCGACTCGGCGTACTGGTCGACTGTGTAGAGGGGCAAAGTTTTCGAGCCCATCGCGATATAGAGAATAGGCTGGTCGGCCGGGTTGACCTTGCTATAGGTCGGCGGCGACGGCATGTTCGGCGGAAGCTGCGGAGCGGCGCGGGCGATGGCTGCTTGTACGTCCTGCGCGGCGCCGTCAATGTTGCGGCTGAGAGAAAATTGCAAGGCGATCGCGGTTCCGCCGAGCGAGCTCGAGGAAGTCATCGAGTCAATTCCGGCGATGGTGGAGAATTGCTTTTCGAGCGGGGTCGCTACAGCGGAAGCCATCGTGTCGGGACTTGCGCCGGGCAGGCTCGCCGAAACCTGGATCGTCGGATAGTCGACGTTCGGCAAATCGCTGACCGCCAGAGCGCGGTAGCCGAGAATGCCGAACAGAAGGATGGCGATCATGACGAGCGCCGTCATGACCGGGCGGCGGATGAAAAGTTCGGCGATACTCATCGATGGTTCCTCTAATTCCCCGCACCGCTATTCTTGATCTGCACTTTTATGCCTGGAAGAAGGCGGAGCTGGCCGTCGGTGACAACTGTCTCACCGACTTTCACTCCCTGCGCGACAACAGATTCGCCTCCGATGGTGCGAGCAATCTTGACCGGGCGCGTCTGCGCCGTCATTTCGGAGGTGACCACGTAAACAAAATCTCCTTGCTGGCCTTGCTGCACGGCCTGCGAAGGTACAACGATGGCGTTTTCTTCCTCCGCGAGACGGAGTGATGTAGTGGAAAATTGTCCGGGCCACAGTCGATGATCGCTATTTGCGAAATTAGCCTTGAGCTTGATGGTGCCGGTATTGGCGTCGACGGCGTTGTTGATGAAGCTTAGAAAGCCCACTTCGGGCTTCGTGTCTCCGTACGGAGTGGCTTCCACTTGTAGGCGGCCGCCGGCCATATATTTCTTGACGACGCCCAAATATTGTTCGGGGATGGAAAAATCCACGAAGATCGGGCTGACTTGATTGATGACGACCAGAACCGGCAAGTCATTTTGCTTCACGAGATTCCCCGGATAAACCTGCAAGGCACCCGTGACCCCGTCGAGCGGCGAAGTGATTTTGCAGTACTGCAATTGCAGCCGCGCCGATTCGACGGCGGCTTCGTCTGAGCGGACTGCCTGTGCCTGCGCGTCGGAAGTCGCTTGCACTTGGTCGAACTGTTCTTTCGGCGTGACGCCCGCTGCGAATAATTTCGAATAGCGAACGGCCTGCACTTTGTCCAGCTCGAGTTGCGCTTTGTCGCGATCCAGAGTGCCCTGAGCCTGCGCGAGAGATGCCTGGAAAGGCCGCGCGTCGAGCGTGAACAGCAGGTCACCCTTTTTCACGAACTGGCCCTGCGTGAAGTGAACTTCTAGAAGCTTGGCGTTGACCTGCGATTCGATGGAAACGGTTGAATAGGCATTGCCCGCGCCGATGGCGGTGAGTTGGATCGGGACGGTCTTCTGGACGGCTTTCGCCACCGTCACAGGCGCGGCGAGGCTCGGGGCGGTCTGAGCCGTTTGCGTGGTGCAAGCGCCGGTAAACAACGAAAGAGCCAGGGACGCGAGCAAGACTGGAATGCATGTTCGATTGCTGGTCATCGATGATTCCGTCCGTTTTTCTTTTTGGAGTGGCTTCCGTTCGGCGCGGTCAGTCCGCCGAGCCAAATATCGGCGAGCGACTCGCTAACTTTGTGCGGATCGAACTTGTCGAGGCGTTTGCCCCCGAACAATTCCTGCACTTGATAGTGCTGCGCGATCATGCCGATAAAACTGCGGGCTGCGAGCCGCGGATTCACGCGGCGAAATTCCCCTCGGCGGATGCGCGTGCGAATGTAATCCTCGAGAGCTTCGTAAAAGCTAAGCGCGTGGGTGCGGAAGAGGCGGTGGGACAACTCGTGGTTCTCGAGCGCGGTGTAAAAATATAGGCGCGTGAGGCTGGGGTCATCGATATTCCGCCGCAGGATTTCTTCGGCAACCGCGGTGAGCGCTTCGCGCGGTGTGGCTGCGTCGAGCATGTCGCGAAACTGCTTGTGCGAGAAACTGGAATGGCATTTGGATTCAACGACGGCCCAATACAAGTCTTCCTTATGCGGAAAATGGCGGAAGAGGATGGCCTCGTTGACGTGCGCCAGGTCGGCGATTTCACGCGTGGTGGTGCCTCGGAAACCCTTCTTCGAAAACAAGCGGACGGCTACGTCGATGATCTGCTCGCGGCGATCGGTCGAGGAGACGCGAATGGGTTTGAGAGTCATTGTAAGTAAGCACTTACTTTACAACGAACCAGCCGCGCGGTCAATCACGGTTTGGCTGTAGATTGTTGGACGCCTTGCGGCCCAAAAGGATTCGGGCGAAATAAGGGATTTCTAATCCGCCGCGGCCTGGTCGAGGAACCAGACAGCGCGGTCGGTGGGTCGGATTCTTCCGGCGGGATATTCGCTGGGCTGAGCGTCCGATTCGTTGCGCAGCGCCGCCATGATTTCGCGCTTGTTGGCGCCGGCGACGAGGAAAAATGTGTTACGACCGAGATTGAGAACCACTGGTGTGAACGTGAGGCGCTGCGGAGGTTCCGCCGGAGCAACAACCGGCATGACCCAACGTCGCTTTTCTTCCAGAGCCGGCGAGCCGGGAAACAACGAGGCCGTGTGACCCTCGACGCCAAGCCCGAGAAGCTGGACATCGAATTCCGGTGGAGCGGAGCCGAAGAATTTCTTCAGATCCGCTTCATAAGCTTCGGCGGCTTTCTCAGGCGGCACGATGTTTGTGGGGACGCCGTGAACGTTGGCCGCCGGAATTGGGACGCGCGAGATAAGCGTTTCACGCGTCATTCGGAAATTGCTGAGCAGATCGTCGTGCGGGACGTAGCGCTCGTCGCCCCAGAAAAGGTGAACGCGATCCCAGGGCGTTTGCATCGAGTACTTCTCCGCCCACATCGCGTACATTTTGGCAGGAGTGTGACCTCCGGCAAGTGCGATTGCGAAGCGGCCGCGCTGCTTCACTGCGTCCTGCACGATTCGCAACGTTTCATCCAAGACGGCGCGGCTGAGAGCGTCCAGATCGGGGAGTACGCGAGTGTCAAGCTTCATGGAGTATGTAAGCTCCTCGAGATTTTCAGCCGGCCGTGACGCCGTAGCGGGCCAGATCCTCGCGCATTTGCGCCGGGTTCTTGAATTGGATCGTGTGCATTCCCAATTCTTTGGGAATTTCGAGGTTGAGGCCGCGGTCGTCGACGAACACGCATTCCTCAGGGGGACACTGCGTGAGGTTCAAAGCCATGCGGTAGATTTTTTCGTCGGGCTTGCGAACACCCAGATAGCAGGAGCACAGAAACGCTTCGAAATACTTGCGGAGCTCAAAGGTTTCAATCCGGTGTTCGTTGATTTCGCGTGATTCGTTATTGAGGGCAAGCATTGCGTAACGCTTCGTGGCAGCCAGCCGCTTGAAGTACTCGAAGGACTCGGGCAACGGCTGCGAGAGATTAAAGATGAAGGCCTTCACTTCGTCGGCGGTGAAATCGCGATGGCGGTAAAAAATGACCCGCTGCAGATATTCGTCGAGCGTGGCGAGGCCGGTTTCAAAGGCGTTGAGCATCAGCTCGTGCCGGTCGGCGAAGTCCTCCCAGTCGAGCTTGAATTTATCCACAACGGCACGGCGGCCGGCGCGGTCCCATCCGTTTGTCAGGATGACGCCGCCATTGTCCCAGAACACGGTACTAACGCCAGCCATGGTTCCTCCAATGGAGAATGATTCGTGACGCGCCGAGCCGGCCGATTTAAGCGCGGCGGCCCGGATATCCACTATGGGGTTCCGCGACTCTATCACAAATCTTGACAGGCACAACTCACCAGCGCGGCCGAAGGCGTTAGACTATTGCTGCGACACGGAAAAGCTATGGGACCGCGGAAAAAGATCAAACAAGTGATTTTCACAATCGGCCATTCTACTCGCCCGCTTGACGACTTCATCCACCTGCTTCGCTCCCATGGTGTCGAGCGCGTGATCGATATACGAACGATTCCGCGTTCGCGGCACAATCCGCAATTCAACGGAGATGCGTTGGGACCGGCACTGCGCGCGGCGCGGATCGGGTACGTTCAACTCAAGAAGCTCGGCGGACTGCGGCACGCAAAGGCTGATTCGAAGAATCTGGGCTGGCGCAATGCGAGCTTTCGCGGTTTTGCAGACTACATGCAGACGCCGGAATTCGAAGCGGGCCTCGATCGCGCGATTCGTCTCGGCGAGGAAAAGCCCAGTGCACTCATGTGTGCGGAAGCGGTTCCGTGGCGCTGCCACCGGTCGATGGTTGCCGACGCGCTGACGGTCCGGGGCTTCGCCGTCGAGCACATCATGAGCGAATCGAAGTGGCAGTCACACAAGCTGACTTCGTTCGCGCGAGTTCGCGGCAGGAAGGTTACGTATCCGGGCGAAAACGGCCAGGCTGCAATAGATTTTGAAGACGCGAACAACAATCACTGATTTGGATTCAGACGCGTCCCCAGAAGACGGCCCGAATTTTTCGTCAATTACTTTTCGGCAGCCGCCGCTCTCGGCGCGGCAGGCGTGGACCGCGCACCTCGGTACACGCGTGATGGAGTCCACGGATCTATTTCAACACCACCTGTAATCATGGGCTGAATCGACGGGCCGAAGAACACGTAGGGATGAATCATTTCGGGCGCGCCGGATTCGTTGAGGCGCTTGCGAAGTTCCGCGGGAATTGTGAATTCGATGGCGCCGAGGTTGTCGTCCAGTTGCGCAACCTTTGTAACCCCGAGAATTGTGGAGGTGATGCCCGGCTGGGTCACAACCCAATTCAACGCGACCTGTGCCGGCGGTTTGCCCAGCTGTTTTGAGACATCCAGCAGAACATCGAGAACGCGCCAGTTATCATCGCTGAACTTGTGGAACACGGGGTTGGGAGAGTTCTTCATCGTTTCGAGGCGTCCATCGCCGCGGCCCGTGCTTCCCTCCCGTTTGTACTTGCCGCTGAGGAAGCCGCTGGCAAGCGGGCTCCATGGACAAATGCCGATACCGAGTTCCTGGGCGACAGGTATGTGTTCGCGTTCAATGTTGCGTTCGACCAGAGAGTATTCGGGCTGGAGAGCGATGATGCGTTCCTTGCCCTCTTTCTCCGCAAGAGTCTGCGCGCGCGCGATGTACCAAGCAGGCGTATTGGAGAAGCCGAAGTGGCGGATTTTCCCTTCGCGCACGAGATCGTTTAAAGTGGAGATCACTTCTTCAACTGGCGTAACGGTATCCCACGCGTGCAGCCAATAGAGATCTATGTAGTCAGTCTGCAGACGGCGGAGAGATCCTTCCAGCGCGCGGTAAATGTTTTTGCGTCCGTTGCCGCCCGAATTGGGATTTCCGGGAATGGTGTTGAACGTAAATTTCGTGGCGATCGCGACGCTATCGCGCAGTTTGCGCTCGGCGACGAATTTCCCGACGAGCTGCTCGCTCTTGCCGGCGGTGTACCCGTCGGCCGTGTCGAGGAAGTTGCCGCCGGCTTCGATGTAACGATCGAAGAGGGCGCGCGACGCGTTTTCGTCAACGCCGAATCCCCATTCGGTGCCGAACGTCATCGTGCCGAGACATAACGGACTGACGCGCAGGCCCGAACGTCCGAGCGTGACGTAATGATTCAGGGACATGCGATGCCTCCGTGGTTCTCACCAAATTGGATGCTACCTCAAATCGATTGGACTCGCGCCATGAACAGCCGCAGGGCGAAACGGATCTGATTATCCGTTCGACGAGGCACCCGTGACGGAGGCTCTCGCGGCCTCGAATCGCGCTTGCGCGTAGCACCCGAGAACCTTCACCTCATCAACGAAATTGTTGAGTTCGGCCAATGCGCCGACGGTGCGAGCGTCCGCCATCGATGCCTGAAGGTCCAGGTAGAAGCGGTACTGCCAGGGACTTCCAGGAATCGGGCGACTTTCAATCTTGAGCAGGTTAATGTCACGCCACGCGAATACTCCAAGCGCGTCGTGGAGACTGCCGGGCCGGTGCGCGAGGAGGATTACAAGGGAAAGCTTATCCGCATGGGGCCAAACTTCGGCGGAGGGCGAGAGGAGAAGGAAGCGTGTGTGGTTTTCGCGATTGTCCTCCAAGTTTTCGAGCAGAATTTTCCCGCCGTACGCCAGCGCGGCACGTCGTCCGGCAATCGCAGCGCGCGAAGGGTCGCCGTCTCGGACGATGTCACGAACGCTCCCTGCAGTGTCGTCCTTGGCAACGCGAGTTACCCAGGGATGGCTGCTGAAAAAACGCTCGCATTGGGCTAGAGCCACCGGGTGGGATTCAACCTGGCGTATTGCTTCGAACGAAGCGCTGGGAAGCCCGATCAAACAGTGGCTCACTGCCAGCACGACTTCAGCGTTGATGCACAGGCCGCTCTCGAGGAGAAGATCGAAGGAGCGGTGAATCGATCCCGACAAGCTGTTTTCAATCGGCGCGAGGATGTAGTCGGCGGCGCCCTCGTTGATCGAAGAATACAGCGTTTCAAACGTAGGACGCGGCACAAGCGTCACGGCATCTCCCAGGAGTTTCGTGGCGGCCTCTTCACTGAAGGCGCCGTGCTCACCCTGAAAGGCCACTCGTGCAAGCGAATTCGAAATTGTCATCGGATCACTCCTTCACTCGCGTTAGGCACCTGATATGCCTTTTTTCTCGACTTTCAACGATTCGCGAATGACCAGCCGAAACATGCGTTCGATCCCCCGATTCTCCATCGGGCCGGGGTTCATTTGCATTAACCGCCTGAGAATAACGCGTTCGCGTTTCGGAGAATAGTAAGGAAGGCCCGAACTTCGCTTGAGCTCCCCGACCTGAATGGCGATACGCGCGCGACGGCTCAGCAGGCGCAAGATTTCCGCGTCGATCGAGTCGATTCGCGCGCGACATTCATTTAATCGTTTCATTTGGCCCCCTTCCAAGGCAGAAGTCGATATAAACAAAAAAAGCCGCAAACCCTCTCGGGGCTTGCGGCCGGTAGCTAAACTCTTGCGCTTTGGAGTGCTTAAACTTTGCTTACGTCGCGCGCGAGTCGCCCGGCCGCTTCCCCCGATACGGGAAGCGGAACGTAAAGGCGAATCTGGCAAACGTAAGGTTCATTAGTTCGTCTGGAACAACCGGGGACACTGTATGCGAGTTACATATTTTCTGTCAAGGCCGGCGTAAGCCCTCCCGCCGTTAACCATTCATTAACGGAGTATTGCAGCTTTGCTTTGCTATAATTCCGCGCCAATCATGGACTTCGATCAGCTCACCACATTTCTGGAAGTCGTCAAGCTGGGCAGCTTCTCGCGCGCGGGACAGAAGCTGTACCGCTCCCAACCCGCCGTAAGTGCGCAGATTCGCCAGCTCGAACTGGAGTATGGAGAGAAGCTGCTGAATCGGTCCGCGAAAGCAGTGCAAGTCACCCCGGCGGGCGAAACGCTTTTTGAATATGCGCAGCGGCTGCTCGCAATGCGGAACGAATCTCTGCGCGCCGTGGCCGATCACGCCAGCACGCCGCGCGGCACGCTGGCGATCGGTGCGAACGAAGCCACCTGCCTGTACGTGCTGCCGGAAATCTTTGCTGAATATCACCGGCTCTACCCGGCGGTACAGATCAGCATCTACCGCAACTTCAGCCAAAAGGTGGTCGAGAAGGTCGAAGACGGCGGAATCGACGTGGGAATTGTGACCTTGCCGGTCAAGTCGCCCAGGCTCAGAGTGCACCCGATCTTTCGCGACCGCGTGATGCTGATGGTCAGCCCCAAAAGCCCGCTCGCGAAACATAAGTCGGTGAGCACCAGCGAAATCGCGCAACAGCCGCTAATCGTTCCAAAGACGGGATCCACGCGAAAGTTGCTCGAACGGCATTTTAAGCCTTACAGATCGCAGCTCCGAGTGACCATGGAATTGCCCAGCGTGAGCATGATCAAGCGCTTCGTCGCAGCGGGCCTCGGAGTGTCGCTAATCAGCGAAAGCTTTGCCCGCGATGAAGTCCGCTCCGGCAAAGTGAAGCTGATCGCGATTGATGGAGTGGAGCTTTCGCGAGAGTTGGGATTGATTTACCGGAAAGATCGAAGCCTTCCAAGGTCCACCGCTGTTTTCATCAGTATGAGCCGGAAGATGGCCGCGATGGAATCCAATGCCGATTGAGAGAAGTGTGAACGGATGCGTGATAGCCGCAGGTGCGCAGGAAAAACGAAAGCTTAATTCGAGTCGGACAGAAGTTCTATGCTTGTCACGTGGATTGTGTCTGTCTTTGGATCCAAGGTACCGGTGATCTTCACTTTCTTCCCGGCGAGTTCGTGAGCGACATCCTGTTTGTCGAGTTTGTATATTTTGCTTTTGTCTTGGAGCATAAACCGGCCGCCCCGTTCCTTGACGCAGTACCAAACGCAGTCGGCCTCTGTCTTCCCTACCGCGTTGCCCTGCAGCATCTCCTTGTGAGACCGTGTTAGGGAATGGACATTCAACGCGCACTGCGAGTCCGCGATTTCGCCCTTAAAGACTTCATCGCCCGCCTGCAGTGCCGGGTTCACGGCGGAAAGGAGAATGGCCGCAACGCAGCAAAAGTAGAAGCGTCGAACAAATGACATCATGTTTCTCTCCACTCGCCACGAGCTGATTACTAGTGAATCATTCTCCGCTTGAAATCACAACGAATCGCATGGTCATCTGTTCGTGATTCGCACTACAGACGACCGTGCAGACGACTTCGTATTCTCCGGCCTCGGACGGCGCGATGAGATTAAATTCCTGGGTTCCCGGACGCAGCAACAGATCCCAATCAGCGACCGGAGATTTATCCTTGGATCGGAGCAGCGAAAATCCGTGCACGGAGCCGTCGCGATTCCAACTTTTTGCTTTGATCGCGGTAACACGCAGGCGGATCGACTCACCCGCCTTCACCGTAATGAGGGGCTTTTCCTGACCGGGAACCTTGAAGCGGCTGTCCCGGCCGGCGATAACTTCGATCAAGCGAGATTGCGCCATCGTGCTGACGGGAGATTGAAAGCGTGGAAGCTCGGCTCGCAACGGAAATTGAATTGCGGCCATGAACACGGCCAGCGCGGCTGCAAGTGTTCTAGCACGCCGATTGCGCGGTGCGTTTTGGGGCGCGTGTGACATGGTTATTGGCTCATGTAATTCAAGATGAGCCGCGCATCTTCTTCGCTGATGTACGCGCGGACTCTCATGTGGCGAACAATCGTCGCCATCATCCGAGGGGGGAATTTTTCCGGCGCTGCGTGGCAACGCTCGCAGTTCGCTCGAAATCGCTTCTCGCCTTCCGCGCGTGCCCCGGCACCACCGCGCGCAACAGAAGCGCCGTGCGAGGGAGGGCGCGAAGCCGGAACGGCGCTTGGCGATGAAGACGGCGAGGAGGCCGGCGCGCTGGCTGACGCAGAAGTTGACGAGCGAAACGAGGTGGATGAGGACGATGGCGAAGCAGAGGAAGAAGAATCTCCCGCCGTCGTTCGTTCCTGTGCACCCGCCCACACAGCTGCACCAACCGTCGTGGCGCACAGGCAAATAAGAGTGAGGTGCCCTCGCATCAGTTGTTGCCTCCGCCTGCCTCTGCACGTCCTATAGGAACCACGAAGCGGTAAGTGACTCCGACGGTCCAAATATTTTCATTGCCGAGGGAGGTAAATTGCCGGCCGTAACTGCTCACTGCGCGCAGATCGTCACGGAAGTAGTAGTTGAGCCCGAATTCCACTTGTTGAGTATTTACCGGAAGTACCGAAGTGGCAGGTACGGTGCCAACGAAGAACTGTTGCGCACGGGCAACGACCTGGGTGCGGCGCAGCTCTTCATTCCAGAACGGCGCCTGACGCAAACGATACGCGGATTCCACCCAATACCCGCTGCCATGGATCGAGCGGGCGTATTCGCCGCGCACGTCGAGCGGCGCTCGGGGCGGTTGCCACGCAAAATGGAACCCAAAACTATTGGAGCGCTCCTGCTGCAAAAGATGTTGGAACGATCCGCCAAACTCAAACCGCGGCCCGGGCAAATAGATTCCCAAACGAATACCGGCGAATCGATCGGAGTCTACGGGCGACATGGTGCTAAGGGTGGAAAAATAAGCAGCGTAGTTGATTCGAATTTTCGGCCCAGCGGCAACACCGCCGCGCAACATGCCGCCGGTGCCCGCGTTGCTCGGTCCTACGCCTATAGGCAAAATCAGAGGGTCTGACTGAAGGTCGCGGATCCAAATCGGGTACAGCCGCTCGTTGAAAATTCCAAACGGAGTAAGGTACCTGCCGGCGGTCACAGTGAGATACGGGCTCGCGATGTAGTCGACCTGAAAGTAGTCCACTTCTTTCTTGACGAAGCCCCGAAAATTCCCGCTTCCCGGCGGCTGCGCCAAGTCCGACTCGAAGGTGTCTCGCGATTCGATCAGCCAGCGATTCCCCAGAGGAATGAGGATGACGGGTGAAATCAAGGGGTCGAGGTGCGGCGAGCCGGCTTCAAAGGGTGTGATGAATCCCATCCCAGCACTAAAAATGGGCACCGGCTTCGAGTCATCGGAGCTCCCAACGGAGATCAACGGTGACGGTTGAGATTCCTGCGATTGCGCGTGCACCGGCTGAGCGCATGCCAGCGTCGCTAACAACGCGATCGCGACAATTGCGAACGCCCGTCGCGAACCCATCGTTGCCGGCTGTGATGCCCTCGACGCGCGCACCCCGTCCGACGCTGCTCGGCCCTGGGTAGAGTTGCCGCGCTCGTCGGCGAAATTGATCAAATCTCTAGGCATTTTGGCGACATGATTCCCGCGTAATTCGATATTGGGAGGGGGTTCCGTCGCTGTCAATTGCACGACGGTACAGGCGGTGCCGGGAAAGTAATCTCTACGGTAATCCGGATATTTATCGGCCACTTGCGCGTTACGTAAGTTGGCCGGTATGCGCGAGGCAAACCTCCGCCAACTACGCGTGGCGCGAACCTGTTGCCGCCCTGACAACGACCCTCCGCATCGCCGTTGACCCGCGCTATCGCGAGCCTCAAATTTGAGACAGCCATGAACCCACTCGTTCGGTCGTGCATTGCAACCATACTGGCCGGCAGTCTCGCCACTTTTCCGCTGATGGCAGCGGGCGAAAAGCAGCTCGGAGTGGTGATTCAGGCGGACCACGCGCGCTTGGGCGCCGCCGAAGTTTCGAGAGGCGCGACCGTTTACCCGGGCGACTCGTTCGAGACAGATACCGCAGGGGCGTTGCGCCTGAGCATCGGGCCGGGGCAGATTTATCTCTCGGGGTCGAGCGCGGCGACCCTCGGGTCGAACGCCAGCCTCGCGCACGTAACCTTGACGCGCGGAACTGTGACTCTGGCGTCGCCCGCGTCGGGACAACTCGAGATCGAAACTCCCGCAGGCGTACTCCGCGCCACAGACGGGCGACCCGCTACCTGGCAAGCGACGATTGTCAGCCCAAGCGAAATGACGGTCTCCGCTTACAAGGGGAATCTGACGCTCGATAACGACGGCGAGCTGCACACCATTTCCGAAGGCAAGTCGTATCGCATCACGATCGAGCAGGATCCGAGCCCCGCGCCTGTGCAGGACAACTATCCTCAAGACTTCCATCGCGCTAAGAAACGCAAAAAGCTCGTAATTGCTCTGGTGGTCACGGGCGGCCTCGCGTTGATCTCCTATGTCGTTTGGCTTGAGCTCAGCGAGAGCCCCTACAAGCCGAAGTAATAGCGCCTCCGTTTCCCAACCCGGGAGATTTGAAGCGCGAAACTCGTAATTGCAACTTCGCATTTCAGCGACGATTAGAAACATCGCCCTCCCTTTGTTTTCAGTTACTTACGGCCATTTCTAATCGGTACCCTCTGTCGATTAGAACTGCCTAAAAAGCAAAAAGCGCCCAAGGCGAAAATGCCGCCCGGACGCTCCATACAACAAAATAATCTTCAAACTACTTAATCAGTCTACCATAACCGTTATCGAATTTCCAGGAAAAAATTCGCGGCGCGGGAAGCGGCACACCCCAAAACCAAGTGCTTCCAGCCCAGTTTCTGTATCTCGCAGCAGCAAAGGAAAAAGAGTGGCGCGCCCGAGAGGAGTCGAACCTCCGACCTTCTGGTTTCCGCCCCAGGCGGACTCTATCCAGCTGGGCGAGGTTGATCTCTTGATGCGAGAATTCGCTTGAGCTCCTCGCGTCCCTGACCTGTCTTCAATTGCCGCTCTCGATACATTGCGTCGGCGCGGGTCGCAAATTCCTCCTGGTGAACGAGAACCCACGGTCCCCTACCTTTGGTTGATTTTGTGATAC
>Ga0073928_10002624_pt1 | contig 30394 bp, 28 predicted proteins | sample PaiPotPPA55metaG_FD_76969 | JGI IMG/M metagenome (GOLD analysis project Ga0073928, IMG submission 76969) | Iron sulfur acid spring bacterial and archeal communities from Banff, Canada, to study Microbial Dark Matter (Phase II) - Paint Pots PPA... ...
CGCTCCGGGCAGCACGGCGGGTGTGCCAGGGCTCGTTCTGCCGGTCGGACTCACCCACGCCGGTCTGCCGGTGTCGATCGAGTTCGACGCGCCCGCCGGAGCCGACCGTGCGCTGCTCGCGCTCGGATTGAGCGCTGAGCGCGCGCTTGGGACGCTGCCGGGCCCGCGGCTTTAACCAACTCGTTCAGGGCGAAAGATCTGAAGTTGTCGACGACGGCTGTTCGATTGTCTTTGTTTACGGCAATACCGATTTCCGACATCGGTATCGCATCCACGATGTCGCAGGCGACTACGGACGCAACGCTATGTCTGACCGCTGAAGCGGGGAGAATGGAAAGACCCATTCCTGCATCCACCAGCGAGATCAGCGTGGGCATTTCCCCCGCAGTCTGACTGACATGGGGGACAATTCCGGCATTGCGAAGCATACCGAAGACCAGGTCGTGGAATCCGGGGGCAAGGGATCGTTCATACAGCACGAAATCCTGGCCCGCCACTTCGCTCAAACGTACGCGTTTTCGCTTCGCGAGCTTATGGCGCGAGGGCACCACGAGAACAAATGGTTCGCGATGCACCGTGACCACCTCTAGTTGCGAATGCCCACCGACCGGCAGACGCAGAAAGCCAATATCAAGCGACCCGGCTTCAAGCATCCGAATTTGATCCGCGGTGAGGATATTGCGCAAAGAGAACTGTACATCGGGATTCAGCTCTCGAAACAAACGAATGACATGGGGTACTAGTTCGCTGCCGGCCGTTGAAATGAAGCCGATTGACAATAGCCCCAGTTTGCCGTCGGCAGCCAGTGTTGCCCTTCGAGTTGCATGGTCCAACTGCAGGACCGCCGCAGCAGCGGCTTCGCGAAACGCGGAGCCGGCCGCGGTGAGCGTCGTCTTGCGCCGGTTCCGCTCGAAGAGCCGCACACCGATCTCCTCCTCGAGGGCTCGTATCTGAAGGCTCAAAGCAGGTTGGCTGAGATGAACCAATTCCGCGGTTCGACCGAAGTGCAGTGTCTCTGCGATGGAGAGAAAGGATCGAATCTGACGAAGCTCCATTGATCCATTGTATTTGATTCTCTTATCACAGGATACAAAACAAACAATTTTCCAAATGTCCGCGGCGGACGTTCAATTTGGCATACGATACCTTCTTCGGATGCCCGCCCCCAACCATATATTCTCGTTAATCGCCCTGACCGCGGCGGTACTTCCTGGCGCACCCGCCCATGCCGCCGCTCCGGCGGCATTGGAATCGGCGGACGGCATGGTCGTAACGGCACAGCACCTGGCCTCCGATGTGGGTGCCGCGGTTCTGCGTCAGGGCGGAAATGCCGTGGACGCCGCGGTAGCCGTGGGTTACGCGCTCGCCGTCACGCACCCCTGCTGCGGCAATCTCGGCGGCGGCGGTTTCATGACCATTCACCTGGCCGACGGCAGAAACACGTTCATCAACTTTCGCGAGAAAGCGCCGCTCGCGGCGCGCGCCGATATGTTTCTCGACGCACAGAGAAACCCCGTCAGCGATAAAAGCGTGAACGGCCATCTCGCGGCCGGAGTGCCTGGAACCGTCCTGGGGCTCGAAACCGCGCGCCGCGAATACGGCACCTTGGCGAGGCCCATTCTCATGGCGCCGTCGATTCGGCTGGCAGAGGACGGATTCGTCTTGACGCGCGGTGACGTCGACGTACTCGAAGTCGGCACCGCTCAATTCCGCGCGCAGCCGAATGTCGCCGCAGTATTCCTCCATCAGGGAATGCCTTTCAAACCCGGCGAACGCTTGGTACAGAAGAATCTGGCAGCGACATTGCGCGCCATCAGCGACGGCGGCCCGCAGGCCTTTTACCACGGAGCGATCGCCGACGCCGTCGCCGCTTCCTCTCGCGCCAACGGCGGAATCCTGACTCAGAATGATTTCGCGGCATATGAAATTACCGAATCCGCACCGATTACCTGCCGCTACCGCGGCTACACCATTCTGTCGGCCCCTCCGCCGAGCTCGGGCGGAGTCGCCGTATGCGAGATGCTGCAAGTGCTGGAAGCCTATCCTCTCAAGGCCCTCGGGTTTCACTCCAGCGATTCGGTGCATCTGATGACGGAGGCCATGCGCTACGCCTATCGCGACCGCAACACCTACCTGGGCGACCCCGCCTTCGTCGAGAATCCGATTGCGCGCCTATTGTCGATGCACCACGCCGAGTGGATCAGAGCACGCATTCAACCGCATCGTGCGACGCCCTCGTCAGCACTTAGGCATGGCGCGGCAGCCGATGAAAAGGCCACGACCACGCATTACTCGGTCGTCGACGCCAAAGGAAACGCTGTATCGGTCACTTACACCATCAACGACGACTTCGGCGCCAAGGTCATCGCCGGCGACACCGGCTTCTTGTTGAACGACGAGATGGACGACTTCACCGCGAAGCCCGGGGCACCCAACATGTTTGGCCTGGTGCAGGGCAAGGCGAACGCCATTGCGCCGGGCAAGCGGCCTTTGAGTTCCATGACGCCCACGATCGTGCTCAGAGACGGCAAACCCGTGCTGGTGGTCGGCACGCCGGGGGGATCCCGCATCATCACGACGGTCCTGGAGATCATCGTCAACGTCATCGACCATGGGATGGCGCTGCAGGAAGCCGTCGATGCGCCGCGAATACATCATCAATGGCTGCCCGACACTCTGGCCGGCGAACCGTTCGCATTCTCCGCGGACACTGCCAAATCCTTGACCCAGATGGGCTACCACGTGGTCCCCTTGGAACCCTGGGGAACGGGCAATGCAGCCCAGGCCATCGGCATCGCACCCGCGGATGCCGCCGACGCCAGGGCCCTGGGATTCCCCCGCCCCGGAATCTTCTACGGAGCGAGCGACTCTCGAGCCCCCGCCGGGTCCGCGGCGGCCCCATAGCGGCTGATATGCCCAGTGCTGGGCAGATCGGCACTACTCAGTCCATTGCGGATTGGGCTTGCCTGTTTCTGCGTAGGCCTTGAGACGAAACATGAGATTACCCCACATCGAGTTGCACGAGGCCGCAAAATCGGTCGGCTCGCGCCAGCCTCGATGCATGAAATGCAGTACCGAGCCAGCCGGCGTGCGCTCGATCTTCCACTCCAGCGTTGTGCCCGCCCATTCGGGGTGATCGCCGGAGCATGTCAATCGCACGCTTCGATTCGGCTTCAGTTCATCAACCACCATGCGGAAAACCATGCCGCGCTTTTCGAAGCCGAATTCGGCTTTGCCGCCGACAGCGGCCGCCATGGTGGTGTCCCGTGTCCACCAACCCTGCATACCGGCTTGCGTGGCGATGGTGGCATAGACCTTTTCCGGCGCCGCATTGATTGGGACGTTGTGCAGAAGATCAGTCATGGGATTTCTCCGGTGCAATTTCCAAGGGATGAAACTTCGCCGTACATTCAGGGCTGGTGCGCGAGCTGCGACAGGCCGCCGTCGAGCGCAAGTTCCGTCCCCAGGCAGTAAACAGAATCGTCACTGGCGAGATAGAGCGCAGCTTTCGCCATTTCTTCGGGCAACCCACGCCGTTTGAGGGGTATCAATTGGGTTATCGCGGCGGCAATTTCTTCCGGTGTCGCGCCGGACAGGCCTCCGGAGCGGGTGATGATCGGCGTCTCCGTCATGCCAGGGCTAAGAACATTGACGCGGATGCGACGATGCATGAGATCAGCCGACAGGCCACGCGCGAGCGCACGAACCGCCGATTTTGTGGCGGAGTAGACACCCGTTAGCGGCCGACCCAGCTTGTCGGCATCGGCAGCGCCGACGAGCACCACAGATGCGCCGTCACGAAGCGCCGGCAACGCGCGGACAACGGTAAAGAATGCCCCCTTGAAGTTAATGTCGCTCACTTCATCGAAGAGCGCCTCGGAGTAATCATCCAGCGGTGCGAATTTTGCAATCCCGGCATTGGCAACCAACACATCAATCGCGCCAAGCCGATCACTCACCGTGTCGTAAAGCCGATTCAGATCGGCAATGCGACGCACATCGCCCTGAACGGCAATGGCATCGGCTCCGATGCGCTTTGCCGCGCTCTCAAGCGTGCCAGTCTCACGACCGAAGATCGCGATTTTGGCGCCCTCGCGGTGAAAGAGTTCCGCGATCGCGAATCCGATACCGCTATTGCCGCCGGTGACGACGACGACCTTCCCTTCCAGCTTGCGTTCCGTTTTCACCAGGATCTCCTGAGCTGTCATAGCTCATCTACCCAGTTGAGTATTGAGATGCAGCGATCAAATTCATGTCGGATCTTAGCGAATCCCAATCCAGTGTCATTAGCTTCGGTCGACAAGCTTCAACGACAAATATTGTGATATCGCACAATCGGGCGCGCGGATAACTCGCAGGTTTGCAGCACACTAATGCAACGCTGTCTGCTCGCCGCCATCGTTCTCTCCGCCGTGACTGGGTGGGGCAATCTCGAAGGCGCTACTCGGTCAAATAGGCACTCAGGCTCCCACCGATCATAAACACGGCCGCCGCAATGATCACGACGCCGGTGGTGCGGGCGGCCCGCTCTGGGTGCGGCATTCGCCGTTCGGCCGCGATTGCAACCATCACGAACGCCATGGTGACGAGGTTCATCACGCCGGTGGCAATCATGACTGCCATCAAGGCCGAGCAGCACACAGCGCAGTCCGCACCCAGGCGAATGCCATGTCCCCACGCACCGCGAGCGTCCCGAGGCAGGGTCTTCCCGGCGACGGATGCCGCCCGACAGCGGCAGAGTTGGCGCATTTTCCACTGCGTCACCTGGAGGTATCCCGCAAACAGCATGACCGTTCCCGCCGCGATGGGCACCAATCGAGCAAGCGCTTCTGACGCCATCACGGTTTTCGCCAGGACCACACCGATTGGATACACTGCCGCCCCCAAGAGCGCCCATACGAAAACGTACGCCGCACCCACAAGCGTCGTTAGGGCAGCCAGATGATTCGACTGCAGCCCGCAAAGCGACACGCGGTAGCGCAGCAGCGCGGGAATGAGGGCGGGCAGCATCATGGCCGACATCGTCACGACCCACATCCCCAGGAATACGACACCGGCGTCGAACCAACTCTGTTCTGGCATCCTCATCCAGGCCATCGACATGGTCCAGCCACCGGGCATTGCCATGCCGCCGGACATGGAATTGCACCAGTAGATCGTCATCGCCACGCCTGCGGCAAATACAAGCGCGCAGGTCGCGAGAAAAGCCCGGTGACTCGCCAGCTCGATGCGACCGTCCATGTGCGACCCAGAGTGCCCTATCAACGAGGCTATTTGTCGTATTCGTCGTGCCGCTGCACCCAGAAGGGTCCCCGTCCTTCCTCGTCTCGTCCCTTCGGCACTATATCCAAATAATGATAGTGGATATTGAACGTCTCGTTTCCGCGCGCGTAACACGAGTAGCTGTGGAAAATCTCGCCGCGCTCGTTCATATAAAATACGCTGTGCCCCTCCCGCTCGGAATGCCCTGGATTTTGGGTGGCGAAATTAAAGAAGGCTTCTCCCTTGGCTATTTCCTCCGGTGTAAACGACACGTGATAGTCATGATTGAAGTCTGTGTCGCCGGACGAAACCCATTTGAACTTCCAGCCCATCCGCTTCCGGTAAGCCGCGAGCTTCGCATAAGGCGCGCGCGACGCGGCAATCATGGTCACGTCGCGATGTTTTAGATGCACATTGATTCCGTCGAAGCCGTCGGCTCGCAAAGAACAGTGCTTGCATCCCGCCTGGTCATCCGGGGTGAACATGAAGTGATAAATGATCAGCTGGCTGCGCCCCTCGAATAGATCGGCCAATGTCTCCTTTCCGTCGGCGCCGTCGAATACGTACTCCTTGGTCACCTTGACCCACGGGAGGCTGCGGCGCTCTAAATTAAGCTCCGCTTGCATAGTCGTAAACTTTTTCTCCTTAAGGAGAAGTTTCTTGCGCGCCTCGAGCCATTCAGCTTCCGAAACGACTTCGTGATTCTCTAAGACTGCCTTCATTTTCTTGCCCTCCCGGTTGATTTACGTTTCGCTTTCGGCGTGCGGCCATACCGGTCGCCGACTATTCATGGAGCGATGCTCCTCAACGACCGGCCCACGTATTCAGTGGTCGGCCGGTCTCGAGCAAAGATTTCAAGCTGGACAGAACCCGCGGCCAGCCGAGCGAGATTTTGCGCAGCATTTCGGAGTCGGGATCGAGTTCATCATGCGTAACTGTAAGCCGAACCATCTCTCCGACTGTCTCGATGTCAAAGGTCACGCGGCTATGTTTATCCGCCTTGCCTCTGTCGCCAGGATCAGCCCACGTGATCACCAAGTGATTCGGGGCGGATGCGGCCACGACCTCTCCCAAGATAACCACTGCACGTGTCGCATCGGCTCGTCGATGCTCCCATTTAGAGCCCGGCTGCCAGTCCGACACGTTCTCGTGACCCCAGTATTGGCGGGTAAACTCACCGTCGAGCAAGGCCTTCCATAGGGTTTCTGCCGTTGTCGCAATATAGGTCACGTAGGTAAATTTCGTCTTCGCCATTTCTAGGTTCCTTCCAAGCGCTTCTTGAGGTCGTGCAGTGCTTTCAGCCGCGGCCGCTCAAACTTTCTGATCCACCGGTCGTATATGTGCTGAAGCGGTACCGGATTCAGGAAGTGCAACTTCTCGCGCCCGCGCCAGCTCGTTGCGACCAGGTTCGCGCTCTCGAGCACGTTGAGATGCTGGGTTACCGCCTGCCGTGTCATGTCCAGGTGCTCGCACAGCTCCGTGAGTGTCTGTGCGTCATGTGCATTGAGCGCATCAAGTAGCTTGCGGCGACTCGGATCGGCCAGGGCTCGAAATACGCTGTCGGAATCATTCATGAGCGAATTGCCAACGCCGATCTCTCGCTACTGATCAGTGGGATTTGCCTCAAACATGGGTGCGAAAAGGCGACCATCGAAGGCCGAGTGCACGCGAACGATTTTGCCGTCCCGTATCTGATGCCATTCAGCGACCAATGTGTCTCCTGCGACGGGCGCCTTCGTCTTTAAATCGAAAAACACGGCGGCGTTGTTGCCCTCGCCAATGATCGTCTTGACCTCGAGCTGATCAGTCACACCCAGCAACCCGGTAAGCGCCGCGATGTACTCGTCCGCGTTCTCGTAGGTTTGAAATAGGCCGTAAAAGGTCAGGTCGTCGGCTAAATACTTCCGAGCGGTCGCAACATCTTTCTGGGCGACGGCGGTATAGAAGTTCCGGAGAACAGTCGCCGAATTCATAGGGATCTCCCCAATCGAGATAACGAGGCGCGTCCCAAGGTATTGGAAGCGCGCGGCCGTTGAACATTCGTCTTGTTCTGATTAGAATAGGCAAGCAAACTCTTGCGTGTCAAGTCTTTCATGACCTGGAGTGTGTGCAGTCGAATGACAGAGGCTCACCGATGTGCACAACCACCCTGCGGTCTGCACCGCGATACTGACCCTGATGGCTTCTTCGAGGTGCGACGATCAATTCCATGTGGGCATCGTAGCGAATACCGGCCGAGTGTCACTGGCATCGGTAGACAGCCATGAGTGATGGATATTGTGATATCGCACAATTTCGGCATGCGCCGTACGCCTTGATCGGCTCGCTGTAGGATTGTCGGTCTCCACGGTCAACGGTGAAGCTCCATGGCAACGACACCAGGCACGGCGCTAGTCACGGAGTGGAGCAGTCGGCTGCGGGCCGATCCACTTGCATCGAAGGTGATCATCGACCTACGCGGGCGGGCCAACGACATCTGGACCAGTGCCTTCGATCTACTCACGAAGGAGTGCCCCGAATACCGCAATTCGGTCGACGACGAATTCACGCGGGAATCCAAGCGCCATTGCGCCGAGCTGCTGAGATTCATCGTGTCGATTGCCGCTGGTCAATTGCGCGACCTCGACGCCGATCCATTTCGATTTGTGCGCACGCACGCCCAGTGGCGGGCCGCTCACAGCGTGCCTTTGGTCGCCTCATTGCACGCCTACCGTCTCGCCCACAAAACCTACTGGGGGATGACGCGTAACGCACTGCTGAAGCACGCCAAGCAGGCGGAGGCTATCGCCTGCCTCTCGACGCTATCTGATTTTTGGCTGGAGCTGTTCGACATGGTGGGGGCCTCACTAACCGAAGCCCACGCCGTGGAGGAGAAACTGGTCACCGCTCAGAGCGCACGAGTTCACGTCGCCCTGGTCGAGGACCTGCTTTGCGGCGTGATCCCCAAGAACACTGAGGCGCAGCGGATCTGCGCGCTGTGCGGTGTCCGTCCCGGCGAGTGCATGGCGGTGGTCGTCGCCCGCTTGGACTCGGTGGGCGAAGCGCAGGTCGATTTCGAGGTGAAACTACGCTCGCTCGCGCAAGTGATCGAGCGCTCATTGCCATCGTCCGGCTTTGGCAAACTAATAGACATCCGTAACAGCGAGATCACGGGTGTCATCAGCAGCGATTCCGACACCGCCCGGCGCGCGTTGCGCGCGCTGCGGGGCATGGGCTCGAGGAAGCACGCAGGCAATGGCATAGCAGCGTCGGTTGGTATCAGCCTTGATGTCACCGACGTCTGTCGTCTACCGCAAGCGCTGGAGGAAGCACGACTCGCGATCGACTTCGCCGGTTCGGCGCAGCCGGTCATGCTATTCGGGAACATCGATCTGCTGGAGTTCCTGATCAGGCATGCCGACCATGCGGCATTCCGGCTGATTCCCGGATGGGTGCGTCACTTCAGCGACCCCACCGACGCCAAAAGCCGTGACCTGCTCCATACGGTGCGCGCGTTCGCCGACGCAAGCCTCAACGTGAAGCAGACCGCGCGGCAGCTCGGATTGCACGCTAATACTGTGTACTTCCGTTTGAACCGGGTGATGGAAATCACCGGCATCGATCCGCGCACCTACAGCGGACTGTCGCTTCTGCTGACGGCACTGCGTCTGCTTGAATGTAACGGCAACAACCATCATCCTGGTCAGGCTGCTTTGTCGGACCCTGGCTGGAGTCCGCCAGTGCTGTCAAGGCGCAATCAGTGACACCGTCGGGAAGCGGAGTCGCAGCCTAGGGCTCGCCGGTACCGCGATAAAAAGACGATGCCGCAGTACTCTTCATGAATTCAGCGGCCGCGAGCGAGGCTGACTGCGAATCCTCCGGGGCGGCGCCCTGCCCGAGCGGCACGCGTTGGCGGAAGGCGCTCCAGGCTGCCGTCGGGGCGGTGCCGAAGCCTCGCTTGGGGTCCTGTGCTTTGCGCACGTCCATCCATAGACTCCCTTCGATCAAATCGAGACTCAGCAGGTCGAACGTGGTCTCAACCGCCTGCCGTGCCCGTTGCGTCTTGATGCGCGTCTGCGCCTGCAGATCTTCGACGGTGCCCACGATGGCGCTGCCGAAGGGCGCGACCGGATTCATCAGACTCTGGATTTCCTGCTCCAGATCCACGGGCGCATAGTCGAAGAAGCCGCGGCTCACTCCGGGCAACACGTCCGAGGCGGCAACGCCGGTGAAGAACGGATTCCTGAAACGCTCGATGCGCAGCATGACGGCGATGTCCATGTTGGCGAGCGCGATGACGAAGTTTTCGATCCGATTGGCCATCGGGTACGGATCCCAATTGGCATTGGATACGATGTAGCCGTGCTGACCGTGGCTGCGCGGACCGCCCTTGACGAAGAAGCGCATCAGCTGGGGAGTCGCCATCTCCCACGAATCCTGCGGACTCACGCCCACATTGACGGCTGGATTGTGATCGGAGGTATTGGCTTGGAACACCACGGCGTCGCGCAGCGACGCCCATGCCTCCCACGTCGAGGCCTGGCGAATCGAGGACGCGCGCAGACTCTCCGGATCTTGGATGATGCGTCTAGCGTCCTTGTCGAAGAGGTAGCTGCCTTTGATCATGTCGAGAACTCGGGCTGCGTGCCAGTTCAACCATTTCTCGGGACGGTCGCGCTGCACGACGAGGCTCAAGGGGGTAACGCTGCTGTTCATGCCGTTGAGATCGATCGCATAGATGAGGTCAGCCCACTCGAGCGCCTCTCTGGCGTCGTGAACCAGGAGTGCGCTTTGGCCGGTGGCATAGGCATTGCTGCTGGTCAGCGCATTGTCGTCGGCGGCAAAGGGTTGGATGGGCGTCAAGCCGGCGCTCCGCAGCGCCTGGTCGGCCTTCATGCGCACCCCCTGCAAGTACGCCTCGCCGGCGCCCACCATGGCGGCTCCTACGTTGCCCAATTGCGCGAGGTCACCCTCACCCAACGTGCCGCGGGATTGCACCACGGGAGTGATCCGCTTGTTGAGGAGGTCGAGCAGCATTTGCGACAGCTGCGGGCTGGGTGCGTTGTGAACCATCGCGTTGGCGCGCACCACCATCATCGCGCGCACGATTTCCTCGTTGCCTATTTCGGGTCCCGTGCCCCACAGCGCGCCGGAGCGGAATCGCTGCGCTTGCGTCTTTTCGATCAGCGCATGATTCGTCGGCGACAGCGGATCGCCCTCGAACATGACCGTTTCACGCTGATCGCCGGCGCCGCGATTGAACCAGTACACGGGTATGCCCTCGGCGGCTGCTTCGAGCAGCAATCCATAGTTATCGGCTTGGGTGTGCCGCGCCTCCGGGGTCAATTCGACCTTGGCGCCGTAGCGCGCGACCATGACGATTTGATCGATGGTCAGATCGTGTCCATTCAAGGTCACCGTCCGGTCATTCATGGACGGAGTGATGGGAACGTAGTAGGGAGCGGCTCCCGCGGGCACGGCCGCGCACAGCACCGCGGCGCCCAGCAGCGCGCGCAGGTCGAATCGGGAAGCGGAGGCATGTGGGATGATCATTGAGTACCTTGAGGTTGAAAATTTGGTTCAAGAGGGTTTGGGATCGATCGTCGAGGCATCGACCGCGCCTTGCGGTATTTCAGGCGCCGGTGTCGTGTCCCGGTGATAGGGGAGCCAGGCATAGATCTCCGGCGACGTCTGCGGATAGGCGAGAAAGTCCTCGCGCGACTCGACGATGCGATCGACTTTGCGGCGTGAGAGCCGCCAAACGGCGAACACCGTAAAAGCCAGCGTCAGCAGGAACACATAGACGAAGAATGCGCCCGGCGTGACGAGTTGAATGGCGTAAGTCCCGGCGGTGGGGCCCACCGACGAACCCAGCGCCCAGACGAACAGCAAGGTCGAGGACAAGGCTACATAATCGGTTGCGACGGCGCGGTCATTGGCGTGCGCGACGCCCACCGCGTAGAGACTTTCCGCCAGCCCTCCGAAGACGCCGAACAGCAGCGCAAGCAATGCAAACGGCATCCGCTGATGAGCCCACGCAAGCGCGGCGGCCACCGCGAGGATCCCGACGCCCAACCCGATCAGGGTGTGCAGACGGTCGACCTTGTCCGAGAAGTGACCGATCGGCCATTGAAGAAAAAGTCCGCCCAGCGAGACACAGGCCATCAATAGGACGATGTGCTGTTGATCGAAACCGATGCGCGCGCCGAACAGAGGTCCCACGGTGGTGAAGGCGGTCAGAATGAGGCCATTCAACAGGCACGCGGTGACGCTGACCGGCGAGGTTCGCAACGCCTTGAGAATCTCCAGCTTCACCCGGCGCGGCAGAACCGGCGCGCGCACGTCGATCGCCACCATGGGCAGCAGAGCCAGGGTCGTCGACATGCCGGCGATCAACAATAACTCGGGACCTTTGACGTTGAGGGATTGGCTGAACAACTGGCCCACACCGAAGAACAAACCGTACACCAGAACGTAGATCGTGAGAACCCGGCCGCGCTGCTCATTCGGCACCAAGGCGTTCAGCCAGCTCTCTACGATGATGGCAAGCCCCGCGGCATTGATGCCGATCAGGAAGCGCAGCAGCGCCAGTGTCGGCACGCCGTCCGCGAAGTAGAGACTTAGGATCGCAACCGACTTCAAGCCGGCAAAGGTGGCGTACGCGCGTTCGAGGCCCACCGGCGCGATCACCTTGTGAGCGTATAGGCACCCCGCCAGAAATCCGAGGGCTTCGGCGGTGGCAATCAGTCCGATCACCCCATCCGACAGTCCCAAGGCGGAGAATCGCAACGGCAGGAGCGTACCCAAGAAGCCGGAACCGAGCATGATCAGCGCCGTGCTGATCAGGGGCGGCGCCACCCGCCATGGAATGGCGGTCGCGGGACGTGGGAGCGGTGCGGGCGGCATGTTGCGGGTATTTTGCCACCGCGCGGCGCGCCCGTTACGCTTGTCGGATGACGATACACAAACTATTTCCAACATTCGTGTACTCGGGCGCCCTGCAGAAACGTGGAGCAAACCAGTTCAACCGCCAGCTGCTGAAAGAATGCCGGCAGCTTCGGCATGACGATGCGGCCGGTCGCCGATGGTCTGCCGAGAATTATCCGGGCGGTTATACCTCCTACGGCTCGGTGCATTGGCTACAGCGCATTTCGCCGACCTTCAAGGCCTTGCAAAGCAAGCTGGAGCGGCATGTCAAGGCTTTCGCCGATGCGGTGGAATGGGATCTCGAGGGGCGCGAACTGAAAATGACGGATTGCTGGCTCAACATCATGCCCAAACACGTGGTGCACGGGCTGCATCTGCATCCCTTGTCGACGCTGAGCGGCACCTACTATGTACACGTGCCCGCAGGCACTCCGGGGATCAAATTCGAGGATCCCCGGCTGGATCGCTTCATGGCGGCGCCGCCGCGCAAGGCCGCCGCCAAGCGCGAGACCCGTCCGTGGGGAACATTCCCCGCGGCCGCAGGCCAATTGGTGCTGTTCGAGAGCTGGCTGCGGCATGAAGTGGTGCCGAACCGGGTCGACGCCGAACGCGTCAGCATCAGCTTCAATTACAACTGGTTCTAGCTCAAGCGCCGCAAGGAATCGAGTAAACTAGCCGCAAATGACAACCCGAACATCCGACGCCACCATGGCGGTTTTCCTCGACTTGGAGAACATCGCCCTCGGCGCACGCGATGCCAAGTACCCAAGTTTCGACATAGAGAAGGTGCTCGAGCGCCTGCTGCTCAAGGGCCATATCGTCGTCAAAAAAGCCTACTGCGATTTCGACCGCTACAAGGACTTCAAGCGCGGCCTGCACGAAGCGGCGTTCGAGCTCATCGAAATCCCGCACGTGCGCCAATCGGGCAAGAACTCGGCGGACATTCGCATGGTCGTCGACGCGCTCGATTTGTGCTACACCAAGGGGCACGTCGATACCTTCGTCATTTTGAGCGGCGACTCGGACTTCTCGCCGCTGGTCAGCAAATTGCGCGAAAACGCCAAGACCGTCATCGGGGTCGGCGTCAAGAACTCGACCTCGGATCTCTTCATCAATAACTGCGACGAATTCATTTACTACGATGACCTGGTCCGCAAGGAGCCTTCCAAGGCCCGCCGCCGCAGCACAGCCGCCGCCCGCTCCCCTGCCGCGGCAGCCGAAAGCCCACCCGCCGACACGGCGGCCGCCGAGAACAAGGGGCCGGATCTCAACGATGCGATCGAGCTGATCGTGGAAACACTCGAAGCCTTGACCGAGGAGCGCGGTGGGAGCGAGCCCATCTGGGGTTCGATGATCAAACAGGCCATCAAGCGCCGACATCCCGGTTTCAACGAACGGGCGTATGGGTTCAGATCGTTCAATGATCTATTGGCCGACGGCGAGAAGCGGGGACTGCTCAGTCTGCGGCCGGACGAGAAATCCGGCGGCTACACGGTGCGGGTGGTGGATCGACCCGCGCCGCGCGCAACCTAGGCGGCGGCGCCCCGCGATCGTGTGGCGTTGCGATGCGATTCACCGGCACACACTGATCGCCTAGAATTCTTCTGACGCTCCTCGTAGGAGCAGTCTTAGTTCGTCCGACGGGACCGTGGCCGCGGCACCCGTCCCTCCCCTCCCGATTTCCCCTTGAACTGGACCAAAATGTCCGCATTTTGATGTGACTCATCATTTTGGCGACTACCATGAACTCAAACCGCAGAAAATCCTGGATGTGGGCGGAAGCCTGTGCGCTCCTCGACGAGGCCGAGCGCAAACATCGGCGTTTCTTCGAGCTGCTGGCCGTGCCTGCGAGCCATCCCGTGTGGGAGCCGCCGGCCGACATCTTCGCGGACGGCTCTGAGTTCCAGGTGGTGGTGGCATTGCCCGGCGCTCGCGCCGAAGAGGTGGTGGTGCAAATAACGCCGACCGGACTGCAGATCGAAACCATCGTGCCGCCGCCTTCGCTCAGCGCCCAGGTGAACGTCGTGCGCTTGGAAATTCCTTATGGCCGGATGCGCCGGCGAATCGATCTCCCGCCCGGACGCTATGCGCTGATCGAACGTCAGCTGGATCGCGGGTGCCTGTTTCTGCGGCTCACGAGGGAGGCGCAATGAACGCCGAAGATGTACTGATCATTTTGCCCGTCAGCAACGCGGTACTGTTCCCCGGCGTCGTTCTACCGATCGCCATTGCCGGCAACGCGGCGTTGGCGGCGGCTCAGGAAGCGGTGCGGACTCAGCGCCGCGTAGGACTCTTGCTGGGGACCGATCCTGCCGTCGGAACCGAGGGCGCTGCGGCGCCGGGACCCGAGAATCTGCATCGGGTCGGCACTGCCGCCAGCATCGTGCGTTTCATCACCGCGCCGGACGGTACCCACCATTTGATAGCCCAAGGTGAAGAGCGATTCACGGTGCTGGACTACGTCAGCCGCGAGCCCTTCCTGGTGGCGCGGATAGAGACGCACAAGGAGCCCACGGTTCTGGACCGTGAAGTCGAAGCTCGCGGGCTGAACTTGCGCGAAAAGGCGCTGGAGGCCGTGCAGCTGCTGCCCCAGGCGCCGGGGGAACTCGTCAACGCCATTCGCAGCATCGAATCGGTTCCGGCGCTGGCCGACACGGTGGCGAGCTTCATGGATTTGAAGACTGCCGAAAAGCAGGAGATCTTGGCCACCTTCGATCTCAAGACCCGGCTGGACCGCGTATTGGCCCTGCTCGGCCGGCGCATCGAAGTTCTGAAAGTGTCGCGCCAGATCGATGAGCGGACCCGCGAAGCGTTCGACGAACGGCAGAAGGAAGCCGTGCTGCGCGAGCGGCTGAGGCAGATTCAAAAAGAGCTGGGCGAAACCGACACCTCGTCGGCCGAGATCGACGAAATGAAGCAGGCCATCACGGACGCCGGCATGCCGCCGGAGGTCGCCGAGCAGGCCGAGCGCGAGCTCAAGCGTCTGGAGCGCATGCCGGACTCGTCCGCCGAATACTCCATGACCCGAACCTATCTCGACTGGCTGCTGGCCATGCCCTGGTCGAAAGTCGATCCCGAGACGGTCGACATAGAGCAGGCGCGGAAAACCCTTGACCAGGATCACTATGGGCTCCAGAAAGTTAAGCGCCGAATATTGGAATTCCTGGCCGTTCGAAAACTCAATCCCGAGGGCCGCAGTCCCATTCTCTGCTTCGTCGGCCCCCCCGGCGTGGGCAAGACCTCCCTCGGTCAGAGCATTGCCAAGGCGATCGGGCTCAAGTTCGGGCGCGTGAGCTTGGGCGGCGTGCATGACGAGGCGGAAATTCGCGGTCATCGCCGCACCTACATCGGATCGCTGCCCGGCAACATTGTGCAAGCTGTGCGCAAGGCTGGCCGCCGCAATCCCGTCCTCATGCTCGATGAAGTCGACAAGCTGTCCGCCAGCCACCAGGGCGATCCGTTTTCGGCGTTGCTCGAGGTGCTCGATCCGGAGCAGAACAACACGTTCCGCGACAACTACCTCGCCGTACCCTTCGACTTGTCCAAGGTACTGTTCATCGGCACCGCCAACGTATTGGATGCCATACCGCCGCCGCTGCGCGACCGCATGGAAATTATCGAACTCACCGGCTACACCGAAGAAGAGAAGCTGCAAATCGCCAAGCGCTACCTGCTCACCCGGCAGTTGACGGCAAATGGCCTCAACGCCTCTCAGGTCGAAGTCTCGGAAGAGGCCTTGCGTCGCGTCATCGTCGACTACACCCGCGAAGCGGGTGTGAGGAGCCTCGAGCGCCAGATTGGGGCGCTGCTCCGCAACGCTGCGGTCACGATCGCTTCCGGCGGTGCGCAAAGCGTCTCGATCGGCGTCGACGACGTACCGCGCATCTTGGGTGCCGCGCGCTTTGAAAGTGACGTGGCGCTGCGCACCAGCATCCCGGGCGTCGCCACCGGCCTCGCCTGGACCCCGGCGGGCGGCGATATTCTCTTCATCGAGTCCAGCCGCGTCCGAGGCACCGGCAAGCTCATTCTGACCGGACAACTGGGCGACGTCATGAAGGAGAGTGCTCAGGCCGCCGTCACCTGGGTGAAGTCTCAGGCGGATCGCTTGAAGATAGATCCTGCTGTTTTGGATAACAGCGACTTGCACATCCACGTCCCGGCCGGTGCTATTCCGAAGGACGGGCCGAGCGCCGGGGTCGCCATTGCCACCTCATTGGCATCGCTCCTATCGCAGCGCACCGTGCGGGCGAACGTGGCCATGACCGGAGAGATCAGCCTGCGAGGGGTGGTAATGCCGGTTGGCGGCATCAAGGAAAAGTGCGTGGCTGCGGCACGCGCCGGCATTCGCACCGTGATCCTGCCGGCACGCAATCGTCGCGACCTCGAGGACATTCCGGAGAGCGTACGCGCGAAACTCGAGTTTGTGTGGGCCGAGAAGATCGAAGACGTACTCGCCCGGGCGCTGGAAGATTCACCCGCGCAGCGGGCGGCGGCCTAGGAGCCTCGCCGCCGGCGACTCAGAAAACTCGGCCTTCGCCGGCGAGGCGTTGATCCACCTCGTTTTCCGCCGCCAGCCAATCCTCGAGTTCGTGACCGGCAGCGAACCCGCGGCGTTCGGCTTTGAGGTAGGCGGCCTTTTCAATCGAAGCCCGACGATCTTCGAAAACACGCGGCACGATGTACAACGACAGATTGCCGAGGAGACTGATCGACGCCAGCCGCTTTTGCGGCTCGGCGATGCGAGTCATATCGGCGGGGTCGTAGGGTTGCACTCTGATTGGACGTTCCAAGTCCGTATCACTGATGTTCATGAAAACCTCCGCAAAGATCGGGTTTCGATGACGTCCATGATTTGAGAGAGATCCGCGATTGAGTATATGCGCGGAATGTGACTCTTGTACGTAATTGTCTCTCCTCCCGCATCCACACCGCCGCCGCACCTATGACAGCGGTGACAAATTTCACCTCACCACGAGTACGGCCGCCCCTTGAATACGTCCATCGCGCAAGTCGTGCACTGCCTCATTCGCAGCGTGTAGCGGATACGGGATCGTGCATGTCTGAATTCCGGCCTGACGCGCCACCGGAAAAAACGTAGCCGCATCGTGCCGTGTGAGATTGGCCACCGAGACGAGCTGACGTTCCTCCCATAAGATGCTGTAAGGGAACGACGGGATGTCGCTCATGTGAATGCCGCCGCAGACGACTCGTCCGCCTTTCTTCACGGCTCGGAGTGCCGCAGGAACCAATTCGCCCACCGGCGCAAAGATAATGGCGGCATCCAGAAGTTCGGGTGGCGCGTCCTCGGAAGCGCCCGCCCACACAGCCCCAAGAGCGCGCGCAAAGGCCTGCGCAGACTGATCGCCCGCGCGGGTGAATGCAAAGACCTCGCGTCCCTGCCACCGGCAGACTTGCGCGATGACATGTGCCGCGGCGCCATAGCCGTACAAGCCGATACTTCTGCCTTCTCCGGCGGCAACCAGTGAGCGCCAGCCGATCAATCCGGCGCATAGCAACGGCGCCGACGCAACCGGATCGGGAAATGCATCCATGGGAATTGCAAAGGCCGCGTCCGCAACGACATGAGTGGCAAAGCCGCCGTCCCGGTCATATCCGGTAAATGCAGGCTGGTCACAGAGATTTTCGCGGCTGGACAAGCAGAACTCACAGTGCCCGCAGGTCTTTCCCAACCAAGGAATCCCCACACGCTGCCCAATCGCTATAGTGCCGGGGCCGGGACCCAGCGCTTCCACGATGCCGACGATTTCGTGCCCGGGAACGATGGGATAGTGGACGTGGGGCAAGTCGCCATCCATGACGTGAAGATCCGTCCGGCACACCGCGCAGGCCTCGACGCGAATCCGAATCTCGCCGGCCTCTGGCGTCGGATCCGGCCGCTCCTCCAGGATGAGCGGTGCTCCCCGCGCACGTAGCACCATCGCATGCATCGAAATGTCCGTTGAATAGGATCCCTCAGAATGGGCGATTCTGCGTGAAGTCCGGCAATTTGACCACGAGCACGTCGCAGGGGACTGCTTCCAACGCGCGCTCCGCGGTGCTGCCGATGAGCACGCGTTTCAAACCGCTGCGCGCGATGGCGCCCATGATGACGATGTCCGCGTGCCATTCAGCTGCCATCCGCGGCAAGTACTCCGTGGCCATGCCGGCGTCGACGTGAAGGTTTGCGTCGGCGACTTCGTATTGATCGGTCAGCTGCCTTATCCGGGAGCGTCTTAGTTCTTTTTCCGCAGCAAGGGCTTCTCCAGACACGCCGACGATGGCGGGCATGCCGCCTGCCGCCGCCGCGCCAATCGTAGAAGGGAAATACGCATGCACTGCATGCACATGCCCGTCGCATCGTTTCGCCATCGACGTCGCGACGCCCAATATGCGATGGTCGAGTATTGCCGACGGATCATTCACATGGCCTGGGTCCACGGCCGCCATCAACACCGGGGGCGCGCCCCAGGTTGTCGCCTGGGTCAATAAGAGGGGCACAGAACACGCTCGAATCAAGTGCCAATCCGTGTGCGTAGTGAATGTGCGCTTCGCGAACGAGTGGCGATGTGTATCTTTGACGATCAGATCCGCGGGCGAGTTGCGCATCCAGGAAGTGACGGCTTGATGTAGCGGGTCGCCGTTGATGACATGAGTCGTGACATCGATCCCGTCGTCACGCAGCGGCTCCGCGATCTGTTCGAGCCACGATTCCAAATTTTCGCTGGGGCATGTATTGCCGGCAGCCGGCGGCTCTCCCTCCGCACACTTTTCCCGCGATATCTTGGGATCACAAACCAGCAACTCGATGCTGGCTCCGAGCCATCGGGCGAATGTTGCTGCTTTTGCAATGGCCGCTTGATCCTCAACCAAGGGATTCACGATGACTAGAATATCCGTAATTCGATCCACGGCAATGCCCTCCGGTGGCCGCCGATAAAATTGGCTTAAGTATCTTGCAATACGCCGGAGCGGGCATCAGGGGTTATGCGTATTGGAGCAGCGCTGCGACTTGTCTATGCGGAGTCGGTCGGCGCCGGCATGCGACCTGCCCTAATACCCGCTGAGCTCGGCAATGGCCGAGAGTAATGCCTTGGTATCGACCGGCTTGCTTAGAAAACGGCAACGTGGAATCGACGCCTTGACGACCCGCACTATGGACTGCAAATCACCGCTCAGCAGGATAGCGGGAACGTCACGGCCCTTCCGAGTGCGCAGTTGCCTAAGAACGTCGAGTCCGGTCAGGTGTCCGTCGAGATGATAGTCCGTGATGAACACATCGCCCGGCTGCATATCGACCAATAGGCTCTCAGCATCCGCCACGGTGGCTGCCGTGCGCGTTTCAAAGCCTTCGAGGGACAGGAACAATTCGGTGGCCATTCGGACGGAGTCGTTATCCTCCAACAACACCAATCGACACTTGGACAGTCCGTTTGTCGTCGGTAGGTCACCATTCTCACGCACCGGCGCCTCCATTTCGGACAGCAGCCGGTGCCGAGGGATCCGCACGCTGACGCAACTCCCCTCACCTTGTATTGACGTAACGGAGACCGAATAACCGAGCAGACGGGACACCTCGCGGACGATGGCGAGACCCAGACCGACGCCCACCCTCTGTGTGCCTTGCGGACCGATCTGATAGTACTCGTCAAAGATTCGTTCCAGTTTGTCTGCCGGAATGCCCACCCCGGAATCCTCGACCTTGAGCACCAGCGCCTCTGATTCGATTGACTGCGATACGCGCACGAAGCCCTGCTCGGTGTATTTGAGTGCATTGCCGATCAGGTTTTGAAAGAGTTGAGTGAATAAGGTGCGATCCGTGGACATCACGACCCTCGTGTCGGCAAATCCCAACTGGAGGTTCTTCGCCGCAGCTGTGGGCTCGAATTCCCGCGTGAGATCCTCGAATGCGGCCGCGAGGCTGACCGCTGACAACTGCGGGTCAATGGCCCCCGATTCGAGGCGGCTGATGTCCAGCAGCGCGTTGAGCAGCCGAGTCGCGCCGTCGATCGCCACTTCCTGGTGGCGCACGAGATCGCCCAATTCCGGCGCTTGCTCCGTCAGCTTCTGCATGGAAGCGTTGATCAGGCGAATCGCCTGCAAGGGTTGGCGCAAATCGTGACTCGCCGTAGCCAGGAACCGGCTCTTGGCGCGATTTGCCCGGTCGGCTTCCTCGCGCGCAGCAATCAGCGCGTCGCTGATGGAACGGCGCTCGGTCATGTCGCGAATGGCCGCTGCCACGAAACTTTGGCCCTCATCGCTGAACGGGGAAAGTCGTATGCCCGCCGGAAATTCAGAGCCGTCGGCGCGCCGCGCAAATAGATCGCTGATCCGAGCCCCCATTTCGCGGCTGGTCGGCTGGCGCACATAGCTCGACACGTGCGCGCCGTGACGCGTATGGAACCGTTCCGGAATCAGCAATTTGATCGGCTGACCGATAAGCTGGTCGGGCGTATAGCCGAACAAGCTGCTGGAGGTCTCATTGGAGAACCGAATGATGCCCTGGGCGTCCACGACGAGCATCGCGTCAGGAGAGAATTGCAGCAATCGCTGCGCAATCGAGCTAATTTCGCCCATGACAGACTCTGGGTATCCAATACGGACCGGTGAGCGCGACCTGCTGGCGCATTGAATAATACGTTCGACGATATCACAATTCGAGATGGCGGGAGCAACCCGGCCATGCTCTGACTAAGGGGCCGGCGCAAATTCCTTCGGCAATTCACAGCTGTATACAGCCGGCCGATCCCGCACACTAGGAATTGGTGGATGCGGAAAGGAACTCGCCGGATTGGTGCCGAATGCCGCCTGTCGGCGCGAAAAGGGGACCACATTGGGAGAAATCAAGGCGAACTGGTCGGGTTCCGAGCGCATTTTCGAGCAATTGACGGAGATTGCCCGGGCGTCGGCGCTTGCAGAAATGGCGAGTGGTGTTGCTCACGAGCTCAATCAACCGCTGGGCGCGATCGCGACCTTTGCCCAAGCCGGCGAGCGAATGCTCGACCGGCCCGATCCTATGGTGAGCCGCGCCCTGGATGTCTTTCGCCAGATCAACCAGGCAGCGCTCGCCGCAGGTGCAGGCATTCAGCGCATCCGGCGCCTGTTTGAGCAAGAATCACCGACGCGTACGCGATGCCAGCTGCCGGAACTCATTGCGGAGTTACGACCCGCGCTTGACGTGCTCGCTGTGCGTACCAAGAGTACTGTGAGCGTGGACGTACCCGGTCCGGTGCCCGATTTGCTGATTGATCGCATAAGAATTCAACACGTGCTGTTGGCCTTAGCCCAAAACGCCGCCGACGCCAGCGCCCAAGTGTCGGATACGCCCTCGATTCGGATCGACGTATCCGCCGATCGCTATTCCGTGGAGACCGGCATTACGGATTCTGGTGCCGGGGTTCCCACGGACGTGCGAGAGCAGCTATTCCGGCCATTCTTTACGACCAAACCGCGAGGCACCGGTCTCGGCTTGGCTTCAAGTCGTGCGATCATCGAATCGCATGAGGGAACAATGGGGTTCGACAATTTACCGGCGGGCGGCAGCCGTTTTTGGTTTCGCTTGCCGGTCGCGATAGATTGATCGGAGCACGTATGGCAAAGCCCGATGATAAGAGCGCAGCGCCCACCGTTTATGTGGTTGACGACGACGATGGGATGCGGCGCGCCCTCGATGCTCTGTTAAGTACGGTCGGATACAAGACGGCGGTTTTTTCGCGCCCAAGCGAATTCCTGGCGAACTTCAAGGTCGACTCACCGGGTTGCCTGGTGCTGGACATTCGCATGCCGGACATGAGCGGCCTCGAACTGCAGCAGCACCTCAACCGCATAGGTTCCATGCTGCCCGTCATCTTTATCACCGGTCACGGCGATGTACCAATGGCGGTGCAGGCAATGAAAGAAGGAGCCTTCGAGTTCGTTCAGAAGCCTTTCCGGGATCAGGACTTGCTCGACCGCATCAATCACGCCTTGAAACAAGATGCCGAGAATCGCGATACGGTGGCGCGCCGCACCGAAGTGCTGCACCGGCACGAATCCTTGACCCCTCGCGAACGGCAAGTAATGGATTTGGTCGTGGATGGTGCGGCGAACAAAGTGATCGCCATCGATCTGGACTTGAGCGAGCGCACCGTCGAAATCCACCGCGCCAAGGTCATGGAAAAGATGGGCGCGCGCTCGGTAGCGCACCTCGTGAAGCTGCATTTGACGCTTGCCGATAAACCCTAGCGTCGAATTCGTTGAGTCGGTTGGCGACTTCGTCGGCAGGCTGAACGTCCTTCCCGGTCAGCGGGTTCGCCGCAATTTCGGGCGGCAATCCCTGATGAAAACGCTGACGGTGATCGCCGATAATTGCCGTACGGCAAATTTCTTGGCACCAGCATGCAACCGACCATCACCTATCGTCACATCGACCATTCCGGCGCCCTCGAGGATCGCGCACGGAAATTAGGGTCTAGACTGGGACGGTTCAGCGAGCGGATCATACAGTGTCACATGACGCTCGAAGGTCCGGAGAATCGTCGCAACGGCGGTGCACCCTACCTCGTCAAGATTGACCTGACCGTGCCCGGTGCGCAGATTCACGCCGACAGTCTTCATGCCGATGGCGCAGGACACAAGGACATATATCTTGCCTTGCGCGATGCCTTCAATAATGCCAAACGGCAGTTACAGGGCCTGCGTCGCGATCAGTTCAGGTCCGCGCGCCCGTTGAATCTGCGGCCATGACTCTCGGCCGCAGCGGTCAAATCGACTCGAGGTATGCGACGACGGCCAGCATCTGATCCTTTGTCAGATCTTTGATCACGCCGTGCATGACCGGCGCGGTGCGAAGCACGCTTTGAATCACGAGCAGCTGTTTGAGCAAATAGGGTGCGTGTTGTCCAGCGAGGCGCGGGAAAACAGCCAGCCCTTCGGCATGCGCACCGTGACATGAGGCGCAGGGCGGAATCTGGCGCGCGGGGACCCCCTCCTCGAAAAAACGCTTGCCCTGCGCAATCAGAGCCGAATTCCCACCCCGGCCGGGCGCAGCAGGCTGTGCGGCAAAATAACCGGCCAACGCGCTGATCGTCGCGTCGCTCAGCTGCGATGCCATGCCCCACATGTATGCCTGCGCGTCCGGATCGGCGCGCGATTGGTCCTTGAATGCCTTGAGCTGCGCTTCAATGTAGGGTGCCGTCTGCGCCGCCAGGTTCGGGAATGTCGGCGACACGCTGCGGCCATTGACCCCGTGGCAGGTACCGCAGGTTTCGACCGTTTTATGTAGCGTCGCCTTCTGCGCGTCAGTCATGGCATCAGCGGCGACATCGGCACCGCGGGCCATCCCGCCGACGCATATTGAGGTGCTGATCGCAATGGCGACGATATATTTTGATTTCATGATCTTCCGCTCCCAAAAGTCCGAATTAGAAGTTCAACCAGAGCAACAGGTACATGGTGTTGTTATTACTGGCGTTGCGGCCGCTGCCGTCGTAGTTGGTTTTTTGGCCGTTGAACTTCTGGTAGCCGACATACTGCGCCTGCAATTTCGTGTTGAGCCACGGCAGGTAGTTCACTTCGAGAATATAGCCGTTGGTGTCGGGGCCGTTGTTCGCGCTGCCGCTGACCGGCGCGGGAGCGTAGAGGAGCGCGTCGCTGGTTCCGGTTGTGCTGAAGTATCCGACTACGCCGCCGATCCGGCGCTGGTAATAATATTCACCCGTCAACTTGAGCGTCTTGAGGTTGTTGCGGGAATTGGCGGCGAATCCATCCTGGACACTGGCGTCGAGTGTTTGCCGCTCCCTGATATAGGTTGCCAGACCCGTTACCAAATGATCCTCGCCGATGAATTGATACTGCACGTCCGCGGCGATGTCCCTGAACTTGTTGGTGACGCCTGCCAGCGGCGTGCCGTTTCCCGGGTGAAGGTTGGCATTCAAACCGAAGGTTCCGACGGACAGGGAGTGGCGGTCCCAACGTTGCTCGTAGGCCAGGCGCCAATAAGGCGCTACTCCGGAGACCACGTTGCTCTGCGTGCTGTCCAGCGGATGCGCACCACCGCGGATTGCGGAGGTGTATCCCGTAATTTCCGCGTAAAAGTGATCATCCAGCCACATGTAAGCGCCAAGGCCGCCCACGTGCTGGCCGAATCCTCCGGCGCCGCTGTCGATCTTGGCGGATGTGATCATGCTGGGCGCGACGCTGCTGCCTGAGTATGGAACGCCCCACGCCGGCGTCGTGTTCCAGACGTCTTGCACCGTGGGGCTATTGTTCAGGGTCAGGCCCACGATCACACTGTGGCTGTTGTCGTTCGAGCCGCCGAACGACAAATGATGTGCGTAGCGAATGTCCGTGTTGTCGAATCCGAAGCTGTCTCCCACGCCATCGTAGGTCAGCTGGATGAAAGCACCCAGGCCGTCTGCGATCTTGCCGGCGTAAAACAAGCTCACCTGTTGCGGGAACAGCAGATTGCCGTCCTTTGCCAGCGCACCGCTGATCGCGCTGTCCGGCAGCGCGGCACTCGTGTGGGTGTAGGAAATCTGCGCCATCAGACTAATGGGCGGTAGGCTATTGAGTGCGAGCGTCTGACGATCAGAGGTGTCGATTCCCGTGACCTGTTTGATGTTGTCGAGAACGTAACCGTTGAGCTTGAATTCTCGGCCGAAGGGCGTCAGTTCCGGAAAGACAGTGTGACACGCAGCACATGCCATGCCGGTCTGCCTTGCAAAGCTGGGCACCGCCCAGCCGGGACTCGCGAGGCTGGCGCATATCCCAACCCCCAGGCATTGAAGGAGCAATCTGGACGACCATATGCGTTGTTGTCTGCGAGCCATCGGTATCCCCTTGAGTTGCACTCGGCGCAGTCATGCCGTGTAGGGCACGATAAACGCGCCGCGTGCTGCTGCGAATAAGGGGTTCCGCCTATATGTGCAGTGGATGTCCGCCGCTGAGGCAGTGTGTCGGGTTTACCCCTGCGCAAGAATTGCGCTGCGATTTCCGGCCATGCCGGGATCCCTATGTACTATTACGTATTTTAGAGTCGGTCCATGCGAGTAGGATGCGGATGAGAATTGGACGATCGAACGGAGGAAGACGCCATGAACGATGTAGTCATTACAGCCGCGCTGCGGTCCGCAGTGGGAAAATTCGGCGGATCGATCGCGAAAGTGTCTGCCGCCGATCTCGGTGCCCAGATTATCAAGGCGTTGCTTGACCGTACAGACATTAAACCTGCACAGATTTCAGAGGTGATTCTGGGGCAAGTTCTTACGGCCGGTGTCGGCCAGAATCCCGCGCGCCAGGCACTGATCCGTTCGGGTATTCCGAATAGTGTGCCGGCGATGACCGTTGGGAAAGTGTGCGGCAGCGGCTTGAAGGCGGTGCATTTGGCCGCGCAAGCCATTCGGTGCGGCGATGCGGATATCATCATTGCAGGCGGTCAAGAGAACATGAGCGCCTCGCCCCACATACTCCAAGGGTCTCGCGACGGCTTTCGCATGGGCGACGCGAAACTCGTCGATAGCATGATCGTCGACGGCCTGTGGGATGCGTATAACAATTATCACATGGGCATGACAGCCGAGAATGTCGCCAAACAGTTCGAAATCTCCCGCCGCGACCAGGACGAATTCGCAGCGGCGTCGCAGCAAAAGGCCGAGGCGGCGCAAAAGGCGGGTAAATTCAAGGCTGAAATCGCGCCGATCGAGATTGTCTCGAAAAAGGGCACCACCCTATTCGACTCTGATGAATTCATTCGATACGGGACTACCGCCGATGCGCTTGGCGAGCTGAAGCCCGCGTTCGCCAAGGACGGCACGGTGACCGCCGGCAACGCGTCGGGCCTCAACGATGGCGCGGCCGCCGTCATGATGATGTCGGAGCGGCGCGCAAGTGAATTAGGCTTGAAACCGCTCGCTCGGATCAAGGCCTATTCCTCCGCCGGCGTCGATCCGAAGATCATGGGGATGGGTCCCGTGCCGGCCAGCCAATTGTGTCTGAGCAAGGCGGGCTGGACACATCGGGATCTCGACCTGATGGAAATCAACGAGGCGTTTGCCGCGCAGGCAATCGGGGTCAACCGTCAAATGGGATGGGATACCTCAAAGATCAATGTCAACGGGGGGGCTATCGCCATTGGTCATCCGATCGGAGCCTCCGGCTGCCGAATCCTGGTGACCCTGCTGCATGAGATGATCCGCCGCGACGCGAAAAGAGGCCTCGCCAGCCTTTGCATCGGAGGCGGCATGGGGGTGGCTCTCGCAGTTGAACGTTGAGCACGAGTGCCACCCGTGCGAACCCACCGCCGTAACATCACATGTATACACCGCCATTCACATTGATCTGTTGGCCGGTCACATAGTCGGCATCCGCGGCCAGAAAGAGCACCGCTTTCGCTATTTCCTCGGGCATGCCGAAGCGACCCATGGGAATGCGCGATTTGATTTGCTCTTGGACGTTTTCCGGTACCTTGGCGAGCATATCGGTAAGCGTAAAGCCCGGCGCTAGTGCGTTTACCGTGATGTTGTATTTGGCAAGCTCGATCGCCGCCGTCTTGGTGAACGCAATGATCCCACCTTTGCTGGCGGAGTAGTTCGCCTGACCGAAATTCCCCGCCTGTCCGACGAAAGAACTGATGTTGATGATGCGTCCGAATTTTTGCTCGATCATGTGCGGCATCACTGCCATTACGCCGTAGTACACACTATTGAGATTCGTGTTGATGACCTCGAACCAGTCTTCATCGGTCATTTTACGCAAGGTTTTGTCGCGCGTGATTCCCGCGCTGTTCACCATCACGTCGATTCGGCCCCAGGCCTTGACCACCTGCTCCACCATTGCGCGCGTCTCCGCACCGACGCTCACGTTGGCCGGCACCAGCATGGTTCTGACGCCCAGTGCGCTCAGTTCTTCCACGACGCGCCGCGCCTCCATCTCGCTCACGCGGAAATTGACGGCGACCGCCGCGCCCTCTTTTGCGAGCGCAATTGCGATTGCGCGCCCGATGCCTCGGGATGCTCCGGTAACCAATGCAGTTTTTCCAGCCAGTCGTAACATTGTCATACCCTCCGTTTCCTTGTCGATCGCACCTACGCGCAGGATGTTTTATCGGACGTGCATTCGGTATACGCCGCGCATGAAAGACCGTCCACTAGGGGTTGTCGCTGTCGTTACGTACTAACCCGTGCCCGCACTGATACCGTTCGGCAGCGCAGCATGGATGCGCTCGCGGATCTCCTCGGCCTGCGTGCCCTGCCCGCGCCAGGCCCCCCGAGTATAAGTCGCATGGTTTCCTTACGCTTTGGCCACACATCTGGGGCGCGCACGCTCCTGGATCAGTTGCTCGACGACGCTCGGATCCGAAAGAGTCGACATGTCCCCCAACTGGCCGTGTTCACCGGCGGCGAGCTTGCGAAGAATTCGGCGCATGATCTTTCCGGAACGCGTTTTCGGAAGCGCAGGCGCCCATTGAATGGCATCGGGCGTTGCAATCGGACTGATCTCCTGACGGACCCAGTCACGCAACTCGCCACGCAAACGCTCGCTGGGTTCCACTCCGGAGATCAAAGTGACGTACGCGTAGATCCCTTGGCCTTTGATGTCGTGTGGAAATCCAACGACGGCGGCCTCCGCTACTTGAGGATGAGCGACCAGGGCGCTTTCTATTTCTGCGGTACCCAACCTGTGACCGGCAACATTGATGACATCGTCTACACGGCCCGTGATCCAGTAATAACCGTCGGCATCGCGGCGCGCGCCATCACCGGTGAAATACATGCCTCGAAAGGTCTTGAAGTACGTGTCGATGAAGCGTTGGTGGTCGCCATAAACCGTGCGCATTTGTCCGGGCCAGCTATCCAGCAGCACCAGATTGCCCTCGCACGCGCCTTGAAGTATGCGACCCTCGCTATCGACTATGGCCGGCTTCACGCCAAAGAAAGGCACGGTGGCAGATCCAGGCTTGAGGTCGGTCGCGCCCGGCAGCGGGCTGATCAGGATCCCGCCGGTCTCCGTTTGCCACCAAGTGTCGACAATGGGACAGCGGCCATCGCCGATCACACGGTGAAACCATTCCCAGGCCTCGGGATTAATCGGTTCTCCCACGGAACCCAGCAGCCGCAGCGACTTGCGGGACCATGCTTTTACGGGTTTCTCACCCTCACGCATCAGCGAACGAATCGCGGTGGGCGACGAATACAAGATCGTGACTTTATGCTTGTCGACGACCTGCCAGAATCGGCCCATGTCGGGGTAGGTCGGAACGCCCTCGAACATGACCGTCGTCGCACCGTTGGCAAGCGGGCCGTACACGATGTAACTGTGTCCCGTCACCCACCCGATATCCGCAGTTGCCCAGTAGATATCGTTTTCGCGTAGATCAAACACCGTCTCGTGGGTGAATGCGGCATAAACGAGATAACCGCCGCTGGTATGCAGGACGCCTTTGGGTTGGCCCGTCGACCCGGATGTGTAAAGGATGAAGAGAGGGTCTTCCGCGTCCATCACGGCAGCGGGACAGGACTTCGCTTGAGTCGCTATCACATCGTCGTACCAGCAGTCACGAGGCGCGTACATCGGGACCGGCGCGCCGGTGCGGCGCACGACCAGTACATGTTTGACGCATTCCGTACCCTCGATGCTCAGCGCGCCATCGACATTGTGCTTGAGCGGTACGCGCTTGCCGCCGCGAAATCCTTCGTCCGCGGTGACGACTATGGTTGAGCCGCAATCCACTATTCGGCCGCCCAGCGCCTCCGACGAGAAGCCTGCGAATACGACCGAGTGTACGGCCCCAATCCGTGCGCATGCGAGCATCGCGATGGCGATTTCCGGAATCATCGGCAGGTATATCGTGACGCGATCCCCCTTGCCTGCGCCCAGCGACTTCAAAGCGTTCGCGCATTGGCAGACGCGCTCGTAGAGTTCTCGGTAACTGATGTATTCCGCGACGTCCGGATCGTCCCCCTCCCAAATGATCGCGGTTTTATCGCCGCGGGTCTCCAGGTGGCGGTCCAGACAATTGCTCGCGACATTCAGTTTCCCATCGTAGAACCAACGGACGTGGCAATCCTGGTCTGAGAAGCTCGTGTCTTTGACCCGTGTGAAGTCCTTGATCCAATCGAGACGACGGCCGATACGGCGCCAAAAATGATCCGGATCTTCAACGGACTCCGCGTACATTTGTTCGTAGTCGAGGCGCCTGACTTGCGCGGCCGCCGCAAAGGTTTCGGGGACCGGATAAAGGAGCTTGTTCATATCACTTTCCGCAATACTTCAGAGGTACCCTAGAAAAACCCAAGCGCTTTCGTGCTGTAGCTTACGAGCACGTTCTTGGTTTGCTGGTAATGATCGAGCATCATTTTGTGCGTTTCTCGGCCGATGCCGGATTTTTTATAACCGCCGAAGGCCGCGTGCGCCGGATACGCGTGGTAGCAATTGGTCCATACTCGACCTGCCTTGATGCCTCGTCCGAACCGATAGGCGCGATTCAGATCGCGTGTCCAAATGCCGGAACCCAACCCGTACATGGTGTCGTTGGCAATCTCGAGTGCCTGATCCGGTGTATCAAATACCGTAACCGACACCACGGGACCGAAGATTTCCTCTTGAAAGATCCGCATCTTGTTATGTCCCTCGAACACAGTGGGCTTGATGTAGTACCCGCCGGCCAAGTCGCCGGACAACTTGTTGGCGGTCCCGCCGGTCAGTACTTTCGCTCCCTCTTTCTTGCCGATGTCGATGTACGAGAGGATTTTTTCGAATTGATCGTTCGACGCCTGCGCACCAATCTGCGTGCTCATTTCAAACGGGTCGCCCTGCCGGATGGTTTCGACGCGTTTGACCGCACGCTCCATGAACCGCTCGTAGATGGAGCGCTGCACCAGCGCCCGCGACGGGCAGGTGCACACCTCGCCTTGATTGAGCGCAAACATCGCGAATCCCTCGAGCGCCTTGTCCACGAAATCGTCGTCCTCGCGCATCACGTCGTCGAAGAAAATGTTCGGCGACTTGCCGCCCAATTCCAGAGTAACGGGAATGATGTTCTCCGAGGCATACTGCATGATCAGCCGACCGGTGGTCGTTTCGCCGGTGAAGGCGATCTTGGCGATACGCGGATTCGATGCGAGCGGCTTGCCGGCCTCGAGCCCGAAGCCGTTGACGATATTCAGTACCCCGGGCGGCAGGATATCTTGGACGAGCTCGGCGAGAATCAGCAGCGACAGCGGCGTCTGCTCGGCGGGTTTGATCACCACCG
>Ga0073928_10002628_pt1 | contig 30322 bp, 28 predicted proteins | sample PaiPotPPA55metaG_FD_76969 | JGI IMG/M metagenome (GOLD analysis project Ga0073928, IMG submission 76969) | Iron sulfur acid spring bacterial and archeal communities from Banff, Canada, to study Microbial Dark Matter (Phase II) - Paint Pots PPA... ...
ATTGACCCGCGAGGCCATAAAGAGTTATCGCGGAGGCGAGCGAGGATGCATGGCCAATGAAGCGCTAGGAATGATCGAGACCAAAGGACTTGTGGGCTCGATTGAAGCAGCCGATGCCATGGTGAAAGCCGCCAACGTGATTCTCATTGGCAAGGAATACATCGGCGCGGGATATGTGACGGTCATGGTGCGCGGAGACGTAGGCGCCGTGAAAGCGGCTACCGATGCCGGCGCGGCAGCTGCTCGGCGCGTGGGTGAACTGGTGGCCGTACACGTGATTCCGCGGCCGCATGAGCTGGTGGAAGATATCCTCCCCGGTCAGTCGCGCACCCTGAAGAAGTAGCTGGAATCCGGCGACGGGCAGACGATTTAACGCTGGGGCGTCAACAAGTGGTTCGCATCCTCCGAAAAGTTCTATCAGGTAAGTGCATTGATTCTGCGCGATCGCGACCTGATTTCCATCCAGGAAGCCCGGCAATCTGTTGAGCGGGCGAGTGAAGCTCAGAAGAAGTTTGCCGCATTTTCCCAGGAACAGATAGACGCAGTTGTCGAAGCCTGCGCGGACGCCGCCACAGCTGCGGGCGAGCAACTGGCGCGCGTCGCAGTGGAAGAGACTGGCTACGGAAATGTCCCCGACAAAATTCTGAAGAACCGCCTCGCCTCCGTGGATGTACCGCGCGCGATTCGTGGGATGAAAACCGTCGGTATCCTGCGCGAGGATCGCGAGAAGGGAATCATTGAGATTGGCGAACCGGTCGGCGTAGTTGCGGCGGTGATTCCTTCAACGAATCCAACTTCGACCACAATCTACAAGACCCTCATTTCCTTGAAGGCGCGCAATGCCGTGGTGCTAAGCCCGCACCCCACGGCGATGCGCTGCATCTGCGACACCGTGACGGTACTCGGCCGCGCAGCATTGAAAATGGGCGCGCCCGAAGGCCTGATCGAGTGCCTTCAGCACCCGACGATGCCGGGCACACAGGAGCTGATGAAGAGCCGTTTGGTGGGTGTGATTCTTGCCACGGGCGGCACGGGGTTGGTGCGCGCTGCGTACAGTTCAGGGCGGCCAGCTTACGGCGTGGGGCCGGGCAACGTCCCATCGCTAATCGAGCGAACGGCGAATGTAAAGAAAGCGGTCGCTGATATTTTCGCCGGCAAGACTTTTGACTATGGAACAATCTGCTCTTCCGAGCAGTCAATCGTCGCGGAAGAGGCGGTGCGCGAAAAGGCGCTCGAAGAATGCCGGCTGCAGGGCGGTTATTTTCTCTCAGAGGAAGAAATCCATAGGCTGGGCGAAATGGTTTTTAGCGGTGGCTCTGCCACAGCAAATACCCGGATCGTGGGGCGGGCGGCAACGACGATCGCGGAAATGGCGGGCATCAACGTACCCCCTGCAACGCGTGTCCTGATCGCGAGGCTCGATGGAGTCGGACGCGACTTTCCGCTTTCTGCCGAAAAGCTCTCGCCGATCCTTTCATTCTATTCAGCCGCAAATCTGGGGGCATGCGTCGACCTTTGCGTGCGCCTGCTGCAATTCGGCGGTCTTGGACATACAGCATCGATACATTCGCAGAACGAAGCCGCGGTGAAGCGGTTCGGCCTCGCTGTGCCCGCGTTTCGCATTGTCGTGAATAGTTCGTCGGTGCACGGGTCGATCGGTTATTCGACGAACCTTTTCCCCGCGATGACGCTTGGCTGCGGATCGCCCGGCGGCAACATCACGTCGGACAACATCGGGCCGCAACACTTGATGAACGTGAAACGTGTTGCGTGGGAATCGCGCGCCGTCGAGCACCGCACGATCGCGGCTGACCAGCGAATGGCCGGCGCGTCGTTCCCCACCTCGCCAGCCAAGCCGGTGAAAGCTCTCGCCGCGGAATCGGCGTCAACGGTATCGGCGGCATCGGCCGTTGTTGCCGCCATCACTGCGCCGGAAGCGGAAACTGCATCCACGGCCGTACCGAACCGCGAAACAATTGCGCGTATCGTCGAGCGAGTATTTATGGCGCGGGGAATTCCTCGAGGCGGTGCGCTAAGCGCAGAAACGACGGTGACAATGCCAGCCACGCCTGCAATCGTGGCGCCGCCTCCCGAACAAACGAAGCACTCCCCCTCGCCAGCCAGTGCCCCGGATCCGGCACCCCTGGCCGCGGAAGCGGCCGAGCTTGCTTCGCCACAAGCGGCGCCTCCGGCCCGATTTGACGTGGTGGAATTCGTTAGCGAGAATGACGTGCGCATCGCCATGCAGCGCAACGACAAGATCTTCGTCGGCCCCAAGACAATCGTCACTCCCTCGGCGCGAGACCTCGGCAACTCGCACGATATGTTCGTCGTTACCGACGCCTTGCCCGGCCCATCGCAGAAATTACGCCGCACATCCTGAGCCGCACTGTTGTTCCCTGGAAACCCCTCGCCTATACTCGGCTTCTAACTGAATGGGGGGGAATTCCCATTGCGCAATAGGGAAGCCGCGCGGTACGCTCGCTGGTCGGTGATCGCCGCCGTCTCGATCGCTCTCGTCGTGGCCGGAGTGTACGCGCAACGCGCTTTTCGCGAAGCGCGCGCCCGCCGTGGAAATCCATTGCAAGTTCTGGCCACAATTGAGAAACAATCACACGAATTCTCGTTCTCGAAAATGGAGCAAGAGCGCACGATTTTCACCGTTCGCGCCTCGAACGCCACGGAGTTCAAGAACCAAAATCGCACCGTTCTCCAAGACGTGTGGATCACAATTTACGGGCGTGACGGAAGCCGCAACGACAATATTCATACCCGAGAGTGCAGCTACGATCCGAAATCGGGCGCGATCCTCTGCGAAGGAGACGTACAGATCGACATAGCGTCGGCCAATCCGCCCGCCGGACAGCCCGCGCAAAAGCAGCTCCAGATAACAACACGCAATTTATCTTTCAACCGGGACACAGGCGAAGCCTCGAGCCCGGCTCCCGTCGACTTTCGTTTTACTCAGGGGCAAGGACGCGGCGTCGGCGCGACGTACAGCAACCGCGATTCCGCGGTGCGGATCGAACATGACGTCCAATTGACGTTCACGCAATCGGATCGCACCGGCGGGTTGCCCGTCGACGCGACAGGTTCCAATCTCGAAATCAGCCGCGAGAACCGGACCGTTGTGCTCGGCGGCCCGGCACTCGTCAGGCAAGGCGATCGAGAGCTCTCAGCTGGAAAAATCACGATTGAGCTCGATCTGGAATTTCACGCACAGCACGTCGTGGTTGAAGACCATCCCGCAATTCGTGCCGGCGACGGAGGAGGAAAGCTCTCGGTCTCGGCGAATGAGTTCGAGGGATTTCTAAATCCCGATGGCTGGGTACAGCGTATTGCGGCTGATGGTGGCGTAGCCGGAACTCGGCAGACCTCGGCCGAGACCGACCATTTTTCAGCGGCGCACGTAGTGCTGGCCATGTCGCCGCAGCACAATATCATCGAGAACCTGACGGCAACTGGAAGAGTAACGCTCGATTCCCGGCAGGGAGGCGATTCGCGTTCGATCAAAACCGACGCCCTTCGTGCAACGTTTGCATCGCCGGGCGCCCCCGATCGAAAACAGACGAGCTCGGAAGAGCCAGGCGAACGACAAATCGTACAGCGAAAAATCGAATCCGCTGAAACCCTCGCACCCGGTACAATCGAAATCGGATCGAGCACAGAAAATGTAGTTCTGCGCGCCAAAAAGTTTGTAACGCAATTCAGCACGAATGGCCGTCTAGAAAAACTTCTCGGGCACTCGGGTGTCGAAGTTCGCCGCCAACTTGGTGCGGCACCTCCTCAGACCAGCTCCTCCGCAGAACTTGTCGCTACCCTCGATCCCGCCGGCCAGTGGGAGACGCTCGACCAGACCGGGAGCGTCCGCTTTCAACAGAACGATCGGCAAGCCAACGCGGCACACGCTCGGATTAATCGCTCGACGGAAATGGTCGCGCTCGACGGGTCTCCCGTGTTGGCCGATTCTCAAAGTCGCACTACCGCCGCGGGAGCGACCATCATCCAGAAAACCGGCGCACTCCTCGCAACAGGCGGCGTGGTCTCCACATATCGATCATCCGCACAAAATGACGCCGTCAACCTCGGCTCCGGCCCCGCTCACATTTCCGCTCAAACGCTTTCTGGATCATCCATGTCCGGACACGTGGTTTATACGGGACGCGCGCGGCTCTGGCAGGGAGAGTCGGTACTCGATGCGGATGAAATCGAGATATGGCGTGACGAGAAAAAGCTCGTGGCCAACGGCCACGTGGTCGCAGTTTTCCCGCAAGAGTCGGGGCAACCTGGGACGCCAACGACCGGGGTGCCAGTCCGCACCCGAATCACAACTCCCGGAGTCAAGAAGGTCGCAGCATCTGGCCCGACGCTCTGGACGATTCACGCGCCTTTGCTGACCTATTGGAGCGACCAGGGCAAAGCACATCTTGAGGGCGGTGTGATGGCGCAATCGCAGCAAGGCTCGCTGGAGGCGCCCACTCTCGACGTTTTTCTGAACCGCTCCAGCGATGCCTCTCGAACCGGCGGCGCCCCACCGGGCACCCCTCGAGGTCAGTTAAACCATGCGCTGGCTCTCGGAGGTGTAACAGTCCGTCAGGGCGACCGCATGGGTACTTCTGAACAGGCCGAATACACCGCTTCGGATGGGAAATTCGTGCTCTCAGGCGGAAAACCTACCTTAACCGATGCTTCCAGCGACACCACCACGGGCCATTCGTTGACCTTCTTTGTTGCGAATGATACGATTTTGATTGATTCGCAGGAAGGTTCGCGCACGCTGACCAAGCACCGGGTTGAGAAATGATTCCGCATGTTGAAGCTCCAAGCCGACGATTTGACCAAGTCGTACCGAGGCCGTAAGGTCGTCGACGACATTAGTTTGGAGATTCGACAGGGTGAAGTGGTCGGGTTGCTCGGGCCGAACGGCGCAGGGAAGACTACGACGTTCTATATCCTGGTCGGGCTGGCGCGTCCGGATTACGGCCGAGTGCTGCTGGACGGCGAGGATATCACCGACCTCCCGATGTATCTGCGGGCTCGCAGCGGCATCAGTTACCTCCCCCAAGAGCCTTCGGTCTTCCGGAAATTGACAGTAGAGTCGAACCTTCTGGCCGTGCTCGAAACTCTCGAGTTGACGCCCGAACAGCGGCGCGACCGCGTGGAGGAGCTATTGTCGCAAATGGGTCTGGAAGGCGTTCGATACAGCCAGGCCTACGTCCTGTCTGGGGGGGAGCGGCGGCGGCTTGAAATCGCGCGATCTCTCGTGCTGTCCCCATCTTTCGTGCTTCTCGATGAGCCGTTTTCGGGAATTGACCCGCTTACGGTAGTCGATATTCAGAAAATCATTGCGGATTTGAGCGCAGCAGGTATCGGAGTACTAGTGACCGATCACAACGTTCGTGAGACTCTGGCAGTGACAAATCGCGCCTACATCATTAACGACGGAAAGATTCTCTACGCGGGAACTCCCGCGGACTTGGCGGCGAACTCGGAAGTACGCCGGGTCTATCTCGGCGAAGGATTCCGGCTGAACTGATTTTATGAACTGGCTCCAGCCCAAACTGAATTTACGAGTGGCGCAGAAGCAAATTCTGACGCCGGGCCTCGTGCAGATGGTCAGCGTGCTGGCGCTGAATCGTCTCGAGCTCCGGGAAATGATCAATCAGGAAATCATGGAAAACCCGGTGCTCGAGGAGCTCGCCGAAGAATCCACTACCGCCGAAAGTTATACCGACGAAACATTTCTCAAAGCGGAAACGGAAAAAGTTCCCGAAACCCCCGCCGCCAATCCGTTTGATGAGTTCGATTTCGGTTCCTTCTTCTCGCAATATCTCGATACAGGCGCCGAACGCGCTTCCAGTGGCGAGCACGAAGACATCGAGAAGCCTTCGTTCGATAAGTTCCTCTCGTCCCCGTCGAGCTTGACCGACCATCTCGCATGGCAGCTCAGCATGAGTATCTGCACCGAGACGGTCCGCAAAATCGCCGAAACGGTGATTGGCAACCTCGACGAGAATGGGTACCTCACTGCGACCCTCGAAGAAATTGGCCAATCCGGAAATTACTCGGCCGAAGATGTCGAAGAGGCTCTAGCAATGGTGCAGGAGTTCGATCCGCCCGGGGTCGGCGCCCGCACGCTTGAAGAGTGCTTGTTGATGCAACTCAAGGTCGTTGATCCCCAAAACACTTTGGCGCAACAGATCATTGCCGACCATCTGAAGCTTCTCCAGAACAATCAGATGAAGGAAGTGGCGCGAGCTTTGAACCGCCCGATTGAGTTGGTTAAGCGCGCCGTTGACGTGATCAAGCGCCTCGATCCCAAGCCGGGCCTGCGTTACAACAAAATCGAGCCTCGGCTCGTCGAGCCGGACGTCCAGTTTCGCAAGGTGGACGGCGAATGGCAGGTTTTCATGAACGACGACGATCTCCCGCAACTTCGATTGAACCCTACGTATCGCCGCCTCCTGGCCCGTGATGCCGCCGATCGTGACGTGCGCAACTACGTGAAGGAGCGGTTCACTGCCGCGATTCAATTGATGAAGAATATCGAGCAGCGCAAGCACACGATTGTGAAAGTTTGCCAATCAATTCTCCGCCGCCAGCACGAGTATCTTGACTACGGCCCCGATCAGCTGAAACCGATGATGATCAAGGAAGTGGCCGAGGAAGTCGGCGTGCATCCGTCGACAGTCAGCCGCGCGGTCGCGAACAAATACGTCCACACGCCTTCGGGCGTGCTCGAACTGCGCAGTTTCTTCTCGGAGTCCGTGAACGGGCCGCAAGGCAGCGAAATGTCGCTGCTCTCACTGAAGCGCCGGGTGAAACAGATGATCGAGGAAGAAGACACGGCGCATCCGCTCACAGACGAGCAAATCACCAAGAAACTGGGCGACGAAGGTATTCAAGTCACTCGCCGTACGGTCGCAAAGTATCGCGAAGACCTTCGCATTCCCAGCACTCATCGCCGGCGGGTGAAGGCCTAGCCGCCCGTCGTGACGCGCTCGCCCAGCACTCGCAACGCGCGCCAGCTTGTGCTGCTCACCGGCCTGTCGGGCTCTGGCAAAGGTTCCATCCTCAAGACCTTCGAGGATCTCGGCTTTTACTGCGTCGACAATCTCCCCGTCGCATTGATTCCTGCCTTCAGCGAACTCTATGTGGAAGGCGTCGGCGAAGTGGAGCGCGCCGCGCTGCTTGTCGACGCGCGTGAAGGCGAGGGGATCAAGAAGCTGCCCGAGATTTATCGCAAGATGCGGAGCGAGCGTTCGGTGGCGCTCGTCTTTGTGGAAGCCAGCAACGAAGCGTTGCTTCGCCGGTTCAGCGAAACGCGTCGCCCGCATCCCGTGGGCCAGGATTTCTCGATCCTCGAAGGAATTCGCGAAGAGCGCCGCCGTATGGCGCCGATCCGCCGCCTCGCAGACCTCACGATCGACACGACGAAGTTTAATGTCAACGAACTGCGCCGATTTATTCTCGACCGCTTCGAGAGTCCTGGCAAGCGCCCCCTGATGATCTCCGTTGTCAGTTTCGGCTTTCGCTACGGCATTCCCACCGAAGCGGACCTGGTGTTCGACGTGCGCTTTCTTCCCAATCCGCACTTCGTTCCGCGATTGCGGCCCTTCAGCGGCAAAAACCCCCGCGTGGCCCGCTATATTCGTTCTTTTCCGCAGACGGGCCAATTTCTGCGGCGCATCGAAAGTTTGCTGTCTTACCTCATTCCGCACTACATCCGCGAGGGAAAGAGCTACCTCACCGTCGCGCTCGGTTGTACGGGTGGACGCCACCGCTCCGTAATGTTAGCGGAAGTGATTCGCCGTGCTCTTGCGCGCGAGGGATATTCCACGAAGGTCGTGCATCGCGACCTGGACAAGTAGGCGCCTTGACTTTTCCTCCATGCCAACCTAGCGTTAACAGCCTTCATCTATTGCCCGTGGACCTGGACGCATGAACGAAGTTCCGCACAACACCCGGAAGGACGAAACTCGGCGCCTGATGCGCTATGCGGCTCCCTATGCCGGTCCTCTCGCTTTGGGTGTCTTGCTGCTGGCCGTTATGGCGGCGGTCGATGGGCTTACCATTCTCTCGATTCGACCCGCAGTTGATATTGTCCTGAACCCCGGAACTCTGGACCAGCGGCTCCCGCTTCTTACCGTGCCTTGGGGCGGGCCCACGCTGTACCTGAATTCTTTTGTCCCCGCGCGCGTTCATTACGTGTGGTCCGTTTTTTCCATTGCGCTGCTGCTGCTTTTTCTCACCAAAGGCCTGGCGGAGTTTTTCGGAACCATGCTGGTTCAATACGTAGGTCTCTCCGCCGTCACGGATCTGCGGAACAAGGCGTACGCGCGTGTGATTCAGCAGCCGGTGGGTTTTTTTCACGACAACCCGGTCGGACGCGTAATGTCTGCGGTAATGAACGACATCGAGCAGTTGCGCAGCGCTTTTTCCGACTACCTCGCGGATTTCTTCCGCCAGGTTTTCACTTTGACCGCATTCGTTGCTGTGTTGGCGGTAATCAATTGGAAAATGGCGGTGGGGTCCGCCGTTTTGATTCCTGTGGTTGTCTGGCCGGTGGGCAAGCTGGCGCGCCGCATCCGCCATTCCACCGAGAGAAGCCGTACCGGCCTCGCCGACCTGAGCCAGATTCTGCAAGAGACCATCAGCGGCAATCGGGTCGTTAAAGCTTTCGGCATGGAAGGATTCGAAATCCGCAAGTTCCGCGAAGCTGGTCGGAAACTCCTCCGCGAGAACATGCGTTGGATCCGCGCTCTGGCGGGTACGTCTCCTCTGATGGATCTCCTGGGCGCGGCCGTGGTTTGCATGCTGCTGCTGTTCGCACGGGACGAAATTCGTGGCGGCCGCATGTCGACCGGCATATTTTTCGCGTTTATTTTTGCGCTCTTTAAAGCCTACGAGCCCGTGAAGCGATTGGGATCGATCCATCAGCTATTTCAACAGGCCATTGGAACTTCCGCGTAGGTGTTCCGTTTTCTTGATCTTCCGGAAGAAATCATGGAGACACCGGGGGCGAAAGCCTTGCCACGTTTTGCAAACTCGGTGGACTTCGTTGACGTCAGTTTTGCGTACGACGACGGCGTGCCGATTCTGAAGGGCATCAACTTGAGCGTTAGCTCCGGCACGGTAGTGGCGATTGTGGGTTCGAGCGGCGCCGGGAAGACCACTCTCGCGAATTTGTTGCCGCGCTTCCATTCTCCCACCTCCGGTTCGGTGCAGATCGACGGGAACAACCTAAACGAGGTTACTCTACGGTCGCTGCGCGAACAGATGGCTATCGTCACGCAGGAAACCATTCTGTTCAACGATACGATCTGGAACAATCTCTGCTACGGCCGCCCGGGAATGCCGGAGGCGAAAGTCGTAGCCGCAGCCCGAGCGGCGCTCGCTCACGAATTCATCATGCAGATGCCGCAAGGCTATCAGACGATGATCGGCGACCGGGGCCAGCGCCTCTCCGGTGGGCAGCGTCAGAGACTTGCAATTGCGCGCGCTCTGCTGAAAGATGCTCCCATCCTGATCCTAGACGAAGCCACATCGGAACTGGATTCGGAGTCCGAAATGCTCGTGCAGGCAGCCCTCAATAACTTAATGACGGGCCGCACCGTTTTCGTTATCGCGCACCGGCTCTCCACCGTCCGCCGCGCCGACACCATCGCCGTTCTGGAAAACGGCACGATTCGCGAGCGCGGCACTCACGACAAGCTTCTCGCACAAGGGGGCGTTTACGCGCGCCTTCATGAAATTCAATTTCGCGATGTCGAGCCGGCTGCTCGCGCCATGGGACCCGCCTGAAAATGTCCGCCGCAAAATCCCAATCCGCCCCTAATAACGTTGTAAATGTCGGTACGACAGGTTTGAGCGCTCCCGGTCTCAAATCAATGACTGGCTACGCGCAGTCGCAGGCCGTCGAAAATGGCTGGAGCCTGCGCGTTTCAATTCGCAGCGTCAACCATCGTTTCCTCGATCTGCATCTCCGCATGCCGGACGGCTTCGAGCCGATCGAACCACGCATCCGCCAAATCGTTCGCGAGCGAATCCGTCGTGGCCATCTCGACGTCACGGTTTATTACGAACTTGCCGGCCCGAAGGCCGTGGGGGTGAACCGCGAGGTCGCAGCGGCCTACCTCGAAGCCGCCAGGTCGCTTGGAAAGCAGTTTAACATTCAAGCAGAACCGGACCTTGGGGCGATTTTGCGCTTGCCTGGTGTAATCGGTCCAGCGGCCTCCTCCATCGGAGAGGAAGTCGAGCGGCTCGAGGCCGTCGTAACGCGCTGCCTGACTGAATCGCTCGATAAGCTCGACCGCATGCGCGAACAGGAAGCAAGTCACCTCCGCCAGGAAATGTTGGCGCGCCTTGCAAACATTACAGCACTCTCGGCCAACGTAGAGGTTCTCGCCGCGCGCGCCGTTCCTGCATTTGCCAAACGCCTTGAAGCGCGCCTGAAGGAGCTCCTGGGAGAGGCGCAGCTTGAGCCCGCGCGCCTCGCCCAGGAAGCCGCCGTCGCCGCCGAGCGCAGCGACGTGTCGGAGGAACTCGCGCGGCTGCGCAGTCACGTCCACCAATTCGAAGCGCTTCTCTCCGGCGGGTCGGACGTCGGCAAGAAGCTCGATTTTCTACTCCAGGAAATGCAGCGCGAATCGAACACGCTGCTCTCGAAGACGCCCGGAAATGAAAATGAAGGGCTTGAAATTACGCGGCTCACGATCGAAATCAAGTCCGAGATCGAAAAACTCCGTGAACAGGTGCAAAACATCGAATGAGCTCAGCGGAGCCTCTCGTGCTGATCGTCTCCGGCCCTTCCGGTTCCGGCAAGTCCACGCTCGTCGACAAGATCCTGAAGCTACCGGGCACTATGCTATCGGTTTCGTGCACCACGCGCCGCCCGCGCAAGACGGAAACCGACGGCAAGTGGTACACTTTTGTTACCGAAGCCGAGTTCCAGGAGATGGTGGCCCGCGGTGAATTTTTGGAATACGCGCAGGTGTTTGGCAAAAATTGGTACGGGACTCCCCGGAAGTGCATCGAAGAAGCTCAGGCCCAGGGAAAAGATCTGGTTCTTGAAATCGACGTGCAGGGCGCGCTACAGGTCAAAACGAAATTGCCGGGCGCCGTCGCCGTTTTTGTTCTACCGCCGTCGCGCACCGAGCTAGAGCATCGTATTCGGGCGCGCGGCCAGGATTCAGAAGACGAGATTCACAGGCGCCTGGAGCGCGCCCGCCAGGAAATGTTGAGCTACAGCAGCTATGATTTTGCCATCATCAACGACGACCTCGAGCGCGCTACCCGCGAAGTGGAAGCGATCGCTCTTGGGTCGCGTTGCCGGGTGGCGCGGAATGAAGGCCGGATTCGCGAGATTCTGAAGTCCTTTGGAGGCTGACTTTCTTATGTCCGTTTTCAGCAAAGCACCGGATAGCCAGTTCGCTTACGTCGTCGTCGCCGCGCGCCGTGCACGCCAGTTGATGATGGGCGGGCGCCCCATGGTGGATAACCCGCGTTCGCGCAAAAACACGCGAATCGCCGAAGAAGAATTGCAGAAGGGCCTGCTCGAATACGACGCCAGCGATTTGATCAACGAGTCTCAATTGCTCGACAAGGATGGAAAGCGGCGCAAGGATTGAGCCGCCGCGCACTCCATGCGAATCGCGCTCGGTGTCACCGGAGGCGTCGCAGCCTATAAAGCCGCGGAGCTTGTTCGCCGCCTCCAGCAGGAAAAGCTGGACGTGCAGGTGGTGATGACGCGCGGCGCACAGGAATTCATCACGCCCCTCACTTTCGCCGCACTCACCGGGCAAAAAGTAATCACCGAGATGTTCAGCGCCGCCGGCGCTGCGCCTGCCAACGTTGAAAGCGCCATCGAGCACATCGCCGTCGCGCAGCGTATCGACCTTCTTCTCGTTGCGCCCGCTACTGCCGACATTATCGGCAAATTCGCCCGCGGCATCGCCGACGATTTTTTGACCACGCTGCATCTGGCCACCAAAGCTCCCGTAATCGTCGCGCCCGCCATGAACGTAAACATGTGGGGGCACGCGGCGACGCAGGAAAACCTTTCCACACTCCGCGCGCGCGGCGTGCACGTCGTCAATCCCGATGAAGGCTATCTCGCTTGCGGCATGGTTGGTTCCGGCCGCCTGGCTGGCACCGAAGCCATTGTCGAAAAGGTTCGCGAGGTTCTCGGTCTTCGCCGTGATCTCGTTGGCCAGACCGTGCTCGTCACCGCCGGTCCCACGTGTGAAGATCTTGATCCAGTGCGCTATCTCACCAATCGCTCGTCTGGAAAGATGGGCTACTCGCTCGCCGACGCCGCAAATCGCCGCGGCGCGAGCGTTGTTCTCGTCAGCGGCCCAACGGATCTCAAAGCTCCGGAGGGCGTCGACTGGGTCCCCGTGCGCTCCACCGAACAAATGCAAGACGCAGTCCGCGAGCGTGCCCGCGAAGCAAACATCGTCATCATGGCCGCAGCAGTCGCTGATTTTCGGCCGGCCGCCCCGCACGACCAGAAACTCAAGCGCGGTGAAGGAAATTTCACGCTCGAGCTCGAGCCAACCCCCGACATTCTCGCCGAAATCGGCCGCGAAAAAGCCGGCCGGATCCTCGTCGGTTTTGCCGCCGAGACCGAGCGCATCGCTGAAAACGCGAAAGACAAACTGGCCCGCAAAGGCGCCGACATAATCGTCGCCAACGACGTTACCCAGGAGGGCGCCGGCTTCGACGTCGACACGAACATCGTCACTTTGTACCTCCGCGACAGCCGCGAAATCCCTCTTCCTAAAATGTCCAAGTTCGACGTTGCCAACCGCATTCTCGATCAAGTCCTCTTGTTGAAAGAACGCCGCTAACCAGGCGCATTCTTCCGGCAAAAAGTTTTTAATCACCTCGTAAGCTGCGTTCAAACTCGCAACTTCCTGTGGTAAAGTTCCCAGCGGCGAATCTGAAAACAGGGGAAAAGCTTGGACCCATTGAACCGCGGACGTGTGGAATCCTGGTTGCGCTACAGCGAAGACCTGGGCCTCGGCCCGTACTATCGCAACCGCGACACCTCTCCATCCTCGCCGCCTCCGCTGCCCGCAAACACGGCTCCAGCGAAGGAATTGCAAACGGCCGCGCCCAAGCGTGTACCCGCGCCCGCGCCCCCGGCATTGCGTGTCGCTCCCTCACTTTCCCCCTCGGTTGCGATCAAGCCAGCAGCTCCCGCACCCTCCCTATTCGAAATAGTCGATCGCGTCGCGGACGACACGCTCGAACGCATCCGCGAAGACATTGGCGATTGCACTCGCTGCCGCCTCCACAAAGGCCGCACCAAAATCGTCTTTGGCGTCGGCAATCCGAAAGCCGAACTAATGTTCGTCGGAGAAGGCCCCGGCCGCGACGAAGATATTCAGGGCGAGCCTTTCGTAGGCCGCGCCGGAAAACTTCTCACGCAAATGATCGAAGCCATGGGCCTGCGCCGCGAAGACGTCTACATCGCCAACGTCGTCAAGTGCCGCCCGCCCGAAAACCGCCTCCCCGAAAAAGACGAAATCGCCATCTGCTCGCCGTTTCTCACGCGCCAGATCGACGTGATCCGCCCGAAAGTGATTTGCTGCCTCGGAAGCTGCTCCGCGCAAACGCTTCTCGCAACCACACAGGGCATTTCCCGCTTCCGCGGCGAGTGGTTCGATTTCCGCGGCGCGAAGCTCATCCCGACTTACCACCCGGCCTACCTTCTCCGCAATCCCGCCGCAAAAAGCGACGTCTGGAAAGATCTGCAAAAAGTAATGGCCCATCTCGGACTTCAGCCCAAACGCCGTTAGAATTCCTTCCTGGAGAATTTTTTGGGAATCGCTCTCGGACTAACCGGCGCACTCTGTTGGGGCATCGCGGATTTTGCCGCCCGCTTCGCCTCTCGACGCGTTGGCGCCTACCGCGCTCTCCTCTTCATGCAGCTTTTCGGATTCATCGCGCTCACCGTTTATCTGGAATCGCGAGGGGGAATCGCGCGCGGCGTCGCACCCGGCTGGCATCCCTGGGCGCTCGCCGTCGCCGCCGGCCTGATGAACGTCACAGGTTCTCTCGCGCTCTACCATTCCTTCGAAGTCGGCGTCATGAGCATCGTCGCGCCGATTTCCTCGGCCTACCCCGCCCTCACCGTCGCGCTCTCGTTGCTCAGCGGCGAACGCATCCATCCAATTCGCGCCGTGGGCCTTGTCGTCACGCTCATCGGCGTCGTGCTCGCCGCAACATCGTTCGCGATAGCAACAGACGCAACGCCACTCGATCGCCCGGCAGTAGACAAAACAACTGCGCGCGCGCATTTCTCAAAAGGAGTCGGCTGGGCGATCGTTGCAGGAGTGCTATTCGGTTTTCTTTTCTGGTTTCTCGGCTATTTCGTCGTTCCGGTTGTCGGCGGCACAGTCTCCGTCTGGGTAATCCGGCTCACATCGTTCTCGACGCTTCTGCTCTGCGCCGTCCCCGCGCGCCAGAGCCTTCACATCCCCCGCGGTGGAGTCTGGTGGCTCTTCGCCGCCGTCGGCGTGATGGACACGGCCGCTTTCATGGCCAACAATGCGGGCCTGCACACAGGACAAGTAGCCGTAGTCAGCGTACTCGCCTCGCTCTACGGCGCCGTCACCGTCCTGCTCTCCTGGGTTTTTCTCCGCGAGCGCCTCGAGCCCAGCCAATGGTCCGGGATCGCCCTCATTTTCGCTGGCATCGTCCTCGTCAGCCTCTGATTCTCGCCCTGTCTACCATTGGGGTCAGCCGCAGACAGGTCCTATTCGCGCACCGCGCGCAACTACACGCCTCCCATCCCGGCCGTGTGTCGCTCTCTGTGTTTTTTCGAAGCCCGGGCGCAGACAACAAATTCGAATCAGGGTCGTCAATTCGACGTCAGTCCCTCACGCAAATCACTCTTCCATCGGGAGCTGTAGCGCGATGCTCTCCCGCTGGACAGCCCGTGCTCTGCCCATCCCGGCCGCGCTCTGCGTCCCGGTGCTGATCTGCGCCGCGCCGCTGATCTTCTTCCCTGCGTCGGTCTTCTTCCCTACGCCGATCTTCCTCCCTGCGCCGATCTTCTTCCCGCCGCCGGTCTGCGTCCCTCGACGTCGCGCCTTGTTGTGCCTGCGGATCGGGTGCCACCGTCGGCGTCGTGGTGCACCCGCCAATAAGTAGCGCTGCCAGGAACGTGCCCAGAACGATCGATCTTTTCATTTCGATTCTCCTCGTGATGTCGCCCGCGGCAAATCGCTGTCGCCGCACACGATTGCACCTAGGTGAATAGTACCGGCAGTGCCCGCGCCGGCACTGTTCAAATTCGCACAGCACCTAAAAAACTCGATGCGCATTTCTTCGTGCGTAATCCGCCCACTCTGTGCCCAGCTCCCGCAAACTCCTCTTGTTCCAGCCAGAGAACCATTGGAGTAGAATCCCAGCCGCCTGCCGACTCCTCAACGACAGCGCTTGCGAGGTATGCGGATGCGTGCTCTGTTTTTACTTGGCTCATTGCTTGTCGCTGCCACCGCAGTTGCCCAGACTCAGCCCTCCAGCGACGCCGCGCCCTTCGTGAGCGTCGACGCATCGGTCTTCGTCCTCAGCCACGTCCGGGTAATCGATGGAACCGGCGCGGCGCCGAAGGAAGATCAAACAGTCGTGGTCGCAAACGGAAAGATCCAAACCATCGGCCCAGCCGCGTCCGCCCAAATCCCTCAGGGTGCGCAACGGCTCGAGCTCTCCGGCTACACCGTCATTCCCGGCCTGGTTGGAATGCACAATCATCTCTACTATACGGACTCGATATCGGTGCAAGTTGCCGGCGGAAAGATCGGCGAGCCGGGTCTGTTCGTTGCGGAAATTCCTTACACCGCGCCGCGCCTCTATCTGGCAGCTGGCGTAACCACCATGCGCACCACCGGGAGCCTCGAGCCCTACACCGACCTGAAAGTCAAAAGCCGCATAGACGCGAACCTCATGCCCGGCCCAGCCATTGACGCGACGGCGCCCTACCTCGAAGGCGCGCCCACCCGCTTTGCTCAGATGCACGAACTTTCGGGCCCCGACGATGCCAAACGCATGGTCGATTACTGGGCGGCGGAAGGCATGACGTCCTTCAAAGCCTACATGAACATCACACGCGAGGAACTGGGCGCAGCCATAAAGCAAGCGCACGCACACAACCTGAAACTCACCGGGCACCTGTGCTCGGTAACTTGGCCGGAAGCCATCGCGCTGGGGATCGATGATTTCGAGCACGGCCCGGTATTTGCCGACACCGAATTCGTCGCAGATAAAAAGCCCGACGCGTGCCCGCAAGCAGGTAGTAGCAGCTGGTCGAAACAGGACGTAAATGGCGCGCAGGTTCAGGAGCTGATCCGCAATCTCGTCTCGCATCATGTCGCGGTCACTTCAACGCTGCCAGTCTTTGAGGCCGGCGCACCCGGCCGGCCGAAATTGCAGCGGCGCACGCTCGACGCCATGTCCGCGGAATCAGCGCAAAGCTACCTCACTGCGCGGGCCAGTGTGCCTCTGGACTCGCCCATGACCTCGCTGATGCGCAAAGAAATGGATTTTGAAGTCGCCTTCGTTAAAGCGGGCGGCTTGCTGCTCGCCGGTCCTGATCCCACCGGGAATGGCGGCGTCCTTCCGGGTTTCGGCGATCAGCGCGAAGTAGAACTGCTCGTCGAGGCGGGCTTCACGCCAGTCGAAGCCATTCACATCGCCACCGAAAACGGTGCCATATATCTCGGCCGGCAAGATCGCATCGGAACCCTCGCGCCTGGCAAACAGGCAGACTTGGTTTTGATCAACGGCGACCCGTCAAAAAACATCGACGAAATCGAAAACGTCGAAACCGTCTTCAAATCGGGCGTCGGCTACGATTCCAAAAAGTTGATCGACAGCGTGCGAGGCCAGGTCGGGATTCGTTAGACACGCAAGTCGATTCCGGCAGCTGAACGGTTTTGAATTGTCGCTCACGGTCAATCATCGAAGCGCGAGCGGATAATGCCACACCATTCGTTGCTAACTGAGTTCACTCCCAATTGAAAGGTGCCCGTCGATAAGAGCGAAGGCGCTTCCTCGGACTAAATGACGGCCGGGTTCCATAAGTCGTTCAATAAAAAAAAACACTTGAAATGTGACATATCGATCTGGTACACTCGCAACATCCTAAAATAACCTAATAATATTTGTGTGCGCCCCGGAAAACGGGGCCAGCGCCGGCGTGTGCCTCTACTCCGCGCCGTCGCAAAGAAACACATGAGCTCGCCACAGGCCGGTTGGGCCGTGCGCGAGCGGGATAAGGAGGGGGCGGACGACCTACGGGGCTACGGAACATGATCGCCACGAATCCGCAAACAAAAAATGACTCAACTCATTGAAAACAAACCTCCGCGACGCGGCATGATCGCCACACTTTCGCACTTTTGTCCACCGCGCCGTCGCGTTGTGGGTCGGAGCTTTAGCTCCGACATTCCGCGGAAATCGGCCAATTATTCGTTGCGCAAGACAGCTCTCTACCGCTGCTCGCCTGTGCATTTTAATAGCGAAATTCGGCGATTAGAACCCCTCGTAAGTAACTCAAAACAAACAATCGGTACCCTTTCTAATAGCGAATTTTCGCATGGTTTATTTTCAGCGTTTTCTCTACTCAATTCGGCCACGCTTCGCCCTGCTGCTACACTACCCACCGCCATGAGCACGCGTTTCTGCGAGGTCGCGCTTCCCGTTCCGCTCCGCTCGACGTTCACTTACGCTGTGCCCCCATCGCTCAATGGCGAAGAGCTCATCGGACGCCGGCTCGTTGTGCCGTTTCGCAATCGCGCCATGGTCGGAGTCGGCCTCGCCGTTTCCGACCGCGCGCCGGAAATCGCGCGCGGCAAATCAACCATCCGCGAAATCGCCGAGCTGATGGACCCGCTCCCGGCGCTGCCTGCAAAACTCATCGAACTAGGGCACTGGGTCAGCCGCTACTATCTCGCGCCCATCGGCGAAACGTTCCGCGCCATGCTTCCGCCCGAAATCGAATTTCGCCACGACCGCGAATATTCGCTCACCGGCGCAGGCCGCAAATATTTGCAGGAACTCGCTGATGCTGTCGAGAAAACGGACGCCGAGTCGGCCGAGTTCGACCTGCTCCGCAAAATCGACTCGGAAGAGCATTCGACTCCTTCGAAACGCTTCCGCCGCAAACCGCTTCCGGAAGCGATGGCCGAAAGGCTCGTTCGCCGCGGATTCCTAAGCGCCCGCGAAGTCGTTCGTCAAAAGCACACGCGCATGCAAAAAATTGTCGCGTGGAATGCGGAGAACATCGAGCCGGCCGCTGCCGGTGCCGAAGAACGCATCCACGAAGTTCTCACCGCCACGCGTGGCCCGCTGCCGCTCGGCCTGCTGATCGAAAAAGCGCGGGTATCGCGCTCCGTGATTCAGCGCCTTGAGAAAAAGTCGCGCCTGCTTAGTTGGGACGAGCCCCTCACGATCGAGGAGCACTCCTGGGATACCGACTTCACGCCGCCCGCAAACATCCTCAACGCCGAGCAAAACCACGCTCTCGCAGAAATCTGGCGCTGGCTCGTCGCGGGGGAGTTTACCGCGGGCTTGCTGCACGGAGTCACAGGCAGCGGAAAAACTGAAGTGTATCTCGGCGCGATCGAAGCGGCGCTTTCGCGCGGACGCACCGCGCTCGTGCTAGTGCCGGAAATTGCGCTCACCCTCTGGGTTGGACGCCTGGTCCGCGCGCGCTTCGGCGCTGGCGTCGCCATTCTGCACAGCGGATTGCCCGACATCGAGCGCGCGCGCGAATGGTGGCGCGTTAGGCGCGGCGAAGCGCGGGTCGTGGTCGGCACGCGCTCGGCGGTCTTTGCGCCACTCGAAAACCTAGGCCTCGTGATTGTGGACGAAGAGCAGGAATCGAGCTACAAGCAGGAGGAGACGCCGCGCTACAACGGCCGCGACACGGCCGTCTATCGAGCGCGCCTCGAAGGCGCCGTCGCGCTCCTCGGTTCCGCCACTCCTGCGCTTGAGACTTACCACAATGCTCGCGCCGGAAAATATCACTTGATCGAGCTGACTTCGCGCGTCGAAAATCGTCCGCTCGCCAAAGTGCGCATCATTGACCTCCGCGAGGAATTTCGCCGCCAGCATCGTGCCACGCCTGTTTCCGAATCGCTTCGCGCCGCCATCGCGCTCCGCTTGCGGGAAGGCACGCAGGCGATGGTGCTCATCAACCGCCGCGGATATTCATGGTCGATGCTCTGCCGAAGTTGCGGCGCGTTCATGCAGTGCCAGAATTGCAGCATCGCCCTGACGTATCACAAAAGCCGCGCGCGCCTCGAGTGCCACTACTGCGGCTATTCGATTCGTCCGCCCAAGCAATGCCCCAAATGCAAAGCCGAATACATGTATTTCGTTGGTGACGGTGCCGAGCGCGTCGAGGAATATTTACGCGAGCAATTTCCCAACGCGAAGATCGCGCGGCTCGACCGCGACACCGTCCGCACCAAGCACGCCTTCCAGCAGATTCTTGGCGCATTCGCGCAGGGCGAGATTGACGTGCTCGTCGGCACGCAAATGGTCGCCAAGGGGCACGACTTCCAGCGCGTCACGCTCGTGGGAGTTGTCGCCGCGGACCTCGCGCTCGGCCGGCCGGATTTTCGCGCCGCTGAACGCACCTTTCAGTTGCTAACGCAGGTCGCGGGACGAGCCGGACGCGGCGAGCTGGCCGGAGAAGTCCTCGTCGAAACGTATTACCCGGAACATTACGCGATCCAGTTCGCGGCGCAGCAGGATTACGCTTCGTTCTACGAAAAAGAAGCGCATTTCCGCCGCATGCTGCACTATCCGCCCTTCACCGCGCTCGCCACGGTCCTCGTGCGCGACCGCAAAATCGAAAACGCCATTCGCTGGTCTCGCGCGCTGGCAGGTTATTTCGCTCCGTTTGAAAATCGCGGCGTGAAAATTCTAGGCCCCGCAGCAGCGCCCGTCGCGCGGCTCCGCAAGGACTACCGCTTCCAGTTCGTCTTGAAGTCGCCGCAGCGTTCCGCGCTCGCGCAAGCCCTCTCCGGCTGCCTCGATTTCTCCGCCAAAAAGGAGATTCCCGAAACGGGGGTAATCGTCGATGTCGATCCCACAAATCTCGCTTGAATCGGCGTTTCATCCGGAGGCTCCGATGTTGGAGAAAGCGTACAGCAGAGGGCGAACATGGCCAGCGCCACAAGCGCTAACGATTTGCGCGAAGCATCCAGCGGTTCCCAGCGGTCCATCACGGGCGGATGACGGAACCGCAGAGTCAGCAGGAGCAGCGCGCCACCCCAGAAATACCACGCGGGCCACGCGAATCTCCCGAGAACAATTAGAACTAGCGAAAGAACAATCGAAATCGTCCGGTGATGCCGGCTCTCGAGGCTGTAGAGGATGTGCCCGCCATCAAGCTGCCAGATCGGCATTAGGTTTAGCGCCGTCGCGAGAAGTCCTAGCCATGCGGCGCGCGCAACCGGATGAAGCAGCAACGAAGCAGGGTCCACGCCAGGATGAAACAGCGCGATGAATATGCGCACCAGCAGGGGATTGCCGAACAAGATGGAGGCGCTCGCCTGTGCGTCCGGCGCGATCTTCGACCACGCAATTCCGAACGCCATCGCCGGCACAGCGAGAACGAACCCCGCAATCGGCCCTGCAATTCCGACGTCGAATAGCGCGCGCTTCGATCGGAACGGCGAGCGAATCAGTATGAACGCGCCGAATGTTCCGAACAGAGTCGGCGCAGGAATAAAATATGGGTAACTCACATCCATGCGATAAAACTTGCAGGCGAAGTAGTGGCCCAGTTCATGAGCCAGGAGAATTCCCATCACTGTGATGGAAAACGGAATGCCAAGGAGCAACAAGCTGGGATGCTTGAGCGGAAAGAGGATCATGAGAAACAGATCGTCACTGCCAGAAAACGGTGCAATGTCTCGCGCGTACGACCGCGCGAATTCCGAGCCCACAGCGAGGGTTGAAATCACGGTGAGAAAGAACAGCAGCAGCGCGGGCCACAATCGTCGCAGCCGGCGGCGTGGGCGCGGCGGCTCGATGCCCAGCGGGAATTGCGGGAACTGCGAATCGAAAACTTCGCCGGGGATGGGAGGGTCGCCGTTGCCGTCGTTCATGCAAGTTGGATGCTTTGGCGCGCAGTCGTCGCTACATTCCGGCGCGCGGTCGTTTGCAGTTTACGAATCGCACGGCAGCAAGCGCCACTCAGGATTTGGGAGCCGGAGTAGTGGCCGGGAGCGACTGGAGTTCTTTTCCCGGCTTGAAGCGCACGGCTTTGCCGGGTGGAATGCTGACCTGCTGTCCGGTGCGCGGGTTGCGGCCGATGCCGGTCTTGCGCGGCTTCACGTTGAACACGCCGAAGCGGCGAAGTTCGATACGTTCTCCGCGGCCGAGCGCGTTTTTCATGGCCTCGAAAACGGTTTCGACGGCCTGTTCGGCTTTCGTACGAGTGATATTAGTCTTCGCTACGATGGCGTTTACGATGTCGAGCTTGATCACACGAGCCTCCCGCAGGGCGGAAGCCTATGCTAGACAGGGGTTTGCGGGTTGTCAAGCGCCGCGCCGTGTAATAACATTCGCGACTCTCAGGGTTCCGCAGACTCGATTCAATTCTCGAGGAGGTTCGGATGTCGGTGAAGTCTGACAAATGGATTCGCAAGATGGCGCGCGAACACAAGATGATCGAGCCCTACGAGGATCGCCAGGTGCGCGACGGCGTAATCAGTTACGGAGTTTCGTCGTACGGTTATGACATGCGCGTGGCGGACGAATTTCGAATTTTCACGAACGTGAATTCGTCGATCGTGGATCCGAAGCATTTCGACGCGAAATCATTTGTGGAATTCAAGGGCGATATCTGCATCGTTCCTCCGAATTCGTTCGCGCTCGGACGCTCGGTGGAATATTTCCGCATTCCACGAAATGTGCTGACGCTGTGCGTGGGCAAGTCCACTTACGCGCGCTGCGGCATCATCGTGAACGTGACGCCGTTCGAGCCGGAATGGGAAGGCTTCGTGACGCTCGAGATCAGCAACACCACGCCGCTTCCCGCCAGGATTTACGCCAACGAAGGATTGTGCCAGGTAGTCTTCTTCGAATCGGACGAGGAATGTGAAGTCTCCTACAAAGACAAAAAAGGAAAGTATCAGGCGCAGCAGGGCATCGTCCTCCCAAAAATCTAACCGCTCGGATGCGGAAAATAACAATCGCAAAGCTTGCCGCGTCCCGGCGCGTTGGCTCCTTCTGTCGTTCACCCAACACTCGAGAATAGTCGCGATTGTGGTATGAGAGGATTGCGCAGGCTGATACGCTGGACTTCGCATGAGTTTTTCAGGCGGAACTATTTTTGACCCCGAGTTCGCATCGAAGGATCGCAGCGATCGCAGTCGACAAAAAACATTGGGTTCGATGGATCCTCAGTAAGCTCGGGCCGGGTCTGATCACCGGCGCATCGGATGACGATCCGAGCGGAATCGCGACCTATTCGCAAGTGGGAGCGCAGTTCGGGTTCGGATTACTGTGGACGATGCTTTTCTCGTATCCGCTCATGGCCGTGATACAGGAAATCTGCGCGCGGATCGGACGGGTGACGGGAGCGGGGCTTGCGGGGAACATCCGGAAAAATTATCCGCGGCCGATCCTCTATGCAATGGTCTCGCTTCTGTGCATCGCGAACATTTTCAATCTGGGCGCGGACATTGGAGCGATGGCGGCAGCGGCTCAGCTGCTGGTTCCGGGACCCGCGATAGCGTACGTACTCCTTTTTGGCGTTCTCTCGCTCGTCCTCGAGACATTCGTACGCTACGAATCCTATGTGAAGTATCTTAAGTGGCTCACAGCGGCGCTGTTCGCGTACGTGGCAACGGCATTCGTGGTACACGTGCCCTGGGCCAAGGCGATGCGCGCGACCCTGTTGCCGTCTGTTTCCTTTAAGTCGGATTACCTGACGGCGTTGATTGCAGTGCTCGGAACGACAATCAGTCCGTACCTTTTCTTTTGGCAGGCATCGGAAGAAGCCGAGGATGTCAGCTTGAATCAGAAGGAACAGCCGTTGCGAAAGGCACCGAAGCAGGCTCCCGAACAGCTCCAGCGAATCAAGATCGATACTTACGTTGGAATGGGATTTTCGAACCTGGTGGCGTTCTTCATCATATTGACCACGGCCGCGACGCTGCATGGCGCGGGAAAACAGGTGCAAACGTCCGCGCAAGCCGCGCAGGCGCTCGAACCTTTGGCCGGGCATTTGGCTTTTCTTTTGTTTGCAATCGGGATTATCGGGACAGGACTGCTTGCGGTGCCGGTGCTGGCAGGGTCGGCCGCGTATGGAATCGCGGAAACATTCAAGTGGCATGCGAGCCTGGAGTTAAGACCTCGCCAAGCGCCAAAATTCTATGGTGTGCTGGCGATTGCCACGCTAATCGGGATCGCGATCAACTTCAGCGGACTCGATCCGATTCGCGCGCTGTTCTGGGCGGCGGCGCTCAACGGAATGGTCTCTGTGCCGCTGATGGTTGTTGCGATGCTGATGTGCGCGAATCCGAAGATCATGGGGAAATTCGCAGTGTCGAAGCCGCTAAAAACAATTGGATGGATAGCCACAGCTGTAATGCTCTTAGCTTCAGTGGGCTTCTTCGCGACACTGGGGAAATGAAGCGGGCATCAGTTTTCGAGAGATAGTCGCCGAGTCCCGTTCACAAGCGATAAGAAGGCGCCGCTAGATGCTTACGCGGCGGTTCGCGATATTCTAGTGCGCCCGGCCCTGACAGCCAGGATGTCCGCAACGGCAGTCGACGTCGGGCGTTTTCTCCATTGCTTCGCACTGCGCACTGCAATACTTGCCCGATGTGACTTCGCACGAACACACCGGGTGCGCGCATTTCTTTCCTGCTTGAGCGGCCATCTGACAACTCCTTTCAAGCTAGATGAACTGCCTTGTCAGGCCCTGCTGACAAGCCCGCCAATCAACGAGACTAGGAAGAGGATGAGGAACAGATAAAACAAGATTTTCGCAATTCCCGCCGCCGCTACCATGATCCCCGCGAAGCCAAGAATCCCAGCAAGGATCGCTACCACTAGAAAAATCAGAGCCCAGCGCAACATAAGGCCTCCTTATGATGATTTAGCTGAGTCAACTACCGAAGAATCTCGCGTCGCTCGTTTTGACCCGCGGCTAGGCATCAACCAAACGATTGCGCAGCGCGTATCGCACGAGATCGCCCATGCAATGAATGTCGAGTTTACGCATAATGTTTGCGCGGTGAGTTTCCACCGTTTTCACGCTGATTCCGAGAGTAGCGCTAACCTCGCGGCTGTGCTTTCCCTCGGATATGAGCCGCACGACTTCCCGCTCACGTGCGGTAAGACGTTCACGCGTGGATCGCCTGCCATCTCCAAGTTCGCTGACGATCGCATTATCGCCCGAGAGCGCTTCTTTCACCCGCGGCGTAAAGAACGGCTTGTGGTTTGCGAGCGATTCGACGGCGGTGACAATCTGGTGGCCGGCGTCGGACTTCACCATATACCCGCGGGCTCCTGCATCGATGCAGCCAACGATGAGATCGTCGGAATATTCGAGCGAAAGCATCAGGGTTTCTGTTTTGGGCAGGATTTCGTGGATCTTTCGAGCAGCTTCGAGGCCGCTCATTTCCGGCATGTTGATGTCGAGAACCGCTATATCCGGCCTCGTTTCTTGGGATTTCGCCACGGCTTCCGTTCCGGTGTGGGCCTCGGCGCACACCTTCCAACCCGGGTGGGCTTCGAGGAGCGTTTTGAGGCCACGCCTAATTACGTCATGGTCGTCGGCGATCAGAATTCGAAGTGCGCCCATTTGCCTATCCTCCCAGCGAGCGTGTGAGTCAGCTTACTTCTATTTCCGGCGCGAGCTTCGCTTGGTTACTTTGCGAGCGACCGAAGCTTTGGTGGCGCGGACTTTTTTTGCAATACGCTTTGCCGCGCGCTTCACGGTGCGCTTTGCCGCACGCGCTCTGGTGGCGCGGCGCTTCGCAGGCTTGCGATGGAACGCAGTGTCAGCGGCTGCCGTTGCCGACTCCACGGTGTGAGCCATGCTGCCGAGAGTGGAGCCGATCGTGCGCGCCACGTCCATTAAAATGCCCTTTTCTTTCTTTTCAAAGTTGCTGGTATTGCTCATTGTGGATTCGTCCTCCCGGTTAGTTTAGAAAACGCGCCGGACGCTTGGTCCGGCGTTCTGCCATTTGGGTACAGCGCTTACAAGCGTCCAAGCAAAAGCAGAATCAACAAAATCACCAGAACCAGACCCACGCCGCCGCTGGGGTAATAGCCCCAACTCCGGCTGTGCGGCCACCTCGGCAAACTTCCCACGAGCGCCAGCACGAGAACGATTGTCAGAATTAAGAACATCAAATCCTCCGTAGCATCGCATCCGTGCGATATCGGATCGTCGAGTTACGAACCGGACTTTGCGCCTGCGATTAGCAAGGCAATCCCGCCCACGAGGGCGATACCACTCAGGATTGGCGGAATCGGAATCGTCTTATGCTCGTCAGCCGTGGCGTGAATCGGCCCCACGTCGACGATGTCAGTTTTCTTTGTGTAACCGATTCCTTGATAGATCAAGCCGATGACTCCCAGAATCACCAGCAGAATGCCTACGATCGAAGTAGCCTTCATCTGTTACTCCCTTTCCTTTCCGGAGCGCTACTCTTTGCCGCCTTTGCCGACGGTTCTCTTGATAACCGGAACTTCCCGGCCGAGTGCGGTGGCGAGCGAAATCAGATGGTCTTGCTCGTCCATCAAGATTTCGCGGATGTGTTCGGCCATCGCGAACTCGCCCAGTTCTTCACATTGGTAGATGCGGTCCGTGTAGTTGCGAATGGTTTCAGTTTCGTTCTCGAGGTCAAATTGGAGCATGTCAGTCGCTTTTTCGGAAGTACGCACGGGCTTCGGCGTAATGGCGGGCATTCCGCCCAGATAATCAATCTGGTTAGAAATAACGAGGGCGTGGGCCAGTTCCTCACCGGCATGTTTTTCGAGTTCTCCCGCGATGTTCATGTACTGCGCGCCCTTTAGAACCTGCGAATAAACGACGTAAGAAATGATTGCCTGGTACTCGCGCGAAAGGTCTTCGTTCAAGAGACTGATCAACTCGTCGCGCGAAACCGCCTTGCCTGCCGGAGCCTCGGTTTCCTTCGCAGCTTTCACGTGTCACTCCTCCTCAATTGGACTCTTAGGTCGCCCTGGTGAGAGGGCTCCGGCGCGAGCCGGATGGCGTTGCCAGCTGATGCTTCTAACGCGGCCTCGAAAAGAGGCCGTCGAGGATTGCTGCGGCCTATGCGTCGTTTGCGAACATAAAACGAACGAACCCGCGTGAACAGTACGATGCAGGCCTCTAGTGTGCCCATACCGCAATGCCCTGATATGACACGGAAGGTTGCGGTAGGGGCGTCACCCGCGATAAGGCCCGTTAGTGCATCGAGACTGAGCAAAAGCGTGTTGAAAAGACGAATTTTTGCAGGGTTCAGCGGCGGAATACAGCGTCGTCGGGCCCCGGATGAAGTGATTCCCGTATTGCAAATGGCGTTACGAGCTTCGGGAAAATCGGGGGGGGTCCAAATTCGAATCCCAGGGCGATTAGCCGGCGGAGTTCGCGCTGGCGGCCAGCGGAACAACCCCGACCTGCTGGAGCAGCGCTAACTTGTCCCAATTGTCCCAAGCTTCGACGATCTGGCCGTTTGCGATTTTCGCCATGGTCATACCGCCGATCGCGATTTCCTTCTTACTGGCCGGTATCCCGAGGTGATCGCCCGTATGGGTCATTCGCGCAGTCCAACGCAAGACTGCCAAATCGCCCGAACCGAAGCACTCCTCGACTCTGAGTTTGAGATCGGGGAAGGCTCCGCAGAATCGATCATAGAAGGACAGAAAATCGTTAGGACCGCGAATCACGCCGCCATTTTCGTCGACGCCATGAGATATGCCGTCCGCAGCGAAAAGTTCCCCGACTGTTTCCCGGCGGCGCTGGTTCCAGACCTCTTCAAACCATCTCTTCAATAATGCGACGTTCGATTCTGGCATTTTCGCCTCCGCCGTTGATATTGGCGCTACCGGCCCAGCTCAACACTCGAATTCGCAAAGCATCCAGAAGATAGTCTTTTTCAGTCGCGCATCCAAATATTCCTCCGCGCACACGGGCGGTTACAAGCGAACCACGAAGTTGGCAAATTACTGAGCTGAGTTTTGCGCGGACGCGTTTGCGCCGATGGGAGGAAGTTTAGAACGGATTAAAGACTCGACTCTGTTCCAGACTTTTGGATCGCACTCAATCTGGGTATGAGTCTTAGCGAATACGCGGTCGTACCAGGGATAGCGTTCGCAGCGGATTGGGGTTTGCCTGTAGTCGTAGCGAATGTTGGCGATGATGCGAGTGCGGTTCGCGTCCGCGGCACGAATTTGCGGCCGGCCATGCAGAAGTCCGTCGGGTTGATAGAAGTTGATCGCCTCCGCCACGTTTGCGGGAATCGTCTCGTCGTTCTCGCCGAATTTCGAAACGCTATCCACCTGAATGGTGAGAAGGACGGGGATACCGTCGCTTTGGAGTTCCCGCGCGAGGTTCACCGTTTCAGAAGCTCCCCAGCTAATCCCGTAGAGAATGATGCGGGCGTTGCGCTTCTCGTCGGATGAAAGAACGCCGTCACGATCGATGTCGAGGAGTTTGAGGATTGCCGCGTGAGCCTTTTCGCCACGATGATTCTCGAACGATTCGATGTAAACGCCGGAGCGATAGTCCTCGCGGAGCCGCGCGGCAACCTGGACGCCGCCGTGTACCAGATTGTCGTGTTTCACGAATCCGCCGACGAACCCAATAACGATTACTGGGGCGGATGAAGCCGGCTCTCCGGTGTTTGCGGCGAGGCGCACGGAGGCGGTTTGCGCGTACGACACCGAGAGCGAAAGAAAATAGAAGAGCGCGCAAATCGACAATCGCGTGCGAAGTCTCAAGAGTAGTTGCATCATAGCAAAGAATAGCGGGCAAGCGCGAGAAGGGCGCGGAAAGGGAGGAGATCGCTCGAGGGTTTATTTTCTTGAATTTCGGACGCAAATTATTTTCGCGGGTGGCCTGATGCTCAGTTTTTCCCAATCGCGGCAGCCACGTTGCTACGCATGGCGATGCCGGGCAGCGCGGCATTTGAATCGACGTCGATGATCTTGACGCGGGCTTCCTGCAACAGCGCCCAATCGTTTCTAAATTCGGCCATCGTTTCACGGCTGTGCTTGGGGCTTTTCAATACGCGGTTGATCCGCGTGAGCATGAGGACGTAAGCCAGCCCGGCATCGGAACCCGGAGCAACGATGTTGTCCGCGCTCAGGCCCACGTGGATGGCCTCGACCTGATTGGCGACTTGCATCGTAGAAGCTCCGTTCGAATCAATTGCCAGCGTGCCGGCGCTTTCCAGGCGGCGGTAGAAGTGATCGAGATACTTAGGATTCGGAATGATCTCGTTTCGGACTGCTTCCTCAACGACCATGCTGAATGCTCTTTTGTAGTCGTTCCACTCCTTCGAGGTGCCCACCACTTCCGCGCGGCGATCCTGTCGAATGGCCTCCAGCTCCTTCACGCGTTCTTCGTCGCCGACCGCCTTCGCGCGATCGATCTGGTGGCTGGCATCGGTGACTTCGACGGTGGGATGCTCTTCGGATTCATGCTCCGGATTGAAGCGGCCGGTGAGCAAATACGAAGCCGCGACGAAAGGAAGTTCGTGATCCGCAAAAATAAGCATAGGAACCAGCAGTTTTTTGGAGTGGTAGAGCTGCTCGGTGCCGGCACGCGCCTCGGTGCTGCGCTTGATGCGGCCGGGCAACTGCGCGTAATGGAGGGCGCGATACTGCGATTCCGGATGGCGCTGCGCGTAGCGGCTGAAGGAGCGCGCAATCGCTTTCGGGCTGGTCATGCCGAAGTCGTTGATGTAATCGGGACTGACGGCGCGCGGAAAATAGCTATTGATGACGCGCCGCGTGAAGTCGGCGCAATTGCGCGTCGCACCGTTGAAGTGGTTTTCGTTCGGCAGGGAATTGAACTTTGCAATCAGTTCCTGGTCCTGTTCGACGGTGGTGGCAACGATAAAAATGTAGATGCTTCGTTCCAGAGTGGCGCCGACCATTTCCCGCCATTCCGAACCATTGCCGGTTCGGCAGATTTTGCCTTCGCAGTAGCCGGCCAAATAATTTTCGCGGTATCGTTCCTCGAGGGCGCGCTTGATTTTTTCGGAGCCGTAGACGGGCCGTTGCGCCGGGTCCTCGACGCCGTAGAGATAAATGTTCAGCGGGACAACATTCCACTCGAAGGGCTGGTCTTCGCCGAGCGTGGTGTAGTTGCTCATGACGGAGCCGTTTTCGCCGGCGGTGCAAAGGCGAAGCTTCACGGGGCCGTCAGGGCAAACTCGGGAAAAGTAAACGGCGCTATGGCCTGAGCCTGTGATTCTGGCGACGCTGGTGTCGAGCGACTCGTTAAGTACGACTCCAACATCGCCACGCGCAGGCGAGCACACGAAGGACGAAAATAGAATTAGGAGCGCGACGGAAGGCAGACCTGCGCGCAAAGTCCGCGCGAGCAGACTTCTCGCGGACGCCAAGAAGTCAAACGATAGTGCTTCGAAACGCACCAATGCTGCGCTCCTGCGTTGGACCTGGATTGCCAACCTTAAGATTTTAGAATGCCGAGCTGCGTTGGCATCACCGAGTAAAGCTTGAGTGTCCTTAGATTTAACACCGCGGCGCCGCAAATTACTCGGTTCCGCGTAACTGACGGAAAAGAAGCTACATCCCCGAATAGGTTCGATTCAGGGTAATGGGAGCGAGGTTGCCCCTGGGCACCCCGCTCGGCAGCGGGTGCGAAGTGTGGACGACTGTAAAACTGAGATCTAGGGGTAGGCTAGGTCACTTTTTAGGCGTGGCACAGGCTGCGGTACTGCCCCACTTGCCGGTAAAAACGAAGGAGTCGAGGGCTTTGCGGGTCCGCGGTTCTTCTTCGCGCTTGCGCAGCGCCTCCGGCAGCGACGCGGGATCGCCGGGGTAGCCAAGCGCCATTCCCGCGACGGCTTCGTGGCCGTCTGGAATTGCGAAGAGTTCGCGAGCCTTGTCTGGAAGGATGCCTGCCATCTGGTGAAGTTCGAGGCCGAGGGCGGTAGCCTGCAGGGCAAGATTTGCAGCGGCCTGGCCGACGTCGTGAAAAGCATGGCGATTCGGTTCGTGGTTGTGGGCGAAGTTCATGGCCGCCACGCTAAGCATTACGACCGGAGCGTTCTTGGCCCAACCCTGATTGAACTCGACG
>Ga0073928_10002629_pt1 | contig 30312 bp, 25 predicted proteins | sample PaiPotPPA55metaG_FD_76969 | JGI IMG/M metagenome (GOLD analysis project Ga0073928, IMG submission 76969) | Iron sulfur acid spring bacterial and archeal communities from Banff, Canada, to study Microbial Dark Matter (Phase II) - Paint Pots PPA... ...
GGCGAAGGCCTGCTCGCCCGCGCGTTCTGCCACGAGATCGACCACCTCAACGGCGTTCTCTTCATCACGCACCTCAGCATGCTCAAGCGCGACATGATCAAGCGCAAAATCCGCAAACTCAAAAAAGCCGGCGAGTGGTAGGCCAGCCGTGCCGCTGAGAATCGTTTTCTGCGGCACCCCCGCTTTCGCGCTGCCCACGTTGCGCCAATTAATCGCGCAGCAGGATTTTCAGGTTGAAGCAGTCGTCACGCAACCGGACCGACCGCGCGGTCGCGGCCACGAAACATCCATCTCTCCGGTAAAAGCAGCCGCGCTCGAAACAGGCATCGCCGTCTACCAGCCGGAAAAAATCAAATCCGAGTCCGCCTTCGATTTCTTCAAGCGCCTCGCGCCCGACGTGGTCGTCATCATCGCCTACGGACAAATCATTCCCCAGCGCCTCATCGAAATTCCGCGCCTGGGCTGGATCAATCTCCACGGCTCGCTTCTACCGAAATATCGGGGCGCCGCGCCGATCAACTGGGCCATCGCCAATGGCGAAGCGCGCACCGGCATCACTACGATGCAAGTCGACGCCGGCCTCGACACCGGCCCCATCCTCCTAACTCATGAAGTGGAAATTGCCCCGGACGAAACCGCGCCGCAGCTCTACGCGCGCCTAGCCGAAGCGGGCGCGCCACTGATGGCCGAAACCCTGCGACGCCTCGATCGCAACGAAATCACCGCGCAGCCGCAACAAAATTCACAAGCCTCGCTCGCTCCGCTCCTCAAAAAAGAAGACGGCCGCATCGACTGGAGCCTCGCCGCGCCCAAAATCTACAACCGCATCCGCGGCCTCCAACCCTGGCCCGGCGCCTTCACCGCGTTTCGCGGCAAAACCTGCCACATCTGGGGCAAGCCAGCACAACAGAAAACCGGAGCGGCTCCGGAAACTCCAGCAGCTCCAGGCGCTGCGGCTATCAACGTCGCGATTCCAGGCGCAATCGTCACGCGTGGCCACGATGTCCTGGTCGCATGCGGGGACGAGACTTGTCTTCACCTCGAATTCGCGCAGCTAGAAGGCCGCAAGCGCACCACAGCGCAAGAATTCGTCAATGGCGCCCACATCTCTTCCTCCGACCGCTTCGGCACCTAGAGCCTCTTCTCCGTTTTCAGATGGCTCTCACTTCGGAGAGTAAAAAACATAATCAGCAGAATAACCCACGCGAACTTCCTGCCCGGCGTGCGAAGCGTCGCAGCCGGACGCGGGCGGCTTCCCTCCTTTTGTGTTCAAGCGCTGAATCGTCGTAGCCGCCGCCAACACGCCGCTACCCTCGTGCCCGATGATGTTCACCAGAAGCCACGGAATCGAATCGGCGTCCGGCGAAGGCGCGTTGGCAACCGCTTTGCCCGTGACGCGGCTGCCGTCCGTCGCTTCCCAGGAAGGACCGGCGAAATGTTTCCCGAAGGGTTTGCCGTCCTTGTCGAACAGTTGCGCATCGGGGGCCTTCAGCGTCCAGCCAAATTGCGCGCCCTCACCTTTGCAGGTGTAGACCTGATCGCCCTTCGCATGCACCCGGAAAAGAAGCTGTTCGTTGGCAGGCGGCCGGAGTTGCTGCGGCACCTCTTGCGCCGCAGCGTTAAACGAACAAAGAACGCTCGCGATGGCAAGTAAAGCAGTGAACGCGAATCGACAAGAAAGTTTGTGCATGGAACGGTTCCTCCTCTAAACGCACAGTTTGGGTTCGCAGCGAAATATAACTCAACTCGCCCCGGATCATAAATCAAGACAATAGAAGTTAACTACATTGTGCGAGTCCCCCTCCGCCGTTCTTGACTCTTCCAGCAAACGCGTCACACTGGAGGTCCCTTCCGAAATAGTCCGCTGGCACACGACTGCCCTCTTCAGTCATGTCTCTACGACATTAGAAAAGCCGCGTCGGCAAGAAGGAATCATCCGTGAACACAACAGTTCTAAGCACCTCTCCTAGCGAAGTGCCCACAGTCTCCATCATCTCGCGCATGCTGCTGGCGTCTAAGCAGGTGAGTGACCTATTTCTATCTCCGGGATGTCAGCCCTACGTCAAAATCGCCGGCGAGCTGGTCCGCATTCGAGTCCCGGGTATCGGCGCTCTCAGCGCCGAAGACACGGCGCGGATTGCCGCAGACTTGATCGGTTCGAATCTCTACGCGGTCCAGAAGCTCAAGGAAGACGGCTCCTGCGACGTCTCTTACAGCGTGCCCAAGCTAGCCAGGTTACGCGTGAACGTATTTACGCAACGCGGCACTTGCGCCATCGTGATGAGGGTAATCGCCACCGATATCCCCGATTTGCGTTCCTTAAATCTACCGGCCCAGCTCGCTCAAATTGCGGAACTGAAGAACGGCATCGTTTTGGTAACCGGGCCGACCGGCTCGGGAAAGTCTTCCACCGTTGCAGCCATCATCAATCTGATCAACGAAACGAAGTCCTATCATATTGTGACCATCGAAGATCCCATCGAGTTTTCTCACAAGCACAAGAAATCCATCGTTCACCAACGCGAACTCCATAGCGATACCCCGCGCTTCGACCTCGGGTTGCGCGCGGCCTTGCGGCAATCCCCCGACGTCATTCTGGTCGGCGAAATGCGCGATCGAGAAGCCATCGAGATCGCCCTCGAAGCCGCGGAGACCGGCCATCTTGTGCTCTCCACGCTGCATACCATCGACGCATCCTCCACTCTCGAGCGTCTCATCGGCGTTTTTCCCGTGAGCGATCAGCAATCCATTCGCAACCGCGTCGCAAAATCGTTTCGGTATGTCGTTTCTCAGCGTCTGATTCCCCGCCACGACGGCAACGGACGCGCGGCAATCGTCGAAATCTTAATAGCCACGGACCGCACTCGGGAGTATGTGGTGAGCGGCGAGTCCCCGGGCAAATCGCTGGTCGACGCCATGCGGGATGGCTCGGACGACGGCATGCAGTATTTCGACAGCGAAATTGCAAAACTGATTCGCAATGGCGTGGTGGACCTCGAAACGGGATTCGCCTTCGCGACAAACGCAGGAAATCTTCGCCTCGACCTTTCCGACTTCGTCGACAAAAACGACGACCATCGCCACGCCCGCCCATCTACCGAAGAAGCTCGCGCCCACACCGAGCTGGAAATCGAACGCTAGCAAGCATCCTGAGTTTTCGTCTTTCGCAGCGCCGGTGCATGCACTGAGCCCGCCGAATGTGTCTCGCCGGCTCTCTCGCATTGCCTCGTAGGGGCGCAGCACGCTGCGCCCGGTGCCGCGTCACGCGAATTGAACCCATCTGCTCAACTGTATGCATCCCTACTGTTAACCGCATCAGAGCTTGAGGCGGAGCTAAGATTTCGTAGAATGCCTTCTGCGCGGAGATTCTCTTGAACTTGCGTGAATCGATTCTTGAAAGTGGATTCGCGATTGTTCTGAATGTATTTGCTGCGGACGAAATTTCGCGCGCCAGCGAACTGTTGCGTGAAACTTCGCTGCGCCGCAGCAGAGCCGGCATTCGTCATGCGCTGGCCGATCCGGCGATAGCCACTCTCGCGTCAGACAAACGCCTGCTACGTATCGCGCAAGAAATCCTCGGCGCGGGCGCAATTCCCTTTCGCGCAACCCTTTTCGACAAATCTCGCCTATCCAATTGGCTCGTCGTATGGCATCAGGACACCGCGCTTCCCCTGCGTGGTCGCCGCGACGCGCCCGGCTGGGGCCCATGGTCCATCAAGAGCGGCATTCACTACGCGCATGCGCCGGCCAACGCTCTCAGGCGCGTGCTTGCGATTCGCGTTCATCTTGACGACTCATCAGCAGACAATGGCCCTCTCCGCGTTCTGCCTCACACTCATACGAGCGGCGTCCTCGATGATCGCGGAATTCATCAGCTCGCGGAAGAAATCGCGCCTGTAGACTGCCTGGTCGCGAGCGGCCGTCTCCTCGTGATGAAGCCCGCTAATCGTCCACTCCTCTTCAAAATCGCGTTCGGGGCGTTGCAGAAAGGTCCTGCACATTGAGTATGCTGCGTCGCTACAAGTTGCCGATGGAATCGACCTGGCGCCCGCCTAGTGTTCGCTAGGCGCGAACCGGGCACCCTAGTAGTTGGATCGTGGCCTCAAGCTCAGTCCGGGTCGCGCTGTCTCGGAGGGCGTCGATATGTATCCTGGTTAAGGACTTGCAAGCTTCGTTGAACTGGAGTTGACCTAGCATGTGAATGGCGAAGGGAGAAGGAGTGTCGGATTCGAACCCGTAGACTTCACGTAGCACTCGTAGAGTCTCTGGTTTCTCTCGAATAAGTACTTCTTCCAGTTTCTTACTGATTTCTTGCTCTTCAGCTCCAAAATTCTTGGACGGAGGGGTGAACTGGTAGAAGTCCTCTGAATTTCCATCCCCGGCCCGGATGCGATAGAGGTATTCCAAAAGCCAGCCCACACACTCGGGCGAGCAAGACGTATTCTGCAAGGCAGAAGCGACCGACTGACGGAGCCTGAGGGCATTGTGGGGCACCATCAGGGATGCCAACGGGCCTGAGACGCGGGCGTCGTGGCGTTTGGCGAGTGCAGCCACGGATGCGACTCTGACGCGGAGGTCGGCGATTGGTCGCTCGTCCAGAGCAAGGCGCAGAAGTAGTTCCGTTGGGTATTCCCCGGAGTGCGCCGCCAGTCTTTCTACGGCCCGCATGCGCTCTCCGCTCGATCCCGAACGAGCCACATCGTACAGCGTAGTCGCACGGCTAAACTCTATGAAACGGACGCCGACCCACGCAGCAATCACAACGATGATCGCGACTACGCCCAGCGCCCATCGTATTCGGTTAGGAATTGTTTTCATCGGGCTGCACAGGCACGAGCATAACCACGTTCAACTGCCCCGCGAGAAACTTCTGGAGTCGCGGTCAGTCTATCACCACTTAGGCGCGTGCCGGAATTACGGGAATCGGCCATCACGCAGCCTTTCAACTGCTTTTCGGAGTCTCCCGGATGTGGTTTGATGGTTCTCCATGCCAGTCACCCCGGCGAGACGAATTGCGTTCGACGTGCTGCGCCGCGTCGAAGCGGAAGGCGCGTACGCGAGCGATGTTCTGCACGCGGAGCTTGGCGGTGCCGGCGGCTCGAATTTCAAATCATCAAATTTCAAATCAGAAGACGCGGCGCTCGCAACCGAACTGACGCTCGGTGTTCTACGTCAGCGCCGCCTCCTCGATTTTCTCCTCGCGCGCCAGTTGAAGAAGCCCGTCGAAAAGCTCGATCTTCCCGTCCTGCTCGCGCTGCGCATGGGGCTTTATCAACTTCGCTTCCTCGAGCGCATTCCCGCGCGCGCCGCCGTGAGCGAATCGGTCGAATTGGTCAAACTCGCAAAGAAGTTTTCCGCGGCAACATTGGTAAATGCCGTTCTGCGCCGCGCGGCCGACGAAGCGCACAATTCAGCCGAAGAATTTCTGCCCCAGAATCTGCCACTCGCCAAGCGGATGGGAATTCTGCATTCCCATCCCACATGGATTGTCGAGCGCTGGCTCGCCCGCTTCGGCGAACCGCAAACTCTCGCTCTGCTCGAAGCCAACAATCGCGCCCCGCGACTCACCTGCGCTCTCCACCCGGAGAACGCAGCACCGGGCACTTTAGGGGGGCGGAGCTTCAGCTCCGCCAATCATGGCCCGGAAAACAACGGGGCTTTAGCCCCTGCGGACAACCTGCTTCAAGTTCCGCTCTTCGACCTGCTCGAAAAGTCCGGCCTGCTAATCGAACCCGGCCTCTTGCTCAAAAACGCATTTGCGCTCAGCGGCGGAAGCCCCACGCGCACCGACGCATTCCGCAAGGGCCTCTTCTCGATTCAAGACGAAGCCTCCCAGATTATTCCGTTGCTCCTCGACGTCCAGCCGGGCGACAGCGTCCTCGACCTCTGCGCCGCGCCGGGCGGCAAGACCGCGCCGCTCGCACGCGCCGCTGGAAGCGCCGGCCTGGTGGTCGCGGCAGACCATCACGGGCATCGAATTCGCGCCATGCGCGAGCAATTCAAACGCCTCGCACTCGCGTGCGTGCGGCTCATCGAGCTCGACGCCGCGCGCCCTCTGCCGTTTCGCAAGGAATTCAAGCGCATCCTGGTCGACGCGCCCTGCTCCGGCACCGGCACGCTCGCGCGCCATCCCGAGATTCGCTGGCGCCTGCGCCCCGAGCAACTCGCCGAATTTCGCAATCTGCAAGTTGCGCTGCTCAAGAACGCGCTCGCGCAACTCGCACCCGGCGGCCGCCTGGTTTATTCCACATGCTCGATGGAGCCGGAAGAAAACGAAGAAGTCGTCGCGGACGAGCTACGCGGCGCGCCATCGATTCGCCGCATAAGCGCTGAAAAAGCAGTTCACACACTCGCTCCACATCTCGCGCGAGGAGTGAAAGCCGAAAAATTATTCGACGCCGCCGGCAATTTCCGGACATCTCCAGCCGATTATCCAACAGACGGCTTTTTCGCTGCCCTCCTCGAAAAGCAGTAAAAAACTTCAGCGGCGTGATCATTCTCGTCGTAAGTCTTGTCGTTTCAGTCGGCGATTTTTTTCCTTAGCACTCAACAAACGCTTGAATCCGTCCGCCATCATTGCTAGGGTAATTATGGGGAAATGGCACGACGAGGCCAAATCGAGCCAAGGGCGCCCCGCCGAAGTCCCGGCGAGGCGGAAGGTCGACGTGTGCCCGGGTCCAAGCCTCGAGGCAGCAGCTACCCAACAGCAGCAGCCGAAATACAACCCGTCACGCGCATTTCTGATCGCAACATTCCGCGATTAGAAGTGGTGTTAACACCCACAGAATCAATACGTGAACCGTTTCTAATCGCAACAAAATCGATGTCTTGCAATGCGGCTTTTGACGCCTCCGCGAAGGCGGCGCCATAGCCATGCCGACCTTCCGCGAACGTATCGAATGGATTTTTCGCCTCACGCTAATCGTCTTTACGCTGGCGTCAGTGGCGTTCCTGAGCGCCCTCATAGCCGTGCGCTTCGCCATTCAGGGCCGCGAAGTGGCCATGCCGGACGTGCAGGGCGCCAAAACCGTCGCGGCTCAGCAACTTCTGCAAGGGCGCGGCATAGGCATGAAGGTGGAAGACCGCATCTACAACGCCGCTCTTGCTGATACGGTCATACGGCAGGTTCCGCTGGCTGGAACCCGGGTGAAAGTGGGCCAATACGCGCACGTAGTAATAAGTCTTGGTCCCCAGAGCTCGACGATTCCAGTCCTCGAGCAGCGCAGCCTTCGTGCGGCTCGAATCGAATTGCTCCGCGACCGCTTGCAGGTCGGTGAAATTTCAAGCGCCTATCTGGCCGGATTCCCTGAAGAAACGGTCGTTCAGCAGGTGCCCGCGCCGGGGACCACCGACGTTACGAGCCCGCACGTGGATCTGCTAGTCACCTTGGGAACGCGTCCCCCTTCCTACGTGATGCCCGACCTCACCAGCACCCCGCTCAGCGACGCGGGATCGAAGTTGCGAGGCAGCGGACTCAAAATCACAAAATTCACGCTGACCCAGGCGCCGGGAATTTCGCATGGAATAGTAGTCGCTCAGACGCCCCCGCGCGGCGCGCGCGTCGACGCCCAGACCTCGATCGAGCTACAGGTGGCGCAATGAATCGCAAGAGCCGCAGCGGCCTTTTCGAGCCTCGTGTGCTACTATCCGCGAGATTCGCCATATATCGATTCCAATTTCGTCGGTGGCAATGTAAATGACCCGCTACGCACGCATCGAAATTGCGCCCTCGATCCTCGCCGCGGACTTTTCGAATCTTGGCGCGGAGATCCGCAAGGTGGAAGAAGGCGGCGCCGAGGCGCTCCACGTCGACGTAATGGACGGCCGGTTCGTCCCCAACATTTCGATCGGAATTCCCGTCGTGGCCTGTCTCCGCAAAGCAACCCGCACCCCGCTCGATACGCATCTCATGATCGTCGAGCCCGAAAAATTCATCGCGGAGTTTATCAAGGCAGGTTCGAATCGCGTGTTGATTCATCAGGAAGCGACGGCGCATCTTGACCGGGCTCTGACGATGATTCGTGAGCACGGAGCTGAAGCGGGAGTGGTAATCAATCCCGCGACGCCCGTTGCGACGCTCAGTGAAGTGCTCGATAAAGTGGACACGGTGCTCGTGATGTCCGTGAACCCGGGGTTCGGGGGCCAGAAATTCATCCCCGGGGCTCTTGAAAAAATCCGGCAACTGGATCAATGGCGTTCGCGTTACAATGGCAACTTCCGGATCGAAGTCGATGGGGGAGTCGATCTGGGAAATGCAGTTTCGTTGGCGCAGGCAGGCGTAAACACATTTGTTGCGGGCACCTCGATATTCGGCACCGCCGACCCGGCCGCCGCAACGCGCCAGATGCGCAAGCTCGCCAGCGAAGCTCTGAGTACAAAAGTCTAATCCCCCCCAGGGGACGAATGGCTGGAAACTTCACAATAAAAAATAAATTTTCAATCGCAGCGCTGGGAATTTCCCTGCTCGCTTTTGGAACGGTCGCGAGCGCTCAAAAGACGACGAAGTCCAAGAAGGAAAAAGCTAAGACGCCCGACGCGACCGCATCGGCCGAGCCCGACAAGGTTCTTTACGAGCGCGCAATGAACGACATTAAGCGCGCGCGCTATACCGAAGGCCGGCTGAGCTTGCAGACGCTGATCAACACCTATCCCGACAGCGAATATCTCGCCAAGGCGAAGCTCGCTCAAGCCGACTCCTACTACAAAGAAGGCGGCACATCGAACATCACGCAGGCCATTTCGGAGTACAAGGATTTCATCACGTTCTTCCCGTTCCTCGACGAAGCTTCCTACGCGCAGATGCAAGTGGGCATGGCGCACTTCAAGATGATGGAAAAGTCCGACCGCGACACCACGCAAGCCCTCGCGGCAGAAGATGAATTACAGGCTTTTCTGCTGAAGTATCCGCAAAGCCCTCTCGCGGCCGACGCGGAACAGCGATTGCGCGAGGTGCAGGAAGTTCTTGCCGACGGCGAATTCAAAGTCGCGCGGTTTTACTACGTCAAACAGGATTACCGCGCGTCCGCCGCGCGATTGGTGCAGATGACCGACCGCTATCCGCTGTACAGCGCAAGCGATCAGGCGCTGTGGATGCTCGGTGACGTTTACTCGCGCGCCAAGCAAATTTCGAAGAACGAGGATGACAAAAACCACTGGGCCGACGTCGCAGCGAAGTGCTACGGCCGAATCCTGAAGGACTATCCGCTTTCGAAATACGCTCCCGATGCAAAGGCGCGGCTCACTTCCATGGGAATGCCTGTCCCCGCAGCGGATCCCGCAGCAGTAGCGCGCATGCAGAAGGAGCAGGCGTTCGAGAAAGAGCATCGCCAGAGTGCTTTGCTGAAGATGCCTCTCGAAATGCTTAAGTCGACTCCCGATGTTGCCACGGCGGCACACGCCGGACCGCCGAACCTCAGTCCTCCCACCGACGTAATTTCTGCCACTGACATTTTGAAACCTGGCGCCGCGGGTCCCACATTCGGTGTTATGGCTGCATCCACTGGCGCTGGCCAGTCGGGTTCCGCAGAGACAACCGTAGTCACGGAGGGTGGAGGCGCAGTCCCGGAAGGCGGGTCGGGCTCGACGAGTACGGCGGGCGTGCAAATTATCGAAGCGCCCGGCGCAGTTCAGCCTGGAACCGCGGCGATAGCGCCAACTTCGGTTCAGCCGACAACCATTGCACCTCCAACGAACACGCCGCCATCGAATCCGCCGTTCGGCAACCCAGCTTCCGGTGCGGCCGCGTCGCCCACGACGAATCCGCCAGCTCCAAGCGCGCCCGTGAATCCACCGGTAGCAAGCGGTGCGGCCGGGGAATCGTCATCGTCCTCCAATCCGAATTCGACGTCGACCACGGGGACCACGGGGGCTCCCGGATCTGCAAACCCGACTGCGGCCGCCAAAGACGGCACGGCTGCGCCCGCAACGCCCGCCGCCGGTACCAAGGGGCAGAATAAAGCCGATGACTCCAAGGAGTCGTCGAGCAAGAAAAAGAAGGGCATCCACAAGATCATTCCCTGGTAAACAGGGCGTTTAGGCCCTGCTGACAACTGAGGCACGCCTGTACTTCGAGTTTGTTGACGCACCCTGCTAGGGGTGCTGCAATAGACTTAGCGGAAGTGTCAGGCGCGTCTTTGTGTGGGCGCGCATCAAGGGGATTCCAGTGCCCAGAATTCTGGTTGCCGACGACAACACCAACATTCAGAAGATGGTCGCGCTGGCTTTCGAAGAGCGCGGCATAGAGGTTACCGCCGTCGGCAACGGCGAAGCGGCCGTCCGTCGTCTGCCCGATTTGAATCCGGATATCGTTCTCGCGGACGTCTTTATGCCGGTGCGCAACGGGTATGAAGTCTGCGAATTCGTGAAGAAAGACCCTCGCTTTGCGCATATTCCCGTAATTCTTCTGGTCGGAGCGTTCGATCCGCTGGATGAGAAAGAAGCGCGCCGCGTCGGCGCCGATGGCGTGCTCAAGAAACCGTTCGTGCCGCCCGATCCGCTGATCGCAATGGTTACTTCGGCTCTCGAAAAAAATCCGAAACTCGCGGCCGAACTCGCGAGAGCAAAAGAAGCTCCGGTTATGCCTCCGGCGCCTCCCGAACCGATTCTCGAAAGCCCGATGAAGCGCGAGCCGGTTCCCTTGCCCGATTTTCCGGAGCCGACTCCCGAAGAAGCGGCCCAAATCTACGGATTCGGAAAAGGCGTGCGCGGCCTGGACGACGAGCCAAATGCGAAGGAAGCGAAGACGCCGGTTAAATCCCCGGATGTAGACGAGGACGATTACAACGAAGCAGCGACCGCGCGCGATTGGCGGCGCACAGCGGGCATGGAGCTAGAAATTCCCGAAGGCACAACTCAGGAAAGCTCGCAGGCTTCCAGCACTCACGACTTTGCGCCGATCACGTTTCCATCGGAACGAGATGTCCCGCCACGGCGGGTCTCTGCAAGAAAAGTGGAAGAAATAAGAGAAGCGGCCGCACGGGACGCCGGTCCGTCTTCGTCGGAGGTGGCGACGCCCGACGCGCCCGCCACGAGGCACCTACCAGAGCCCGCGATCGTTTTAGAACCCGTGCGCGAGCCACAGCCTGAACCCGTGCTGGAAATTCCCGCAGCGAAGTTCATGGAACCTGAAAAAGAGAGCGCTGAGAAGGAAACCGCGGCGAAGAATATCGCTGAGAAGGAAATTGCCGTCGCGCCCCCTCAAGTTTTTCCTGCGCACCAGGAACCCGCGCCATCAGCTCGCTCAACCGAATGGATGGACATGATGGCGCCGCCTCCGGCAGAGTATCCGTCAGGAGGATGGTTCACCGATTCACAAGTTGCCGAGGAAACACCTTCCAGCGCTCCCGCCGCGGAGGTGCATCCAGAAACGCAGCCGGAAGCGCAGACAGAAGCCGCGCACCCAGAAACGGTGGCTGGGCATCCGGATGCTGCCGAAGCCGCAGCGCATGACGACGCGCAGGTGTTCTCCGCAGAAGGACAAGGGGCCAGCTCCTGGTTCAGCGTGCCGCCTCCCATGCAAGAGACGATTCAGGAGACGGTCCGCGAAACCATGCAGGAAGTTTCTATCGAGTCCGCGTCTCGACCTGCGCCGGATTTTGGGCACGAGATTTTGGTGTCGCCCGCAGATGCCGACCATTCAGGCAAGAACGGCCAAGGCGAATCAGTTCCGGAAGCAGTCAGTTCGTTATTCTCGACGAATCAGGTGAGCGACGAGGCAAGCAGAGAAGCACGCGAGCAGAATAACGGCGAGCCGTCCGAGCAATTGGAGTACGTGCCGCACCAGGACGAAGTTCCGGTCCCGACTCAGCATTTGCTGCCTCCGCCGCCGGATACCGAGGAACTCCTCGCGCACGCGGAAGCCTCCCTGGTCGAATCCGATTCTTCCGTGTACAGCGAGCGAATTCCAACGGCGCCTCCGCCGAACCGCGAAGCGTTGGCAGGAATTCCTTTCTTGTTTCCCGCTCCCGCTGCGGCTCCGCTGGACTCGGGGGCGATCGACGCCGTGGTGCAGCGAGTCCTCGAAAAGCTCGAACCGCAGCTTCATGATTTGCTTTCAAAGGGCGTCCTGAAACCGCTGATCGAGAACATGCTTCAACAAGAACTCCACAAGAAGGACAAGTAGCGCCAGTTACCGCCCGCAGAGCTGACAGTATGTCCTGCCGCCAGCAGCTTGCCGCCTATCCTTTCTTTCCACCCTCGCCCCGCTGATTGACTGCCTGCTTATCTGCCGCTTATATTGAATGGTTCACCTTCACTGCAAATTCATGGCGTAAAGGGTCCGATGGGACGAGAAATATCCAAAGCGTACGAGCCGCAGGAAATCGAGCAGCGCTGGGCGAAAGTATGGTTTGACGAGAAGCTTTTTCGCGTCGAGAACTCGCGGGCAGATAGCGGCCACGTCTTTTCGATTGCGCTTCCGCCGCCTAACGTAACGGGCTCGATCCACGTCGGCCACATGCTGGAGCACACGCAGATGGACATGCTGGTGCGCTGGCACCGCATGCGCGGCGACAAAACGCTTTGGCTGCCGGGAATGGACCACGCCGGGATCGCCACGCAGTTCGTGGTCGAGCGGATGCTTGCTAAAGAAAATCTTAAACGCCAGGACTTAGGGCGCGACGAATTCGAGCGGCGCGTTTGGAAGTGGAAGGCGGAAAGCGGCGGAGTGATCAAAGAGCAGATGATCCGCCTCGGCGCGTCGTGCGACTGGACGCGCGAGAGGTTCACGCTCGAACCGGCACTGTACCGCGCGGTACTCGAAGCGTTTCTCCGACTCTATCGCGAAGGCTTGATCTACCGCGGGCGGTACATGATCAACTGGTGCCCGCGCTGCATGACGGCCATCAGCGACTTAGAAGTGGTCCACAACGAGCGATCGGGGAAACTTTGGTTTATTCGCTACCCCGTCGCGGGATCGAACGGGAAGGAATTCCTGGTGGTTGCCACCACGCGTCCGGAAACGATGCTTGGCGACACCGCCGTTGCGGTGCATCCGGACGACGAGCGCTACCAGAAGCTGGTTGGCAAAAAGGTGTCTCTGCCGCTCATGGATCGTGAAATCCCGATCATCGCGGATACGTACGTCGATCGCGAATTCGGAAGCGGCGTAGTGAAAATTACACCTGCGCACGATCCGAACGACTTTGAAGTGGGCAAGCGGCACCACTTAGCCGAAATCGATATGATGACCGACGACGCGCACATGAACGCGGCGGCCGGGAAGTACGCGGGACTCGACCGCTACGAAGCGCGCAAGAAAGTCGTTGCCGATCTCGAAGCGCTTGGGCTGATCGAGCGCGTTGCGGATCACGTGCACGCGGTGGGAACTTGCGACCGATGCAAGACAGAAGTCGAGCCACGGATTTCAACGCAATGGTTCTGCAAGATGAAGCCGCTCGCGGAGCCGGCGAAGAAGGTGGTCCTCGACGGACTTATCGAAGTGGTTCCGGACAACCAGCGGACGATTCTTCTGAATTGGCTCGAGAACATCCGCGACTGGTGCATTTCGCGCCAGCTCTGGTGGGGTCATCGGATTCCGATCTGGCATTGCGCCGATTGCAAGGAAATGGTTCCCGCAACCGACGCTAAAGTTGAAATTATCGACGGGCACGCACGCGCGGCGAGTGTGCCGACGAAGTGTTCGAAATGCGGAAGCTCAAAACTCACGCAAGACACGGACGTCCTCGACACGTGGTTCAGCTCTGCGCTGTGGCCGTTCTCGACGCTCGGATGGCCGGATGAAACGGACGATCTGCGCACGTTTTATCCGACGAGCCTGCTGATCAGCGGCTACGACATTCTGTTTTTTTGGGATGCGCGAATGATCATGATGGGGCTGCATCTGGCGCCGCTCGGCAAGAGCAACGCCGGAAGTGCGAAACCGGAAAACGCGATTCCCTTCCGGCAGCTGTACCTTCATGCATTGGTGCGGACGGCGGAAGGCGCGAAGATGTCGAAGACAAAGGGCACCGGTGTAGACCCGCTGCAACTGACCGAGCAGTACGGAACCGACGCGCTGCGGTACATGCTCGCGAGTATGTCCGCGCCCGGAACGGACATTGCGCTGAGCGAAGACCGCATTCTGGGCGGGCGCGCGTTCGCGAATAAGATTTGGAATGCGGCGCGGTTTCTGTTCGTCAATCTCGAGAAGATCGAAGCGCAGGCCGTGACACTGGAGGAACTCGCGGCGGCGGAAATTCGCGCGAAGGCGCCGTATGCTGTGCCGAACGACGGATCGCTCGCGCATCGCTGGATTTTTTCGCGGCTTTCGAGCGTTGCCGCGCAGGTAAACGAAGCTCTTGAGGAATTCCGCTTTCACGAAGCCGCGCAGACGATTTATCACTTCTTCTGGGGCGACTTCTGCGACTGGTACATCGAATGGACGAAGCCCCAGCTGGCTTCGACGAACCGCGATACAGCGATCGCGGCGTTTCGAAATATTTTCACGATACTCGAAGCGGCGCTCAGGCTGCTGCATCCGGTGATGCCTTTTCTCACGGAAGAACTGTGGCACAAATTGCCGCTGAAGGATGCGGCGGCGTCCATAGCGCTTGCGGCCTATCCTGAATCGCGGGCGAGCTGGACGGCTGCTGCTGCTGAGAAGGAAATGGCGGTGTTGCAGGAAATTGTGGTGGCGGCGCGAAACATCCGCGCGGACATGAAGCTCGACCAGAAAAAGAAAGTCAGTGCGGATTTTTCCACCGGCGATCCGGCGATTCGAAAGCTGGTCGAACAAAACCTGGAACCGCTGTTGCGATTGGCCACGCTCTCGGAACTCGCTTTTTCGTCCGGGCATCTCGATTCAGCGAGTGGTGCGATTCGATCATCGTCTCAATTCGATTTGCGAATTGCGCACGGCGCTGGGGTGAACAAGGAAACGGAGCTTGCGCGACTGAAAAAGGAAATCGACAGGCTGGCGAAGGATATTGAATCGAAGAAGGAGCGGCTCGCCGACGAAACATTCCGCCAGAAAGCGCCTCCGGAAATCGTGCGCGGGATCGAGGCGACGCTTGCCGAGCGGCAAATCGAGGTTCAGAAGTTGCTGGAGCGGCTGGCGCAGTTGAAATAACGGCGGGCAAGAGAAGGATGGCGGGCGTGAAGCCCGCCGCTACAAATGCTATGACGAAACGGATGACGAGCTTGCCCGGGACAACCGACCGGCGCATCGATGCGCTGCTGACGCTGCTGGTCGAAAACTCGACCATCGTAATCAGCGGAGCGAAAATCGCAAAAGAAATCGGCGAGACCCGGCAGCAAGTGTGGCGATGGATTCAGAAGTTGCGCGGCCTCGGGGTGCGCGTCAAGGGCCACCCGCGGACGGGCTATCACCTCGAGCGGATGCCCGACATTCTGGTTCCGCAACTGCTGATCCACCGGTTGCACGGGACGCCGTTCGCGCGGCACGTCTATCATTTTTTTAAAGTAGATTCGACGAATACCGTGGCGATGCGGCTGGGTGAAGAAGGCGAAGCGCACGGAGCCGTGGTTCTCGCAGAAGAGCAGACGGCAGGACGCGGGCGCGCGGGCCGCATGTGGGTATCGGAAAAATCCGCCGGGATTCATTGCACGATTTTGCTGCGTCCGCCGATTCCTCCGGCGCACGCACCGATGCTGACGCTGGTTGCGGGCCTTGCGGCGCGCGATGCGGCGGCCGAAGAGCTCGATGCGCTTCCGGATATTCGCTGGCCGAACGACTTGCTGGTGAACGGACGAAAATTCTGCGGCATTCTGACGGAGATGCACGCCGAGCCGGATCGCATGCACTGGGCGGTGATCGGCATCGGCATCAATGTAAATCAGACGAAGATGCCGGCGGAGCTGTCGGAGATTGCCACGTCGCTGCGGATCGAGACGGGGAAGGTTCACTCGCGGCTAGAGCTGCTGATTCGGTTGCTGCGCCACCTCGACCGCTACTACAATCAGTTCCTCGTCGAAGGGGCCGGGCCGATCGTGCGGCGCTTCGCGGAAGTTTCCAGCTATTTCCAAGGAAAGCGCGTGAGGATTTCTACCGCGACTGAAACTTTTACGGGCACCACGGCCGGGATTGAATCGAGCGGAGTGCTGCGCGTGGCGCGCGACGACGGGCGCGGCATCGAGCCGGTGCTGTCGGGCGATGTGGCGGAGGCGTCGTGATGCTGCTGACGATGGACGTGGGCAACACGAATACCGTGCTGGGCGTGTTCCGCGGAACCGAATTGGTGGCGAATTGGCGGCTGACGACGGCGCGCGATCAGACTGTAGATGAATACGGAATTTTGACGCGCGATCTTTTTACGCTGGCGAAGCTGGAACCCAGTGAAATTGGCGGCGTCGTGATCAGCTCGGTGGTGCCGCCGCTGAACTGGACTCTTGGGGAGATGTCGCGAATTTATCTTGGGCAGAAACCGATGTTTATCGAGTTGGGAGTGAAGACGGGCATGGCGACACTGGTCGATAATCCTCTGGAAGTTGGCGCGGATCGCATTGTGAACGGCGTAGCGGCGTTTCAACAATATGGCGGGCCGGTGATCGTTGTGGATTTCGGGACCGCGATTACGTTTGACGCGATTTCGGCGCGGGGTGAATTTCTTGGCGGTGCGATTGCGCCGGGGCTGGGCATTTCGTCCGAAGCGCTATTCAGTCGCGCTGCGCGGCTGCCGCGCGTTGAAATCAAGGATCCCGGTAAAGTGATCGGAACGAACACGGTGACGAACATTCAGGCTGGATTGTTTTACGGAACCGTTGACATGGTGGATGGAATATTGTCGCGCATGAAAGCGGAGCTTGGCGCGCAAACGAAGGTGGTCGCTACGGGCGGGCAGGCGAGCCTGGTCGCCCGCGGATCGAAACACATTCAGCACACGGATGAGTTTCTGACGCTCACCGGGCTGCGAATTATTTGGGAGCGGAATCAGCCGGGCGCAAAAGAGAAGACGGGCGCGCCGGCCAAAGTACCCGCTTCGGGGCGCGCGAAGAAGTAGCCGCGATGCGGACACTTCGCTGACGAGAAAGTCCTCGGGCCGACACAGCTGGATCCGGGGTAGATCAGAAATCAAATTGCCGGCCGCATGGAATCCTTCAACTATTTTAACTACTTCACGGAAATCGAGGAGCACTTCTGGCGGAAGCGCGGCGCGCATTTGCTCGTTTCGCCGCTCGATTGGGCGATCGTCGAGACCTGGCAGAAGGCGGGAATTCCTCTCGAAGCTGTGCTGAAAGGCATCGACCGCGCGTTCGAAAGCTGGGGACGTTCGCGACGCGCCGCCGGCGGCCAGCAACTAAAAAGTCTCGCTTACTGTGTGGATGCAGTTCTGGACGCTGCGGAAGAAGCGCAGGAAGCGGCTGCTGGTACGGGGCCGGAAGTGAAGTCAGCGCGCGCGGCCGAGCCGTTTTCGCGAGCCGAGCTGCGAAAATATTTCGAGCGCAACGCGATGAAGCTGCGTGTAGCAGCTGAAAAACAGCGCGCCGCGCGTGCGCCGCTTGCTGCGCGATTTGAAGACGCGGCCAAGAGACTCGATGAAATTGAGCCGCTGATTGATTCTCCGGGCGCGATGGACCTCGAGGATTTGGAACGCCGACTTACGGTGCTTGAAGAAAAACTGATGGCGGCGCTTACGGCCGACGCGGATGAAGAAGCGATGCTCGCCATCCGCCGCGAAATGGATCGCTCGCTTGCGCCTTACCGGCGTAAAATGACGGCCGAGCAACTGGCGCAGCTCGAACGGCAATACACCCAGAAGCGGCTTTTCGAGCACTTCGGCGTGCCGCGACTGAGCCTTTTTTATTTGACTTAGCACGAGCTAAACGTGAGGCGGCGATTACAAAACTCATGGCCGCACCGGGCGATAAAAACGCTAAGCAGATTATTGAGGATGTGAAGATCGAGAAACTCGTCTACGGCGGCGAGGGACTCGCACACCACAGCGGTTCTACCATTTTCGTGCCGTTCGTGCTGCCGGACGAACGCGTCACTGTCGAGCCGGTGGAGCAAAAGAAGAAATTCGTTCGCGCCCGGCTCGAGCGAGTGCTTGAGGCTTCTCCCGAACGTGTCGAACCGCGCTGCCAGCATTTTGGCGATTGCGGCGGATGCGACTACCAGCACTTTTCCTACGAAAACCAACTGCGCTATAAGGCCGGCATCTTGCGCGAGACACTGCGACGTCTTGGCGCAATCGAATGGCCAGGTGAGATTGCGGTTCACGCGAACTCACCGTGGAGCTACAGGAATCGCGCTCAGTGGAAGGTGCGGCCGACGGGCGAGGGGGCGTCGGACGCGAACGGCGGCGCCGAACTTGCGATTGGTTATTTTCGCGCGAATTCTACAGCGCTGTGCGCTGTTAAGGATTGCCCGATTCTCGCGCCTTCTCTTCTTGGTACACTTATCGCGCTGCGGGAGGCGTTGGCAGCCGGAACGCTGCCGAAGAACTTGCGCGAAGTCGAAGCGTTTACTTCCGAAGGCACCCACGCTGGCGCCGCCCGGCTCCTCGTCACGGCAACTTTCGCTGGCTTCCCTTCCCGGGGCGCAGAGTTGGCCGAAACATTTCGGCGAATTGTTCCGGGCATCGAAAGCTTGCTGTTCCACGATCCGGGTCGAGATCGCATGGAGCTTTTTGGCAGCGGCTTCATCGAAACGGAAGCTCGCGGGGCAAAATTTCGCGTTGGGCATTTTTCCTTTTTTCAGGTGAACAGTTTTTTAGTCGACGAGATGGTGCAGGAAGTGGTCGATCGCGATCCCGGCGGGCGGCTGGCGGTGGATCTTTACGCGGGCGTGGGATTATTTTCGGTGCCGCTTGCGAGACGATACAAGCGAGTGATCGCGGTCGAATCGAATCCAGCGGCGGCGCGCGATCTGGAAAACAATGTTCGCGGGCAGGGCACCATTGAAGTTCGCACGGCGGACGTGGAAAAGTTTCTCGAGCGATTCAAAGAACGGCCTCAACTTGTGGTTCTCGATCCTCCGCGCGCGGGAATGGAGCCCGGGGCAGCGCAGCGGCTGGCACGCCTCGGCGCTGCGCGAATTACTTACGTTTCGTGCGACCCGCCGACACTGGCGCGCGATCTCAAATTGATTTGCCATGCAGGATACGAACTCTCAGACGTCCATATCTTCGATCTTTTTCCGCAGACATTTCACATGGAAACCGTGGTGCGGCTCCGCCGGCGCGAATGAAACTGCCCACGCTCTGGATCGCCGCGGCGTTAGCAGCCGGGATCGGCGTTTCGAGCCGCTCCGCGGCGTCGCCGACAATCTGGTTCGCCGCGGCCGGCGTGGCAATCCTCCTTGCGGGAATTCTGCTTTGGCGACGACTCGTGGCCGCGGCGTGGGTGCTCGCCCTCATCGCCTGGGCGGTCCTCGGCGCGCTTGCATTCGGCGTCGAGCGAAACGCGGTGCCCGCAAATCACGTGACGCATCTGATTTCGCCGGACAGCGGCGCAACGAGGATCGACACAAGTGAGCCGCTACGCTGGCGCGGCCGGCTGCGGGAAGACCCGACGACGCTGCCGTGGGGCCATCGCTACGAAATTGAGCTGGAGGAAGTGGAAGTCGCCGGAGCACCCATTCCCGTGCGAGGCGGCCTGCGTGCGAATTTGTACGGCGGCGCCAAAGCTAGCGATGCGCCACCGAACCTGCGAGCAGGCGATCGCGTGGAGGCGCTGGTGCGCGCGCGGCCGCCGCGAAACTTTCTCGATCCTGGGGCGTTCGACGTACAGGGGTTTCTCGCACGGCAGAACGTCGATCTTATCGGATCGCTGCGTAGCGGCGATTTGCTGGTTTTGGTCGACCGGCCTTCCCCGACATTTTTACAAAGGCTGGCACGAGCGCGAGGCGACATGCTGGCGCGCCTCGATTCCCTTTTCGCGGGCCAGCGCGAACAGCAGGCAGTGCTGCGAGCGATGCTGCTGGGTGATCGCAGTTTCGTCGACTCGGACGTGGTAACCGCATTTCAAAAAACGGCGGCGTATCACGTTCTTGTCGTCGCGGGACTCCATGTGGGAGCGCTGGCCGCGTTTCTGTTCTGGACTTGCCGGCGGCTGCGATTCTCGACCGTTCAAACCAGCCTCGTGACGGTAGTGGTGCTCGCCGCGTACGTGGGACTCGTTCAGGATCGGCCGCCTATTCTACGCGCTGCACTGATGGCGGCGCTGTATCTGTGCGCTCGGCCATTGTTTCGCCGCGTCGAGTTGCTGAACACCGTGGCCCTCGCCGCGCTCGTAATCCTATTTTGGAAGCCATCCTCACTGATCGATTCGAGCTTCCAACTCTCTTTCGTTGCCGCCGGAGTGATTGCCGGCCTCGCGCTGCCATGGATGGACCGAACCAGCGCGCCGTATCGCGCCGGGCTCGCGCATCTCGGCGACGTGACGCGTGATGCGGCACATGCGCCCAAGGTTGCGCAATTCAGGATCGAAACGCGTGCCGCCGCACAATGGCTTGCCGCGCGTTTGCCACAACGCCTTGCGGCCCGAGCGGGAGCGGCCGTCGCGCTACCGATTCGCGCGGGACTTCGATTGTGGGAAATCGTGCTTCTTTCGCTGGTGATTCAATGGGGAATGCTGCCGCTGCTGGCGCTGGATTTTCATCGCGTCAGCTTGGCGGGACCGCTGAGCAATATTCCCGCAGTAATTTTGACCGGCCTGATGGTGCCATTGGGCTTTCTCACATTGCTAGCGACGTTTGTTTGGGGGCGTCTCGCAGTGGCGCTTGCAAAAACTCTTGGGTTGTTGGCGAGCGGGCTGCTGGCGACTGTGGGGTGGTTCAGCCGGTGGCCTCGGGTTTCTTATCGGATCCCCGGACCGCCGTGGTGGCTCGTAGTTCTTTTCTCCGGAGTATTTATTTCTCTTGTGGCGGCTGCGCGGGCTGTAGCTGCAAATCGAGCGACTCGCACCGCGCGACGCGGACTCCCGACCGCGATACGGCCGGCTGAACGGATCGCCGCTGTGGCGCTAGCGTTGCTTACCGTCCTAGTAGCGACGCACCCGTTTGCACCGATGATCCAGAGGGGAAAACTCGAGGTGAGCGTCCTCGATGTAGGCCAGGGCGATTCGATATTCACGGCGTTCCCCGACGGCCGGACGATGCTAATCGATGGCGGCGGACAACCCGGATCCGAATGGGTGGGCGGGCATCGATCGGGCGTGGACATCGGCGAGCAGGTGGTGTCTCCGTATCTATGGTCGCGCGGATTGAAGTCGCTCGACGTGATGGCGCTCACGCACGCGCATCACGATCATCTCGACGGGCTGCATAGCGTACTCGAGAATTTCCGCGTGCGCGAACTTTGGGTGGGCCGCGACGAAGAGACGCCCGCATTTGAAAGTCTCCTTCGAGCAGCTCGAAGGCGTGGCGTTGCAGTTGTTCATAAAACGAGCGGCGCTCATTTCAACTGGGCTGGCGTGGATGGGGATTTTCTATGGCCTGCCGACGCAACAGCCGTGCCCCAGGCATCCAACGACGATTCGCTCGTCTTGCGACTGACAGACGACCAGGTGCGCTTTCTACTTCCAGGTGACATTCAGAACAAAGTGGAAGACAAGCTCGTGAAGGATCGCGCGCCCCTCGCCGCGGATTTTCTGAAAGTGCCGCATCACGGCAGCAAGACATCTTCTACTGAACTATTTCTCGCAGCGGTCGCGCCACGGGTAGCGGTGGTTTCCGTGGGAGACGCGAACCCGTTCGGCCATCCCGCAGCCAACATAATCGAAAGGTACGAACGTTCGGGAGTGCGGTTTCTGCGAACGGATCGCGACGGCGCCGTCACAGCGCTCACCGATGGGGAAAATATCGCCGTACACGCGTTTAGCGACCCGCAACCGAATTAGCCGTTCTTCCGGACAACCCATCCGTACAGTGTCCTCACGTACTATTGCCCGTCCCATTGTTCAGCTTCATGATTATTGCGGACGCTGAATGTGCCCCTGAGCGAGCATCGGGACGATGACGAGCCGCCGCCAACCGAGAGTTCCTACGAAGGAAGAGATCGATGAGGAAAGCCGGCGAATTCGCCGCCTGCGCATCCTGGTTCAACTCACCATTGAATCCATCGCGGAAGGCGATCTGGCGGCCGAGGAAGCGGCGGAAATGATCGCGGCGACACGGCGCTTCGCGCTGAAATTGTTTCCAGGAAAAGAGCGCGCGTTCGATTTACTCTACCGGCCTAAATTTCAGCGGGTTATGCACTCCGTCTACCGCTTGCAGTAGACCTCAGCGCCGAAACCACGGTATCCAGACCGGCAGCCATGCCCGCAGCCAGACGAATGCCAGCGCCGCAATCGTTCCGATAAGAGCCTGATATTCGCGATTGCGCCGGTATTGGCCCCAGGAAAATTCCTTCGCGGGTGCACCAACGTGCACTCCAATGTCCGAATGCGAGTCAAACGAACGAGGGAAAAAAAGAGGGACGCGAGCGGCGTATTCCTCGAACGACGAACCGTAGCGCTCACGAAGTTCTTCTTCTTCATTGCGCATCACGGCGTAGTAGAACACCGCAAAATAGACTATCACGACGCCAGCAGCCCACCACGAACCTCCCGCAATTGCAAAACCTGCGGCTAGCAACGAGCTGCCAAAATAAAGCGGATTTCTCGTACGCGCGTAGGGGCCCGAGGTAGCGAGTTCCTCGCTCTTACGCAAGTAGCCGGCGGCGGTGGCGCGGACGAGAAGCCCGATTGAGGCGATACTGCCACCGATTAGCATCCAGCGAGACGACGGGGTCGCCAGCAGCCAGTAAATCACTGCGACGGGGTACCCCAGGCGCACACGCCAGCGCATCCAAAATTTTCGCTTACCGCTCAAGCATGAATCCTCAGCCTGCGCTCGACGGCATCGAGTACTTGATCGACAGTGATTGAGAGCATCGAGTTCGAATAAGATGCGCCGCGATCGTAAGTCGTTTCGTTCGCCTGCGGATTCCGTACCACGACATCTTCGGGAGAATACGGCCCATTCCGCGAAGGGTCCGTTGGGCCGAACAGTCCGACCACAGGTGTGCCAAGCGCCGACGCGAGATGCAACGGGCCCGTATCAGCCGACACAACTAACTTCGTACGGCGCATCAGTGCCATCAGTGGCCCAAGACCGAGCGCCAGCTTGACGGGTTGCGGTCTTACCGACCCGGTGACTACCGCTTCCGCCAAATCCTGTTCGCCTGGACCAAAACTGACCACACCGCGCCAGCCGTAACGCGAGGAGAGCGCACGATGGAGCTCGCCATACCGCTCCGCCGGCCAACACTTCGAACGCCAGCCTCCGCCGGGATTCAGTACGAAGAACTCACTGAGATTTTGCGCGGCCAATTCGCGCGTGAGCACCTCGTCGTCTTCCGCGCGAATCGCAATTGGAAATCGTGGCGTCGTCTTCCCGGCGCCGGCTTGCTCGACGAGTGTTAAGTTGTGCTCCACTTTGTGCGCGCCGCGAGGATTCACACGATCCGTATAAAACCACGCCGACGGACCCTCGCGCGCGTAGCTCGATTGGAATCCAATACGGCGCGGCGCCCCCGAAGAAACGGCGAGAAGCGCCGACTTGTAAAGGCCTTGAAAGTCGATCGCGCAGGTGTACTTAGCCGCGCGGAGTTTGCGGATCGTCGAGCCGATTCCTCCCACGCTCGCGCGATCGGCGTGAATCACTTCGTTCAAGTCGGGATTCCCCTCAAGCAGCCTGCTCCAACGTGGGTCAACGATCCAGTCGATGCGCGCAGAGGGAAACGCGTCGCGAAGCGCTGATGCGGCAGGAAGCGCGTGGATAATGTCTCCGAAAGAACCGAGCCGGACGAGCAGAAACCGCGGCCCCAGGGCGAGATCAGCCATTGTCGTCGACACGCAGGCGGGCGAGCAGGTCACGGGTGGAATGGCGTTTAGAATCGCCCACGATGGCTATGCGGATTCCAAGGAGCCGCGCCAATTCGCGCTCGGGGACCGTTTCGGCAGTGTAGTCGGTGCCCTTGGCGTGTACATCGGGTTGGAACTCGCGCAGGAGCGCGGTTACATCTGCATCGTCGAAAACAACCACGTAACTTACGGCTTCGAGTGCCGCAACGAGAGCCGCGCGGGCGCGCTCTGTGAGAATCGGCCGTCCCTCGCCTTTCAACTTCCGCGTGCTGGCGTCGGAATTTATGCCGACAACGAGAACGTCTCCCTCGCTTCGCGCCGCCTGGAGGTAGCGGACATGACCGGCGTGAAGAAGATCGAACACACCGTTCGCGAAGATGATTTTGCGGTGCGCGCGGCGATGCTCGTCGAGAACGTCGTGCAGTCCTTCGCGCGAGAGAATTTTTTCGCGGGTGTCCATCGAGGCTTCAGCGCACCGCCGTAGCCTCGCGGCGCAACGCTGTTTCCAGTTCCGCACGAGTTACGGTTGCGGTGCGACGCTTCATAACAACGATGCCGCCGGCGTAGTTTGCCAAGTGCGCAGCTTCTAGGTGCGACGCTCCCGCAGCGAGTGCCAGCGTGAAAACAGCAATCACGGTGTCACCGGCCCCGGTGACGTCCACGGGCGCGTCCGAGCCGTAGATCGGAATATGGCGCGGCGGATGCGCACGCTCGAAGACTGCCACGCCATCCTTGCCGCGCGTGACGGCAAGCGCAGCTAGGCCTAATTCCCGCAGCGCGCGTTCACCGAGAGCGTCGAGCTTGCTTGCATCCGTGCCGACGTGCGCCTGGTAGGCCGCTTCTAGCTCCGGTTCGTTAGGAGTAGCGGCTGTAACTCCCGTATTGCGAAAATCGAGCAGGCGGTAGCGCGAATCGAGCGTGACAAGTTTGGCGCCTAGCTTGCGAACCAGCGCCGGCGTCACGGCGCCCAAACCGTAGTCGGAAATCAGAACCGCGTTCGCGCGATTCGCGAGTGCGCGGCCCTTGCGTTCGATCGTTTCCTGGACTCTAGCCGGCAGTGCGGCGTCAGGTTCGCGGTCCACGCGAAGAACTTGCTGCTCGGTCGTGTGGGTCCAACCGGCGAGGTAGCGCGTTTTAGTGGTAGTGACCCAGACGCGCGATTGCACGATGCCGGAAACGTCGACACCCTTGCGCCGAAAATGATCAATGAGGGTTAGGCCACCTTCATCGCTGCCGACAACGCCCACGGGAAGCACGCGCGCGCCAAGGCTCGCCAAATTGTTCACGGCATTTGCTGCGCCCCCGGGATAGGCCTCGCTGCGGCGGTGACGAAGGATCAGGACGGGAGCTTCCCGCGAAACACGCGAAATTTCGCCAGATACGAATTTATCTAGAACCATATCTCCGATGACGCAAATCGTTTGGCGGGGAAAAGCGGCGATAATGCCGAGCAATCGCGTGAGATCGACGCTGTTGTCGGCAGCCGAGCCGGCGGCTCGCAGAGTGCGCTGTGTGATTGTTTTTCGCCCGATGCTCAACGCAACTCCTGAATCGCGGAACGCGACGTAGCGACGAAAAGTATCACAGCGCGGACGAAGGCAGCAATCGAGCGTTCGTCGCGCGCCGGTTCTCGCGGTCGGAATTTCGCTTATAGCTCAGTGGCAGAGCGGGCGTCCGCCTTCTTCATCACCGCTCGCCAAAAATCACCTTCGCGCTCGATGTGCATCGAAATACGGCACACAAACAGATCGCACGTCCGCCAGCGGATATTAGAAAGTTTCGATAAATCCTTTTCGGTGCAGATTACACTCGAAGCACCCGCGGCGCGCGCGGCCTTTCCCACTTCGTCGGCGTCGCGTTGGGTGTAGCGATGATGGTCCGGAAAAAAACGGTGGCCCGAGACTTGAAAGCCCCAATCGCGCAAATCGGCGATGAATTGCGATGGATTGCCGATGCCGCAGAACGCAAAAAGTTTTCGCTGCCGAGCCGACTCTTCGTTTAGCCTCTCGCTCCACACACCTCGAATCGAATCGAACTCCGTACGCGCGTAAAAAATCGGCGCCTCTGAATCGCGTCGCAGAGCCGCTTCCACGGCCGGAGAGTGATTGCTGCGCGTGATCACGATGATGTCGGCACGCCGCAGCGCCGTCTTCGGCTCGCGCATGCGGCCGACGGGAAGCGAGCGGCCGCCGCCGAACGGATCGGTTGCGTCGATCAGCACGATGTCGACGTCGCGCGCGAGACGAAGATGCTGAAAGCCGTCGTCGAGCACGAACCATTTCACGCCAAGTTTTGAGAGCCGCTGGCCCTGCTCGAAACGGTCGGCTCCAACGCCCAAGCTTACAGAAGCGCCGAGGCGGTCCCTCAGCATTCGCACTTCGTCGCTTGTGATTTCGGCGCGCGCTCCGCTGTCGTCGTTCGAATTCGAACTGCTTGCCACACGTTCGCCGCGGTAACCACGTGTGAGGATGCCCACACTCTTTCCTTCATTGAGCAGCCGGTCGGCGATCCACATCACCATCGGGGTCTTGCCGGTCCCGCCAACAGTAAGATTTCCCACGCTGATCACTTTGCCGTTAAGACGTAGCTGTTTCAAGAAACCCCGCCGATAAAGACGCGCGCGCAGGTGCGCCATCGCTCCGTACGGGACCGACAACGGCCAAAGAAGAGAATTCTTAAAATTCACGAGTGGAGCTCTTTAGCGTCAAGAATCGCAGCGATTCGATCGAGAGAACGCGCGGTAGCTCCCCGGTTACGCTCCGAAAGCTCGCGCGCGGACTTGCCCATGCGTTCCCGTGTCGGAGTGTCCTCGATCAGTTGCACCCAGGTCTTGCCAAGCTGCGTGCCGTCGGCAATTTGAATTCCCGCATGCGCGGAAAGAAATTGGTCGGCCATCTCACGAAAATTCTCCATCGAAGGACCAAATACGGGAGGGCGCTCAAACCAGGCAGGCTCCAGAATATTATGCCCGCCCGCGCGCACAAGCGAGCCGCCAACAAAAACTGCGTCCGCCAGCGAATATAACGCGGCTAGCTCGCCAATGGTATCAAGAAGCAGCACATCCGCATTCTCATCGAGCGGCGCCGATGTGTCCAACCGGCTGCGGCGAATCGCTTTCCATCCGCTTTCAGCGATCAGTTCAGCCGCTGCGTCGAAGCGGTCCGGCTTGCGCGGCGCAAGAACGAGCAACGCCCGCCGCCACTGGCGTTGCACAACGTCGTAAGCCTCCAAAACTGACTGCTCTTCTTCGGCAACCACGCTTCCAGCAACAAGCACTGGCCAACGCTCCTGCGCGCGAACCTGAGCGTCCAGCCAGGAAGCAAAAGGCGACCCTTCTGGCGGCCCGGCATCGTATTTCAGGTTGCCCGTGACTTCGACACGGTTTTCGGGCGCTCCCATTTCCGCTAGGCGTGCGGCGTCATCGGTGGTCTGAGCGAGAAAGAGCTGAGCATCGTCGAGGGCGCATTTGTAAAACTCGCCGACAAGGAATTTCCAGCGCGTGAATCGCGCGAAGGAACGCTCGGAGACACGAGCGCTCGCAAAAATCACGGGAATTCCCAGACGCCGCGACTCTCGCAGAAAGTTCGGCCAGATTTCAGTTTCCATGATGACGATCATCGCGGGTCGAATCGCGTGCAGCGCGCGACGCACCGGCACGATCCAATCGAGCGGAAAATAGAAGATTCCGTCGGCCGACTGCAGACGCTGCTGTGCCAGCCTCCGGCCGGTTTCCGTAGTGGTTGAAACGAAGATCGCGCGATCTGGAAAGCGGCGCTTCAGCCCCTCGACGAGCGGGATTGCCGCGAGCACTTCGCCCACCGAAACGGCGTGGACCCAAATGGCGCCCGGAGACGCCGCAGCGCGCGCGACAATCCCCGGAGGCAAGACACCCAGCCTTTCTCGGACACCCCGCGATGCCTCGCCGCGCCTCCATCCCCGCAGAGCAAAGTACGGCGCGAGAACGAACATACCAGCGGCCGTCAGGATGCGATAGAGGAAGTACATTCGGTGCCGCGGGTAAGCTGCCTTGATAGACTTTCTTCCGCGCGCAAACCGAGTATTATAGGCGCTGCGGGCGCGGAACGCGCACAACTTCCCGCACCGTTTCAGGCATCCGAAAACAAGTCGTGGGCAAAAGGATTGGTGGACGATGAAATCTCTGGGCATCGTCATGGGAATTTTGATTGCCTGCTCGTGCGCTTTTGCGCAAACGGATAAGGCCGCCGGAACTTCTCTGAAAGTACTCGCGCACGACCGGCACGACGGCATGATGATTTCCGCCGATCCATACGTCGAGCCTGAGCGCGCGAAGGAGAAGTTCGGCAAAGCGAACCCTTTGCCACTTGGAATTTTGCCGCTCGAGGTCTTCATACTGAACGAATCACCTCAGCCCATCCGCGTGAACCTGGAAACCGTGCAGCTTGAATTCCAACTCGATTCCGGCCACGAACAAGTGGACTGGCTTAGGCCGGAACAGGTGGCCAATTTTGTCGCGCATCCCAAAGGTGTGGCAGGACCAACCACGCGCCGCTTTCCCATTCCTCTTCCCGGCCGCGACTCCAAAACGGAAACGCTCACCGGCATACTGCGCCCCCTAGCTCTCGATGCTGACGTGATTCCGCCGCGCAGCACGGTTCATGGTTTCCTTTACTTCAATTTAAGCCGCCATATGACGATCGTCCCCAAAGGAACGCTCTATGTGCCGGACGCGGTCAAGGTGCCCACCAAAGAGCCACTGATGTTCTTCGAAGTTCGCCTCGACAGCGCCGAGACGCCCTGAGGCATGCGGCGCCGCGTTACAATTTTTTTCGCAGGAATTGCCTTGAGTGCCTCGTTGGCGCACGTACCAGAACAAAAACAGCTGCGTTCAGTCACGGTCCCTTTCACGCTGGATCACAACCGCGTTTTTGTGGACCTCGAGTTTATCGGTCCAAGCGGAAGTGGTCGCAGGGTCCACGCATTTGTTGATAGTGGCAGTGGCGCCGATCTTGTTATGGCGCGCTCGCTCATCGATGGCCTGCATCTCGATGAAGCGAAGCATATCCATATTCGACTGGGAGGCATGCCGCTTGTCTTCGACGAAGAGAAGGTAAGCATGGCGGGACTTCCCGGCAACACGACGCTTTACGGCGAACACGATATCGAAGCGAATCTGCCGTCCACAATCCTGCAAAACTACGACGTTGTGCTCGACTATGCGAAACGAACGCTTACGCTGGCTCCGCCCAAGTCCCTACGCCACGCCGGAACGATGATATCCTGCCGCGTGAACCACGAGACCGGAATGATCTCCGCGGACATGAAGATCGCTGGCGAAACGTACGCGGTCGCCATTGATAACGGCGCTGCGTACACGTGGTTTTCAAAACCGGTAGTCGAGACTTGGATCGCGCAAAATCCGGATTGGTTGCGAGGCTCTGGCGCGGTCGGGGACGCGAATATGAACGGTGCCACCGACGAGGCAACAGCCATCGTTGCGCGCGCGCCAGCACTGCTGCTGGGCAATATGAAGCTTCAACAGGTGGGAATCGTCGGCTATCGAAACGCGGTCGATAGCGAGCATGAGGACATGTTCGCGTGGTACTCGAAAAAAACGAGCGAACCCGTCATCGGATGGATCGGCGGCAACGTTCTCAAATCATTTCGCGTCGAACTCGATTTCGCCGAAAACGCAACTTATTGGATGCAGCAAACGCCGCTCGATTCCCACGACCTCGATCAGGTTCCAATAACGATTAATCCCGAGCCCGGCGGCAGCTTTACCGTCATCGGCGTTGCCGAACAGAAAGGCCAGAAGCTTCTGGACGAAGTCAAACCAGGCGATAAGCTCGTTCAGGTGGGTGACCTCAAAACGGATGGCGCGACAATCGGTCAAGTGATCGAGGCTCTTCACGGCAAACCGGGGGAAACGCGGCTTCTCATCCTCGACCGTAACGGTCAGACTGCGCGCATCAACGCCGCCGTGGCGCAATTTTAACCTCTTAATCCTGCCAACCGTTCAAATCTCCGCGCCCCGCAGCTTACGCGGGCCCGCGTAACGGGCCTATTTTCTTGACGAATTGCGCGAATCCTGCTACAAAAGTTGATTCTGTTCCGTAACTTCTCGCGATCGTAGGCTCCCGTCCAGGAGTCTTAACCCGGAGGAAGAATGTCGAAGGATGCAGGTTTGTACGAGTTTCGAGGTGTGAGCGGGCGCCCGCGGGCGAACATTGGCACAAGGCTCTTCGCGAAGATCAGCTCGCTGGCGGGCCGGCTAGGAAGCATTGCAGCGGGAATCGCCGTTTGCATCTTCGTTAGCGCGTCAGCCGTTCACGCCCAACAGCCGGGCGAAGCACCCGGCGGCGAAGCAAACCTACAACTCCCCGACCTCTCCTCGGTTAAATTTCTGGGGGTCGACGGTCACACCTTACTTCTCTTCGGAATCCTTTTCTGCGTCTTCGGGCTGGCGTTTGGACTGACGATCTACAGCCGCCTGAAAAATTTGCCCGTGCATCGCTCCATGCGCGA
>Ga0073928_10002631_pt1 | contig 30303 bp, 32 predicted proteins | sample PaiPotPPA55metaG_FD_76969 | JGI IMG/M metagenome (GOLD analysis project Ga0073928, IMG submission 76969) | Iron sulfur acid spring bacterial and archeal communities from Banff, Canada, to study Microbial Dark Matter (Phase II) - Paint Pots PPA... ...
AACTGCATCGGCGGCCCGTTCGGGATGAAGCTGATGGAGCGCGCGCCGGCGCGCGTGGTCGCCGCCGTCTTGAGCCAGCCGGTCGGGCACCGGCCGGAGCAGCCGCATTACATGTACAATTCCGGGAAGGACGTCTGGGCCAAGGAGTTTCGCGAGCGCCGGCCCGATGTGTCGATGGCCACCATTGAGGCGTATCTGCACAGCCTCTACCGCGTGCGGCCTGACTTCGTGTACAGCGTGTCGCGCGACTTCGCGAAATCCTGTCAGATGCCGATGCTGGTGCTGCCCGACGATATAACGGCGCATCCGCTCCAGGTCTCCATCGACATCGCCTCGCTGGCGCCCAATGCCGAGATCACGGTCTTTCCCTGGAAGGAGCCGCCGGAACTGAAGGCCCGTACCATCAACCGCGTGCGCACGTTCCTGAAACGGCATCAGACGGCGTAGCGAAGTCGAAATCAGGATCGTTGCGCTGCGGGCTTTGTCGCTTATTGGCACGAAGCGTGCGTGCCGCTGCACCACGGTTATGACCGTTATCGAATCAGGACCGGACTCAATTCGAAAGTTTGCGCCATCCATGACCCGATTCAAATATTCCTGCTGCGCTGAGCTGTGCTATCTTTTTTTGCTCGATTGGCTAGCCAGACGGGTTAGACTCGTGCCCTATCTGGTTCAGAGCGGGCAGACAGCAATCAGTCAATAAATTCCGCGAGGCGGTCGCAGCGGTCTTCCGCCGAAGAAAAGGGGTGAAAAGAATGAGCCGGGACGTGGGGTCGCGACCCTGCGGACGCCAGATCCGGAAGCAAACACTTGCTCACTCTTGCCCTCGGGGATCGTCTCGATCATGGCGCGCTCGCTTTTGATCGCAGCGATCGTGCGGCTGTCAAGATTGTAGACGTCACGGCGCATCTCCAGCTTCCCGTCATCATCTACAAACGCAGTTTGATAGGTGAGATGAACCCAAATCTGCGCCGGCTGCAGCTGAATGTCCTGTTCCACCCTGCCGAACATGCTCGTGACCTTCTCCGCAGTCCAGTGCTCGTCCGGGCGCGCAATGTCGAGAAGAACCTCAGCATACTTTGCCGGGTCCTGCACGCGCATGCAGCCGTGGCTTTCCGTGCGGAGGTCCTGGCCGAACATGTATTTGTCCGGAGTGTCATGCTGGTAAACGAGGAACCGGTTCGGGAAGTTGAAGCGGATGCGCCCGAGCGCGTTCCCAGGGCCTGGCGGCTGCGTGATCTGCACCTCGCCCCCACTATAGCTGACGCGCAGGCCCATGCGCGCAAGCACCGTCGGATCCTGCGCCAGCGCCGGCAGATATTCGTTTTGCACAATCGACGGTGGCACGTTCCAGGTCGGATTGATGGTGATGGATTTCATGGTTTCGCTGAGCAGCGGTGTCGGCATGCTGGGCTTGCCAATCACGAGGCGAGTGGTCCACACCTGAACGCCGTCATGCATCACCTTGAGCGTGAAATCAGGCTGGTTGACGACCACATGGGCGTTGCCGAGATCGCGCGGGTACCAGCGCCAGCGCTCCATGTTCGCGATGATCGTATCAATCTGATTGTCGCGGGTAGAGGCGTTAAGCTCCCTGACTGTCCTCGCATCGAGACTGCCGGTTGCCGGCAGCTGGTTTGCCTTCTGGTAATTCTTCACGGCATCCGCAACTGTGGCGTCATATCTCTGGTCGGATGCGTCCCCGGGAATCTTGAGCCTCTGGCGGAGCAGCGGTACTCGCGGGTCTTCTATCTGGCGTTTGCGGCTGTAGCTGAGCACTGGTGCTTCAGTGATCTCATTCGCCACTCCTCCTGGTCTGCCCCGTAACTGCGCGAGTGCCGTCTTCAGCTTTCGATAGGGCTCCTGTTGCGGGCTGAACTCGTCGAGAGCCTTGCCGGCATCCGCAGCAGCCGAGATTCGGCTGAGAACCTCGGAAGGCTCCGGCGCCACCTGCGGCAGCTGGATGTTGCGGCTGATGAAACGATACGGAAAACGCCCGGCCTGCAAATGGCGGGCAAAGGTGAGTACGGTCTGAGTGAGCTCGACATCGGCTTCAGCCAGCGCATCCGGGCCGAGACCGGCGAAGTGGGGCAAGTTGTAATCCCTGAGCTCGAGGCCATCGGCATTGCCAGCCTTTATACGCGCGATGACCGATTTGGCGCGCGCATTCTCCACGCCCTTGTCCAGCCAAAAAGCTGCCAAATTACGCTTCTGATAGAATGCTTCGATGGCCTCGCGCTCTTTCTTGCTGCCAAATCTTCTGCCTGACTTCGTTAGCAGGAGATCCCGAATCTTCTCCGCGATCACACGATCGGCGGGATCGAGGGAAGCGAGGGGGTCAGACACCACCTTCTGCTCGGGTGCACTTGTTGGGCCCGTCGTTGCGAGAGCGGCGTCAACGGTCGCTGCCTCACTTGCGGGCGCTGTGGGAACCGACGATGTTTGCGTCGACGCCTGCCCGGCCTGCGGCGCTCGCGTCGGGAGCGCAGCCAAGTTCCTGTCTTGCGCAAAGACGTTGATCAGGACCGCAAGAATAATCAACCCAATAGCCGCGCCTACCAACATGCCGTCGCGGCGAGAGCCGCTGATCACTCCCTCTGCGAGCACGACCAACTTCGGGAGCACGATGGAGCGGAGGATCTCCGCGATCTTGAGGCTACCGACCATAATGATTTTGTGTATGGCAGGCTTGATCAGCGGTAATGTTGTCGAGGCAAGCTGCATTCGTTCACTTTGAAACGACCCGATACTGTGAGCAAACACAAGTCGTCGTTCCGTGCGCCTGCAATTCGGACACTCGAACATGTGCAGCTCGCGCGGCTTGATCATGGCCTGGTATGGCACCACGCCCACAAATCGCATGTCTGTCCCACAAGGTAGGCAGCGCATCACATTCATCTCTCGGCAATCACGATACGACTCAGATTAGGACTCATCTCATAACCAACAATCTCGTGTCAGCAGTATGGAATTCGAAGTGGTCAATCCTGCGGTAACTGGCTACTGCGACGGAGCGAAGCAGACCTCAGCGTCCACGATCGATGCGAGCGAGCAATTTCATTACCACGACACGTTTCGAGCGGCGCGTCGCCGTAGTTTCGCCGCCTTTCCGACAGCGAAAGTCAGGGCTAGCCAATCAACGTCGCCGTCGCGACCACGATCCCTGCAAGGAAAGCGCCCATACAAGAAAACAGCACTGCGTCGATGATGATCCTGATCATTACACCCTCTGTGTCCCTTTGGAATGGTTAGCTCAGCTTCACAGCTTGGCCGAAAGGTGACCAGGAGCTTGAGAGACCCTTTGACGGCCCACGATTTTGTTGGGGCGTTGCCCTACCGCAACAGTAGCGATCCGCCTCCGCTCATGGCACGAAGCGTGAGTGCGGTGCGAGGCGATATCCGGGGTCGGGTGCGAACAGGACTCCCATAAGGGAGGCAGGATCGAGTGACGGCCGTCAACCCGCCGCTTGCATGCCAAGCCGCACGAGGCGGGGCAGCACCTCCTCGCAGAAATACGGCAGCTCCAGAAGATGATTGACGAACGATAGCGCAGCCTGATCTACTGGTCGTCGCCGACGAGGTCAGTTCAGACGTCAACTTGTCCCCTTCGGCAAGCTGAACTGAAACATCGCACCCCGTCCGGTGTTGGCGCTGGCCCACAAGCGGCCGCCATATGCCTCGACAATTCTCCGACTGATTGACAGCCCCATACCTGTGCCTTGCGCCTTGGTGGTGAAGAACGTCTCGAAAATGCGCTGGGTTTCCTCGGGACGAAGCCCCATGCCGGTATCGCTCACTGAAATTACCAGCTGATCATCCTCGGTCCGCTTCGACGTGATAGTCAGCTCACCACCTGTATCCTTCATCGCCTCGATGCCGTTGAGCATCAGGTTCATCAAGACCTGCTGGAGCTGTACGCGATCCGCCGCTATCGTCGGAATTCCCACATCGAGCGCGGTTCGGATGGAGACATGATGCCGACTCGCCTCATTGCGCAGCAAGACCATCATCTCTCGAATGATATCGTTCAGGTCAACCGGTTCTCGCTGCGGCGTACCTCGCCCGTAGAGCGAGCGTACTCGGTCGATGATGTCGGAGGCGCGACTCGTGTCATCGACCAGGTGGGCGGCAGCCTCGCATGCCTCTTTCACGTTGGGCGCATCTCGATGCAGCCAGCGGGCGCAGGCGTTGGCGTTCATAAGAGCGGCGGCGATGGGTTGCCTGATCTCGTGAGCCAGCGAGGCAGCCAACTCTCCCATCATGCTCACGCGGTTCATGCGCGCGAGATCAGCCTCCAGATGGCGCAACCGCTCGCGTTCCTCCTCGGCCCGTTTGTGACCCTCGATGTCCAGCGAGGTTCCGTACCACTTGACAATTGTCTGATGCCCATCACGCAGCGGCACGGCCCGATGCAGGAACCAACGATATTTCCGGTCGCTGGCTCGTCGCATTCGGGCCTCATTCTCGAATGGCTGGCCGGTGGCCAGCGAAGCAGCCCACTTTTTCTCATGTTCCGCGATGTCGTCGGGGTGAAATGGTTCTTTCCAGCCATCGCCTCGAGCATCACTCGGGGATATTCCGGTGTATTCCAGCCAACGCCGACTAAGAAAATCGCTGGCTCCATCAGGCAGGGTGCTCCATGCCATGGTAGGTATCGTATCGATCACGTCACGAAGCCGCTGCTCACCGCGCCGTAGCGCTTCCGCTGCGCGATCCCGTTCAATCGCAACCCGTACAAGGTGCGTCGCGAGCTCGATCAGCTCGAGATCTTGCGAGTCCGGGCTGCGCGGCTCGTGATAGTACATGCAGAATGTTCCCAGGACTTCGCCCTTCGAGGAGATTACGGGACTCGACCACGAGGCTCGCAGCCCGTGTTTCAGGGCTGAAGCGCGATGCTTCGGCACATCCCACAGCGGGTCGGTAAGGATGTCGGAGACGATAACCGGTGATGATGTATAGGCCGCGGTGCCGCACGAGCCGGCGCACGGCCCGATCGGCAGCTTTTCCATCTGCTGCCTCCATTCGCGAGGCAGCCCCGGTCCCGCGACAAAATTCAGATGAACGCCATCGGGGTCGAGCAGCAAGACCGAAGCGAGCGTGCCGTTGCACTGCCGCTCGATGATCGCACACAAGGCATTCAGGATCTCCTCCAACGCGATGCCGGTTGCGATCATCTCCAGGAGCCGCTTCTCTCCAGCGAGCAAATCTTCGGCGCGTTTGCGCCGCGTAACGTCAACCATTACGCCATTCAGCCGGGTTGCACGCCCGTTCTCGACCACCACCGTGACCAGGTCGCGCATCCATAGGGCGCGTCCATCGGCGGTAATCATGCGGTATTCGAAATCATGGTTCCGTTTCTCGGCTGTGGCCCGTAAGCAGAAGTCAATCGCCCAATCGCGATCGTCGGGGTGGAGATGCTCCTTCCAGAATGCAGGTTCGTTCAACCATCTTTCCGTCGGGTAACCCAGAATTCGTTCCGCCTGGTCACTGACGAACGAAAAAACGAAGGTTTCGGCATCGGCTTCCCATACGATACCGTCGACCGAGTTGACCAAGTCGCGGAAGCGCTGCTGCGCGACGCCTTCGACACTCGCGGCGCGAAGCGCATCATACGGTTTTTCCAGCATCACTGGCATGTCGATGCACCATATAGGGCAGCAAAGCACTGCCTACAACCAAGCGAGGGCGGCATGCGCCGTGATCATGGGCACGACGCGCGCCGTTTCTGAGATTGTAAAAAGGGATGCGCTCGCATTTGCCCACCCTACGAGGTCGATGGATGCTGTTCAGAGGCGGCGCTGCCATGTCTCGCCGATCACATAGACGCCCCAGGTACGGTGCCGCCTGGAGCCGACCAGCTTGAAGCCGGTCTGCGCATAGATCCGGCGTGCGCTCGTCAGGATCTTCTGCGTCCACAGTGTCATCGTCTCATACCCGGCGCGCCGGGCAAACTCCAGGCTCTGTTCCACGAGACGGCGACCGATACCAAGCCCCCGCGCCTTCGGTTCCACGATCAGCAGCCGGAGCTTGGCGACCTTCGCCGTTGATCGCATCACGAAAGCCGATCCAACCGGCTCGCCTGCGAGCTCGGCGATGAAGCAGCACTCGCGCCTGCGATCGTGTTTGGTGGCGAACTGCGCGACGATGTCAGCAACCAGCGCTTCGAAGCGCAAACCCCAACCGTACTCCTGCGCATAGATGGCGCCGTGGCGCGCGACCACCCACCCCATCTCGCCCGCTCGGGGCGGCCGCAGCAGATAACCGGCACTGCTCGCCTCGCGCGGGCAGATCGTCGCCTCGATCGTGTCCATGGCTGCGACCAGGCGTTGGTGGGCGGCAAGCGGAATCGTCTCCAGCAGCCCCGCGACGTGCGTTCGCGCCCGCGCATCGAGCCGGGCAAACTGCTCGCGTCCCTGGCGCGTCAGCGACAACAGCGCTTGGCGCCCGTCATGGGCGGCGCGGACGCGGCCGATGAGCTCGTCCTGCTCGAAGCCGCGGAGAATGCGACTGAGATAACCGTGGTCGAGGTCCAACGCGCTCGCGAGCTGCGAGGCGGTGCACTCGGGCCGGTGCGCGAGCTCATAAAGCACGCGCGCCTCGGTAAGGGAGAACGGAGCGTATAGCCCGCCGTCATGCAGCAACCCAAGCCGCTGCGTATAGAAGCGGTTGAACCGCCGTACCGCTGCGACGTTCCGATCGATCATTCTCGGCATGGCGATTTCACACGCTGTGGGAACCGCCCAAAGCTCCAGGACTTGGTTGACGGAGTCAAGTATCTCCGGCGGGCAACTGCTGGATGCATTTCCCGGGTCGGGAAAAGCGCGGAACTTGCGAGTTAACCATCGACAAAGCTTTCGGCAAAAGTTGCAACTCGTTAAGCCTTGCCGACCTAGCCTCAATGCCGTCGAGCCGTCCCTATCCGGCTCGATTTGGGGACGGCGCTCCGGTCGGACTAGCCCGCCAGGCCGGAGCGTCGCTTTTCGTTTGTTTGATAAAATGGCTCGGCCGCAGGGCAGAGAACCATGCGGTCGACCAAGATGCGCCCCAACATCATCCCTCATCAAGCCGTCTGCCGGCCGCATTTGCCGCCAGACGCTCGACCGCGGCGGTCGGCGAGATCAGCTCGCGGCTGTTGTCGGAGCGTTTCTTGAGCTCGACCTTGCCTTCCGCCAGGCTCCGCGGACCAACGAGGATCTGCCAGGGAATGCCGATAAGGTCGGCGGCGGCGAATTTTGCTCCCGGCCGTTCATCGAGATCGTCATAGAGCACTTCAATGCCTCTCTCGCGCAGCGCGCGGTAGAGTGCCTCGCAGGCCGCATCGGTCTCCGCTGCTCCCTGCTTGAGGTTGAGAACCGCCACGGTGAACGGCGCTACGGCCTCGGGCCATATGATTCCGGCATCGTCATGGGAGGCCTCGATGATGGCCGCGACCAGCCGGCTGGGGCCGATCCCATAGGATCCCATGTGCACGGGATGCTCGCTGCCGTCCGGCCGCGTGACGACGGCCTTCATCGGCTCGGAATATTTGGTGCCGAAATAAAAGATATGGCCGACCTCGATTCCCCGCGCCGAGACCTGCTTGTCCTGCGGCAATTTCGCATAGGCTGCCGCATCATGCTTCTCCGAGGTCGCAGCATAGAGCGAGGTCCACTGGTCGACGATCTGCTGCAGCGCTGCCACATCGTCGAAATCCACGCCAGCCTCGGGAACCGGAAAGCTCAGATAATCGCGGTGGCAATAGACCTCGCTCTCCCCTGTCGATGCAAGAATGATGAACTCGTGCGAGAGGTTGCCGCCGATGGGCCCGCTTTCCGCAACCATCGGGATGGACTTGAGCCCCAGGCGAGCGAAGGTGCGCAGATACGCCACGAACATCTTGTTGTAGGAGTGCCTGGCGCCGGCAAAATCGACGTCGAACGAATAGGCATCCTTCATCAGGAACTCGCGCGCGCGCATCAGGCCGAAGCGCGGCCGCAGCTCGTCGCGGAATTTCCACTGGAGGTGATAGAGATTGAGCGGCAGGTCCTTGTATGAGCGCACAGAGGCGCGGAAGACCTCGGTGATCATCTCCTCGTTGGTAGGGCCGTAAAGCATGTCGCGCTCATGGCGGTCCTGGAGGCGCAGCATCTCCTTGCCGTAGACGTCGTAACGCCCGCTCTCGCGCCAGAGCTCGGCCGGCTGGAGCGTCGGCATCAGCATCTCGATTGCGCCGGAGCGGTCCTGCTCTTCGCGCACGATGCGGCAGACCTTGCGCAGCACCCGCAACCCGAGCGGCAGGAAGGCATAGATGCCCGCCGCCTCCTGCCGGATCATCCCCGCCCGCAGCATGAGGCGATGCGAGACGATCTCCGCCTCTTTCGGCGTCTCGCGCAGAATCGGCAGGAAATATCGCGACAGCCGCATCTCGGTTTCTGCCAGATTGGAGAAGGCTGAGACTGCTCTCCCAGCATCGGGGCCAGGAAAGAGCATATTTTTCCAGCTCTAACCAGATGTGGACACGGCCGCACGACCAGCAGGCTGTCACCATCGCGGTTGACGAGTCATCGTCGGAGCAATCGCCAGCCGCGCCGCTCGACAATCCGAGCGAACTCGCGGCCGGACACTGCCCTCATACGGCGATTTCCAGGATCCGCCTCTTGTCGTCCGGCTGGGGCTCCGCAATCTCGACCGACAGACAGCCCTCGATCGCCTCGTGCAAATTGCGCAGAAGCTCTTCCATGTTCTCGCCCTGCGTGGCGCAGCCCGGAATTGCAGGCACCTCGGCCCAGAAGCCGCCTTCCTCCGCCTCATGCACCACTACCTTGATCTTCATGATTTCCTCTCCGATCAGGAAAGAATACGCATCGGCTCGGCGACACAAGCACGCCCGAACCCCGCGATCTCAGGCCTTGCTGTTGATAATCATTCTGGTGCCCAGGGGCGGAATTGAACCACCGACACCTGCATTTTCAGTGCAGTGCTCTACCAACTGAGCTACCTGGGCAAGCAGGGGGCGCTTATAGAGACAAGCCTTTTCTCTGTCCAGACGACTAGCGTCGACGCATCAGACGCGTGCTCACGCATGCTTTCCAAACACATGCAAGTCCATAGGGGCGAGGCATGCCTCGCCCCTGCATCCAATGCCGTGCATGCGTTCACATTACCCCTCCTGCTCCGACTGCGCCGTCCCGTCCTCGTCCGTGTCCGCGTTGACCGGGACTGCGTAAACACCGCCGAGCCAGCGGTTAAGATCGATATCGGCGCAGCGCCGGCTGCAGAACGGCCGAAATTTCTCTGCCGGCGGTTTGCGGCACACCGGGCATGCAGCGGCGCGAAGCCTGTCGCGGTCTTCGGGCATGCCCTGCATATGGTGATGCGCTGCGCGCGATCAAACCGCGCTGATCCAGCCGAAGCGGATGGGATAGCCCTCGCCCGCCAACAGCGTCGTCACCTCATAGAGCGGAAGCCCCACCACGTTGCTGTACGAGCCGATGATCTTGACGATGAAGCTCCCCGCAATGCCCTGTGCGGCGTAGCCACCGGCCTTGCCGCGCCATTCGCCCGAGGCGAGATAAGCCTCGATGTCCTCCTCGGAGAGCCGTTTGAAACGCACCCGGGTCTCGACCAGGCGCTGGCGATACGCCTCGTTCGGCGTCACCAGGCACACGCCGGTATGCACCCGGTGGTTGCGACCGGAGAGCAGGCGCAGACACTGCGCGGCCTCGTCGAGAAGCTCAGGCTTGGGCAGGATGCGCCGGCCCACGGCGACCACGGTATCGGCGGCGAGAATATAGGCGCCGTTGAGCTCCTCGTCCTCGCGCACGAACTCCAGCGCAGCTTCCGCTTTGGCGCGCGCGAGCCGATTGGCGCAGGCGCGCGGGAGCTCCCCTCGCTTTGGGGTCTCGTCGACGTCGGTCGGACGCAGCGCATCCGGCTCGATGCCGGCCTGATTGACGAGCGTGACCCGGCGAGGCGAGCCGGATGCGAGAACGAGCTTGGGCCGTCCAATCATTTGCTGAAATCTATTTGAATCGATAGGTGATGCGGCCCTTTGTCAGATCGTAGGGCGTCATCTCCACCAGCACCTTGTCGCCGGCGAGCACACGAATGCGGTTCTTGCGCATGCGGCCGGCGGTATGAGCGATGATTTCATGTTGATTTTCAAGCTTCACGCGGAAGGTGGCGTTCGGGAGCAGCTCCGAGACGACACCGGGAAATTCCAGCAGCTCTTCTTTTGGCATTCGGGTCCAAGGGGCGGAAATCGGCGCGGAACCTAGCGGAATGCCTGCCCATGCTCAACCTTCCTCCGACCGTCAATGCGCGGGCTTATCCCGCATCCGTGATAACTATTATTCATTTACCGCCGCGCGAGCGACGAAGCGTTCCCGGATCTTCTGCACGAGCTGCTCACGCACCGCGCGATAGGCATCGAGGCGCTGCTCGCGGCTTCCCTCCACCGCGGTGGGATCCGCCGTCGGCCAATACTCGACATCGGCGGCAAGCGTGCGCGTGAGCTCGAGCGCCTTGTGGTGAGCTTCCGGCGAGAGCGTGACGATCAGGTCGAAGTTGAGCCCTTCCAGGTCCTCGAGCTCCTCGAATGTGATCGGCGCATGCGTGTTGATGTCGATCCCGATCTCCTCCATCGCGGCGCTGGCAAAGGGATCCACCTCGCCTTTGCGCACGCCGGCCGAGCCGACGTAGATCGACCCGCCGAGCATCTGCTTGAGCAGCGCCGCCGCCATCGGAGAGCGCACGGCATTGAGCCCACAGGCGAACAGCACCGCTTGCGGCCGTGATGCACTGCCTCGCGTCATCCCTTCCAATGCAACACGCAGATCAGCGTGAACAGACGGCGCGCCGTACCGAAGTCGACGGTGACCTTGCGCTTGAGCCGCTCCATCAGGGTGTGGGAGCCCTCATCGTGGAGGGCGCGGCGGCCCATATCGAGCGCCTCGATGCGGTCGGGGGTGGCGGTACGGATCGCGTCGTAATAGCTGTCGCAGACCGTGTAGTAATCCTTCACGATGCGCCGCAGCGGCGTCAACGAGAGAAGATGCGCGATCACGGGGGTGCCGTCAGCAAGCCTGATATCGAACACCAAACGGCTGCCCGTGATGCTCAGATGCAGCGCGAAAGGCCCCTGCTCATTGTCATTGGGGAAGAACGTATTCTCCTCGAGCAGATCATAGATCGCAACCGCGCGTTCGTGCTCGACATCGCGGCTGGAGCGGCCGATCGAGCTCTCGTCGAGCGTGACCGCGACCAGGCGCTTGCTGTCTTTCTGGGCAGGCCGCTCCTGGCTCATTGCAAGGTAAAGACGAGCGCACTCAGCGCGGATTGAGACGCATGGCCACCGAGCGAGCGTGCGCGTCGAGCCCTTCCGCCTGCGCCAACGCGATCGCCGCCGGACCAAGCGCACCCAATTGATCAGGCCCGCATTTGAGCACGGAGGTGCGCTTCATGAAATCGAGCACCCCCAGTCCCGAGGAGAAACGCGCTGAACGCGCCGTCGGCAGAACATGGTTGGAGCCCGCAACATAGTCGCCAATGGCCTCGGGCGTATGCGGACCAAGGAAGATCGCGCCGGCATTGCGGATGCGGGACGCCAATGCGTCGGCATTCTCGCTCGCGATCTCCAGGTGCTCAGGCGCAATGGCGTCCACGAGCGGCACGGCATCGGCAAGACTGCCCACCAGAATGATGGCGCCAAAGTCGCGCCAGGAGGCGGCGGCAACCGAGCCGCGCGGCAGCGAGTGGAGCTGGGCCGCGACCGCTTTCTCCACTTCGCCGGCGAGCGCGGGATCGTCGGTGATCAGAATGGCCTGCGCGTTGGTGTCATGTTCTGCCTGGGCAAGCAGATCGCCCGCGATCCAATCGGGATGACCGCTGCGGTCCGCCATGATCAACACTTCGGAAGGACCGGCGATCATGTCGATCCCGACCCTGCCAAAGACGAGGCGCTTGGCTGCCGCCACATAGGCGTTTCCCGGCCCGACGATCTTGGCCACAGGCGCGATGGTCTCGGTGCCGTAGGCGAGCGCGGCCACAGCCTGCGCACCGCCGATGCGATAAATCTCATCGATCCCCGCGAGCTTTGCGGCCGCGAGCACGAGCGGGACGAGCTTGCCCTGGGGGGCCGGCACCACCATCACCAAGCGCGGGACGCCCGCCACCTTCGCGGGCACCGCATTCATCAGCACAGACGACGGATAGGCGGCAGTGCCCCCGGGCACGTATAGGCCGACGGACTCGATTGCGGTCCAGCGCGATCCAAGCTCGACCCCGAGCGCATCGGTGAAGGAGTCGTCATGGGGGAGCTGTCGGCGGTGATAGACCTCGATCCGGTCGCGGGCAAGCGTGAGCGCATCGAGGACTTTTGGATCGCACGCGGCAATGGCGCCATCGATCTCCTCGATCGCAACCTTGATCCCGCGCTCGCCCAGATCCACCCGGTCGAACCGGCTGCTCAGCTCGATGAGGGCGCGGTCGCCCCGCAGCGCGACATCCGCAATGATGGAGCGCACAGCCGCCTCTACGTCGGCCATAGCCTCGCGTTTCTGGCCGAGCAATGCGCGGAATGCGGCAGGGAAATCGGCAGCGCGGCTGTCGAGGCGGACCGGCATGGCGCTTGCTCCACCCGGACCACGCGGGCCGGATCACCGCTCAATGGCGTGGGGAGTAAGGGCCGTCAACCCCGCAGGTCAGGAGCATCATCCGTGTGCACGGGGCGCACTCGCGCAGGCCAGGAGGGGCCAAGATCGCGGAGCTCTGCTTCCAGGCATTCGACCTCCAGGCGCAGCACCCCGCCGCCGGAGAACGTCAGCGTCACGACACCCGCAGGGGAATCGGTCTCGGCAAACTCAACGGCCAGCAAGTTGAGGATCGCGTCTTTTCCCGCAGGATTAACGCAGCGGCATTTACAACTGTTGACGCGCTCGAATCGCAGCGCCGATTGACAGCGCCGCAGCTGGGGGCTGCCCCCTTCGGCCGCAGGCCAGTCGAAACGGCTCAGCGTAATGAGCAGGCGTTTTTCCTGAGGTCGCCAGACAACGTCGGCGACCTTGACCAGGGCGTCCTGCAAATGGGTGGATACGACCTCGACATCGTCTCGGTCGAGGGCAACGAACTTCACCGGCTCCATGACGTGCGCTCCCTGCCGCCCTTGCGCTTGCGACCCGCCTTATCCCACAGGCCACGCTGCGTCGGCACTCGCAGCTGCAAGGCTGGACCGTAGTTAGGAAGGCGCGATTGCGGGCGCAAGCGGTGAACCCCATCTAAAACGAGACGCACGCCGAGCGGAGGATCAGGCCTACGGACGGCTGGCTGAAACGGGTCTTGTAGGCTTGGGTGATCTCGTTGATACGCGCGAGATCCTCGGCCCTGCCCGGGAGCACGATCAACACGATCTTGCTCGGCTCGCGAACGATCTTGTTGGTGACCTGGTCGCGCCACTGGCCGGAGGCGCTCAGCACCGTCAGCCCGTCCGGAAACCGCGGCGTGATCTCCTGATCAAGGAATTGGGCCCACTCGTCTTCCGTGACCGCAATGCGATCGACAATCTTGCGGCCGAACAACAATTCGGCGACCTGCTGCTGTTTTTGCGCCCCGCCGCAAGCCAGACCCTGCGCCTGTACGCCGGCGGTCAGAGGCAGGAGCAGCGCAGTCGCGGCCGACAGCAAGGTTCGCATCCCCTTTGCCCCAACGAAAGCTTCGCCCCTGAGCCGCAGACGCAGCGCCAGCGTAATCACCCCGGGTCATGGCGGGTTACGCCGCTGATCTCGTTAACCTGGCCCGCCCGGCCTAACATCCCCAAAGCTCAAAGCGCTCACCCGGTGATGCGCTCGATCGCGGCACCGCAGCCCGAGAGCTTGTCCTCCAGCCGTTCGAAACCCCGATCGAGATGGTAAACGCGATTAACGATGGTCTCGCCCTCGGCCGCGAGCGCGGCGATCACGAGGGAGACCGAGGCGCGCAGATCGGTCGCCATTACCGGCGCGCCTTTGAGCCGCTCGACCCCCTCGATGGTGGCGCGCTCACCGTCGAGACGGATGCGCGCCCCAAGCCGCACCAGCTCCTGTACGTGCATGAAGCGGTTCTCGAAAATCGTTTCCGTAATCTGAGAGGTGCCCTTTGCGCGCGTCATCAACGCCATAAGCTGCGCCTGCAGATCGGTCGGAAATCCAGGAAAAGGCGCGGTTGAGACCTGGACCGGGACAAGCCCTGCTCCGTTGCGCGCGACCCGAACCCCCGCGTTGGTGACCGTGACCTCGACGCCCGCCCGGCAAAGCACGTCCAAGGCCGCTTGCAAGAGCTCGGCCCGTGCGTTCTCGAGCAACAGATCGCCGCCGGTCATGGCTACCGCCATGGCATAAGTACCGGTCTCGATCCGATCCGGCAGCACGCGATGACGTGCACCGTTCAACCTGGAAACGCCTTCGACGATAATGCGCCCGGTTCCGGCGCCGCTGATCTTCGCGCCCATCTTGTTGAGGCAATCGGCGACGTCGGCAATCTCCGGCTCGCGCGCAGCATTCTCGATGACGGTGGTGCCGCGGGCGAGCGAGGCGGCAATCACCGCGGTGTGCGTGCCGCCGACCGTCACCTTCGGAAAGCTGATGCTGCCGCCGGTGAGACCCTTGCGGGCACGGGTGATGACATAGCCGCGATCGATCTCGATCTCGGCGCCCAGGTTACTCAGCGCCATGATCAGGAGGTCGACCGGACGCGTGCCGATCGCGCAGCCGCCCGGCATGGACACCCGCGCCTCGCCCATGCGCGCGACCAGCGGCGCGATGACCCAGAAGCTCGCCCGCATGCGCGAGACCAGCTCATAGGGCGCGGTGGTGTCGATGATATTGGCGGCGGAGATGTGCAGCGTCTGCCCGTCGTACGCCGTCTCGCCCGGGCGCTTGCCGCTCACCATGATATCGACGCCATGATTGCCCAGGATGCGCTGCAGCAGCCCTACATCCGCGAGCCGCGGCACATTCTCCAGAATGAGCGTCTGATCGGTCAGCAGGCTCGCGATCATCAGCGGCAGGGTGGCGTTCTTGGCGCCCGAGATGGGTATGGCGCCGTTAAGCCTTTGACCCCCGGTGATGCGGATGCGATCCATTGCCCCTGCCCCCTTTTTGGCCGGCCATGGCCGAGGCATCACCTGCCATCCCCGGCCCGACTACAACACCGCACGTCGTGCCCGCCACAAAAGCCCGGCAAAGCGGCGCGAACGAGACTAATCCCAGCTTTCTTCTTTCTTATCTTTCTCGGAAATTCCGGCGGAATCGTGGGCCGGGGCGGCGGTGGGTTTCGCTCTGTCGCTCGAACGAGCCTTTGCTTGCGCCTTGCGGCGCTTGAGATTTTCGCGCAGGGCCGCGCCCAGGCGCCGCTCACGGTTTGCCTTGGCCTGGTTTTTTGCAGTCTCGCTCACGATCTCAATCCTCGCGATGCTCGCACGAGCAGCAAACGCGGGGGGCTGCGCGCTTGCCTGCTTTTCCCCCATATGGCAAGCATCGTGGGGTTTCGCGCCACATGTTTTTAGCACTCACGCCGAGGCCGGCGCTGCCGTAGCTCAGTGGTAGAGCACCCCCTTGGTAAGGGGGAGGTCCAAAGTTCAATCCTTTGCGGCAGCACCATTCTCAGGCGGGGCTTGGTCCCCTGCTCGTGGAGGCTGACCACCTTATTTTTTCAAGTCACCACCCTTTTACCCCAGCCACTCCGCAATTCCAAAACCGAGGGTCGCGCCCACGACCGCCTCGATCACATTGAAAGGCAAAGTGGGAATATCGAGATACGGGAAGAGAAGCGGTCCAAGCGGTAGAAGCAGGCAGCCAACCAATCCGGCACAGAGCGCCTTCAGGATGACCGGATGGTTCGCCATGGTGTTCCCCTCACTGACTCCAGATGCTCGACTATTATGCAGCCGGCCCGGAGCGGGTCAATTTCCCCGCAAGCGACGGCGCTGAAATTCTTGAGAACAAAGGACAAACGTCTCAATTGGAACTCGTTTCGGCTTGCCCTTTCCTGCCTGCTTTCGCGCCGAGAGAAAGAGCCGGAGGGTGAGCTGTGTGAAGGGGTTCACAGTTCGGTTGAGCTCTTCGGCAAAACACGCATTTTTGTGATGCGCATCACATTCTGAAGTAAACCGCCGCGCTAGCTTCCCCCGGTCAGTCGTGATCGCAATGGGGGAATTTTATGACCATCTTCCTCTCCATCATCGCGCTGTCTCTCGCGAGCACTTCCGCTTACGCCCAGGCAGCGCAAGTCGAGCGCATCCGCTTTACGGAATACGGGATCTACACGGTGGACCGCGACGTTCAGGGAAGGGACGCACATGGCATCAACACGGCTGCGGCCTCGAACGTGCGGCACGCGGCAACCCTGCGGACCATTCCCGCTCAGATCGGGACAACCTTCGGCTTCCGTTATCAGGTCATCGGCCGGGCCCACGCTGCGCCAGTCGAGCTGAGGCAGGTCGTCATCTTTCCTTCGCCCGGGCTCGTTCCTTCGTCGTCCTCCAAGCCGATCGGGCAGGATGAGTTCGTGCTGCAAACCAGCATCGGAGAGACGAGCTATGCGTCCTATACCCTGGAAGACCGCTTCGAGCTCGTTCCCGGAGACTGGGTCTTCGAGATCTGGCAGGGCAATCGCAAGCTTGCGACGCAAACCTTCACTGTCGAGCGGATGCGCAACGAATGCGACCCCTGCGAGGGCTTTTGAGGCTACTACCAGCGCGTTGCGCTGAACTTGATGCATGAACCGTGCAACAGACACGAGCGGCTCCCCTCTCCCTGTAAGAACGTCGTAAGAACGGGGAGAGGGAATAGACCGAGCCGGCTGCGCTGCTGATCACATACGCCGGAACGCGCTCCCACCCCGGCCTCGCTTTAGCCAGATTTAGCCGGCGCTGAAGGCGTGCACGCGTTTTGCAAACAAAGCCTCGCCCCCTATATTGCCGCTGTGTCTCGACAAGAACCGATGAAGTTGCGGCCACTCGTGCTGCTGATGGCCTCGCCGATCGTGGTTGCTGGGTCGGCCAGCTACGCCCAGCTGTTCTTCTCTCACAATCCGGTGACGCTGGACAATCTCGACGGCGATTATCGGACGATCGCAACCTGCGCCTACCAACACCTTGCGCGGCGGAAAAGCGGATTGTCCCGGACCGACTATCTCGAGCAAGGCATTGTGCGCATCTCTTCAGACACCTTTATCGAACGGTGGGAGCTTTCATTCGTCAAGGACGACGGAGGCAGGCAGACTCGGCTCGACTGGACGGGAGGGGGATATCCCAGCGAATGGGTCCTCTCGACGGTGCGCGCCTGTGCCGCCTGACGGGCTACTCTGCAGAGGAATCGCATGCGTGACATGTTTGCAATTGGCGGGTTGCAGGCCTGCAGGATTATTCTGGCTGTGGCGGTCACGGCAATGCTGACGGGATGTGCCGGAAGCACCGCCGGCGTCACCGGAAACGAGCAAGGCGGCAAGGTGCCCTATGCCGAAGGCGGCATCCAGAGCGCGATGGACGCAGCGCAGGCCCACTGCCGGCAATTCGGCAAGAAGGGGCAGATCATTCAGATGACTTCTGCCCCGGAGGGCGGCGGAGTCATCGGGTTTCAATGCCGCTAGCGCGACTGCAGCCCCATGCACCCCAGTCCTCGAGCGGCGCGTCCCGCACGCTGATGGAGCTCGCGCGGGAGCGCGTGTTGAACGAAGGCGCGCGTCCGGCAATCGTCATCACAGGCGCCAGCTCCGGAATTGGTAAAGAGATCGCGCGCCTCGCCACCCTTGAGGACTCGTTTCTGCTCCTGGTCGATGGCGCGCGCCCGCAGCTCAATGAGCTCGTCGCCGAGCTGACTGCCCAGGGCACGCGAGCGGCGGCTCTCTGCATCGATCTTACCGGCCCCGACGCGCTTCAATCCATCGAGAAGGTCCTGGGCGCGCATGACCTTTACTGCGAGGTGCTTGTCAACAGCGGCGCTCGCGCTCTGTTCGGGCCCGCCGCCGGGATCGCCACCAGCGAGCAGTTGAGCGTCGTCGCTGTCAATGTCCGCACCCTGACCGAGCTGACCCTGCGGTTTGTTCCCGAGATGATCGCGCGCGGACGCGGGGGCGTCCTCAACGTCGGATCGATTGCGGGCTACGCGCCGGGGCCGAACATGGCGGTCTACGCCGCATCCAAGGCATTTGTGAATTCCTTCACCGCGGCCATTGCGAGCGAGCTCGCGCGCACAGGCATCTCGATCACCTGTGTAGCACCAGGACTTGCCATCAGACAGTTCCTACGATCTCCAACTCTGCCGGCTTGGTTGTTCAACGTCGTGCCGGGACCCAGTGCATTCGACGCTGCGGTCGCAGCGTGGCTGGCTTTCAAGACCGGACAACACGTCGTCATGCCGAAGTGGACAAGCCGGCTTGCGTTGATTGCGAGCAGGCTATTACAGGACAGCATCCTGCTCCGCTTTCTCGGCGCGCTGCATCGTCCCTCTGAAACAGGGTGAGCTAACGCCGCCGGACGACAGAAAGCTCGCGCCAATTCAAACCCTGACCGCGCATAAGCTCCCGGAGTCCCCGCGTATTTGAATGCTCAGTGTGGCTTTTAAGCACTAGAGCGACAGTGGCGATTCGTGCTGCAATCACGCTCTATTAACCAGGGGCAGCAACATAGGGGACTGCAATGAAGAAGCTTCTGTTTGCGCTGGTAGCCACTCTCGTGGCGGTAAGCGTGTCCGGCTGTGTCGGAGTTGGCAAAGGCAAAGCTCCTCCCGTCGTGACGAAGGGTTGATCTGAGACCTTGCTCAGGAGGGCCGACAAGCCCGGCCCTCCTGATTCTCTTGGTCTCTCTCGCGTCTCGTCCGCCGACCTTGTCGGCGCAGGAGAGCGCGACGGCAGCGCCGTTGGAGAGACCGGTTTTGCTCGTCGCCGACCGCTGGGTTGGGGCGGGCCTGCTGTCGTTCAATGGCTCGCCTCAGCGGCTGGTCGAAAGGAATCGGGGCGCCTCGTTCCCGAGCGCTACGCACGTGAGCTTGTTGGTCGCATAGGCGCCGGTATCGACATTGATGCGATTCGTCAGCAGTTCCGGCCGTTCCGCCGGAGTGTGGCCGTGCACCACGATCTTTCCGAAATTCGCTCTGCTCGCGAGGAAAGGCTCGCGAATCCATAAAAGATCCTCCTCGCTCTGGCGGTCGAGCGGGACACCGGGTCGCACTCCGGCGTGGCAGAGAAAGTACGGCCCGATCGAAAGCGAGGTCCGCAGCGAGCGGACAAAATCCAGGTGAGCTTGGGGGACCGCCGCCTTGAGCGCTTCTGCCGCTTCCTGGTAACTCCGCCCGCGCATCAACAACTCCACCCGCACGCCGTACGAGGCCAGCGTTTCCAATCCCCCCAGCCGACGCCAGTGCTCGGCAACAGCAGGTTGACGCAGAAAGCTTTCGAACAGGAGCTCGTGATTGCCCTTCAGCGGGACGAAATCTGACGGAAATGGGTTGCTGAGCAAGCGCTCGATCACGCCACGCGAATCGGGACCCCGGTCGAAATAATCGCCGAGCGTCACGGTCACACAATTCTCGACCGGGTTTGCTTCCAGATCGCGGCGAATGGCGGCAATGATGCGGTCGAGCAGATCCAAACGACCATGAATATCGCCGATGGCGTAGACGCGTCCGCGCTCCAGAAAGGAAGGTCCGAAATCCACTTTGAAAAATGCTCCAGCCGATTGTCGGATCGACTCTGCGTCTTTTCCTGTTGCATCACAAGAATAGTCGAATTGCGTGGGCTGCGGCCGAGCCCCGTTCAACCCGCGGCTCCTTGACCTGAGCGATCGCGAGATCGTTATCGGTCTCATCGCTGGGCTGATTGGTGGCACCACCATGTTGCTCACCGTGATCATGCAGGAACGGGGTCGACCTGCAGGGTACTTCACCAGTCCTTCCATCTCTTAGCGCAGCGAAACGTGGCCCGCACGAGCGAAACGACATGCGGGTACGGTGGCGCAGAGCCCGGATATCGCTGCGCTCATCCGGGGCTACGAATAGGTCGGATTGCGCCAGGCCCCGATCCGTCCCGTGCCGCCCTTCCCGGCATCTAGGCATCCGGCCCACCCGCAGCATACACTGCCGCCCTGATCTCAATCGCTGCCGCCAAACTCGTCGCGCATAAGGGACCCGTGGCCGATCGCGCACCGCGGCTGCGGTTGAAACGTCGCTGACCGTGAATCATCAGGGATAATGAACAATGGCAAGGAACATGCTCGATGGCGGTCAAGTGATCGTCGACTATCTGGTCCGCGAGAAGGTGCCCTACGTGTTCGGCTTGTGCGGACACGGCAACATCGGGTTCATCGATGCGCTTTACGAGCGCTCCGACGATATCAAGACCATCTCGGTCCATCACGAGAGCGTGGCCGGGTTCATGGCCGATGTGTACTACCGTGTCGCCGGACGGCCGACCGCGACTTTCACCTCCTGCGGCCCGGGTTCGGCCAATCTCCCCATTGCGCTCGCGAACTCGTATCTCGACTCTGTCCCGTTCCTCGCGGTGACCGGAAACGTCCCCACGAGCCAGTTCAACCGCGGCGCGTTTCAGGAGCTCTATCGCCATTACCAGGCTGATTTTCCTTCAACCGTGCGGGCTTGTTGCAAACGCGTCTTCCAGCCCACGCGCGGCGACATGGTTCCGCTCGCCGTTCGCCAGGCGTGGAAGACCATGGTGACCGGAAGGCCCGGGCCGGTCGTGCTGGACGTGCCCTTCGATATCTTCAAGGAGGCGGCGGCCGAGGAAACTCCAAAGCCGGAAGACTGGAATTCCGGTATCTCCTGCCGCTGCGGGGCGGATCCGGACGGAGTAGCACGAGCGCTCGATATGCTGCTCGCAGCCAAGCGGCCGGTCATCCTGGTGGGTCAAGGGGTGAAATATGCCGGGGCGCCGGCAGACTTGCTCCGGCTTGCAGAGCGGTTGCGCATCCCGGTCGCCTGGTCGGCGAGCGGCACCGGCGCCATTGATACCAATCACCCCTTGGCGCTTGGGCTGATCGCCCGTAACGGTCCGTACCAGGCCAATCACACCGCCCGCACCGCCGATGTGCTGCTCGCGCTGGGCGTGCGCTTTGACGACCGCACGTCGAGCTCGTGGCTTCCAGGCTACTCGTTCACCATTCCACCGACCAAGCTCATTCACGTGGACATCGACCCCGACGAGATCGCCCGCAACTACCCCGTGGCTCTCGGCCTGATGGCCGATGTGCGCACGTTCCTGCGCCAGCTTCTCGCCGAGCTCGAATCCCGGCGAGATCGGAGCGATGGCGACGTTTCCCGCGCGCAGTGGCTTGAGACAATCGATGGCTACCGCAAGGAGTGGAATGCGTTCATTGCGCCGGGACGCAGCGACGACAGCACTCCCATCCACCCGCAACGCGCGGCGCACGAGATCGACAAGGCGCTGCCCTCCGACGCAATCCTGGTGAGCGACATTGGCGTCCATCACAACTGGCTCATTCAGTTTTGCAATCCGCGCCGGCCTGATTCGTTGATCGGCTCCATGGGGTTCGGTCCCATGGGGTTTGGCGTTGCCGGCGTCCTCGGCGCGCAATTTGCCGCGCCTGATCGGCCTTGCGTCTCGGTCTGCGGGGACGGTGCATTTTTCATGCACGCGAGCGTCCTCGGCACTGCGGTAGAGCACAATCTTCCGGTCGTCTGGGTCGTGTGGAACAATTTCGCCTACGCTTCGATTCGCGGATTGCAGCGCGGCTATCTCAATGGCCGGGAGCTTGCGACCGATTTTCGTCACCCCGAGACCGGCAGCCCATACAATCCCGATTTCGCCGCAATGGCGCGATCCGCGGGGATCGACGGCGTAAACGTCGACCGTGCAGCCGACCTTGGTGATGCGTTGCGTGCCGCCATCGCTGCGCGACGCCCGTCTCTCATCAATGCCAATATCAGTGCCGACAAGAACCCCGGCGGCGCCGGCGTATGGGAGCTGCCGGGGTTGGGCCAGAGCCAGCCCGCCTTCGGCGGTCGCTACCACCCTGAGCCCGTCAGATGAGCGGACACAGCGCAAGATGAAACAACAAGACCGGTGCCGGCGGCAACCTCGGGGCGAGGTGGCGTATAAGGCAGAGCCCGACGGCTATACGCTATACACAGTCCGCGCGAGACTGATCCGCGCGCGCGGTGCCCACGCGGGCGCAAAGCTTACCGCCGACCGCGTGGGCAAAATCGCTCGACCGCTGAGCCGATTGACTCAGAACAGCGCAGGCGATTTTGCCCACCCTACGGTTGTGCGCGGAAGTGCTTCGAGAGCTTCAGCCCCTGCGCCTGATAATTAGAACCGAGACCATCGCCATAAAGCGTGCTCGGCCGCTGCAGCATTCTTTCATAGATAAGACGGCCGACGATCTGCCCGTGCTCGAGAATGAACGGCACTTCGCGCGAGCGCACTTCCAGAACCGCGCGCGCGCCAGACCCGCCTGCAGTAACATGTCCGAAACCTGGATCAAAAAATCCCGCGTAGTGTACCCGGAATTCTCCGACCAGCGGGTCGAACGGCACCATCTCGGCGGCATAATCCGGGGGCACCTGCACCGCCTCCTTGGAAGCCAGGATGTAGAATTCATCCGGATCAAGGATAAGGCTGCGGTCGGTCCGGGAATAGATTGGTTCCCAGAAATCGCCAACATCATAGGCGGCCCGGCGCTCGACATCGATCAAGCCGGTATGATGCTTGGCACGAAAGCCAACAACGGCTCCTCGGCTTGTCGCGCCCGCCGAGGTGAAAAGAGAGGGGATCGAGGCCGAGAGATCCACGCTGACGGCAATGCCCTCGCTCACATCGGCACGGGCGTCATCGACCAGGCCCTCGCGCGCATGCAGGCCCCGCAGGGCGTCGGAATCGAGCTGGGCGTGGCCGTGGCGAAAGCGAAGCTGCGACAACCTCGAACCGGTACGCACCAGCACCGGAAAGGTACGCGGACTGATCTCGGCAAAGAGCGGCCCGTGATAACCGGGCTTGATGCGGTCGAACCCCCGCGTCTTGTCAGCGATAACGCGGGTGAAGACATCGAGCCGCCCGGTGGAGCTTTTTGGATTGGCCGCCCCGGCAAGGTCCTCCGGCAAGGCGAGGCTCTCGATCAGGGGCACGATGTAGACACACCCCGTCTCGAGCACCGCGCCAGGGCTGAGGATGATCTCGTGCAGCTTGAGCTCTTGGATGCGCTCCGCGACTGTCGTTCCGGGCCCCGGCAAGAAGCTTGCCCGCACGCGGTAGGCAACCTCGCCAAGCCGCAGGTCGAGACTTGCGGGCTGAATCTGATCGGGTTGGAGCCGTTGCGCAGGCAAGATTGCGCCATCGCGCGCCAGAGCAGCGATCATATGATCGGGCAGAATGCCTTTTTGATCGACGCCGAAGACGAGCGGCAATTCACGTTCCCTTGCGGTACGCGTGTCACAGGAAGCGTTCCACTGTCGTGCAACTCTGCCGCGCCTGGGCACGGCTGGGAGATTGCGCACAGCTGGAGAGCGGACGAGATCGCATCCACCTGGGAGCCTGTCTAGATTATCGTGATGGGCAGGCGAAGACGAGGCTGGCGGGGCGTCCGAGAGCAAGTCCCTCACCTTGACCAGACCTGTAAGGGACGGGCCGAAGTACTCACGCTGTGCATAGCGCGTCCGCAGCACCGTCGGAATCAAACACAACCGGCGGAATCACCATTCACAGTCCCTGCCGAAACCAAGCTCTAGCTTCCTAATCGCAGCCGATTCTGTGCGGCACACGTCCGTAGCATATGTGGCCTAGCTCTGTTTAAGCGAGATTATTGCACGGTTGCGGGTTCGGTAGATGGCGCTTCGCCAGCCATTCCAGAGGCGGAAATAGATGCGCCGTAGGTGCAGCCGCTGCTTGGGTTTCTTCGTCTTACCGAAGAAATTGATGGCGGCATCTTGAGCCGCGCGATTGGCAGCGACAAAATCACCAGGATAAGCCATGATCGCGTCCTTCCGGCGTTTGGTGTCCTATCTCCAATCCATCGTATATCATAGTTGAACTGGGTGTGCGTTTGTATGATGCCTCGGCGTTATCCAAAGAAAAATGTTATGGAGGCGACACCGGCGACGCGTGCAGGCATGGTTTGCAGAGGACTCCTATCGGCACACGTACAACTTCTGCATTCTGCACAAGATCAAGTGTTCAGCCCCAAACGTTTCGGAGTGGAACCTGAAGCGCCAAAGTGAAAGGGCGTCGATCAATCTTCGTATCAAGCCCCGAGGCTGTTACTCCTTTGGATCCACTGTCCCTATCTTCCGCTCCCGGCCGTCTCAGCATTATCCCTGGCTGCCCATCTCACCGCGGGCGGCAAGCCATACTATGTTGCGAGCGGAGCGCAGGGGAACGGTCGAACCTCTTCAGGGACTTGCGCGACTAAAGTGATGGTGCCGCTGACAAGACACGGCGGCGTCGGGGGTAGGGTCGTCACCATCCAAGCATAGTGGCGGCCCTCACCTTTCCATAGTACATCAGCCCGCCCTGCTCGGCGAACCACCGCGGCACTGACACCGCCGGCACACGATGCTTCAGCGCAAGCTCGGCCGCGCGCTGGGTGGCAGGCTTGGCGGGCCAGTGGAAAAGCCGTTGCCGGGCGGGACCAGCGTTGGGTCGTGTGCCAGATGCCGCGTGGGTGAACCGATGAACATCGTCTGGGGGCCGAGCGCGGGAACGAGCAAAATCGGCTACACCGCGCCAGCGACGGTGCCGTTCGGCTGTGCATCGCCGCCTTGCACCACATCGAGCGTTCGGAATTTCGGCGATGGTCCTTGCGGAATAAAGGTTTGACGGACTTGAACCGGCGCGGCTGCAAGCGACTATTACCAACGCTGTTGCTCGGTTTCGTGAGTATCGAGCCTTTTTACATTGGAGACGCTACTTTCGACTCTCTTTATCACAGCTACCGTGATCTGTTACCGGCTGTCGTTTGCCAGCAGATGTCGCATTTCTTTCGCCCGACAATCGCCGCCGTCACCGTGCCCACGTCTCAAGATGATTTCGGCGAGCTTCGAGCGAACAGGCTATGATCCAGCCGGGCCCGGGTTCACGAAGGCCTTCGCAGAAGAGGACCCTTCCAGTCCAGCGGTCCATTCGCAGGCTGGCTGATTTAGGCCTGCCCCAGGACTCACATTGCCCGGGCCGATTCCTCACGTGGCTCGTGCAGCATCCACCCGCGTCCCCACACCGTTTCGATGTAGTCTTTACCGTTCGACCCATTGATAAGCTTCTTGCGCAGCTTGCAGATGAACACGTCGATGATCTTCATCACTGGCTCGTCGATGCCGCCGTAAAGGTTGTTTAAGAACATTGGTTTCGTGACCGTGCTCCCTTTGCGCAGGGTGAGTAGTTCCAGTACTTGGTATTCCTTGCCCGTCAAATGCACATGGACGCCACTGATTCTGACAGTCTTGGCGTCGAGATTTACGCAAAGATCACCAACATTGACGACCGACTGGGCGTGTCCGTTGAAACGGCGCACGATGGCGCGGATCCGCGCCACGAGCTCGGCCTTGTGGAATGGCTTGGGCATGAAATCGTCGGCGCCGAAGCCGAGAGCTCTTACCTTGTTCTCGATGCTGGCGAGCCCGGAAAGGATCAAAATGGGCGTGGTCACCTTGGAAAGGCGGAGGGTCCGGAGAACCTCAAATCCCGTCATATCTGGCAGGTTGAGGTCGAGCAGGATAATATCGTAATCGTACACCTTGCCGAGATCGGCCCCCTCTTCGCCGAGATCGGTGACGTAGAGGTTGAAGCTCTCAGACTTGAGCATCAGCTCGATGGATCGAGCGGTGGCGCGATCGTCCTCAATCAGCAAAACGCGCATGGCGATCGGTTCCCGTGATTGGTTCGGACTACTAGCTACTTAGATAGTTAAACTAATCTTAATCCAGTGAGCCCGGGCCCGGAAATGCTGAGTTCCATTGAGTGCTCCTTCCTGGCCACGCCGCCAGGCGTGCGGCGGCACGGGCTAGCAAGGATGGGAAGGCCTGCTCAGAACTGAGGCGGCGGCCTGATATTCGTCATTTCTCATTGCCGGGGCAGCCGAGCAAGAGCAAGATTGAGCCCCCAGTCTGCCCGCTACTGTAAGTGATATCGGCTGCAGTGCGACGGTGCGATTCGAGCCGCCGACTAAAACGCTCTATTGTGCGTCGCCAGCCGGCCTCAGCCGCCATCAACCAAGTGCAGCTGTTGATCGAGCGGTCGATTGCTGATCTGTTCGCCAACGGTCACAGGTGGCGACCTTATAAGCTGGTACATGGTTCCTTCGGCAGTTAGGACACTGTTCTGTAATAAACGACAGGGAGACAAAGACAATTGACGGGTGTACCCAGCTCCGCCAATCAAATTTGCACGTTGAGCATTTAAACCAGTAGTATTGAGCTATGTTTGTCTCACAAGTTGCAGCCGTCTGGCGTACATTATTAAATTCCGGAATCGGGATGTCTCGAATTGCGCGCATGGACGTGTGCAAATCCCCCGTCCCCAAGCATCGAGGTAACTTTTCGAGCATACATGACTCCGTCCGCATCGAGGAAAAAGTAGTATGCATTGAGCCCCTGCCGCGAATAGGTATGCCCCATTCAGCACAAGGTTGAGGAGAGACGCGTCTACGCGACTTATTCGGCTCGACAGGTTGGCAGCTCTTCGTTCGGGGAGCGGCAACCCCATCTTGCGTTCGTCTTACAGATCAAGCCGTCAAGCGTGCGCAATGCCAATTAACGCGACGATGGTTTATCAGTCCCGCAGTGAAGCGCTTAGACTTTGCCACCTCATCTGCACGCCCACCAAAGGTTTAGTTTCTCTACTCATCTTATATCCATTTCCTGCGCGTAAGGGTGAGAGCTCGCCAAGGATATCGCCCTCCCAATCCTTGCTCAGACTGACCAAGCCCAACAGACACACCATCAATATCGCCACTGCGCTCGCTCCGAATAATGCCAAAAATACCACATCCAATCCCGCATCCAACAATGTTCGCATGGTTATCCCCCGAATCCCCGAATCGAATCAGATGAGGGAATTAAATATTACCAAGATTGGGCCTTTTTCCATAATGAAATCGATTCAGTTGGACCCCGGAGTCGGCTGAGGGCAAGAGCCTTGCTCGGTGCGCGATGTTGCTGTCGATGTGCGGCGCGGAAGCCCCATATTCGGCAAATCTGGAGATCGACTGGGGGATCAAAAGCTCGACCGTGTCGGCCCGCGACGCTGCCGGCCGCGGGGGGTGCACCTTACCGCCGGCGCGACCAGCTGGCATGGCTTCGCCACAGCGATCCTCGAAGGGATGAAAAATCGCCATCTTCGAGTGAAAACCGAGCGGATCATCGCGATACGCACCGAGGACTATCCTGGTAAAGCCGGCAGGCCCCGGAATTCCCGCCTGGGTCTCGGTCGCCTTGGCGAGAACTTCGGAATCGTTACTCCGATGTGGTCCGATGCGCTGGAGCGGGAACTGGACCGCTTGGCAAGCAGGCTTCGAGCGGCGATCAGCATGCCCCTCCCCTTGATCGCCGGTCAATCTCCGCGTTGTAATGGCCAGGCGGAAAATATCGACATCACCGGCAGGTATTTCATCCTAGATGGGCAACGTAGTCATCCTGCCAGTGATTCATGCCGAGCCGAGTGGCGTGGATCTCGCGCGTCAGGTGCTGTTGCCCGCCGTCGACCGCCGCAATGTGGTGGAGTTGCGGCAGGTGCGGCTCGATCGCGCGTTCCAAAAGCTCGATCGGGTACTCGCCGACGCCTGTCGCCCGAGAGGCGACTGGCGGTGACGTAAGGAGCGGCCGCGCAGCAGAAGTCAGTCGGTGTCCAAACGGGGTTGGCAGGCACATTAGTGGTGCCAATAGAGCCGCGTCCCCTTCTTCATCTTGCCTGCATGACGCTTCCACTCGGTCACGAATGTGCTCGGCATCGATCATCACTCGCGCGCAACTCGTGGCTATGCTGGCAGAGGGGCAGTCCGAAAAATGGGAGCGCATGGTGAGGAGCAATTGCGATCTCGCCGGTATCAACTGCTGCCACGCGGCTATTCCATCGGCCTCGTGCTACTGAAGTTCTTCGAACGCGTCTACGCGCCGCTTGTGGCTGGCCTTCTCAACCCCATCAAAGCGGATGCCAACCTCGAAATTCGCAACCGATATCTCTCAGTTCGATTGCCTATCTGCGGCTGAATCGCAATCTGATGCGTCTCTAGACGTTTTATAGCTGCTGCAATAAGCCTGCGGGAAGAGAACCGTAAGTACTGATCGGTGGTTGGCCTCCGTCACGTTGATGAACCAGCCTCGCCAATCGACATCATCTAACGCGATCATCTTATGAATGAGCATCATCGCATGCCGGTGTACGGATGCCAGATCGCTGAATTCGCGACCCTTGGTGTCCAGAATTTTATCTTCTTTCGAAGCCAGATTGAAGAAGAAACGCTTCATTGTACTCTCCTTCTCGCAGAAGAACGCGAATTGTGGTCCCGTCGAGCGAGCAGGTTCGGTTGTCAAGATCTCGAGAAGTTCATTCTCAGACGATGCTGCCAGAGAAATCTAACTCTTTGTTGTATACGGCGTGAAAAATTTAAAGAAGAACAATGACAAATTTTCTTAAACTCCAGTGACCTGCGCATCGGAAACTCGAAAATCGGTACAGTCGATCTCCAATGAGGTGATGCAAATAAAGCTGAGCGGGTTCACCGAAGAGCAGATCGTCGAGATATTGCGGGAGCAGTGGGCTGGGAAGAAGATACCCAGGCCTCGGTCAAGCCGAGGGTGAAGATTACGACTGTGGCCTCGCGAAATAAGTCCAGAACGCGATCGAGATGGTACCGGGTGGGTGCGGGGCGCTCCCCGGATTTGCAGCCATCTCACATGCCTGGACACGCATCCGACACAGCCAAAACAATGCCATGCGCCAGCAGCGATAGAGTGAACTTCCACTATTATTGCTACGAAATGTACAGGTGACATAAAATCCGAAACGCAGTCTCATACCGTTTGACTTGAACGCGAAGCTCTCATTTGAGGTCAGCGCATCGGGAGGTTTTTGCTAAAAGACGATCAAGTGCACCAGCGCACCAGCGGTATTCTTGAATGTACTCACAATAGCCCGCCAATTTGCTTCAGTTACTGTTGTGAGGCGCGGAAAAAACGAACCGCGAGCTACAATTCATCTCGGCCTTTCTCTCACTTGACCAGCCACAAAAGGTCGGCTGAACGCCCGGCCTGAGCATGTTGAGGCGCGCGTGTCGGTCGAACCCGGTAGCGAACGGCATATCAGCCTTTGTACCTCCACGGTTGGCTGCGAAGTCCCTACTTATCGCTTTGGCAACTCCGTTAACGCACTGTTAACGACAGCGCCTTCAAGGAATTACCTCCGGCAACAACAATGCTTGGATATTCTTGGAGACAAAATCATGCCAACGCAGCAAACCCACAGCAGGAATGGAGCAGGATCGCTCAACAAAGCATCATGGCTGGAGGCGCTCGATCTACTGGAACGGGAATTTCTCGCGTTCCGACAAGGAGGCGGCGGTGTACATCGGCCAAGCTCGAAGGCATCCGGCACACTCACGCTGATCGATGCCGACGTGAAGCGAGCCCTACAATTGCTCCTGAACCTGGGAGGTTAACCTTTCGAGCTATAGAGTCCTGCGCGCACAAGCGGCGCGTTCTCTCATTCCGCCTCCCCCTGGGCATGCCGATCAGCATCGTCGTGGTGTTCGTGCAGTCATTCTAAAGGCCGCGTACTGACGCTGCCCTTTACGTGATCTGCGGCGTTGAGCGGGGTTGGCGGCCACGTCAAAAATGCCGTTTCCACGGAAGGCAAATATGGGAGCGCGGCTGCATCTGCCAGCAATCTGCCAGCACTTACGCTACAATCCACCCGCCGAATCACTTAGAATAAACTCGTCAGATGCGGAAAGATGCGCTCGATAGCGTGACGATAGAGGGTCATTTGTTGCGACTGCGGCACCGGACACTGTAGGTCCATTGGATATTGCCGGCACCATTCAAATCTCACGTGCGACGGCTGCGGGACCGAGATCAGCGTGGAGAATAAGTAGCTTCACGCCAGCATAGTTGAATTTGGACGGACTATGGCGCGACTGAGAGACCCCTACGTGCATTAAGTTGCTCCAGGCGAGCGAAGATGCTTGAGCAAGCACCATGAGTCATACGCCGCAACACGGGCCCTGCAATGAGGAACCGGGTACATGACCCAGAGACACTATGGTCTCCGTCCGGCCAAGCCGCGCGCGGCCTACACGGGAGCAACCCGTGCTGCTGCATTGAGTGGCGGCGCCAT
>Ga0073928_10002635_pt1 | contig 30243 bp, 34 predicted proteins | sample PaiPotPPA55metaG_FD_76969 | JGI IMG/M metagenome (GOLD analysis project Ga0073928, IMG submission 76969) | Iron sulfur acid spring bacterial and archeal communities from Banff, Canada, to study Microbial Dark Matter (Phase II) - Paint Pots PPA... ...
AACCAGTTGTCGAGGTAGAAAAGCATCGCGGGGCTCTTGGCCGTGGCGATCAGCAAATCCTGGAACTTGCCCAGCGTGTACGGGCGAATCGTCTCGCGCACGTACGCCGTCAAGAGCCACCTATCCGCGCCCTTGTTCTCGAAAACGTTGAAGTGGTTGAACCAGAAATCTTCCATCACGGCGTCGAGCTGGCGCTCGCTATAGATCGCGCGATCAAGCTTTGCCATCGACAGCTCGGCGCTAATTCGGCCGGGTCCCTGCAATTTCGCGAGCTGAACGTTGGCTTTGTCGAAATTATCGTTGCCGGTCGGCAGCATCTGCGCGACGGAGTCCTGCCGCTTCTGCTCCAACTGCTGTCTGTATTCCTCTTTCGATACTCCTTCCTTCTTCGCACCCTGCTGCGGTGGCGGAAATTCATCCAGCAGTTTCTTCGACGACATGGTCAGAGTCGGGTACCGTTCCAGGCGCTGGTCGAGCGTGGCATCATCGATCGACTTGGGCTCAAGCTGGTGATCGATCCATTTCGCTAGACCCATCTGGCGAATGTGTTCGACGTCGCTGGGCCGCGGGCCGTAGGCGAGGCGGTTCAGCGCGTGCAGGATGGCTTCGTCCTCGGTGAGTTCGGTAATCGGCAAGCTACCTTTAAATTTCTTGTCGAGAACGATCCTGGCTGCGGGATTCTTCTTCGCGTCGTCTTTGTTGGCGTCGCCGTCGCCGGCGCTCGCACGAGGAACGGCGGCCACGAACAGCGACGCGAGCAAAGCTGAGACGGTAATGCCCAAAAACGCCGCACCCGGCAGATCCAGCCGCCTGTGCGAACCTGTCACCTGGTTAGCTGACGGCTTACGCGCCTGCCGGGCTTGGCGGCGCTCGGATACAATTGTGCCCCTCATGGCTTCCAGTTCAGTTTAACCCTGTGGCAGGCGAAAAGTTGCGCGGGGCGCGTAGGAGTCAATGCTACGCGGTCTCAGGTTTCAGGTTTTGCGGCTTCACGCCTTCAGGCGGAGCAGCAAAGTCTTCAGGCGCTGTTCATTTTCCGGTGAGATTTTGGTGATTTCGACCCCTATTCCGTTGCTGGCCACGCTTCGCACCGTGAATTCCGCCTCAAAGGCGGCCACCGGATCCAGGAGCTTCAGCTTCAACACGGTACCGAAAGGCTGTGATTTGTTTGTACGAATGAACATACCGCCAAGCCCGATTATCGTTACCAGTCCCTTGAGTTTGGACCTCCCGCCGTTCGAAGCGATGCGCATCGTGTGCCCCGTAGGGACAAGAATGCGCTGATGACGGCGCATATCAGGCTTGTGCATGTCTTTTCCGTGGCTATCGCGCGGCGCGGAAGCCGTCGAGCGTCCAAGAGTCTTGCGTCTCGTCATGCCGCAGCACGTAGAAATTGCCGTCGTCGGCGCGGACGCGAAAATAGCTGGCTTCGGGGGAGTACCACCGGCCATCCAGTTCGTGGATCTCAAACTGCCGCCCGCGCAGGACGAAACGGAGTGGACGTTCGTCGGGGCGGTACCCCGCGTAGCATTCGACGCGCATCTCGTTCATCGCGCCTCCGCGGAGGCGGAAGGGTCCACCGCAGGGAGTCCGAAATACCAATCCAAGTCTACCAGTTTTGAATCGCGCGACAAGCGGCGCTTACCGCCGGCCGTCGCCTATCGTCCACGGACGATGACCTGATGCGCCAAAATCGACTTTTGCTCGTGTCGGGCCTCTTCGGCCTCCGCGTTATATGCGGCGCCAAGCAGGACGATCATTGCCGTCAAATACATCCATAAGAGAAGCCCGATCGCTGCCGCGAGGCCGCCATAGACAATGTTATAAGGCACGCGCCGGACGTAATATCCGAAGATAATATCCGCCGCCCACCAGAGCACGGTGGCGACAGCCGCTCCGGGGAGAACTTCCCAGATGCCCTTGTGGCCGGGCCTTCCGATGCGATAGACCGCTACGAGGACCGCCATCGCCAGCACGAACACCGACACGGCGTACACAATGAAAAAAAGCTGGTGTACCAGATCATGCGGCGCGCCAGTGTACTGAATCAGCCAAGCGCGAAACGGCTTGCCGAAAACGGTGAGCGCCGTCACAGCCAGTATCGGCACAATCGTCAGGAGGAGAAGACCCAGCGCGCGGAACTGGCGCCGCCAGTAGCGCAATGGAATCGGGTCTCCCTCGATCAGTCGAAAGCCTTCAATGAATCCCATCATCACTTGCGAGCCGGCGATCAGCGTTCCTCCAAGACCCAGGTAAATCCAGCGCATGGGGTGCGAACCGCGGCGCAGGAAGTAGTCGAACACCACTTCGGTGCTGCCCGGCGGCAGGATCACGCTCAAGCGCGTGGGAATCTCTTTCATAGCATCCTCGAAAATGTCCGTGCCGCTCAACAATCCGACGGCCAGAAGCAACAGAGGGAAAAATGCGAGGAACATGTTGAACGCGATCGCCTGGCCGAGCGTCACGCAATCGGGGAAAATGCGGCCGAGACCGCGCAGCAAGTTTCTGCTTACGTTAGCCATGGTTCGTTAACTTGGTATTGGACGTGCACTGCGGGCCGCCGGTAACAATCGTTTCGACGCCAGGAGCCCCCGAACGCGCGGATTATACACACACAACCTTCAAACACCACGATTCTGACTTAGTCGTCCCAGGGAATCCTGTTTGGTGTTCGATTTTCGAATTTCCGATTTAGCCCGGCAGGCGCCGGACCCAGATGTGCTGCGTCGCCGGTTTGCCGAGGTGGATGCGCCCAGGACGTTGCCCGGTGACGGAAATCGCCGTGGTTTCGTCGTATTCGCGCTGATGCAGGCGCAGGCGCGCGCCAGGACGCAGCCGCAGATTCTCGAGAAACTTCAGAAACTCCGGATCCTTTTCGTAGACGCGCAGCACTTCGTACGAGTGGCCCACTTCCGCATCCGATAGGCGGAGGGCTCCGAACGCGCGACGCAGCCGTGGCATCCCGCCAAAGAGCGGCACACCGTGGGGGCAACGACTGTCGCGGCCAAAGCGTTTCAGCAAGAGATGCGCAACCTCCGTCGAGATGCCGTGCTCGAGCCTCTCGGCCTCTTCGTGAGCGCGCGACCATTCGATGCCGATCACATCCGTGAGAAGCTTTTCCGCCAGGCGGTGTCGTAGGACGAGGTGCTGCGCAATTCCCTTCCCTTTCGTCGAAAGTTCGATGCGGCCGCTGCGCTGCACGCGAAGATATCCGCCGCGGGTCATGCGCTTGAGCGCCGCCGTCACCGCCGGAGGCGTCACGCCCAAATCTTCAGCGAGGCGCGCGCTGATGGGGACCTGCTCCTCCTGGACAATTTCCCAGATGGCTTTCAGGTAGTCTTCCTGCGAAACGCTCGTTTTTTCTCGCCTCATCGATTCCCAAGCATCTCTGCGTGGACTCTCTCAGCGCCCTCTGCATCTCTGCGGTAAAGGACTTTCTCGGTGCCCTCTGTGGTCATGTTTTGCCGGTTTCGGCGCCTGAAACTTTCGTTTCTACCGTTCCATTTCGCGCACGCAGGCGCTCGACCAGATCTTCGATCCGCGCCGCGATATGATCGCAGATGCTGCCATGCATTTCCACGCACTCGCCGAACGGATCCGGAACCGCCCAGTCCTCGAACGCTTGCCCCCGAAACAGGTGCTGGCCCGGCATCCCGGACATATTGATGATCAGGTCTGGCGACGCAAGCGTGTGGTTGTGCAGCCCTTTCGAGAATTGCCCATCCATCGAAATCCCGCGGTCGGTCAGCACCGAACGAGCCGTCGGGTCAATGAAGCCCAGCGGATGGATTCCCGCGCTCTCGGCTGCGATGATGTCAGACGCAGAGTGCCGCGCAATCGCCTCCGCCATCTGGCTCCGCACGCAGTTCCCAACGCAAACGAACAGCACCTTCACCGGTTCAGGCATGTACGAAAAGAATTGCACACTTCACGCAGCAATTGGAAGCACCACCGGCCAGGTGCCGGCCAGTTGCCGAATATCGCAGTACCAGGCAATTCACGCGCCCAGCTCGGTTTTGAGATAGACTTTTCAACGGGGTCGCTCGGTGGAAACGCACGATATTAATCTTCTGGAAGACAGGCTTGCCGCCAGTGTGCGCTCGTACGAACGCGTGTGCGAGTACGGTACCGAAGACCAGCAAGCGCAAGAGCTGCGCGACGTTTGTGCCACCATGGCCAGGCTCTTGGGGCAGCTGCTTCAAACTGATGAGAGATGGAATGAGTATTGGTGGGTCGACGGCGTTCTTCCGACTTTGGCAACTTTCCTCTCGAATCACCAGTTGCAGTTGCAAGGTCTAATGATCTGGGGTCAGAAAGGCAGCAGTCAAGAATGGGTCGAACCTTGTTCGATGGCGGTGTCGCAAACCTCGGGCGGACTCAAATACCAGATACTCTGCGGCGATGCCCTTCGCGGCCTTGGGAAGGTAGCGTATGAACGTCGCAGCAAACAATCGGATCAAGGCCTCCCAGAGCAATGGCAATTTGTGTTTCCGGCGCCAGGCGCACCTATTCCTCCAAGACGCCATACACGTCCTTGATTTGGACGCCGCTACTCAGGAAACGCTCATTGGCTTCCGCCGCCAACCGGTCCCGGTTGTCTGCGAGCTTCAGAAAATGCGCGTGGACCGTCGTGTCGTCCGTCAGCTCCGGATGAAACGTGGCTGCGAGGATCCGCCCTTGCTGCACGAGCACGGGATGACCCGCGTCCACTGCGAGCACCTCGACGCCTGCACCCACCGATTCGATCACAGGCGCGCGGATGAACACCATCTCGAGCGGCTCTTTGCGGAGTTTGCTCGCGCCTGCATGAATGTCGCTCGCGAGCTGGCGTCCATAGCCGTTGCGAAGGATCGAAATGTCGAGCAGGTCGAGCGACTTTTGCGACGGGCCGTGAACCTGGTGGGCCAGCAGAATTGCCCCGGCGCACGTGCCGAAGAACGCGCCACCGTCACGCGCGAATTTCTTCAGCACATCGAACAGCCCTTCCTCCGTCATCACTCTCAGGTGCGTCGAGCTCTCGCCACCAGGAAGTATCACGCCGTCGACGCCGCCAAGGTCCTCGGGCCGTCGCACGAACCCGTGCGCCACGCCAAGACGCTCAATCGTCTTCCCATGCGCCTCATAGTCACCCTGTATCGCAACTATTCCGATTTTCATGGAGGAATTCGTGATTAGCGACTGGAGATTACCGCCCGCCAGCTTCTAGCCACTCGCCACTGCCTTCTTACCACCCGCGCGTCTGCAGCAAATCCTTCTCTTCAAGCTGACGGACGTCGATGCCCTTCATGGCTTCGCCGAGTTCCTCGCTGGCTTCGAGAACGATCTTCGCGTCGCGGAAGTGCGTCGTGGCTTTCACGATGGCGCGAGCGCGTTGCGCCGGGTCGCTCGACTTGAAGATGCCCGAGCCGACAAAAACCGCTTCGGCGCCAAGCTGCATCACCAGCGCCGCATCCGCTGGAGTGGCAATGCCTCCCGCCGAAAAATTCGGCACCGGCAGCTTGCCCTGCTTCGCCACCAACGTGACCATATCGAGCGGCGCACCGAGTTCCTTCGATTCGTGCACGAGCTCCGCGTCGCTGAGCGTCGTGAGTCGCTTTATCTGGCTTACGATCGCGCGCATGTGGCGCACCGCTTCGACGATATTGCCCGAGCCCGCTTCGCCCTTGGTTCGAATCATCGCCGCGCCCTCGGCGATGCGCCGCAGCGCTTCGCCCAGGTTCCGCGCTCCGCAAACGAACGGAATCTTGAAGCCGTGCTTCCAAACATGATGCTCTTCATCGGCGGGAGTGAGCACTTCGCTCTCGTCGATGAAGTCCACTTCGAGCGCTTCGAGCACTTGCGCCTCAGCAAAGTGGCCGATGCGCACCTTGGCCATCACGGGAATCGAAACGGCTTCCATGATTTGGCGGATGATGCGAGGAGCGGCCATGCGCGCCACACCACCGTCCTTGCGAATGTCGGACGGGACGCGCTCGAGCGCCATCACGGCGCACGCGCCTGCGTCTTCAGCGATTTTGGCCTGCTCGGCGGTGGTAACGTCCATAATCACGCCGCCCTTCAGCATTTCCGCCAGCCCAACTTTCACGCGCCAGAGACTATTGTTGTTGGTCGTCAAATCCATCTTTTTCCCCTTATGCCGCCCTGAAGGGCGCCGCTAGAAAGCTTTCAACCTTATTCCCGGTCGTGCGCGACACTTAGGATGTTGTGACGTCGACGAAGCGGCCGCGGCCGCGCGCCAAAACGTCGCCCTGGGCATTTCGAATTTCGCCCACGTGATACAGATTGCGCCCTTTCATATCCACTTCGCGCGCCTCGACGACGATGTCCTGCTCGACGGGCACGGGCCGCAAGTATTCGATGTTCAATTCGGCAGTTAGCGCGCGCAGCCCGCGAAAGCGGTTGACCTTGCCCATGGCCTCGTCCAGCAGTGTAGCAATGATTCCGCCATGAACGAACCCGAGACCACCCGAATACTCCGGCCCGAGACGAAAGTTTCCGCGAATACGCCGGGCGGCGTCATCCTGCTCGAAAGTGAGCTGCATGCCGCGGTCATTGGCACCGCCACAGCCAAAGCATGCGTTCGTCGGTTTGGGTTCAAGTCTCATGTTCGGCATTTCTCTGTGATCTCTAGTTTTTCTGTGTGTCCTGAGTCTTCGGAATCTGCGGTTCGCCCGCAGACCTTGTTCGCTTTCTGGAATCTCAAATTTGATATTGGAGATTGAAGACGCCTCACATCAAAGCCACGCGCGCCAACGACTCATTTCGCGCGCCGCGCTGCCGCTTTCGAAATTCGATCTTCAGCAGCTCCGCGAGGCTCTGGATGCCGCGCACAATTTGTTTTTCGTCGAGCGCTGCAAAACTCAGCCGCAGAGCGTTCGGCTGCGGATGCTGGAAGTAGAAAAAGCGCCCCGGCACGAAGATCACGCCGCGGTCGCGAAGGTGAATTAAGAGTTCCGCCGCGTCGATACCCGTCGGAAGCGTCACCCACACCGACAGGCCTCCCTCCGGGCGCGTCCACGCCATTCCCTCCGGCATGTGCTTTGCGAGCGCCTGTTCCATCGTTTCCAGGCGGCCGCGGTAAATCTTCTTCATTTTCGCGGTGTAGCGCGCGAGATAGCCGCGCAGCATGAATTCGGCCATCGCCGCCTGCGCGAGCTGGTCCGTGTGCAGGTCAGTGGTTTGCTTCAGCAGACGCAGGCGCTCGATCACACTTTCAGGCCCGATACACCAGCCCACGCGCAAGCCCGGGAATGCAATCTTGGAAAAGCTGTCGATGTGAATCACGTTCCCCGAGCGGTCGAGTGACTTCAGCGACGGAACAGAATTGCCGCGCAGCCGCAACCGTGCATAAATCCCGTCCTCAATCACGGGGACTTGGTAGTGCGCTGCAACCTCGAGCAATCGCCGCCGCTGCGCGACGGGCAGACACGTTCCCGTCGGATTGTGGAAATCCGGCGTGACAAAAACGAACTTCACGCGGTTTTGGAGCAAGACAGTTTCGAGTGCGTCGATATCTAGCCCAACAGGGTTTGTGCGCGCCGAATCTGCTTCGACGCCGACGGCCAGCGTTCTCACGCGAGCGCCCGCGAAAATCGCGATCGCTCCCGGATATGCCGGATTCTCGAGCGCGACGGCGTCTCCGGGCCGAAGAAATGCTTTGCACAGGAGGTCGATCGCCTGCTGGCAACCGTCGGTGATCAGGAGTTGCTCGCTTCGGACGCTTAATCCCTCGTCGCGAAACATCTCGATCAGCCCGCGCTTCAGCGGCTCATAACCATCCGTGGAACCAAGCTGCAGAACGCGCCGGCCGTCGCTGCGAAGCACGGCGTTGCAGCAGCGACGGAATTCCTCCACCGGAAAGGTTTCGCCCGACGGGCTCGCCTTCGTGAAGTTAATCGTTCCGGGCGGAACCATGGGCATCAGGCGGCTCAGGCCTTCATCGCCGCGCTCGTCGGCGAAAAGCGCCTCCCAGCGCAACGCACCGTTGCCATTGCCATTCGTACGAGGCGGGGGCGTAAATTGCTTTACGGGCGCCGCGCAAATAAAGGTTCCGCGGCCGACGTGACCCTGAATCAGGCCTTCGGATTCGAGTTCGGCGTAGGCGTTGGCCACCGTGGTCCGATGAACGCCAAGGTGCGAGGCAAGCTCGCGGCTCGCGGGAATGCGATCGCCTGAGCGGAGTTCTCCCGTCGCGACGAGCGCGCGGAGCTGGTCGCGCAATTGCACGTAGAGCGGAATGTGGCTTTCGGGCTGTAAATGGAGTGGCAGCATTGGCTCGATCCTGTGGGCCAATATACAGGCACAATCATACGCGTAAAGAGCCAAATTGTCTTTCATCTCCTTGGCTCGCGACAACCGGTCTCACCGTTGGCGGAGGCGGAAGCGCTGGATCTTGCCAGTGGGAGTTTTCGGAAGTTCGGAGACGACGTGAAATTCTTGCGGGCACTTGAAGCCAACCAGGCGCGTGTGCAGCCAACCATGCAATTCGCTATCGAGGCCGCCACCGGGAGCGGTAACACCAGAACGCAGAACGACAAAGGCCACTGGTTGGACTAGCCCCAGCGGATCCGGACGCCCGACAACCGCGCATTCTGCCACCGCCGGATGACCGAGTAGAGCGTTCTCGACCTCGCTGGGCGAGACCCACATTCCCGAGACCTTCATCATGTCGTCGGATCGGCCGCAATAGTGGTAGAGGTCGTCGGCGTCACGGAAGAATTTGTCGCCCGTATCGAACCACTCCCCTTTCTTGCGCGCTTCACTCCGCTCTCGACTGTTCCAGTATTCAGTGAACATGCCGCCGCCCGAGACCCAGAGATCGCCGATGTCGCCGTCGGAAACGGCGTTCCGCTGCGCGTCCAGGATTTCCGCTTTGCATCCGGGAACCGGAACGCCGCATGTGCCCGGACGTGCTTGGCCGGAGCGGGATGACAAATACATGTGCAGCATTTCCGTGGAACCGATGCCGTCGAGAATCTCGAGCCCGAAGCGATCGCGGAACCTTTCGAAGATTTCGGCCGGAAGCGTTTCGCCCGCCGAAACTGCCACGCGCACGGACGAAAAATCCATCGCGCAGCCGGCGTCGAATTCGCGCAGCAGAGCGGCATAAAAAGTCGGCACGGAGAAGAAGACGGTTGGTCGATGACGCGCGACGAATTCGGCGATGCGGTCAGGGCGTGGGCGATCGGGATAGAGCAACGTGCCCGCTCCCACCGAAAACGGGAAGTACATTCCGTTGCCGAGGCCATACGCGAAGAAAAGCTTCGAGACGGAAAACGTGCGGTCGTCGGGCCGCAGGCCAAGTACGCCTTGCGCGAACCCGTGTGACGTCGCGAGCATATCTTTGTGGCAATGAACGGCTGCTTTCGCCGGACCGCCGGTGCCGGAAGTGTAGAGGAAGAACGCGGGATCGTCAGGCGTAGTCGGTTGTGTCGTGACGTCGCGTGGCGTTTCTGGCAGCCAGTCCTCCCAGCGCACCGCGACTCCTTGATTTGCCGGATCGATGCGGTGCATCGATCCGGCCACCACTGTGCGGTCAAGCGCTGAGTGCTCGGCAGCCAGCCGAAATGCAGTGTAGGTCTCGACGTGAACGATAGCGAATCGCGCGCCGGAATCGCGCACGTAGTGGTGGTAGTCGGCCTCGCGAGCCATCGAGTTCACGGGCACCGAGATGGCGCCAATCTTCACGGCACCGAAGAACGTGGCGATGAACTCGGCGGAATCAGGGAGAGCGATCAACACGCGGTCACGCGGCGCACACCCGGATTCGCGAAGCGCTTGCGCCACCCGGTTGACTTCATTCTCGAGCTGCGCGTAGGTCAGCTCGCGCTCGCTGCCAAGAATCGCCAGTTTTTCGGGATGTCTGCTCGCCGGGCGAGAGATAAATTCATCGGAGATGTTCAACAGTCCCGGCACAGATTGCGACATGGCCGCGATTCTACTGCCATCTCGACGAGAGAACAGCTACTTCCGCACAGGCTCTCCAAACGTGATCCAAAAGCCGTTGATGTCGCGGATGATGAACTCTCGCATGCCGTAGATGGTTTCATGCAGGCCTTCCACGACTTGCACGCGATGTCTGATGCCTTGGGCCAAATCATCCACGTCGTCAACCCAGATGTACAAGTCGACTTCGCGACGGTGCGCAGCGCTTGGTTTCCCTCCCGAATCAAACATTACTTCGGCGCCCCCCAGCATCAGCGACGCCCAGTTGAGGTCGCCATCCTCTACGTTCTGTCCGCGCAATTCGAACCCGATCGATGTGTACCAATCCACGGTGGCCCTAACACCCGCGACATGAATCATCGGAACGATTCTCTCTGCCATGGTCTTCTCCAGTTAGGAACGATGACAGTTTAGGTGCGCTCGCAGCCTCACGCACGTCAGTACCAGCATGCACCGGCGCAGGTTGTAGGTTCGCAACTCGAAAAGAGGAAGGAAGCCAATAATTGTTGTCGTTGGAGGGTGGTTCAAACCCACCTATTGCCGAAAGCTATTGAGTTGCGGATTTCTCGCCCAGGCGGCGCATGCGTTCCTGCAGCTTCTTGCGCAGCGGACCCGGCGCGTTCGGATTGAACGCCACCAGGTACCACAGCGGCTGCGTGCGGTCGCGACTCAACCTCGTCAGCGTGGGCGCGTCGCTATTCGGATGACGCGCGATATTCTCGCGGATCGCCGAATAGGGATGATGAGAAAGGCGGCTCAACGTCTTCGACGTCACTTTCGGATGCTCGCTGATCAGGCGGAGCAGGTAATAGTCCTCTTTCGGCGCCTGGCGCGATAGCTGATCGAGCAAATCCGGCTTCACTTCAGCACTCAGCACCGTGCCCACTTTCTCATCCCAGCCCGCATTGATGTGGTTCAGCTCCTGCGTGCGCGCGTGAATCAACTGCTCGATCACGCGCCGCTCTTGTTCGAGGCGCGCGGCAGGCAGAGCGCTGCGCTCCACCGAGTCGAGCACGCGCAAGAGGTGCTGGCGCTCGCCGAAAACGATCTGCGTCGTGCGAACTGTCTTTCCCTTTGCTGCATTTCTCACCAAGTCGGAACGTCTCATGGCTGTGTCACTCCGAAAAAGTCTTGATGCTCGATGGAGGGTTTCCGGCCTCGGCGCAACCAAAGTGAGCTTCAATGGACATGCTCCTTGTTGGAACTCACTCTCGCACGCGCCAGCACACTGCCAGGATGAAACGCGGGGACGAACGGAACTGGCGCTCTACCCTCGGACCGGCTGAATTATCATGTGCGATTCGCGCAGAGTAAAGCGAAGTGCACTTAAAGGTTTCATAGCACGCAATAGCCGGTCCTAGAACCAGCCGCGCGAAACTTCCCCGTTTCTTCGCTCCATTTTCTCGCGCTCCGACAACGGCCCTCTCGCCGACGGTCATTCCTCCCGAATCCTCCCGGTTTGTGCGGGGTAAGGGATCCGCTTTTCTCTTTTCCCTTTTTCGTCTGACCATCCGGCCAGCTAACTCATACAGGGCACTGACCTTGGGTATTACAGAACTATTACAAAACAGCGCGGGACGACCTGATAGTGTCGGTAAAAGCTCGGCAAAAGCAGAGAAGAAGAAAACGCGAAGGGACACTCACATGGACCTCGAAGTACTCAATAGAAACGCGAAAGCCGATAACGAAGTCAACTGGATAACGGCCAGCTTTATGATGCTGTTCCATGTTGGTGCGTTTGCGGCTCTTTTCTTCTTCAGTTGGAAGGCGGTGTTTCTGACGGCCTTTCTGTGGTGGGTTTCCACCAGCCTCGGAATCGGGATTTGCTACCACCGCCTGCTGACGCATCGCGGGTTCAAGACACACAAGTGGCTTGAGTACGTGCTCACCGTGTTCGCGACTCTCGCCCTCGAAGGGGGGCCGATCTTCTGGGTCGCAACGCATCGCATCCACCATCGCTTCTCCGACCAGGATGGCGATCCTCACTCTCCGCGAGACGGGAAGTGGTGGTCGCACATGGGCTGGATTCTGATGGGCAAGTCGATGCATCACGACACGACCACCCTCGCGCGCTACGTTCCCGACCTCGCGAAAGACAGGTTCCACGTATGGATCACCAAGTATCACTACGTGCCTATCGTCACGCTGGGAGTAATCCTGCTAACCATCGGCGGCATTCCGTTTGTGCTGTGGGGGATCTTCATGCGCACCGTAATCGGCCTGCACTTTACGTGGCTGGTGAATTCGGCCACGCACTCGTGGGGTTCGCGGCGGTTCGAGACGCGCGACGATTCGACTAACAGTCTGTGGGTGGCGCTGATCACCTGGGGCGAGGGCTGGCACAACAACCATCACGCCCAGCCAAGTTCATCGCGGCACGGCCTGAAGTGGTACGAAATCGACCTGAACTGGTACGCCATCTGGACCATGCAGAAGCTGGGTCTCGTCTGGCAAGTCTACCGCTACAAACTTTCCTCCCACCGGTCAGAGGAGGAATCGCCGCTCGAATCCGTGACTCAAATTCCCGGTTCGCCGGAATCGCAGACAGATTTGGTTTCCGCCTAACCACCGCTGTTCGGGGAGCCCCGTTACGCGACACGAATCGTTGGTTGGTGTTCGACCGGAAAGTTCATCGAGTTCGCGATGAAGCACTTCGCATGAGCCACAGCGTGCAATTCGCGCGCTTTCGCCAGATCAGAGCCGGGGACCACAGTCACCTCCGGACGCAAAGTCACTCGCAGAAAGCGGCCGCCTCCGTCCGTTGATTCTTCCATCTCGCCTTCGGCGTGATCCAGATACGCCACCACGACAACTCCTGCAAGTGCGGACAAGTGCAGATACCAGAGCTTGTGACACGCGGAAAGGGATGCCACCAGTAATTCTTCCGGATTCCACCGCGACGGGTCCCCGCGAAAGCCTGGGTCGGAGCTTCCAGGGATTCGCGGCTTCTGCTGACCCGCCGAAATTTCGTGCCTGCGCTCATAACCGCCGTACGTGGACGTGCCGGTTCCCGTGTTGCCTGTCCATTCCAGCGTGACGGCGTACCGATGGAGTTTCGCCATCTCTTTCTCCCTCCGAGGGCCTGCGCCTTGGGAATCTTGGTTATACCACGACTGTGAAAGCGGCCCCCCGTTGGGCCTGAGCGGGCAATTCGCAAAACGCCCGATTCCTGGGAGCAATCAACGTCCTAGTGTTACACTGTGCCGCTTGCGAGACGTCTCGGCTGAACACGAAATGGCTACGCCCCCTCCCATCTCGCCCCCGATAGCGACGCCGCTATCAACGCCCGCACCGGTTCCCGAAGATCGCAGCCGCGTTGCACCCGTCTGGCATACGGTGGTGTTCATTGTCGTAACGCTCGCGCTCACCGGATATCAGGCGCACGCGCAGCCGAAGATTGAGACGCTGCAACTGCGAAACCGCGGTCCCTTGTATCTCGTCATGATCGCGTTCGAGCTCCTCATGCTTCTCTACGTCTGGCTCGGGGTGCGCAGCACGGGGACGAAAGTGCGCGGTATCGTCGGCGGAAAGTGGAAAAGCTTTGCTGATTTCTGGGTCGATGCCGCCGTCGCCATGGGCTTCTGGGTCGTTGTAGTAGGGCTGCTGATCGCAATGAGCTTGATGCTCGGCAAGAACAGTGCGGGAACGGAGGCCGTCAAAGCGCTGCTCCCGCGAACGTACACCGAAATGGTGATGTGGGTCTGTTTGTCCACCACTGCCGGATTCTGCGAAGAATTCATTTTCCGCGGCTACTTGCAGCGGCAGTTCCTGGCGCTGACGGGGAAACCGGCGCTCGCCGTCGTATTCCAGGCCCTGATTTTCGGTGCCGCCCACCTCTATCAGGGGTGGAAAGGCGCTGTGACAATCACCGTGTACGGCGCGCTCTTCGGCGTGCTAGCGGTGTGGCGCAAGAGCCTGCGCCCGGGCATGATGCAACACGCGGTGCAAGACACTGTCTCAGGACTCATCGGCAGCTACGCCTTGCGCCACCATGTTTTCTGAGCTGATGGTTCGACTGTCAGCGATGACTCTATAAGAAAAAAAAACGGAGAACGAATGAAACGGAACACGATCGTTGAGCTTTTCATGGGCTTAGTGCTGGCCCTGAACCTAAGTGCCAGGGATCTCCCGCAAGAGCAGCCTCGCATCGCTCGCTGGACTGAGGAGCATGCGAAGGACTGGTACGCAAAACAACCGTGGCTCGTAGGGAGCGACTACATCCCTTCCTACGCGATTAACGAACTCGAAATGTGGCAGGCGGATACGTTCAATCCTCAGCGCATCGACCAGGAGCTCAGCTGGGCGCAATCGATCGGTCTCAACACCATGCGCGTCTTTTTGCACGATCTCTTGTGGCAGCAGGACCCCGACGCCTTCAAGAAGCGCATCAACGCGTTTCTTGAGATTGCTGACAAGCACCATATCAAACCGCTTTTCGTGCTCTTCGATTCCGTTTGGGATTCGAATCCGCACCTCGGTAAGCAGCGCGATCCGCGCCCAGGCGTACACAACTCAGGCTGGCTGCAGAGTCCCGGCGCGGCCGCCCTGCAAGATCCCGCGCAGTATCCGCGCCTCGAAGCGTACGTGAAAGGTATCGTCGGAGCCTTTGGCCAGGACAAGCGCGTTCTCGGCTGGGACTTGTGGAACGAGCCCGACAACACGAACAATGGAAGTTACGGAAACCTGGAACCGAAAAACAAAGTGGACCTGGTGCTCGCTCTTTTGCCCAGGGTTTACGAATGGGCGCGCGAGGCGCATCCCGCGCAGCCGCTAACCAGCGGCGTCTGGAATGGGGAATGGTCCACGTCGGCAAAGCTCAGCCCGATGGAGAAAATTCAGCTTGACGAGTCGGACGTTGTCTCGTTTCACAGCTACGAGAAGCCCGAAAACTTCGAGGCCAGCATTCTCTCCCTGCAGCATTTCGATCGCCCCATCCTTTGCACGGAATATATGGCGCGCCCCAGAGGCAGCACGTTTCAGGGGATTCTGCCCATCGCGAAGAAATACAAAGTGGCGGCGATCAACTGGGGCCTCGTGGCGGGAAAAACACAGACATATCTTCCGTGGGACTCCTGGGAACATCCTTACGTCGATCATCAGCCGCCCGTCTGGTTCCACGAGATCTTTCGCACGGACGGACAACCCTATCGGCAGGAGGAGGTCGACTTCATTCGCCAGATCACCGGCCGCTAGGCCAGGCAAGAGATATCGCAAAAGACGTGACAAAGTTGCCGAAAACACGGCTGGGCGGGACCAACAAGACGCCGCGGTCGCTGCTTCTAACCACTTGCCACTTCTTCTTCACATCTTGTAGCGGCCAAGATCCTCGTCGTTCAGGTTCTCGAGCCACTTGCGCAATTCCTCGTTCGAGCTTTTTTCGGAGACGACGCTGGCCATCTTGGAATTCTTGAGCACTTCGTCTTCGACGAAGATCGGGCAATCGAGGCGCAGCGCCAGCGCGAGCGCGTCGCTGGGCCGCGAATCCATCGACATCATCTGGCCATCGCGCTCCATCCAGATCAGCGCGTAAAACGTGTCGTCCTTCAGGTCCGACACAACCACTTTCTGCACGCGCACGTTCAGGCCGGTGAGCATGTTCTTCAGCAGGTCGTGGGTCATCGGACGCGGCGTTTGCACTTTCTCGATCTCGAGCGCGATGGCGTTCGCTTCGTAAATCCCCACCCAGATCGGCAGAATCCCGGCGCCCGCAGTTTCTTTTAGGACTACAACCGGCATGTTGGTCACCGGATCCATCATCAAGCCTCGAATCTTAACCTCGAGTTCCATGGTGGCCTCCGGTGGTGCGTGTCCCTACCGTAGGTCCGCGTGCTCACCCACAAGGCTGTTCGGGCCTCCGCGTGTGACGCGAACCTGCAGGTATTCTCCCAGAATGTTTTCACGGCTTGAAGTGAAATTTAATATTCGATTGCTTGTGGTTCTACCGCTCCATTGTCCCCGCGCCGCGTGACGCCCGTCGACGAAGACCTCGAACGTCTCGCCGACCAGTTTTTCGTTTTGTGCAATCTGAATCTGGCGCTGCCGCTCCTGCAAAATCGCCAGCCGGCGGCTCTTCTCTTCTTCCGGAATCGCGTCGGGCATGCTGAGCGAAGGCGTATTCGGCCGCGGCGAGTACTTGAACGCGAACACGCTATCGAACTCGGCGGCATCGAGCAGCGTCAGCGTCTCTTCGAAGTCCCCAGAGGTCTCGCCCGGGAAGCCAATGATTACGTCCGACGTCACGCTGATGGGCCGCCGCGCGCTGCGGATCCATGAAAGCTTTTCGAGATACTCCTCGCGGGTGTAAGTGCGACGCATCGCCCGTAGAATTCGCGTCGAGCCTGACTGCACGGGCAAATGGATGTGGTCGCACAGCGCCGGGATTTCGTCGATGGCATCGATGATCTCGCGGCGAAAATCGTTGGGATGCGAAGTGGTGAACCGCACGCGGCGAATACCTTCGATTCCCGCTACTGCGCGCAGGAGCCCAGTGAAATTCAGCCCCCGCGGCGACGGATCGCGATACGAGTTCACCGTCTGCCCCAGAAGCTGAATTTCGGTGTAGCCTGCGTCCGCCAGTCGCCCCACTTCCGCGAGGACAGAATCGCTCGCGCGGCTGCGCTCGGGCCCGCGCGTGTGCGGGACTACGCAGTACGCGCAGGAATAGTCGCAGCCCTCGATGATCGTAAGGTAGGCGCGAAAAGGATTGTCGCGCCGCGTGATTTCCGTCTCGAATGTTTCGTCCGTATCGAGATCGAGCCCCATCACGCGCCGGCCGCCCGATTCAAGCTGCTCGAAAAGCTCCGGCAATTTCCGGTAGCTCGCGGAACCGCACACCAGACTCACCCAGGGCGCGCGCTCGAAAATTTCTTCGCCTTCTTGCTGCGCGACGCATCCGAGCACGGCTATCACTTTCTCGTTCGCCTTCGCGGCCCACTTGAAGTCGTTGAGCCGCGAAAAGACTTTCTGCGCTGCCTTCTCGCGAATGCTGCACGTGTTGTAGAGCAGCAGATCGGCCTGCTCCGCCTCATCTACCGCGCGGTACCCGCGCCCCAGCAACACCCCCGCCACCTTCTCCGAGTCGTGCACATTCATCTGGCAGCCGAACGTTTCGATGTAGAACGATTTCGCCTTGCCGGCTTCGAGCGCCGCGCCGACGGGAGCGGCCACGGCATTTCGGGGACCTGCCTGGGAGGGCCGTGCTCCTGCGGAGTTGAACAGAAGCCCGCCGCTGCCTGGGTTCCCGCGTAAAGCGTCAACGCCGACGTCGAACGTCTTGCTCATGATTTGATCGCATTCTAACACAGGCTCGCGTGGCTATTCGGGTGCGGGGTTTTGGGCGGAGAACCCACCGCCGAGGGTGAAATCCGCCGTTTGGCGTTGGTTCTGCCCAGCCTATTTGCTCGGCGGCAGCGCCTCCAGGAACTCGTAGCGGCCGCGGTGCGCGTCCGCCTCGGCGTGGGAGTCAAAGCTAAGATGCATCACTTCATACTGGGTCGCGGCGCTGTAGGTCGGCCACTGTGGCAGGCCCGGACCATTCGGGTCGCCCGTCTTGGCGAAGTTGCTCCAGTAGGATGACATCAAGTCCGAAAGCTTTTCGTCCTCCGGCCGCCAGGGAAGCTTCTTCGACGGCAGCACTTCGAAAACAAACTCGATTTCAGCCGAATGGTAGGCTCCATGCGACTCCACACCGGCAGGCTGCGGCGGTGCGTCGTCGAATTCATATCGATACACCGTGGACTTCCCCGTCGTGCCCTGAATCTGGATCCATTTCCAAGTGCCGTACGCGATGAACTGATCGCCCGCCAGATCTTGCGCGGATCGTTTTGCCTCTTCGTCGGTCGAAGCCGCATAAACCTTCAAGAACGCTTCCGCGTTGTCGCCAAACACGGCATGCGCTCGTGCGACAAAATTCGCGACCGTCGGATCGGCCTTTTGAAAGAAGGCATGATAGCTGCCTTCGTCCTGGTTCCACCCCGCGAGTAGCGGAACATGACACTGTTCCCCGTTCGCGTAAATCGCATGAGGATCTTCCGGGAAGAAGTAGCCGTCGATATTCGGCCAGAAGCGAACGTCCTTCTGTTTCATGGCTGCTGCCAAAAGATCGGCGGCCGGCTTGGCCCGCAAGGCAGCAAGAGACGCGGCGCCGATGGACTCAGCAAATTTTCCGTCGTCCGCTTCCGACGCCGCTAGCGTTCTCGTCCCGAGGCCCTTGCCCAGGAATGAGCCGCTTTCGCCGATCGCGCGCTGGAACAAATCCTTCGACAGAGGCGAGGCCATCAGCGCGCTGACCGAAAACGATCCGGCCGATTCGCCGAAGATTGTCACATTGCCGGGGTCGCCGCCGAAAGCCGCGATATTCTTGCGCACCCATTGCAGCGCCGCCACCTGGTCGAGCAAACCGTAATTGCCCGAGGCGTTACGCCCTGATTCCTTGTCAAGCTCCGGATGCGAGAAAAATCCGAATATGCCCAGGCGGTAGTTCATGCTCACGACCACGACTCCTTTTTTCGCGAGCATTTCCCCATCCTGCCGCCCCTCGGACGTCGCGCCTGCGGCGAAGCCTCCGCCATAAATCCACACCATCACGGGGAGATGTGAGTTCGCTGACGTCGCGGGCGTCCATACATTCAGGTACAGGCAGTCCTCGCTCGGTCCGCCATCGCGAAACGCCATGTCGCCATAAATATTCCCCTGCATGCAGCGCGCGCCAAACTTCGTAGCCTTCTTCACACCGCTCCAGTGCGCGGAAGGATGCGGCACCTTCCAGCGGAGATCGCCCACGGGCGGTGCGGCAAAAGGAATGCCTTTGAAGATTCGCACTTTGCCGTCGGCGCTCGCCCCACCCTCAACGGAACCGGCGTCGGTGTGAACCTCGTTCGCCGCGCGCGTGGTGACGCCAACCAAAAGTGAGAGTGCCAGGAGCGATAGCAAATAGGGTCGATGATAGCGGGTCATTCTGTCCTCCTGAGCGAATCTCTCGAGAAACGGAGCCGTCCCCTCGCGAAAAACCGTGCGCCCCGAGGCGCAGTGGGAGTTTAGCTATCCACGCGCAGCCTGTCGAGAGTCTGCCAGAGGTAACACTCTGCACGCACAATGCATCTGATATGTTTTGTATCTCGGTTTTGCGTGTGCTACGGTGGAATTGCGGTATGGAGTTGAATCTTTCTCTGGGGGAGAACGATTTCAGTCCTGTCTCTGCTTTTCTTTGCCAACCCTCTCACGCTTCTCGAGCAAACGAGCTGGGTGGCCCGCGGCGTCCTCGGAATTCTCCTAATCATGTCGGTCTTCTCCTGGGCGATCATTTTCCAGAAATCCGCTCAGATCGGCGGCATTGAAGCTCAAACGCAACGCTTTCTCCAAATGTTTCGGTCGGGCTCTTTGCCCGATCCCAGAACGCTTCGCGCGGGCGCCGGCAGCAGCCCGCTCGTCGCCGTGTACGAAGCCGGTTATCGCGAACTGGAAGCGCAGGTAGGCGGCGGGAATTCGCGCGGCGGAGGCACAGCCACGGCCGTGCGCACACTGAAGAACGCGAACGCGGTCGGCGTGGAAATGCAAATCAAGGCAGCCGACGAAGTTCGCCGCCTCGAAAAAGGCATGTCCTGGCTCGCTACCACCGGGTCCGTTTCACCCTTCATTGGATTGTTCGGCACCGTGTGGGGCGTGATGGACGCATTCTCAGGACTTGGTGATGCGGGCACGGCAAGCCTTCGCGCCGTGGCGCCGGGAATTGCCGAAGCGCTGATCACCACTGCCGCGGGACTTGCCGCCGCAATTCCGGCCGTCATCGCCTACAACCACTATCTTCGCGGCATCCGGAGTATCGCCTCGCGCATGGAGAATTTTGCCGCGGAATTCGTCGCCAAGATCGAGACTCTGTACAGCTCATAGTCCTTTATGCCAAAGCTTCAAGCCGATACCGGCAGTTCGCTCTCCGAAATCAATATGGTGCCGTTTATCGACGTCGTTCTCGTGCTGCTGATTATTTTCATGATCACGGCGCCGATTCTGCAGTCCGGCATCGAAGTGGACGTCCCGAAAACGAAAACCGTGAAAGAGCTCACGGAAGTTCGGATGGTGGTGACCATCGACCGGGCGCAGCGCGTCTATTTGAATGACAAACCGATCAACATTCACGATTTGGGAGCACAAGTAGTGTCGCAGTCGCACGATCCGCAGCATCGCGCCGTGTACGTTCGCTGCGACGAAAGCGTTCCGTTTGGAAGCTGGGCCACCGTGGTCGACGCGCTGCGGCAGTCGGGCATTCAGAATATCAGCGTCGTCACGCAACCGCTCTCCGAGCGTGAGCAATAGAAAGGCGCAAGCGCAGCGAACCGCCAACCAATGTCAGCGATTGCCGCAGACCGATTGATCCCAGACCTCAAGGGACCACTCTCTGTCTCCGCGGTATTGCACGCTGGGCTTCTTGTCCTGCTCTTTTTTCCGGGCTTGTATTCAGGCCGCCGCGGAGACTGGGGCGGACCCGGCGGCGCGATCAGCGTGGGGGTAGTGGGAAGCGTTCCGGGAATTCCGATGCCGCGCCCTGAAATCGAGACGCCCAATCGCGTCGTCGACGAATCAAAGGGTCTGTACAAAACTCCGCCGCCCGAGATTAAGGCGCCCTCACCGCCTGACGCCGTACCGATTACAAAGTTCAAGGTGCCGAAGCCGCCGCAGAAATACGTCACGCGTCCTTCGAAGGTTTTGGAGAACCCGACGCCGCCTCCGCCAAACGCCGTCCCATACGGCGGCGGCGGCACGCCCACGGTTCCCTACACTTCCTTCGCGATGGGAACCGGCACCGCCACGCAGGCGGGGCTTGGATTCAACGGCGTAGGCGGCGGGGATTTCGGCTCGCGGTTTTCGTGGTACGTCGAAGCCGTGCAGCGGCGCATCAGCAGCAATTGGTTGCAATCGACCATCGATCAGGGCGTGAGTGTTGCGCCGCGAACGGTGGTGACGTTTGATATTCTGCGCGACGGCACCATCACGAATATTCAGATTACGCGTTCGAGCGGGAATTATTCGGTGGATAATTCGGCGCTTCGCGCGATTCGCGATTCAAGTCCGCTGAACGCGTTGCCGGGCGAATATTCCGGCTCGCGAGTCGGCGTCGAATTCTGGTTCGATTTCCATCGATGATCGATTTCAAATTTGAACATTTCAAATTGATTTTGCACTTGGTCCCTAAAGGACACTTATAGATGAAACTGAAAACGGCATTTCTTCTGATCGCTCTGCTCCTCCTCGGCTCCGCGCATCCAGCCGCGGCCCAGGATTGGTTCAAAACCGGCACTGGCCTTGGCGTCTCGAAGGCCCGCGTCGCTGCACCGGACCTCGCTGCGCCTTCAGCCTCTGGGCAACCACTTGAGAAAACATTCCATGATGTGCTTTGGTCCGATCTCGAATTCTCCGGGATTCTCGACCTCGTAAGCCCCAGCTTCTACCCAACGAAAATTCCGAGCCAGCCGAGCGAGCTGCGCGCGCAGGACTGGTCGGCCGCGCCGGCCAACGCTTATATGGTGGCGTACGGCACGCTGAACGCCGACGCGTCGAGCCTCGCAGTGGCGGGCTATCTTTCGGATGTGAACAATCCCGCCGCGCCGGTGGCGCTTCAAAAGATCTATCGCGGCGGGCCTACCGATGCGGATGCCCGCCATCTTGCGCATCAGTTCGCCGACGATATCATCTCGCGCCTGAGTGGCGGCCTGCCCGGCATTGCGCAAACGCAGATCGCCTACGTGAGCGGAAAAACCGGCAACAAGGAAATCTGGGCGATGGATTATGACGGCGGCAACCAGCACCAGTTGACTCACCTCAAGTCAATTTCGCTCACGCCGCGCTGGTCGCCAGACGCCTCGCGCATCGCTTTCACGTGCTACGCTCCGAATCGCAACGGCGTCACGTCGGCTCAGGTTTGCGTTTACTCCGCCGCTTCGAATCGATTGATCGCTTTCCCGAGATTTCGCGGAACGAATAGCTCGCCAGCGTGGTCGCCGGACGGCCAGCAGATCGCATTCATGTCCAGCCAGAATGGCGACCCGGACATTTACACGATCGGCTCAGACGGAACCCACATCCACCGCATCACTTTCGCGCCCGGCGTGAATACATCGCCTGCGTGGAATCCCAAGACGGGCAAAGAAATAGTTTTCGTCAGCGACCGCGGCGGCGACGGCGCTCCCGTTTTGTACCAGATGAACTCCGACGGGACGAATGTGGCAAAAATCCAGCTCCCGGACATGGGTTACGTCATCGATCCTTCATGGTCACCAAATGGACAATTGATCGCATTCAGTTGGCGACGCCCGAGCGGCAACTACGATATCTATGTCATGGACATCGTGAGCCATCAGCTTGTGGAACTCACGAAGGACGAAGGGCGCAACGAGCGGCCAAGTTGGGCGCCGGACGGGCGTCACCTGGTTTTCGAATCGACTCGCACAGGCACGCGTCAGATATGGTCGATGCTGGCGGACGGTAGCGAGCCGCGCCAGCTCACATTCGAAGGCCAGAGCGAATCGCCGAACTGGTCGCCCCGGTGATTTTCGTTGGCGATTTCCGTTGGCTCCGCCGCGCCGGTTCGCGAATCTAAGGGATGTAGGCTTTGTCCGCGATCGTTGCGGAGCGGTCAGACTCACTCGTTGTAGCGGCCCCTGTTTTTTTCGGTTGTTGACTCATAAGTTCGCCGTGGTTGCATCGCGGCGAAAACGCTGTTGCTCTGTTTGGTTCAGATGGTTAGTAGAAACTCATTCTGAGCGCGCTTGCTAAGCCCTCACAAGCACGCCAAAGGGAGGCAATCAATGCAGTCCAGTGCCATTCGCAAGGTGACCCTCTTCCTGAGCCTCATCGGATTGGCGGTATTTGCGGGAGGCTGTAAGAAGAAAGTGGCAGCTCCGCCGCCGGCCACAACTCCGGCTCCGCCTGCCGCGCAACCCACGGTCACTCTGAACGCGTCACCGGCTTCCATCGACGCCGGCCAGACCGTCACGCTGTCGTGGTCGTCAACAAACGCCACCGATCTGAGCATCGACGGAGGCGTCGGAAAAGTCGCGCCGGAAGGTTCGACGCCGGTTACGCCGACTCAATCGACGACGTATACCATCACTGCATCAGGGCCCGGAGGCACCGCAAGCGCAACCGCGCACGTCGACGTCAATGCGCCTCAGGCGCCGCCGCAACAAGCCGCGGCTCAACCAAACGTCAGCGAACTCTTCGCGCAGAACATTCGCGACGCGTTCTTCGATCTCGATAAGTCCGAGATTCGTCCGGACGCGCGCGACGCTCTCACAAAGGATGCGGAGTTCCTGCGCTCGTATCCCGACGTTCGCATTTCGCTCGAAGGTCATTGCGACGAGCGCGGATCGACGGAGTACAACCTAGGACTCGGCGAGCGCCGCGCCGACGCCGCGAAGAACTTCCTGATCTCGCTCGGCATCGCTGCGGGCCGCGTTGATACAGTGAGTTGGGGGAAAGAGCGCCCGTTCTGCACCGAGCACGACGAATCCTGCTGGCAGCAGAACCGCCGGGCCCACTTCGTCATGGCGAAATAGACGGGTTCTCTAGAAGTTTACGGTCGCGAGGAGCGGCGGCTCAGGCAGTCACCGCTTCCTACGCCTCTCCCGTATTTTAGGAGGTTCCGATGCGCCGCGCATCCCCTCGTACTCTCGTGCTTTTTGGAATCGCATTTTTCGGATTCGCAGCTTCCACTTTCGGCCAGACAGCTCCGTCCGACTCGCAGACGCTGCAATCACTGCTAACCGAAGTCCGCGCGCTCCGCCAGGACTTGCGGATTTCGCTGGCGAGGGTACAAAACGCCCAGATTCTGCTGTCTCGCTTGCAAATCCAAGAAGTGGCTGTTACGCGTGCGTCACAACACCTGGATGACGCTCGCTCGAAGCTCGCCGAAGTGCAAGTCGTCCAGAAGAGTGAAACGATCGAAATCAAGCATTTCCAGGACGCGCTAAGCGCCGCAGACAGCCCGGAGCAGCAAAAGGACATTCAGGAGACGATCAACCGCGCTCAGTCCGACCTCGATGCCTCCGCGAGCGTAGAGCAGCAACGTCAGACAACAGAAATCGAGGCCGAGCAGCAACTACGGACCGAACAGGACAAACTCGACGCGCTCGAAACCCAATTGGATGAGCTCGTCAAAAAGCTGGGCGACCCCGGCGAACAATCGAGTCGGGTCTCGCACTAATTGACGAATGACCGGTGGATGTTCTGTCGATTCGGCGTCACTCTTGCGGTCGTGTCATAATGTTCGGGATGGTTCGATTTCAATTCTCGCGAACGCGCTTTCGCGCATCGTCCCCCGCCCTCATGTTGAAAGCGCTTCGGAAACTTACGTCGGGTTTCAGGGTTTGCATTGCAAACCCTGATCCAAAAGGAGGCGTTCCTTTGCGCACACGATGGATTGTGCTTGCACTCTCAGCCTTGGCTCTGGGCGTGATCGGCGGGGCAATGCTCTCGCCGCAACCGGCCAGAGCGGTCAACCGGGATATGGTCCAACTGCAGGAGCAGGTCGCGCAGCTTCTGCAAGGCCAACAAGATCTGCGCAGCGCGCTGGATTCCAGTAATGCGTCGCTGAAGACGCTCGTCCAGCAGCAAGTGGACTCCGTGAATCATCTCAGCGCGCAGATGAGTTCGGTCGAGAAGGCCGTTCAGGAGGTCCAGGCCACCAGCGGCTCGCGCATCGATACGATGGCGCAGCAGACGCAGGGCCTCTCGGACAACCTCCAGGATGTTCAGGCGCGCGTCGGAAAACTCTCGCAGCAGTTGACCGACATGCAGAACCTGCTTCAGAGCATCGACGGAAAGGTTTCCGGCGGCGCGCCCGCCGTCACTCCGGGCGGAATGAATCAAGGCGGAGCGAATCCCGCCGGCGGACCAGGGCCGGGCGCGGCAAGCCAGATGCCCAGCGGCGGCGGCTCCACGCCGGCGATGGCGCCGATTTCCGCAGACACGCTGTATCAGAATGCGTTGCGTGACTACAACACGGGCAAGTACGACCTCGCCCGCCAGGAATTCAGCGACTACATCCGCAATTTTCCCACGAACGATCTTGCATCGAACGCTCAGTTCTATCTGGGTGAAATCGCGTACGCTCAAGGCGACTACAAAGGCGCCATCTCGGCATATGACAATGTGCTCACAAACTTCCCTCACAGTTTCAAGCTAGCCGACTCGCTGCTGAAAAAAGGAATGGCCGAACAGGAACTAGGGCTAAAGACCGCCGCGATGCGCGATTTTCGCGATGTCCTGCGCCGCTTCCCCGGCTCCGACGCGTCGCGTCGCGCCCAGGCCAAGCTCCACGAGATGGGCGTCCCGGCCACAGCGGCATCTCGCACTTCGCCGCATTAGCGGTTCGTCATCTCTCACGCGCGCAGATAATCCGGCTCCCACTTCTGAATCATTTTCTTGATCGTCTTGCGGTCGGTTAGCTTCTCGTCGAGCACCTTGCGAGCCAGCCCCGGCAATTCGGCATCGCTGGCGAACCGCAGCGCCACGAGCTGGCCTACCGTAAACTCCGGGATCCTCCCTCGAAGCTCCACGGGCAGCACCTGCTGCATTCGCAGCCGCATTTCCAAGCGAATCACGCGGTCCTGCACCGCCAGGGCGAACAACCGCGCGTAGAGAGCTCCGAGAACAAGCGCAAGCGCCACGAGCACAGCAACCACCGAGTTAAACGAAAAAAATCGCACGCAATGGAGAATCGACGACACCAAGTTCAGCGCGAAGACGGGCAGCACGAAAAGGTGAAACGCTGGCACGATCTTAGTGTGATTCCCAAAATTCTGAGTTTCGCTCATAGAGGCACCTCGAAGGAAAATAGAATTTCGTCTTCGGAATTCTATCAGAGTCGCGCCGCTCGCGTTTTTCCATGCCGTTCAGCCCCTGCCCCCGGTTTTGCTTTTTCTGGGTCCTCCAGTCTTTCTCAGCGATTCCTGCTTTGATCCTTTGCCGTTTCCGCCTTCCTCTTTCCGCCCCTCGCAAGTTCGGCTATACTCCACCCATGGTCAACAAAGTGATCCTCGTCGGCCGCCTCGGACGCGACCCGGAAACGCGCTACACCTCGAGCGGCCAAGCCGTCTGCAACTTTACGATGGCAACGGACGAGTCCTTCAAGAACCGCGCCGGCGAACGCCAGAAGCGCACGGAATGGCACCGCATCGTCATGTGGGGAAAGCTCGCTGAAATCGCGCAACAATATTTGAAAAAAGGTCAGCTCGTCTATATCGAAGGCCGTCTGCAAACGCGCCAATGGGATGACAAGCGAGACGGATCGAAGAAGACAAGCACCGATATCGTTGCCAACGAGATGAAGATGCTTACGCCGCGCGGCGAAAGCGCCGCTGCGGGCGCTGGCGCAGGCCCCGGCGGAGGTGGCGGCGGTAGCCGTCCGCACGACGACTTCGAAGCAGGACCCGCACCCGATGAAGGCCCATCCGGCGGCCCCGGCCCTGAAATCTCCGACGAAGACATCCCCTTTTAGACCTGCCTTTTTCAGATGGCGCGGCTTTACCCCGCTTTCTTCCCCAGTTTCCGGTCTATTCCCGCTCCAGACCGGGCCACGAATTGGTCCGGAGTTGCGTTCTCTCATTCACTTTACAAAGAGTACTTTGTTGTGTAAAGTATATCGACCAAGAAAGCGGGCGCCATGTCGACATCAACCAAGATTTCCCGTTTCTGGTCCTCGCACTTCGTCACTAATCGCCTGACCAGCGACGATCTACCCTGGGGGGACACCTATCAGCTCACGTCGCGCGAACGCCGTGCCATCCAACGTTCCATCCAGCAATTTCAACTGGGCGAAGGATCGAACGGCAAACGGCTGTTGAAACGCGGCCTGGCGCAGGCCCGCGCGACACGCGATCCGGACTTTCTGCGCGCTCTGTATTTATTCGTGAAGGAGGAGCAACGGCACAGCAGTTATTTATTGCGATTCATGCAGGCGCAGAAAATGCCCACTCTGCGGCACCAGTGGGTAGATTCTGTTTTCCGCGTTCTTCGTGGACTTGCCGGCCTCGAGCTGTCGCTGAGGGTTCTCGTTACCGCGGAGATTGTCGCCGTTCCCTACTATCGGGCGCTGCGCGACGCCACAAGCTCGCCGCTTTTGAAAGCGATGAGCGCGCGGATTCTTGTCGACGAGGCCGCGCACCTGCGATTTCAGGCTTCGATGCTGTCGAGACTCGCTCTGCGTCGCTGGGCTTCGACGGACGCGCTGATCGCCAGAACTCATCGTCTGTTCCTGACGGGCACGTCTCTTATCGTGTGGCTAGGACATCGTTCGGTTTTTCTGGCGGCAGCCTACACACTGCGGAAGCTCTTGCTGGAAGCGCATACGGAACTAAGGTTGCTCGCTTGCGAAACAGCCCGGAGTAGATTGCCGGCGCTTGGTACCACGACCGAAGCATCCGTCGAACCGTGAAAACGGCTGACTAGCGCTGTGCGGCGTCTTTCTTGCGCTGTTCGTCGATGCGCTGCATGAACTGATCGAACTTGGGCTGCTGCTCTGGCGTCAGGATTGCGCGAATGCGCTCGCGACCCTGGTGCCGGATGGTATCGTGCTGCGCGTCGAGTGGCTGGTAGAGAGCGCGGACTTGGGCGCGTGTGTCGTCGATAATCGGCCCGAGCTGCTTTTGCTGATCGGGCGTGAGCTGAAGCTCCCGCGTAAGATCGTTCACCACCTGTTCGCGCGATGGCGGATTTCCGTGCGCGCCAGGTTCCTGCCGACCCCAAACGCGCTCTCCCCACAGATGATTGCCCACGCCTCCGACAAGCAGTCCCAGGAGAAACACCACGAACACCAGGACAGCCGCCTCGCGCCGAGTCTTGCTTTGATTAGTTGCTTCCATGATTCTCTTCCGCCACCATCATCAAAACGTCGTCGCGGTTGGTGGGCACACGATCCGCATCCGTTGTAAACAAGTCACGTGTGTCACTCTGGCGCACCGCCGAATCGCCTGGCGCCGCACCCGCCTGGTGGAACCTCACGTCGTAAGTGACCATCACCACCAACGCCACGGCCGCTGTCGCAGCGAACCGCCATGCTAGCGAAACAAATGGCTGCCAAAAGCCTCGCGACTGTCGCGCAGCAACCTCCTCGGTACGGATTCGCGCCATCACGATTCGCGCAAACGCCGGCCCCGGATCGGGCGATACGTCCATGAAACTCAACAGCCGAGAACTTGCTCCGGCCTCTTCCATCGCCGACCTGCAACCCGAGCAATTCTGGACGTGTTCTGTTACTTCCTTCTTCTCCGCGCCCAAGAGCTCTCCGCCGAGAAAGTCCTCCAGCTTCGCTTCGTATTCCGGACATGCCCCACTATGAAATTCAGAGTTCATGATCCCGCGCCTCTCTTCTTCCCCGCCCCGGAGGAACCCGCCACGTGCCCGCTCGAACCCAACCGCTTGCGATAGACGTCCATGATTCGGCCGCGGGCCCTGAACAGCCGGACCTTCACGGTGTTCACGTTGAGATTCAGAATCTCCGCCAGTTCCTGTACCGAAAAGCCTTCAACTTCCTTCAGCAACAGCAACTCCCGGTCCTGATCCTGCAGTTTCTCGAGCATCCGTTCCAGCAAGTCCCTCACTTCGGCGCGTTCGCCAGGGCCTACCGGCGGTCGATCGTGCGAAACAATTCCATCCAGCCGCGAAACCTGCTCTTCCGATAAATCCGATTCGTACAGCAGCGGCCGCACTTTCTTCTTCCTCAGGTAATCCCAACACTCATTCACGGTGATCTTGTAGAGCCATGTGGAAAACGCAGCCCGCTGGTCAAAGCGTTTCAGGGAAACGAATGCCTTGAGGAAAACCTGTTGCGCAACGTCCTCCACGTCCTCTCGCCGCCGCAAAATCCCGCCCACCAGCGCGAGCACGCGCTGCTGATGGTGCCGGACCAGCTCCTCAAAAGCGGGTTCATTCCCGTTCTGGGCCTGCCGGACCAGCTCCCTGTCTTCTTCGCCCCTGCTTCGCCGGGTCAGGGGAATGGGGAGAGCGGAAGCCTGTGTTGCCACGTCTTTTGGGACGTCACTCATCGGGTTTAGGTTACATCCAGATTATCGCGCGACGAAACAGTTTGGCCTTGCGAGCGTCGATGGTCCATGCAACAATACCCGCCATGATAATTGGAGAACGCATTCGCCTGTTACGTGAAACAAAGAAGCTTTCCCAGGGTGACATCGAAAAGCGCACCGGGCTTCTTCGCTGCTACATCTCGCGCGTCGAAAACGGTCACACCGTTCCGGCGATCGAGACGCTCGAAAAGCTGGCGCGGGCTATGGAAATCCCGCTCTACCAGCTCTTCTACGACGGCGAAGAACCGCCCGTGCTGCCGAATCTTCCCAAGCGGAAGAGTGCCGATGATATCGCCTGGGGAAGTACGGGGAAAGAGGCGCGTTTGCTGGGCCGCTTCCGCCGGTTGCTGAGCCGCATCGAAGACGGCGACCGACGGCTGCTATTGTACATGGCCCAGAAGATGGCCAACCGCTAACTTCCGCCTCCTCGGCGCCGGGTGATGCTCTTCGGCACGCTCTCTGCCGCTAGAGCGCATCCCCCCCGAAAGGCCGCGTTTATGGACGTTTACGGTCCTGGAAGCTTCTTCGCACCCTTTGGGGAAAGAGACGAAGGGGCGGTCGGCAGCCTTATTCCCACTCGATCGTGCTCGGGGGCTTCGAACTGATGTCGTAGACGACCCGGTTTACTCCGGCCACTTCGTTTACGATTCTTGCCGAAATTCTCTCGAGCACTTCACGCGGCAGCCGCGACCAATCTGCTGTCATCGCGTCGAGCGAGTCCACCACACGCACGGCGACGGTATATCCGTACGTGCGGTCGTCTCCCATTACACCCACGCTCTGCACCGGCAGCAGCACCGCGAACGCCTGCCAAACTTTGTCGTAAAGTCCGGCGCTCCGGATTTCTTCCACCACGACTGCGTCGGCGCCTCGCAAGATTTCCAGCCTCTCTCGTGTCACTTCGCCGAGCAATCGCACCGCTAGGCCGGGCCCGGGAAACGGATGTTTCACCAGTATCTCGTGAGGCAATCCCATCTCCCGCCCGATCCGCCGCACCTCATCTTTGAACAAATCCCGTAGGGGCTCGATCAGTCCGAATGGCATGTTGTCCGGCAGACCACCCACGTTGTGGTGCGACTTGATGACGGCCGACGGCCCCTTCACGGACACCGACTCTATTACGTCCGGATACAAGGTGCCCTGGACGAGGAACTTGATCGGCTGCGATTGCGCATCGCCCGCCAGCTTCGCCCCCTCGTCCGCGAACACCGAAATAAACTCC
>Ga0073928_10002636_pt1 | contig 30219 bp, 27 predicted proteins | sample PaiPotPPA55metaG_FD_76969 | JGI IMG/M metagenome (GOLD analysis project Ga0073928, IMG submission 76969) | Iron sulfur acid spring bacterial and archeal communities from Banff, Canada, to study Microbial Dark Matter (Phase II) - Paint Pots PPA... ...
GAGAATGCTTCGAATTCTGATCGCAGACGATCATGAAGTGGCGCGGCAGGGCATTCGCGCGCTGTTGGAAGCGCATACGGGTTGGGAAGTCTGTGCCGAAGCTAGAGACGGGCGCGAGGCTGTGGAACTTGCCGGGAGCGTGAACCCGCATCTGATTTTGCTCGACATCGGCATGCCAAACTTGAATGGGCTGGAGGCGGCGCGCCAGATTTTAGCCTCCTCGCCTGAGATGCCTATCTTGATTCTGACCATGCACGACTCCGATCAGGTAGTTCGCGAAGTTCTTCGCGCCGGAGCGCGCGGCTTTCTTCTCAAATCGGACGCAGGGCGCGACTTGGTCGCAGCCGTCGAGGCTTTACAACTGCACAGAACATTCTTCACCACCAGGGTTAGTCAGATGGTATTGGATGGGTTTCTTGATCGGGAGATTTCCGACGGTCGAACTGCCCGAACGGAGAAAAGAGAGGAAGAGACTGCCGCGGTTCTTACCGGCCGGGAGCGCGAGGTGATTCAATTGCTGGCGGAAGGAAAGACCAGCAAAGAAGTAGCTGTGGCGCTCCATCTCAGCGTCAAGACCGCGGAAACGCATCGCACCAATCTCATGCGCAAGCTCGGCCTCCATTCCGTTGCCGACCTCACCCGCTACGCCGTGCGGAACGGGATCGTCCAGGTCTTCTAATTCCGTTTGACACGAATTAAGTTTTCTGAATCCGGGTCGCGGTCCAGCCATTTCAGAACATATAATTCGCGACCGCGTAAAGCGTCGTCTCCCCGAAAATTACCTGCTTTACCGGATACACCTTGTTTTCCTTTATGCATAGCCTCAGTTCACTAGGTTCAGACGCAAGTGCTCGTGCACGGAAAGATGGTTCTCAAATGCTATTCACGATTGCTGCCCTATTGCTGATTCTGTGGTTACTTGGGATGGTCAGCTCCTACACGCTGGGCGGGTTCATCCACATCCTGCTGATTCTAGCGATTATTGCCGTCCTCGTGCGCATTATCCAAGGGCGAAGCCCAGTTTAAACGGCACCCTTATGTACTGAGCAAGTTTCCAGAGTCGCGGTGATTCGTTTGCCCGCGAATCGGTGAACCTATTTCCGAACATCCTGTAAGAAACCCACCAAACATTCTCTCCTCTCCGACATCTGATTGATTGGCAGGATTGATTGGCAGGAGATTGCACAGTTCCAGCGACGAGCTGAGGAGGTCACAATGAGTGAACATTCCAAGGGTGAACAGACCTGTGAGGTTTGCGAGCAGGCCTTCGATTCGGAGCAAGAACTGCAGACTCACCAGAATAATTCTCATGGACAAAATGAGTCAGGAGAAAGGCAATCCAATTACGACGTAGAAACCGATCGGCCGAACCGACGAAAAATCGCTTAAGCCGCATTTCGCTTCGGCCTTGCCTGGAACCGTGTTGGTCAAAATAAATTTCAAAAGGAGACGATAAAATGAATAAGGATCGAATTGAAGGGAAAGTAAAGGACGTAGCAGGACGCGTTGAGCGCCAAGCGGGGGAATGGACCGACGATCCCAAAATGCAGGTCAAAGGCGCCGCCAAACAGGCCGAAGGCAAAGTTCAAAATACCTGGGGAAAAGCCAAAGACGCTGCCAAAGATACCGCTGACGAGGCCAAGGCCAGCTCCAAGCCGCCGCAACGTGAAAAGGACGCTGAGAAAGCGGATGCCAAAGAAGTTCGTCGTCGGAGCTAATTCCGAAGTCAGCTTACTTTAGCGGGGGATGCAGCATGTCGGTATTGCCCGCCCTCCCCGTTTCGGCGTGAGAACTCACAACATAGAGCGCACTGCCCAACGCAGGGTGCCAGCGGCGAGAAGCTGCCCACCCTGCATTTTATTGTCCCGAAACAGTTAAGCTCAAAAAATAACCGACCTTTCGCAAAGGAGGCCACCTGTAAAATCAGTGCACCGAATCAGTGCATCACTGTATGGGATCCTGCCGGGTATTCGTTTTAGATGGTGGAGTGGGTTACGAGTAGTTATGAAACATTGAGGAGGGGTCCATGTTACGACCGTTTGGCGCTTTCCTCGTAGTCTTCTCGGTACTTAGTCTGCTTGTGCAAATGAACGTTTTAGGCAGCGTGTTTGGGATTGCCGCCCTCTCCCTGTTTGCCGCTGATGAAGCAGTATTACAGCTGGCGAAAAATCCCCGCTCTTCCCGGCTGCCAGGGGAACCTCTTCTCTAGCACCCTGGCGGTCCCCCAAGGGCACTTTTCTTCACGCTGCCGATGCGCCTAAGTGTGACTTTCCCTCGCTCTTTTCGGCATCATCGAGACGCAACTCACAGAGCTCGGTGATCAGGCTTCCAGCCCACTGATAAATATTGTGTTCACGAATTGCGCGGCGCATATGTTGCATGCGCGATTGTTTTTCGTCCGGATCCATTTCCAGGGCAGTCCTGATGGCTTCGGCGGTCTGGTCAACATCGTACGGATTCACTTGCAGTGCGTCGCGTAATTCCCGCGCAGCCCCGGTAAAAATACTCAGAATCAGCACGCCATTTTCGTCATTGCGGGCGGCCACAAACTCTTTGGCTACTAGATTCATGCCATCGTGCAACGCAGTTACTAAACATAAATCCGCCGCTTTGTAGTAGGGCTCAATCTCTTTGTGACTGTGCTGCCGGTTGAGCAAAACAATCGGCTTCCATTTATCCTTTTGAAAACGCCAATTAATTCGCCCTGCCTCCGCCTCGATTTCCGCTTCAAGGTCGTGATATCGCTTGAGATGGCTACGGCTGGGGGCCCCGATTTGCACGAATGTAAATTGCCCCTGATACCTCGGGTATTTTTCAAAAAACCGTTCAACCGCCGAGAATCGCTCCAGAATCCCCTTCGTGTAATCCAGTCGATCCACGCCCACTCCCAGAAAAAGCGCCTCCACGTCCAGATTCTTCAGCAGCGCTGAGCGTCCTTCATACACAGACTCAGACGAAGGTTCGGAGGACTGATCAGCGACATCCACACTGATGGGGAACGGGTGCACCGTTGTCCTGTGACCCAGGCGTTGCACCGTGAAATGTTCCCAATCGATTCTCGACTCCAGCACCCGATCCGCGGTCTGAAGAAAGTTGTTACAGTGCGATTGGATGTGGAACCCGACCATGTCGGCTCCTAGCAACCCTTCCACCAACTCTCGTTGCCAGGGGCAAATTCCAAATCCTTCCGGATTGGGCCATGGAATGTGCCAGAAAATCGCTACCCGCGCGTCTGGCCTCTTCTGCTTGATCATCCTGGGCAGCAGCGCGAAGTGGTAATCCTGCACCAGAACCACAGGCTTGTCGCTATCTTTCATTTCTTCCAGCAGAGCATCGGCGAATTTTCGGTTGACGGCTTGATATTGCTTCCAGTCGGCTGCTCGAAAAATCGGACGGGTATGTGCAATGTGGCAGAGCGGCCAGAGTCCTTCATTGGCAAAGCCGTAGTAGTAGCCTTCTTCCTCTTCCTTCGTCAGCCAAACCCGTCGCAAGGTGTATCGCGGATCGTCCGGAGGCACCGGTAGCCGGTCATGCCGGTCCACGTTGTCGCGGTCGGCGGTGCCATTCCCGTGAGCCAGCCATGTTCCCGCGCAAGCGCACAGCACAGGCTCCAGAGCTGTTACCAGGCCACTCGGCGGCACGCTCACCTCTACTGACTTTCCACGCCGCATGTGAATATAGGGTTCGCGGTTCGAAACCACAAAGAGACGGCTCTCTCCCAGACGAGTGCGAAGATCCGCCGTGAGCCTTTCCGCCGTCCACTGCGATTGGCCTTCCGCCCGCAACCTCGCTTCCCGCTCCGCGGCCGTACGCGCGGAATTGAGACTCTGCGCAAGCGTCGCCACTTCCTTGGCTAGCGGCGGATACAGTTCTGCATCCGGTACTCCGATCCTCGAAGAAGGCATGCGCCCGGTCCTTAGGGCTCTCATCCAATGCGCCGTGCGCGCAATGGGGCCCTCAATACTCCAGCGCACAATCAGCAGGGTAATTAGAGCAATCAGAATCACCTGTGCCAGGCCGCTGAAGAAGGTGTCGCGCCAGATGCGCATACTTTGGTCGCGAATGTATCCCGCGTCGTGAACGACAGCCAGGGCGCCCAAAAACTTGTCTAAGCTGTAAAGCGGAATGACGGCGATGTGGACTGGTTCATCCGCCAACCTTTGAAAGGCGTCCGACGCGCCGTTTTCTCTTAGCGTATCGAGAACAATCGGCGGCACTTGCGCCATCTTCGGCGCCAAATCGTTCGTGATGGCGATAATATGACCCTGAGGGTCATACACTGCCATTCCCATCAAGTTTTCCCGATTAGCGAAGTGCTGAACGGTTTTCCGCAGTGTCTGAAGATTGCCCTTTTCGATGTCCCGCTCGACGCTTCCGGCCAGGCTTTCCGCCAGCACCGCCGAGCGCCGTTGCAAATCCCGTCTCAGACTCCGCTTTACCGCCCACACTTCGTAGCCGGACGAGCACAGTGAAACCAACATCACGCCGACGATCAGGGAGACGATGAGCCGGACGCTAAGCAGTCGCATACGTTAACCTCAGAGGATGGCCTGGCCCGTTTCTCTTACCCCGCGGACTCGTGCAGCCACGGTTCCACACGCCCTAGGAAGAATCCCGCCGGCAGACGTTTCCCTGTAAGTTCTTGCTAATGCATCAGTCGAGCCCTACTTCGATGCCACATTCATTTGTTTTGCTGCTCCCTTCGTCGAAATCCCGAAGGTCCTGCTTTCCTGAACTCCAAATGAAGGCTTGCGTTTCCCGCTAAGGAGGGCGTTTCGCCCACATCCACTACAGGGAACCCTCTATGGACCAGGCAATAGCAGCGGGCGTAAAAGTGCTATACAAAGGTGTAGAAGCTGCACGCGTAGTCCGCCACTGGATCAGGAAGAGATGTGCAATCAACCGTCTGTGATGGCAAAGGAATTGCGCATTGATCACCAGCCTGCTTCGTCTTTCGGAAGAGGTACATTTATGAAGCGAACGACGAGTTTGTTTGCCGCCTTTGTAGTAGCAGCAACTCCTTTGGCATTTTCGCAGGAACCCCAGGAGCCTTCTCAATCCCCTGAGGATGCTTTCGTGACTCAACAATTGGTCGCATGGACCAGGGTGCAAAAGCCGCAACCGGCGCCTCAGCCATTGCCGCCCCGGGACCAGCCAGTTCCTCAACCTGACCAGCAGGACCAGCAAGGGAAGCAACCAGCGGAGCCTCCGACTCCATCGCAGCAGACTCCCACTACCCAATCCTTCACCGGAAAGATCTTGAAGGATGGAAGCAAGTTCGTTTTGAAAGTGGCCAGTAATACGACTTACGAATTGCAGGATGCCGGCGACGTAGGACAATACGAGAACCAAACCGTAAAAGTGATTGGAAGCCTTGACAGCGGCAGCAACACGATTCGAGTCGTCAAGATTGAATTGCTCTCCTAGCGCCATCTAAGTCAATGCGTCTGAGCCTCCCCAGGCTCTCACCCTAACGGCGTTCTTCGGCCATTAAGCAGGCCCTACCACGTCCAGCTCTAAGTTCTACTCCTAACATTACCGTCCTGTCGCCGTCGAACCAAAGGCAGGTGCCCCGGCATAGGTCCGTTCCAGCACAATGGAACCATAAAAAAAACCACCGAACATTAAAAAGACCCGCTGCGATTTCTCACAGCGGGCCAGTGTGTCCCGTTCCTTTATGGGTTTAATACTTGCTCTCGGAGGGAGTGATGTCGACAACGTGGAGCTTGTTGGTAGCGGAGTCCATCGTCGCCATAACTTTCACGCTCTTACCCTCGAACTGCTTCGCCTTGTCTTGGTCGTCGAGCTTGTAGGAAGTCTGAGTGGCGCTTTCCTGTAGCACGAATTCGTCACCGGACTTCTGGATCTTGCCTTCGAAGGCCCGAGCCGACTGTTGCGAAGTGCTGGCATCGGTCTGCGATTGCGGCATCGAGCTATTGGGGCTGGCGGCGGACGGAGACTGCGCTGATGGCGAGGCCTGCGAGTCAGACGTGGATGGAGTCTGCGACGGTGTTTGCGATGGGGTCTGGGCCGCCAGGTTGATTCCAAGTCCCGACAGGCCTACGAGTGCAACGATCGGTAGAAGTCTCTTCATGATTTTTTCCTCCGAAATTTGACAATTTGTGAGTCGCGAATGTGTTTGGGATCTCACACTCACACTGTTTGCAAACACGTCGCCAAATTGCAAAAAGGCCTTAATGCACGACTTATCCCTAAGCTGGAGCGCTCTATCATCTATTCACAGTGAAATGCTTCCCCATCGTCCCGAATTTTTGTCCTAATGGCATTCAGCGGCTGTTATACGGCGAAACCCGTACCCGTGAGCTGTTCATTTTCGCGTCCGGCGACTACCACCGGATGTGGGAAACGCGCGAATTTCTACAGAATTTACCCTAGTGCATCGGAAGCACACTTTTTGTACGGTCAGCTATCAACCCTTGTTCGTGGTGGCGTAAGCACCTTTACCTTTCCTCGGCAATTCCGGCTCGGAGACAGAACATGAGCGTAAACAGAACCGCTGCCTACGGAATGTACCCTCGCAACGTTGCTTTGCCGGAGGTCGTCTCTGCCTTGAACCAGGCTGGATTTCAAAACCAGGATATCTGCATGGTATTGTCTCCCGCTCATCCGGTGGCGACCGGTGTGGGGGACGCCAGAATCGGTGGCTTTGCGCAGGAAGAAAGCGCCAGCAGTGCCCGCATGATCGGGTGGTTTTCAGAGTTTGGCGCCGTCGTAATTCCCACAGTCGGCTTTTTCATTCGTTCCCAGGCGTTTTTCCAGGCGCTGCTCGCGGAACAGAATTTTCCCGCACTTTCTCGAGGGGCGCGCACCCTGCTCGGTCTGGGCTTTTCTACCGACGAAGCAAAAAGGCTAGGTCACCAGCTCTGCGATGTCGGAGCGCTGGTATACGTTTCATGCAAGGAAGGCACTAAAGCTGACTGGGCGATCGAATTACTACGTCGGGCAGGAGCCAAAGAAGCCTCCAGTCTTGGAATGGCGCAGGCCACACAGGCAGCTGCCGCCTAGATGCTCCGGCGCGTTCTCCCTCCCCGCAGTGCGAGGAATCTGGGATTGTCGGTCCGGCGCGAGAGATCTTCGCCTCCTCGCGCCACTCACGACGACAAAAACTTTCCGAACACAAAATCGGACACTCTGTCTAACTTCATCCTTCGTGAAAATGTTCCATAGTTACGTTGGCATGTCCGTCTTCAGATTTCTCTTTGACTCCCTCCTCTCAGCAACTTAGGTCTCTGTTGCGCTCGCCTGCGTTACTGGCCCCTTAGTTGCAAGTCCATAAGCCAACTCTTCGTGAGTGCGAAGCATCCCTTTACAGCCACGGAGAGCATGGCTTGGTTCACGAGGTTTGGCTTCATCAATAATAATGCTTGGCTCCTCTATGAAAACGAACCGCATCTGGATTGAGATCGTGTTAATCGGCACAGCAATCGCCTGCGCGCTCGCACTCTTCATTGCAACTCTAGGGGCAGCCGCCGGAGCGGCGGCGGGCGAAGCTGCGGCGCAGGAAACGCAATCGCCGGGTGTGCAGACCTACGCAGGCATGGTGACCTGTTCCCGTTGCAGTGCCAGGCATTCTGCCGCGCTCGGCCAGACTGCCGCCGACTGCGCCCGCATTTGTGTGCGCGGGGGAGCAAGCTTTGTCCTGGTCGACGGCCATGGAACCTACCTTCTCGATGGCGACATAAGTGTCCTGGGCCGGCTGGCTGGCCAGCGAGCCCGCGTCGTCGGTGAGTTGAACGGAAAGACAATCAAGATTTCTTCCGTCGCTGCGGAAAGCTAGCTGGCTATGCGGCTTCGCAGAACTCCCATTTCGTTCGGAGGTCGTTTCGGTGAAAAACTTACTGATCCGCTTCATGCTGGCGGCTGCTTTAACCCTGGTTGCCTTTGCGCGGGTATCGTCCGCGCAGGCGCAACAAGCTGACGAAGATCGGGCTCCCGCTACTCCGCGCCAGCAGCAACCCGCCGAAACAAAATCGCCCGGACAGCCACAGGTTCCCGCGCCCTCGGGCTATGCCAATACGAATGATGCGCAAACTCGCCAGGCCCTCGCCTTTACCGGACGCATCGCCAATGAAAAGGGCAAGCTGGTGTTAAAGGACCCGGTAACCAAAATGAGCTACCAGCTGAACGACCAGTCGAAAGCCAAACCTTACGTCGGCAAACAGGTCAAGGTCGTAGGTAAGCTTGAAATGAAGAGCAATACGATACATATCGATACCATTGAACCGATATAAACCGCGCGTTCTTTTGCTTGCGGCATTCGATGTGGCCTTACAAGTTCATCATGATTCAATCCCGGGCTCGGAGTGCCTGGTTCGCTAAGAGTTTTATTGTTTGCTCCGCAGGCGTAGCACGGCCCAATGCACTGGTTTCTTTATATCTGCAATGCCTTAGACCGCAAGATATTAATGCCAATATCTAAGGCATACGCTGGATACTCTCAGCAATACTCGCCCGGTCATACTGATGGGGAGATAGAACGATTCTCGAGCCAGAGAGCCGTCAGAAAATGGCGGCGCTAGTAGCTGGAATAAATTGCCTGGAGGTCTTGAAATGTCGTCACGGAAACTTACATTGCTTTCAGTTGTATTGTGTTGCGCCGGTTGGGCTGTGGCCCAGGCTGCGCCCGGCGGAGCAGCGCCGGCTGGTGGATCGAGCAGCGCGGGACAGAGTTCAGCTCCCGGTTCGACGGCGACCCCGCCGACCGGCAGCGTAAACCCGCCCACCGGTACCGCACCCCAAACCGCACCCGGCCAGACTGCGCCCCAGACTACCCCTGGACAGACCACTCCGGGGCAAACTCCTCCGGGATCAACTTCGCCCAACGGAACTCCGAATACAAACGCACCAGGGTCCAACTCCCCTAACTCCGCTACCCCTGGAACCACGCAGCCCTCGACGGTTAATCCCAACACGACGAACACTCCTGGCACCACGCCGAGCGGGTCGCCTTGTGGAACGTTGCCAGGCTCAGCAAATGGAGCGTCAGGTTCTACCCCGAACACGTCGAGCCCCAATCCGCCGACTCCAGGAAGTCAGGGCAACACGAGTTCGTCGCCGGGCATGACCCCGTCACCGGGCACGCCTTGCCCTCCCAGTACCAGCGGGAATACCACCTCGCCCCATGCCTAGACTTTTGTCATTTCTGTATTAACAATTCGGTGATCTCCCCCTTCGCGGGCCTTCGGGCCCGCCTTTTTTTCTCCACACTGATACTAACGTCGAGGGAGTCGATGACGGCAGCGCCCTCATCAAAAACCGTGGCTTCCGTTCCCTGCCTTCCAGCATCAGAATGTCATGCGCCCGAATCCTAACTCTTCCGAATACCAGTTCCGCATTCCTAGCGAGCCGGAGCCCTTTCCGATTCACGAACCTCCCGATTCTCCCGAGAACCCCGACGTTCCCGTGCGCGAGCCCGATCCGGAAGATCCCGGCCAGATCTGAGGGAATTGGTTCTCGTAATCAACGATTAGCACCGACGAACAACGAGTCCTACAGGGAACGGCGGATGGTTTCTTCCCTCCTCTAATTTCATACTTAGGCTCAAATGTTTTTCCAACGGTGTTGGGCTACGCTCATGCCGCTATTCTTAAATCAATCGGCAAAACCAGGAGGCAAAAATGGCACACTACGGGACACTCAAAGATGCGCGCGTCACCGACGCCGCTGACGATATTCGCGGTTCTCATCTGTATGGCTTGAACGACGAGAAGTTAGGCAAGATCGACGATGTCATTTTCGACCATTCCACCGGAAACATTCGTTATGTCGTAGTGGAAACCGGCGGCTGGCTCTCCACCAAGAAGTTCCTCGTCCCGGCCGAAGGCCTGCGTGCCTCGGCCAAGCATGAAAATGACTTCGAAGCCAATCTGGACAAGCGCCAGGTTGAAAGCTTTCCGCCCTACAATGAATCCGACTTGGAGTCCGAAAGCCAGTGGGCTGGCTACGAAGGGCGCTACCGTTCGAAGTGGGTGGCCGATCCCGTAATGCATCGCGCGGAAACCGACCGCAACATTACACCCACCACCCAACAAACCTCGGGCAATCCAGTATCGGAGCAGGGAGCGGCCCAAGCTCACGGATGGACTACGGATACTAAACCGGCGGCCGGTAGCGTAGCCAGCCCAGCTGACCTGGAGTCAGCGTCTTCCACCACCGACCGCGCAGTTCCCGCAGGAACCGATTCAGTCGTGATCAGCAACAGCGCAGTAGGAATCGGCGGGCGCTGGGACACTTTCCAAAGCCGCCTGCGCGAACGCCGCAAACAGGCCGTTTCGGGATGCAATACCTGCTCTGGCGAGTCCGCAGTGAAGCGCGGCTCCGAAAGCGTTGACACATTGCGCAAGGCTGTCTAAGAGGGTAACAGACAAACCTCTTTGCCCTTGTCGGAAGAGTGACAGACAAACCTCTTTGCCCTTGTCGGAAGAGTGGAAAAAGAAAAGAGGCACCCAAGGGATTTGATCGATAGGGTGCCTCAATTTCTTGGGGGCTAAACCAATCTTAGCGCAGGAAAAGTTGGTATCGAAAGCGAGCAAACCGGCATCTCAACTCCGTCATGATCGCCGGCAATCCAAAATCGTGTAGAACGGCGGCAGCCTGTGCAGTGGTTCTTGTCGTCCTGATCCTGGTAAGCACGGTTTTCGTTGCCGCGCGTAAGCGAAGCGCCCCGGTTAGAGTTATGCCCTTGCGCCCCTCGATCTTGATCCTTCGATCTTTATCTTCATCTTCGACGGCCCACTGAACTCAACGGCTAGGAGAGACCTTCCACAGCTGAGCCAATGCTTTGGCTGCGTCGGTTAAAGCGCGCTTCTCCGCATCCACGGGCGATGCGGCGATTCCGGTTCCTGCCCGCTGCACAATCGGAGTGCGGTATTGGGAGACTTTGCCTGTTAAACCGACCTGATAAATGTCACGTACCGCACATTCGAAAGCGCGTTTTAAGTGTTTGGCGGGGGCCTGGGCAATGCCTTTGTTCATCATTGAAACTACTCACTTTCTACCCTTCTCAGCAATGTAAGACGAACCCCCGCGAGCGACAATACAGCGTTGCACGCAACTGTTACCACTGGCTTTCTTAGCTATTAGGAGAAGTCTATCTAAGGTGGCAATCGTTCCAGACGTTTATCAATTGGGATAAATACCTACGGAGGCAGGGTCGTGGAAGGCGAAATGACAGGACGAAAGCAGCCTTAGGCGGCGGCCACGTCGGAATGTGCGCAGCTTCGGAGCGCCCGCAAGGCGTATAACGCATCATCCAAGACGACGTCTTCTTCAATATGATCCGTGGTCGTAACAAACAACTCGCGAATACGGGAGACAATAGCTTTCTCCGCTTCCTCAATCCGCAGCGGCACCTTACTCCGGTCATTTTCGAACAGCGCAGCATGATAAAGCGCTTGCCAAGCGTGGCGAGGGGAATTGCTGGACATTCCAGTACTCAGAGACATAATCCTTGAAGTGAAGATGGCTCTTCTACGTAAGCGGTTTTTGGCGTCCGTCCGAATGTCGGCGCCGAGTGGAAACACTACTTTACGGGGACCGCCAGGAAACATCGGGTAAATCCCGTAGTTTGCACAAGCGAAAGGAAAAGCTGTGGAAGGGCGCTAAGAAGCTAACACCCTCCCACTTAAAACTAGGCTGCCCGTCGGGATCTCGACTTCGAGGGCTGCTTTCCGGTCTCGCGCCCCTCTGTCTCCGCTTCCTCGCCTTCTCCCGCCTGCGAGTTGATCTGCTCGGCTAGCTGAGTCAGCTTTTCGTCAGTCTCCTTCTCCTCTTCCAGAGTCTGATCGAGAAGGGAAACATGTTCATTCTCGCCCAGCAGTTCCGCGAAAGCTCTTACCGTTCCGTAACCGGCGATCTCATAATGCTCCACTCGTTGAGCGGCACCGATGATTGCGGCGTCCATCAGTGCGTCCTCATAGTCCTCGGAGATCGTCTCAGCCCCTTCCTTCACCAAGCCTTCCATCCCTACACACTTCTTGCCCGTAGGCTTCTCGCCCAACGTCTCGAAGATCTGTTCCAGCCGCGAAACGTGTTCCGACGTCTGGCGCAGGTGCTCCTCGAAACCCTGCCGCAACTCGGCATTGGACGAGGCTTTTGCCATCTTAGGAAGCGCCTTCACCAGCTGAGTTTCGGCGCTATAGAGATCCTTCAATTCATTGACGTACAACTCCCGTAATGATTCCTTTGGCATTATTTTCCCTCCTATTGAGTTCCAGCGATGGGGCGGAGTGTCATGCACTGGTTTCTTTCCGAAAAGTATGTCTCGCGTCCATGCCGATCAATACCTCAGATGCTGTATAAATTCCTTGCAGTTTGGACTCGATATGCCTTGTGGGCTAAGAGAGAGCCGCGTTAGCGTTCTGAAACGGCAGATTGCGCAACAGGTCGCCGTGTTTTGCCATGGCGCGGTTTTTAGGCGCCGCAAGCCGTGCAAACCGAATGACCGCCGTAGCCGCTAAGCTTGGTATTGACTCGCGAGAGGGATTCTCCCCAATGTGCCACTGCCCTGCACTAAAGGTCAAATGAATGCCGGCTTTTGAGCCGCTGAGGGAACTCTCATACTGCCCGCCTTTCAGGGTTTGTTACCGAGTCGCAGCCGCCCTGCCGTTCTCAATCAAATGATCTTCCTTTAAATGCTGGTCTTTGGAATGGAAGTCGAGCCCGAAGCGCGGAGCTTCTCGGGTCCCGCTGACAGTGAAAGGAATTTCGGCGCCGGCTCCGTCCTTGTGAAAAAACGGATCGACCGGCTTCAGCAGAATCGACTTCCATCCAGTCGTCATCTGCGAGAGCTTCGCGTTCAATCTCAGCAAGCCGTGAAAATCGAACGTATCCCCGTCCAGGCTGTACTTCCCCGACATGTCCGCGTGCGTCCCCGGAACTAGAAAATGCAGGTAGGAAAAGAAAAGCACTCCATGACTCAGAATAAATGTACCCTTTAAGTCGGACGTCACAGCCTGCTCGGCCTGTCCCGGCGCCACGCCGCTCGTTCCGAGACTGCGCATGCTTAGCCCATCGATCCGTCCCTGAACTTTGTCACTGGTGAAATGAGCCGCGGGCAAATGAAAGTTGCCTTCGAGTTCGAGGCGTTTCCCAATGTCCTCCCCGCCGGCGGGCAGACTCAGCTTGGTCCGCATCTCAATCACCCCGGTCATGATTGGCGGGTCGGTCTTGATCCCCAGCTTCAACAGCTCCTCGACGCGCGCCTGGCCCAGCAGAACTTCAAGTTCCACGTCGTGTCCTCGCGGATTTTTGACGCGCACAATCTTGCCCCGGGCGGTAAAAGAAGAATGCAACACCGTCGCCTTCACGGGATCAAGATAAGTATCGCCGTCCGTCCCGTCCACAATCGCGTGAAAGTCGGTGTGCAGCGGAACGCGATGGCCGCTAACCGCAATCTGAAAGTCGGGCGTATCGGTCTCGCCGTCCACTTCAATGTGTCCAAGCTTTCCGCTGTATTTTCCTGTGGACGACAGAATTCCTCCGATGCCGGGAAGCGTCCCCAAATCGGCGTGAGTAAAGGAATAGTCCCCCTCGACTGCGGACTCCCGCGGGCTGGTTTCGTTCAGAGGTCCGAACCGGCCAGTCGAATGGATTGCCCCTACCGGCCTCGGATTCACCAGCGTGGCGTCGAAGCGGAGTGGCAGGCCGGGTCCAATCTCTTTCAGTCGCAAATCGCTGATGTCGAATTCCAGGGGCGGCTTGCCGGGTCTCGACGTATTTATAATCAGTTTCGTGTTTGCGCAGACGAAGCGGTCTACGGCGATGCTTATCTTCATTTTCTGGCCGCGTTGACGCAGGTCCCTGATCTCCTGGCGACGGTTCGTCGACGGGACATTCACAACGAGGCCATTCACATAAATGATGTCAACATGCATGGGATCGCGAAACAGCCTGCGCAGCGAGGTTTGAAAACGGAATCCTCCAATCTCGATCAACGGCTGCATGCCGGGCTGCCACGGATTCGGATCGGTCGTCCCGAAAATCCTCAGGCCCTTTCCCTCGACGTGCAGGCCATCCGCGACCCAAACATTCAGGTCAGCAAGTTCCACCCGGCTTTTGAACCGAGCCGAGAGCGTCTCAATGACACGGGCGCGCAAAATGGGTTGCGCTCGCACAATCGTTAAACGAACGCAAACGGCCGCAGCAGCGATGAAGATAAGGAGAATTCCGGCGATCCACCGCCATTTGCGTGATCGCCGTTCTGGCTCCATAGGAAGGGACCGGTCGGCGCGATGAACACACGCCAGCCCACTCTATTTTATTAAATATGGAAATAAGGAATGGAATCAGGGTTTTCCTGCAGTGGACCGACTTTCACCCCAGTGGGACTTGTGCCAGATTCACTACGCTCCAAAGCACGTAAGCTGCCATCATCCCTACGACACATGCCATGACAAGAGTCCGGTAGCGTGTCTTCAGAAGATCAGCCAACACGCCCGAGACGAAGATGAACAGAAACGGAACGGCCGCAAGCAAGAATCCAGCGCCCGCGACATGCGGATGCGCCATTCCGAGCAGCAGGAAAAGCAGAGCCACCAGCAAAGGCGCGGTGTTGCCGAAGTAGCGGGTGCGCGGCCACGCGGCGTAAGTCACGACCGCGACGGGAAGCCCCACGGCAAGCGCAGGGCAGGCGCGCCCAATCTGCACGGCGACCTGCTTATAAACTCCGAAGATCGCGAACCCACGCCAGGTCGCGCCCCAGAATGCAGCGCGCCTCAGGCTTTCCTGAAACGCGTACCCATGAAAGAAATACACCGCGAACAACAGAATAAATCCCACAACGCACGCTGCGACCCAAATGACAATGCCCGCCTGCCTTCGCACCGGCGCAACGTAGAGCAGAAAGCCCAGCGCCATTGGCAGCAGCACGATCAGCGAGAACTGCGACCCCACCGCGATCGCGAGCGCTACGCCCAGCAGTACAATGCGGCGCCAGTTCCACAGCACCACTTCGCGCGGTGCGTAGAGCGTGTGCGCGACCGCAATGGCAGTGAAAATAACCCCAAAAGCTCCCCAGACCGCGACAATCTCGGGTTCCGTATGCCACACCGCGCTCGCCTGAATAAGCGAAGGCGAGAAGCAATACAGAGTGAGTGCGATGAACCCTCCGGTATTTCCGCAGAGCCGGCGCGCAACATACCACAACGACGCGCCCAGAAAGAGTCCGCAGGCGAGGAAGGGAATCCGCGGAAGCCATCGCCAGTACACCGCCGAATCGCTGCCAAAGTCCCGGGGCCAGGCCAGCAAGGGCGCAGCTGAAGCAACGTAGAGCAGCGGCGAATGCTCGGTATCAAATCCGCTGTCGTCGGTTCGAAATGGATCGCTGAAGGTGACAGCCGGATCGAGGAAAGGAGCCGCCGCAACGCCTCGTCCGTGCCACTGTTTCCATCCCTCGCCGATGCGAATCGCTTCTACCCCGTCGGGCTCGCGAACCGTGCGCATTTCGGCGTGCACCAGCCACAGGGCTTGCGCGAAAAAGCAGAGCAGCAGCAGTCCCGCGAGAAACTGCGGACGTCCGTAGCGTTCACGCGTGAAATATGGCCGCATAAGGTCGAGCCGAGTGTTTTACCATGTCGGAGGCAGTTTGCGCGAAAAGTTCGGCTATGAGTGATCTCGACACCAACACAGGAAAGGGCTCGTCTCCGAGCTCTGCACCAACGCCCGCAGCGCCTGACTTTTCCGTTGCTACTCAGCGCTCCTACGCCAGCACGCTTTTTCTGGGCCCCGATGGCCTGCGCCCAGGTTGGGGATTCGCTTTCTACGTAGCCATGTTTTACGCGCTGCAGAGACTGGCCGTTGACCTGGCATGGTCACGCAATCTTGGCTCCAGCGGCCTGTGGTCCGTGATGTTCGAAGAATTGGGTGATGTTCTCGCAGCGGTCATTCCGGCGGTTATACTGGCGCGCGTTGAACATCGTCCGTGGACGGTGTACGGCTTGCCTGGCAAGCCAGCGTTCGGGCGATTGTTCTGGATAGGTACGCTGTGGGGTTTTACCGGGATAAGCCTGCTGATGTTGGCGTTGTCCGGACTGCACGTCTTTGCGTTTGGTCATATCTTGCTGCATGGGGCACGCCTGGCGCGATTTGCGGCGTTCTGGGCCTTACTGTTTCTGCTGGTGGGATTGTTCGAGGAGTTTTTGCTGCGCGGCTACACCTTGTTCACGCTCGCGCGCGGCATCGGCTTCTGGCCGGCGGCGGTGGTCCTTTCGTGTATGTTCGGCTTGATTCACCTGCGAAACGAAGGCGAGCAGTGGCGAGGCCTCCTGGCCGCGGCGTTCATCGGATTCTTCTTCTGTCTGACGTTGCGGCGAACCGGCAGTCTATGGTTTGCCGTCGGCTTTCACGCTGCATGGGATTGGGGCGAAACCTTCTTCTATTCCGTCCCCGACAGTGGCATGGTCGCTCCCGGCCACCTGCTGCGTTCGTCGCTGCACGGCGCAGATTGGCTGAGCGGAGGATCGGTGGGGCCGGAAGGGAGTGTGTTGTGTCTTGTGGTGATCGCAATGCTTTGGATCGTTTTCGAAAGAACGCATCGGAGAGCGACTCTTGGCAAGGCGGTCGGCGAGACGAGTTGATTCACAGTTTCAGTTTGGGAGTTGAGCCGATGGAAGCGCCATCGCGTAATCCGGCTTTTTCCGCACACGCCATATACTAGTTTTGTGACCCCTGAAACCGACCTGCTCATCCCCTTGCGTCGCTACTGGGGATACAGTTCCTTCCGTCCTTTGCAGGAGCGCATTGTGCGCAGCCTGCTCGCCGGACACGATACCTGCGTCGTGATGCCAACTGGCGGAGGCAAGTCTCTCTGCTACCAGTTGCCCGCTGTTGTCTCGGATCTAACTACGGTGGTGATTTCCCCGCTGATTGCGTTGATGCAGGATCAAGCAGCGCAGCTGGCGCAGATGGGAATTCCGGCCGCGGTTCTGAACAGCTCCGTCAGCCACGAGCAACAATCGCAGGTAATGCGGCAGGCTCGCGAGGGCGCTTTCCGGCTACTGTATTTATCTCCTGAACGTTTGCAGCGCGCCGATACTTTGGGATGGCTGCAGCAGGTTCCCATCTCCTTCTTCGCCATTGATGAGGCTCATTGCATTTCCGAGTGGGGACATGAGTTCCGTCCGGAGTACCGGCAGCTGAGCCGGCTCCGCGGCAAATTTCCGGATCGTCCCATTGCGGCGTTCACGGCAAGCGCGACACGCCACGTGCGCCACGATATTCTTACGCAACTCGAACTGCGCAATGCCGACAAGTACATTGCGAGTTTCCATCGCCCGAACCTGCGCTATCTGGTGCGCGAGTGCGACAGCGTGGAGCACACCGCGCTGCTGGTGACGGCGTTACGCCATTACGATGAAGGCAACGTGATTGTTTACTCTCCGACGATCAGCAAGGTGGAAGAGACCGTGGATTACCTGGAAGACCAGGGCATCGCGGCGGTGGGATATCACGCCAAGATGGACGGCAGCGAGCGCCGTCGCAATCAGGAGCGCTGGATGTCGGACGAAGTGCGCGTGCTGGTAGGCACAATCGCGTTTGGGCTAGGGATCAACAAGGCGACCGTGCGTGCCGTCATCCATCTGGCTCTGCCTAAGTCAGTGGAGCAGTTTTATCAGGAGGCGGGGCGCGCGGGCCGCGATGGAAATCCCGCCGATTGCATTATGCTGTGGCGAAAGCAGGATGCGAGTTTGCTGGCCTATTTTGCCAATCAAATTGTGGACGCGGCCGAGCGCGACCGTGCGTGGCAGAGATATCACACGATTCGGGCCTTTGCGGAATCTGGCAAGTGCCGCCACCGCCAGATCTGCACGCATTTTGGAGAAATTCCGAAATGGACGTCGTGTGCTGCCTGTGACGTTTGTGGGGCGACGCCCCAATGGCTGGCCGAAGTGGTGACTCCATCCGTTGTGCGCCGGGCCTTGGTGAGCGCCGGTTCGAGTGGGCGAGAAGCACCAACTGCGGGCGGCGAGGCGAATCCGGAATTGCGGGAATATTTGCGCGAGTGGCGGCGTGTCACGGCCAAGGAACAGGGCATGCCAGCTTACGTGGTGCTGCATGATAGTTCGCTCGATGAGATTTGCCGATTGCAGCCGATGTCGACTGCAGAGTTGCTTGCGATCACGGGAATCGGAGAGCGAAAAGCGGAGTCCTACGGTCCGGCAATTCTTTCAGCGCTGCGGCGATATCGCGACGGCGCCCGCGCGGCTGCGCTGCCAGAAAAGAAGACGGCTCCCGCTCTCGAGACTTTGCAACTCCTGGCCGAGGGGAAGAGTTTCGAAGACATTGCCCGGATTCGCGGACGGCAAATTGGAACCGTGGTAAACGCGGTCGCCGGTTTGGTCGAGAAAGGCCACTTGGAATTTCGTTCGGAATGGATCGATCGGAACAAACTCGCAGTGATTGAAGCTGCCTGTGCCAGCCTCGGCCTTGAGCGGTTGGAACGACTCAAGACCCTGAAGGACGCTCTGCCTCCAGAAATTACTTACGACGAAATTCGCTTAGTAGTCGCCAGAATGCGGAGAGAAGGAAGCAAGAATAAAACATCAATTTCGGCATAAACGTGATGATTTCCCGTCCGCTCCTGCACTCTCAGAACAGATTGCGCTAGTCGTGATAGTTACGGACCCCGTGCCAATCAAGGCGCAACGCGAGCTGGGGTGTACACTCTTGCTAGGTTCTTAATTCCTAATCAAGCCCTAAACTCGAAACATAAGTAGAAGTTGCCATTTCTTGGCATCGCTCGTGACGGTTCCGTGCGGTGAAGCACGTTCGCTCCCAGGAGGGAGCTAGTCATGAGAATTCTGCTCTATAACCCTGACAATGGTGTGACTCGCAATTTCATGCCCCACCTCTGGATGTTTCTGCTGCAGTCGCTGACTCCGCCGGGACATGAGGTGCTGCTGATTGACGGCAATGCCAAGCCCATGGACGAGGCTCAGATTGCGCAGTATGTCCGCGACGAGAAAATCGACCTGGTCGGCATCGGCGCGATGACGCGCATGATTGCGAAGGCGTATCGCATTGCCGATGCGATCCGCGCCACTGGAGTGAAGGTTGTAATGGGCGGTCCGCACGTCACGGAATTGGCTGATGAAGCACTGGGACGCGACGGGGGTTCGCGCCATGCCGACGCTGTCGCTCTGGGCGAAGCCGATGAAACCTGGCCGCAGATGGTAAACGACGCGGCTCGCGGCGAACTGAGAGAAATCTATGCGCCTGTGGACGAAACTGGCAAAGAGCGCAAGCCGTCGCTGAAACAGTATCCGGTGATTCCGTGGCAGTCGATTGATCTCGAGCAGTTCAACCTTGTGCCCAAGGCTGCAACCGCAATGCTCCAGAAAGTTGGAGAAGGCTGGGGAACGTTTCGCATCATTCCCGTCGAGTCGGGAAGAGGATGTCCTTATGGCTGCGAATTCTGTACCGTCACCGGATTTTTTGGGGACTCGATTCGCTTCCGCACCAACGAGAGCGTGGTTAATGAACTGCTGCTGTTGAAGGCGCGTGCCCGAAAAGAAAAAGGGCAGATGGCGGTTTTCTTCATCGATGACAACTTCGCCATCAACGTAAAGCGTACCAAGTCACTGCTGCGCGACATTATTGCCGCCGGGGCTCAGGTGCATTGGGTGGCGCAGATCAGCGCCAATTTGCTGCGCGATGAGGAACTGGTCGACCTGATTGCGGCGTCGGGCGGTAAGTGGGTATTCATCGGCATGGAGTCGATCGATCCTGCCAATTTAAAAGACGTCAATAAAGGATTTAACAAGCCCGGCGAATATGCCGAAGTGCTGGAGCGACTGGCGAAGCGAAACGTCTACGCGATTACGTCGTTTATTTTCGGCATGGACAATGATACGACTGGCGTGGGCGAGCGAACTTTGTCGCAGGTACGCACCTGGCCGCCGGGGCTGCCTATTTTTGGGCTGCTAACTCCGTTGCCGGCGACCCCGCTCTACAAGCGGTTGGAAGCGGCGGGGCGGCTGACTCGAGCGAAGCATTGGCAGGAGTTTATTCCCTTCGCCATGGCGCACACTCCGCTGAGGATGAGCATCGAAGAGGCACACGCCGAAGTGAAATATGGATGGGCGCATGCTTATAGTCCTGAAGCGCTGGCGCAGGCCGTGGACGCGCTGGATGATCAACCCTTGGGATATCGCATCAACATCTTCCTGGCGCGGCTATGCTTCCGCGGAATTTATTTTCCGATGATGGGAAAGATGGCGTGGGCAAAGGTGATTACGCAAAATCGTCGTACTATTTTCAAGCTGGTGAAGGAAGCGGTATTCGGGCGCAAAGCGAGGCCGCAAGGTCCTGAGGCAGAAGTTGCGTATGAGGAAGCGGCAACGCTGGAACCGCATGTGAGCGCATAAGAGTCGAATTCAACTCAGGACAGGAGCCATCAAAAAACAATTTATTGTTGTTGATGGCCCTTTTTCTTTCGGCCAACCAATTAGGGTATGTACGGGTTTTCTGTGCTTGGGGCGGCGGGCTTCGCTCAGCCGAGGCGGCTGTCTCTACGCGAGCGTTTTTGCGAGTTGGGTTGCGGCGTCGCGGCCGGAGCGGATGCAGTCGGGGATGCCGATTCCGCGGTAGGCGTTTCCGGCGAGCGCGAGGGCAGGCAGTTGCTGGCGCAGGCGTTCGATGCGGTCGAGGCGATCGAGATGTCCGACGCTGTATTGCGCCATGGCCGATTTCCATCTGGAGACCCGGACAAAGACGGGCGCTGCGCGGAGGCCGAGGATTTGCTGCAGTTCGTTACGTACGATCCCGACGATCTGATCGTCGGCGAGCGGCCAGAGGTCTTCCGCATTCTTTCCAGCGAAGAAGCAGCGCAGCAGGGCGCGATCTTCCGGGGCGCGATGCGGGAATTTGTTGTGCACAAACGTTGCAGCAAGTAGCCGTTTGCCTTCGCTTCGCGGCACGAGAAATCCGAATCCGGGAGGTAGCGACTCACGAACTCCGCGATCGTAGCCGAGGCCCACAGTGATAGAGGAACCGTATTCGATGGCGGCGAGTTCGGCGGAGAGGCCGGGACTCGCCGTGCGAAGCACCTGGGCCGCCGCGGGCGCGGGCAGCGCGAGAATCACACCATTGAAGTAGTCGGATCGCATTCCGGCGGACACGAGCCAGCCTGCGGCTTCCCGTTGAATATCCTGCACCCCAGCGTTGGTCAAGAGCGAGGCTGTCGACAAGCGCGAAATGACAGCGTCGGTGAGTTTCTGCATCCCGTTTTTCAACGACGTGAAAAGCGGCTGCACAGGCTTCGGTGGCACCTGTGACATTTTCTTTCGTGCGGCGAGCATGGCGCGGCCGAGGCTGCCGTGTGAATCCTCCATGTCGTGGAAGCGTGGGAGAACGGCGCGCAAACTAAGGCTGACAGCTTCTCCGCCATAGATGCCCGAGAGCAGAGGATCAGCGAGCCGATCAACCATCTCAGAGCCGTAGTGGCGTTCTACGAATGAAGCAACGGATTCGTCTGGTCCGTTGTTCCTCGGGTGGAACAATTCTCTCGCCATTCGCAACTTCGTTTTCCAGGAGAAGAGCGGTGACAAGACGGTCGGCATGATCTTCGTAGGCACCATGAACATCAATCCATCCGGCATCGGGATTAGGCGCCCGCGAACCAGAATGTAAGTCTTGCGGTCGGAATCGTTCGAGCCGATGAGTTGATTACTCAGGTCGACGGCGCAGCAAAGATCTGTGGCCCAGGTTTTTTCGGTGAGGAAAGAATCAGGACCGGCTTCGACAACGCATCCATCGATATGTTCAGTACGGACGACGCCACCGAGACGAGGCGAGGATTCGTAGAGAACGTATTCGACGAGGACGCTCTTGTTCCTGCGAAGTTCCTCGAGAGCGAAAGCGGCAGCGAGGCCGGAGATGCCTCCGCCGATAATGGCAATACGACTCATGAACTGCGGCTTCCGGCTTTCGGCTCTCGGCTTCCGGAAGCTGGAGTGCGGAAGCCGGAAGCCGTCGCCGAATTTTCCTGCACGAATCGCGCGAGATTTTTCACGTTCTCAACCGGTGTTTCAGGCAGGATGCCATGGCCGAGATTGAAAATGTGCCCGGGACGCCCGGCGGCGCGACGGAGGATATCTTCCGCACGCGATTGCAATTCTTTCCAGTCCGCGAAGAGCAGCACGGGATCGAGATTTCCCTGTACGGCACATTCGTAATCGAGGCGGGCCCAGCCGTCGTCGAGGGGAATGCGCCAGTCGATTCCTATCACATCGGCTCCCGTTTCTTTCATAGCGGGGAGCAACGTGGCGGTGTCGGTGCCGAAATAAATGATAGGCGCGCCAGTTTTCTGCAACTGATTCACCATGACGGTAACGTGCGGAAGCACGGAGCGGCGATAATCTTCCACGCTGAGGCACCCGACCCAGCTGTCGAAAATCTGGATTACGTCGGCCCCAGCGCGCACTTGGTCGGCTGCGTACGCGGCGGTGACGACAACCAGTTTGCGCATCAGAACGTCCCAGTCGGTGGGGGAGTTGTACATCATTTTCTTGGCGTGGACGTAATTGCGCGAGCCTCCGCCTTCGATCATGTAGCTGGCGAGAGTGAAGGGGGCGCCGCAGAAACCGATGACGGGCACGCGGTCGCCGAAATGCTTTGCCACGAGACTCACGGCTTCGGAGACGTATCCGAGATCGGAGGCTCGATCGGTCCGCAGGGTCGCGATGTCTTCCCTGCTGCGCACGGGCTTCTCGATGACCGGGCCTTCGCCGGCGGAGAAGTGAAAGGGCAGGCCCATGACCTCGAGCGGAAGCAAGAGGTCGGCGAAGATGATGGCCGCGTCGATGCCGAGAATTTCGGCGGCGGTAATCGTGACCTCGGCGGCGAGCGCGGGCCGCTTGCAGATCTCAAGCAGCGAGTGCTGTTTGCGCACCGCGCGATACTCCGGCATGTACCGTCCCGCTTGGCGCATGAACCACACGGGAGTGCGGTCGACGGGCTGAGACTTGCAAGCACGGACGAAGCGGGAATTTGGGGCAGACATGAACTGATGAATTTAGCATCTTTTCACATGGCGTGCTGTCGCGGACCTGTGCGCGGGTTTTATGCGAGACTGAAGAGAAGGCTGCCAACTTCGCTGCGATTGAGGAGGATTCGAAGGTTATGCCGCAAGCTCGTATTGCAACAGAAAAAGTACCGTTGAAAGTCGCTGACAACACCACGATGCAGGCGTATGTGGCGCGGCCCCTGAGCGGCGGGCGGGCGGTGATCGAGGCTCTGGATGCGCAGCGCAAGATTTACGTCAATGTCGTATTTTCGAACGCCGATGATGCCTTTTTCTGCGACAAGAGGCCGGCATACGAGCCCATCGCCGCGCGGCAGGCCTGGCGGCTGACGCTGGAGTTCCTGCGCTCGTGAGAAAAGTTTGGATTTTGTCGGCGATGATGGCGCTAGCGTTTTTTGTGGCAGCCTGGCAGAGACCGAGCATTGCCTCCGGCGACCAGTCCACTTCCGATAGGCCGACCTTTTATAAGGATGTTCTGCCGATCTTGCAGGATCATTGCCAGAGTTGCCATCGGGTCGGTGAGGTTGCGCCCATGCCGCTGGTGACCTACGAACAGACGCGGCCTTGGGCGCGGGCGATGGCGCATGCGGTGGAGATGAAGATGATGCCGCCGTGGTTCGCCGACCCGCGGTACGGGCATTTTTCCAACGATGTTTCGCTAACTCCACAGCAGGTGGTCACAATTTCGCGGTGGGCTGCAGTAGACGCGCCTGCCGGGGTTTCCCACGATGCGCCGCCGCCGCGAAAATGGGCTGAGGGATGGAATATTCCGCATCCAGACTTGGTGGTGAAGATGCCTCGGGCTGTGAAGATTCCGGCCAAGGGAGAAGTGGAATATACCTACGAGATTGTGCCGACGCATTTTGCGGAGGATCGCTGGGTGCAGACGTCGGAGTTTCGGCCGGGGACTCCAGCGCATGTGCATCATGCCGTCGTGTACATTCGTCCGCCGGATTCGCAGTGGCTGCGGCACGCGCCGGTGGGCGAGCCGTTTACGGCATCGATGCTGACCGACCCGATGGAGCAGCGCGAGGCGCACGAAACGACCAGTGATTTGCTGCTGGTGTATGCGCCGGGGAGCTCGCCGGACGAGTGGCCGGAAGGCATGGCGAAGTTTGTGCCGGCGGGATCGGACCTCGTCTTTCAGATGCACTACACGACCAACGGTTCAGCAGATCAGGATCAGACCAGCATTGGGATGGTGTTCGCGAAGACTCCGCCGAAGCAGAGAGTGATCACCTTGCAGTTGAACAATCATGCGCTGATCATTCCTCCGGGCGCGGATGATTTTCGCGTAGAAGTGCAGGGCACTCTGCCCAATGACGCCACCCTTCTCAGCTTGTTTCCGCATATGCATCTGCGCGGAAAACGGTTTGAGTACGACATTGCGCATGACGATGGCAGCGTGGAAACTCTACTGCGAGTGAATTATCACTTCCACTGGCAATTGAGTTATCGGCTGGCGGAGCCGCGGCCGCTGAAGGCTGGAACGCGGTTGCGGGCAATCGCGTGGTATGACAATTCGAAGAATAACCCGCACAATCCCGATCCGACGAAGACGGTGACCTGGGGAGATCAGACTTCCGACGAGATGATGGTGGGATTCTTTGACGTGGCAATTCCGGCCGGGATGGATAAGTGGCAATTCTTTGTGCGGCAAGGGCAGGAACGGGATGTCCAGCCAATTATTCAGCAGAAATAGGAGCGCGGGTATTACTTGCCGCGCGGGTTGTCCTCTGCAACACTTGAATGGGTTCACGCCAATTGAGCGCTATTTCCACGCCAACAATTCCTGAAGAACCGAATCGAGTGCCGGAACGCCTGCGGGCGGCGTCCTACTGGGCACTGGCGGTTGTGTTTGTGGCGGTCTATTTCGGGTCTCTGTTTTCGCCGGCCTTGCTCGATGACGCGGACAGCACGCACGCGGAAGCGGCGCGGGAAATGTTCGTCAGCGGAGATTATGTCACTCTGCATGTGAACGGGGTGCGGTATCTGGAGAAGGCTCCGCTGCCCTATTGGCTGGTGGCGTTTTGTTACCGGGTTTTCGGAGTCAATGAGTTTGCCTCGCGCCTGCCCATGACGCTCTCGGTGCTGCTGCTCGGAGTGCTGGCGGTGGTCTGGGGACGTCGCGCGTTCGGAGAGCGCGCCGGCATTTATGCGGGATTAATGATCTACACGTGCGTGGGCGTATTTTTGTTCACCCGCGTTCTGATTCCCGACGTGCTGCTGAGTCTGCTGATCGCGGCCTCGCTGTATTTCTTCTTGACAGCTCTGGAGCCTGCAGCGCAGGTATGGCGGTGGTATGCAGGATATGTCTGCGTAGCTCTGGGAGTGCTGACAAAGGGGTTAATCGCCCTGGCGTTTCCGGGAGGCGCGGCATTTTTATACTTGGCGCTGACGGGGGAGTGGCGGCGGTGGCGCGAGTTCCGGCTGGGGTCAGCGCTGGCACTTTTTCTGCTGACTGCGGTGCCGTGGCACATTCTCGCTGGCCTGCGAAATACCGGAGGTAAGGGAGGCCACGGATTTTTCTGGTTTTATTTCGTCAATGAACATTTTCTGAGATTTTTGGGGCGGCGGTATCCGCGGGATTACAACAAACTTCCCTGGACGCTCTATTGGTCGCTGCACCTGGTATGGCTGTTTCCGTGGAGCTTCTATCTGCCGGCGGCTATTCGCACCGTCACCGATGAACGAAGGTTGAGCGAACGTGGATCGCGAAGGCTAGGAGATTTCGGCGGTCGCACTCGGCTGCTATGCTGGATACTGGCAGGATTGATTCTCGTCTTTTTTGCGATCTCGACCAACCAGGAGTACTACACCTTCCCGGCATACTTTCCCCTCCTGATGTTGTTGGCCGATGGAATCGCACGATGTGAATGCATTGATTGCCCACTGGGCGTGCGCAAGGGCTGGCTCAGGGTTTCGGCGGCAGCGCTGGCGGCAATCGGGTTGGCTGCGAGCGCGTCTTTGCTGACGCTTCTGTGGCAGTCGCGGCATCTTCCCTTCGAGCCCGACATCGGGAACGTGCTGGCCACGCACAATATGAACACGGACACGCTCTCGACCTCGCACATGCTGGATTTGAGTTATGCGTCTTTTGCGGCATTGCGCTTGCCGGCGGCACTGGCGGCGGTGGCGTTGATGGTGGCTCCGCTGCTGTCTTTTCTTTTGCGGCTTCGGCGACGGCACTACGTGGCGACATGGGCGCTGGGGGCGGGCATGGCGGTTTTTCTGGTGGCGGCGCATATCGCACTGGGAAGATTTGGTCCGTATTTGTCGTCCAAGGAACTGGCGCGGGAGATTGCGGCGCGAGCTCGTGCTCAAGATCGCGTAATGATTTACGGCGATCAGGCGTTCGGGTCGTCGTTGCTGTTCTACTTGCAGCGACCAATCGATCTCGTGGAAGGGCGGACAACATCAATGTGGTTTGGGTCGACGTTTCCGGATGCTCCAAAGATTTATTTGAGCGACGCGGATTTACAGCGGGACTGGGCTGGAACAGATCGGGTGTTTTTGTTCGTGCCCCCGCATCTCAAGACTAAAGTGGATGAGCTTCTGCCGAACAAGTTCGTGGTCGCGGAGGTATCGGGGAAGTATGTTTATAGCAACCGGCCGTGAGGCGGTGGCCGCGCTGTTACATTATTGGCGAACGCTTAAAATCCCTGACCGCTGACGCGCTGAGAAATGGCGCGCAGAGATCGCGAAAAAAACTGGGGGACAAATCGATGAACGTAAAGCTGTCGAACGATATCTTTATCTTTGCTTTGATTGTGGCGTCTGGATTCATGGTTGAGGCGGTTAAGGCCCAAGCGGGCGCACCGTCGACTGCGCAGGGTGCTACAAACCCACAGTCCTCCAAGAAAGCCGAGGAGCAGTTCAAGAATATCCAGGTGCTCAAAGGAGTTCCTGCGGAGCAGATCTTTCCTACCATGCAATTCATCTCGGCATCGCTGGGGGTGGAGTGCGAATTTTGCCATGTGCACAACGCCTTTGAAAAAGACGACAAGAAACCTAAGCAGACTGCGCGCAAGATGATCGACATGATGTTTGCTATCAATAAGGACAACTTCGCAGGGCATCGCGAGGTGACTTGTAATTCGTGCCATCGCGGCAGTGCTCATCCACAGGCGGTCCCGGCCGTCATGACTGAGGAACTGAGAGAAGCCGAGCCAAAAGAGTTGGCTGTCGGAGCAACCCCGGCTGAAACGAAGGAGAACGCTGGTCCTTCCGGGGAACAACTGCTCGACAAATATGTGCAGACGCTCGGGGGAGCAGCCGCGATCAATAAGATCACCAGCTGCGTTATGAAAGGGACCATCGATTTCGGCGGGAAGTCTCTGCCCATCGATATTTATTCGAAGGAGCCGGAGAAACGCATTTCACTCACTCATATGTCGGACGGGGACAGCGTTACGGCATTCAACGGGCATGAGGGATGGCTGGGCACGCCGGGGCGTCCGCTGCGGGAGATGCACGGCAGCGATTTGGACGGAGCGTCGATTGACGCGGATCTGCACTTGGCGACGCACTTGAAGGCGATGTTCACCGATATGCGGGTGCGCGGTACGGAGAAGGTCGGCGATCACGAGGCTTACGTGGTAGTCGGCCAGCGCGAAGGGAAGCCGCCAATTCAATTATATTTCGACCAGCAGTCAGGACTGCTGGTTAGGATGGTAAGGTTCGGAGAGACCGCGCTGGGATGGTTGCCAACGCAGATCGATTACGCGGACTATCGCGGCATCGATGGCGTGAAAATTCCCTATCGGTGGACGCTAGCGCGGCCCAGTGGACGATTCACAATTCAGGTAAGCGACATCAAGCAAAACGTTCCGGTCGACGATGCGAAGTTTGTGAAGCCTGCCGCGGAGGAGCAGAAAGGCCCGGCGAAATAAATCGCCCAGCGTGATCGAATTAAGCTTCCCGATCACGCGAATCACAGCAGCCGCACTCACATTCTTAAGCGCTCTGCGGGTTGGTTCTCGGCGTAGTAGAGTCAAGGGCGGCTTTGGTAACTACGGGGTCGGCTTCAATTTTCACCTCGACCTCGGCTCCCTCCTTGAGCTTCACTTTTTGCCCGTGAGAGTCGGTCAAAGTGTTGGGAACACGAATCTCGCGGTAAAGGTGATCGGCGCCCTCGACCGCGATCTGAGCTTTCTCAGGTTCCCCGGAACCGGGATGAGGGCGAATAACCTTTTCGACCTTGCCTGGGAGCGTAGTACTAACCTTGGATTTTTCGGTAGACACAAGTGAGGACCCTCCACTGCCCCTATACACACTTCCAGCGTTATTCTAAATCCACGCCATGAAACGGACGCTGGAAAGATATTTTCTGCGGGTTTCTACTTAGAGGCTATAGGGGAAACACTGTAGAAGAGGAGGGATCTGGAGCGTTATGCGACGGGCCGATGGCGAGAGCGCCGCCGTTGGGCTTGAGAGGTCTACCGATTCAGAACTCCCCCCTTTTCAGAACAGCTTCAGGTTCTTCGTATACTCTCGCAGAGATGCGTGATCGGAAACACCGCCAAGGATTTTGGTCTTGAACTGTCGCCAACTTTGGGTGCTGGTCGCGGTGCTCGGCACGGCACGATCCAACATTGCGGTTGCACAAACGCCGGGTCACGCTCCGAATTTAGGGGCTGCAACCGCCGATGATAGCGCCGTGGGGCACTGGATTGGTGGAGTCTTGCTCGACCCCTCCGGGGCCGCGATCGCCCAAGCGCAAGTCTATCTAATCGGAGGCAAAGGCGAAGTCCTTGCCAGCACAACTACTGACGCCGTCGGATCTTTCCGCCTCGACGGCTTTGCTCCCGGAAAGTACATGCTGGAATTTCATGCCGAAGGCTTTCGCGACACCCGCGTCGCGGCAACGGTCACCGGCAAACGACTTTTCCCCCTCCGCATCGTGATGCCGATTTCCGTCGAGACCGAAAACGTCACGGTAGCAACCGGGGTTAATGTACCGGTAGTCACCACGGAAACTGGCGACAACCAGAACGCCAACGCCATCAATCGCGACGCACTGGACCGCGTCCCTGTCTTCGATCAGGACTACATCACGACGATGTCGCGATTCCTGGACGACAATGCGACGGGCACCAATGGCGTGTCACTGGTAGTGAACGGGATCGAAGCCAATGGACCCGGCGTCACTCCGTCGGCGGTACAGGCAGTGAAGATCAATAACAATCCTTATTCCGCCCGCTTCTCGCGGCCAGGCCGGGCTCGCCTGGAAATCGTCACCAAGAGCGGATCACCCGCCTACCATGGTTCGCTGAATTTCATGTTTCGCGACTCGGTCTTCGACGCCAGCAATGCCTTCGCGATCGTGAAGCCTCCGGAAAGCCGGCAATATTATGAAGGGTCGGTGACCGGACCGGTGGGACACAGCAAGCGCACGAGTTTTCTCCTTTCGCTGGACGAAGACCTCCTGGATCAGCAGGACATCATCGATCCCAATGCCATTGCCGCGGCAGAATCGCTGGGCTTCGGCCCCTTTGCGCAGACTGTTGCCAATCCCACGCGACACTTCTTCGGGTCAGGCCGCATCTTCCACGATTTGGTCAATGGAGATCAATTCTGGATCGGTTATTCTTATGAGCATCGGTCTGCGGATAATCAGAACGCCGGCGGAACGATTCTTCCCAGCGCTGCCACCGACACACGATTTCTGGAACACGAGATCAACGTCAGCTATTTGCATCAGTTCTCGCCGCACTGGCTGAACCAGGCCCGATTTCTCGTAGGGCACTACGACTCTCCGGTCGTCAGCGTCCTTGCTCAGGTGCAGATCGCAGTCTCCGGGCTGTTCACAGCGGGCGGCGCGCAGGCCGATTCCCGGCGCACCGAATATCATTTCGACGGCACGGACTTCGCTACTTACGCCAACGGCAAGCATCAGGTCAGCTTCGGCATCGACATTCCCGACATAAGCCGGCGCGGCCTCGATGATTTCACGAATCGTGCCGGCACCTATACCTTTGCCAGCGCCGCCGACTATTCCGCTGCGACGCCCGCAACCTTTTTGGTGCAAACCGGCCAAGGCCACGTAGCTTTTCTGGAAAAAGACCTCAGCGCATTCGTGGAAGACAATATCCGAGTGCGGCCGAATTTGTCCGTTTACGTCGGAGTGCGCTACTACTGGCAGAACTACTTCCACGATAAGCCTCACAACTTCGCGC
>Ga0073928_10002639_pt1 | contig 30207 bp, 24 predicted proteins | sample PaiPotPPA55metaG_FD_76969 | JGI IMG/M metagenome (GOLD analysis project Ga0073928, IMG submission 76969) | Iron sulfur acid spring bacterial and archeal communities from Banff, Canada, to study Microbial Dark Matter (Phase II) - Paint Pots PPA... ...
GGGCGACGAGGTCATCAAGATGGACGACCAGGAGATCGACGACTCGGACTCGCTGGAGGCCGCGGTGCACTCGTACCGGCCCGGCACGACCGTGACGATCACCTACATCCGCAACGGCACGACGGCGACCGCGACGGCGACGCTGGCCTCGGCCACCGACTCCACCAGCTGAGGTCGACCTAGCGGGTTCTGACTGATCGGCAGATCAAAGGGTGTGGCCCCCGGCGCACGAAGCGTCGGGGGCCACACCCTTTTGTCGTATCAATCCGACTCTTCGTCATCCGCATCGGCGTCGGCCTGGCTGATCGGGCCGCCGTTCCCCGCGTCCAGCAGCACGCGCGCGGCCGTCACCGTGAGCGTCGCCGAGGACTGCTCGCCCGCGGAATCCGTCCAGGAGCCGTCCGGATTCTGCAGCGCGGCCAGCCGGAACGCTATCCGGCCGTTCCACCGGTCCCCTGGCCGGGTGCATGCGCCGAACCAGGCCAGGTCCTCCGCGTGGAAGCTCTCGAAGCTGCGCCCGACGACGTCCAGCAGCCGGCGTACCACCATCGTCCGCATCTGCGTCCGCAGCACCCGTGCGGCCAGCCAGTGCGCCACCAGCGGGGCGGGCAGCCGTCCGTGCGGATCGACCAGCCACTCCAGCATCTCGGCCGCCCTGGCGACGGAGTCCGGCGCGGCCTGGTAGTCGGCCAGCGTGGCCGCGCAGTTCGCCGTCAGATACGCGCGGGCGCCGGGGGATCCGGGCAGCAGCCACTGCGGAATCTCGAAGCCCGGCGAGAGCGGGCTAGGCCCCTCGTTCCAACTGCCGTCGGCGGCCTGAGCCCGGGTCAGGAAGCCGAGCGCGGCCGGCAGGTCGGCGGCGAGCGCGGCGGCGGGCAGCCCGCGCAGCAGGAAGAGCTGGAGGCAGGTCCCGTCCAGGGTGGAGACGCCGTCGGACCAGAACGAGGGCCAGCCGCCGTCCGGATTCTGCGCCACCCTGGGCGCGACGGGACCGCCCTCGACCGGCCGACCGGCCAATGCGGCGAACCGGGCGCGGTCCAGGACGTCGCCGTGCTGCTGCACGTACTCCCACGCCGCCGCGAGCGACGCGGTGATGCCCTCGTTCACGGGTGGAACCGTAGCGGTACCTCAGTACTTGCGTCCAGGGTGCTGCAAGCTCGTACACCGATCGCAACAGGTCTGTCACCAGCGGCGATTCATGAACTCGGCGAGTATCCCGCGGTTTGCGTCCGCCGGCGCCGCTTCGTTCCACAGTCGGGGCGAGGCGGCGCGGCACTATCCGGTCGGTCATCCGCAGGTCGCCGACGGGACACACGGCCTTGCGAGCCACGCGCAGGGGGGCGGGCGGGTAACGCATCCGAGGCCTGCTCACGAGCACCGGACACGGCGGCATCAGGAGTATCGACTCCCGAATAGTTGCCCGAAGTCCCGATGCGTCGAACAATTTCCTGTACAAGTCGAGGAGGACGCCGTGCGCACAATGACCTATTCGGAATCACGCACCAAGTACGCCGAAACCCTGAGCGCGGTGGTCGACGACCGCGAGGAGGTCATCATCACCCGCGCCGGACACGACCCGGTGGTCATAGTGGCGCTGGATGACTACGAGTCGCTCAAGGAGACTGCCTACCTGCTTCGCAGCCCCGAGAACGCCCGACGCCTGTTGGCGTCGATCGACCGTCTTGAGCACAGCGGCGGTACTGCGTCGGCAAACCCGAACCCCTCAAGCACGGCTTCCACGGGTATTGGTCTCGCCGAATCACGGACGAGCACCGATTGATCTACAAGGTCGTCGACGAAGAAGTACGCGTCGCGGCGTGCCGCTATCACTACGGGTCGCAGATCGCCGCCCTGAGCGAGAGGCCCAGGGCGGCGCCATCGAGTGGCTGCTTGCGATGCGACAGATCCAGCTTCGCTGGTGGAGTGCGCTTATTCGGAGTGTGCGGTATTCCCGGATCGGCGCTGATGCTTGGACGCCTGATAGGCATCCACCGCCTTGCGCGAGCTTCTCCAAACCCCGTCGGACCCCTGCACTGCATCGAGTCGGCCTCGCTGAGCAGCCTGCCTCAACGCGGCGAGAGTCGTCGTCTTGTCAACCAGCGCCGCCAAAGGCACCAGGCGAGCCGGGCCGGCGACGTTCGGCACGATGAAGCTGTTGAGGCTGTCGATCATGGCTCGGGCGATCAACTCCCCCAATGATCCAAAGTCACCCGCATCAGCCCGCTGCATCGCCGCCAGGTATGCCTCACGCTGCCGCTTGAAGATCACAACTGGCGGATGCCCGAGTCTGACAAGGACGAGGTTGAGCACCAGCCTGCCCGCGCGACCGTTGCCATCGATAAAAGGGTGTACCCGCTCGAACTCGTTGTGCAGTCGCGCTAGAGCCTCCGGCAGCGGCTGCTCGAGCGCGGCACTCTCGATCTGCTCACCGGTACGGCACACCTCCTCAACCCACTCTTGCATCCTCACCGGCACCAGGGGCCACGAAGGCGGCGTCATGCCTGCCGAGAACGGCTGGATGTCGTGCTCACGAAAGCTTCCTGGGCTCTCGCTACTTTTCGCTTCGGGATGTGGTGCCACGTCCCATACGGGGGTCATGGCCGCGTGATGCACCTGACGGACCTCGGTGAGCGTGAGCAGACGGCCGTCATGCCAGTCGCCCGGCTCCAACGCCTGCCCGTATACCCACTGCGCGGCGTTGGCGTAACCGCGCACCTCGTTGTACTCCTTGAGCGGCTTGGCGCCGACAGCCCGCCCCTGGTCCAAGAGTGCCTGCACCTCCCGGAAGACGAGCGTGTTTCCTTCCAGGGCCGTCGAGTGGTGCGCTTCCTGATGCCAGATGTCATCCCAGATCGACCGCGCCTCCTTAGGATTCGGCAGTCCGCCATACCGCTCGTTAAGCTCCGCCAACGCACGCCCGAGCCGGTCGTACACGCTTGCTCGACTCGGACGTCCTCGACCCACCACGACAGTGCTCCCATCCAGCCCGACCCCGACCCGGCACAGTTTGATACACCTAGCCGCTACTCAATTGAACTTATCAAGTAGGCCTGTACTACGAAGGGCGACACGCCCGGCGTGTCGGGCGAGGCGGGAAGGACCGGGTGGGTTCTTCGTCAGCCTGGACATGGGTCAGGGGAGCCGATGTACTCGCCGGCTCCCCCGTCCACGGAACTTCACAGTTCACTCGGCAGTGAACCGATCGGCCCTACGCCACCCGCACGTACCGATAGGCGTACCGAATGATGTGCGCAAAGTAGCTTCCCTTGCTCCGCGCGGACATGAGCCCCTCGTAGACGGCCACACCCACACGGAAGTAACGGTAGACGGCCCCACTCGTGAACTTGATCTCCAGGATCGAGGACAACGGATCGTACCCAACGGAGTACAAGTTCGATGAGACCACACGCACCCTGTCCATCAACCACCTCTTCTTATCGCATGTCGGATTGCACAGCGACTCAGATCGTGGTGTCATGGCGGTTCGCTACGTGAGCCGGACAACACATCCGAGTTCGAGCGAACGCCCGGTCGGCCAAGACCGGGCGTTCGTCGTTTCGGCCACTCAGCAGCAAACCGGAACGCTCCCCAAAATCAGCTGCAACCGCTGGTCGAGCCGCAGCCCTCGCAGACGTAGCAGGACCCTGCCGGGCGCATCTTCGTTCCGCAGTTGGCGCAGAGCGGCGCGTCGGCGGCGTAGCCGAGCTTGGCTTCCAGCACCTCCATCGAGGAATGCGCGGGGGACGGGGTGGCCGCGCGGGTGGCCGCGGGCTCCTCGGTCTCGGTCTCGGCCAGGGCCGAGGCGTTCGGGGCCGCCGGGGCGTGACGCTCTATCGGCGCGGACTGGGCCAGCTCGGTGAGGTCGGTGTCGTCCTCCTCCACCGGGAGGTACGAGCCGGTCTCCAGCTGCCGCTTGCGCTCGGCGGACGAGTAGATGCCGTAGTCCGCGCGCACGTCGAAGGGCAGGTAGTCCAGGGCCAGCCGGCGGAAGATGTAGTCCAGGATCGACTGGGCCATCCGCACGTCCGGGTCCTCGCTGAGGCCGGCCGGCTCGAAGCGCATGTTGGTGAACTTCGAGACGTAGGTCTCCAGCGGCACGCCGTACTGCAGGCCGACCGAGATGGCGATGGAGAAGGCGTCCATCATGCCCGCGAGGGTCGAGCCCTGCTTCGCCATCTTCAGGAAGACCTCGCCGAGGCCGTCGTCCGGGTAGGAATTGGCGATCATGTAGCCCTCGGCCCCGCCCACCGAGAACGAGGTCGTCGTCCCGGTGCGCGACTTCGGCAGCCGCTTGCGGGTCGGGCTGCGCTCGATCACCGTCTGGACGACCGGGGCGAGCGCCGTGGGCTGCGCGGCCGACGCGTCGGCCGCCGCCGCCTTCGCCGCGGCCTCCTTCTTCGCGCCCTTGGCGTCCTGCAGCGGCTGGCCCACCTTGCAGTTGTCCCGGTAGACGGCCAGGGCCTTCAGGCCCAGCTTCCAGCCCTCGTAGTAGATCCGCTCGATGTCCTCGACGGTCGCCGTCTCCGGCAGGTTGACCGTCTTCGAGATCGAGCCCGAGATGAAGGGCTGGATCGCGGCCATCATCAGCACGTGGCCCATCGCCGCGATGGACCGCTCGCCCATGGCGCAGTCGAAGACCTCGTAGTGCTCCGGACGCAGCGCCGGGGCGTCGACCACGTGGCCGTGTTCGGCGATGTAGGCGACGATCGCCTCGCTCTGCTCCTCGGGGTAGCCCAGGTTCTTGAGCGCGCGCGGCACGGTGTTGTTGACGATCTGCATCGAGCCGCCGCCGACCAGCTTCTTGAACTTGACCAGCGCCAGGTCCGGCTCCACGCCGGTGGTGTCGCAGTCCATCATGAAGCCGATGGTTCCAGTAGGCGCGAGTACGCTAGCCTGAGCATTCCTCCATCCATATTCATGTCCTACCGTAAGACACTTGTCCCACTCTGCCTTGGCCGCGTCGAGGATCGAGGTGTCGAACTCCTCGAACGTGTGCACCGTCTCGGTCGCCTCGGCGTGCTTGCGCATCACCCGGGCGTGCGGCTCGGCGTTGACCGCGAAGCCGTTGTACGGGCCGACGATGCCGGCGAGTTCGGCCGAGCGGCGGTACGCGGTACCGGTCATCAGGGCCGTGATCGCGGCGGCGATGGCCCGGCCGCCCTCGGAGTCGTACGCGTGGCCGGTCGCCATCAGCAGCGCGCCGAGGTTGGCGTAGCCGATGCCGAGTTGGCGGAAGTCGCGGGTGGTCTGGGCGATCGACTCGGTCGGGAAATCTGCGAAGCAGATCGAGATGTCCATCGCGGTGATGACCAGCTCGACGGCCCGGGTGAACAGCTCGTGGTCGAAGCTGTCGTCGTCCTTGAGGAACTTGAGCAGGTTCAACGAGGCCAGGTTGCAGGAGGAGTTGTCCAGCGACAAGTACTCGGAGCAGTTGGCGACCACTACGCCGTTGACGATGTACGAGTGATTGCGCGGCTCGGTCAGGTTGTATGTGGTCTCGTAACCGACCGACTCGCGTGAAACCAACCGCACAGTCTCGTCGGTGTTGTAGTGCGACGATCCGTCGACGACGCGGATCAGCTTCTCCCGCTTGGACGGCACCCTGAAGTCGATCAAGACCGCGAACTCGCGCAAGCTGCGGCCCGTGATCCGCAGGTCGAAGAACGGGCCGTCCGAGTTGTAGACGACCTCTGCTCCATCGACGCGGGTATATGAGAAGGTCGCCTCCTTCTCCTCCGCCGTCCGATAGATCCTGGCGGCGATGCCCAGTGACGCGAGCAACTCTTGAACGTCGCGCAGCAAGCCATCGGACTTGCTTCCCAATCCGACATACCGGGTGCCGTTCGGCTGGTCGACCACGGTGCCGTCGGCGTCGAACAAACCCTGAAGGAAGTCGACGAGCGCGTATTCGGGTGCCTCGAAGAGCGCGGCAGGCACTCGCTTCTCGGCGGCCCTGCCATGGCCGACACCGAGCGCCTCGAAATAGTCGTGCACAGCAGCACGCTTGGAACGCAACTGCCTAGTTCCGTTGGACTGCTCGCTCGGCTTCGGCTCGAATCCGGTCCACCGGGACAGGGCGGCCTGGTGGCGAGGCAGAATCTCCTCCTGCTCCTCCTGCGGTCCGTAGACCGTCACCACACCCTGGTCGGTCAGGCAGCCGTCGCCGAGCAGCCAACCGAGGTAGTGGGCGATGTCCTGGTCATCCCACTTCATCGGCAGTGCAAGACCGGAGGCTCGAGAGATCTCGGCTGCAGCGACCGGGAGCGCGGCGGAGGCCATCGGCCGCGCAGCGTGGTGGAACGAGCGCACCACCCTGTCCGTCTCGGCCAGTTCCTCGGCACGGACCCAACCACGGTCCCTCGTCCACACCCGGTGGTTCGGCGTACAGCGCAGCCGAGACCCGTCGGAGAAGGCGAGCTCGACGATCTCATTCGTGCCGGTGACCATGTACCGCAGCGGGCGAGTCGCGACGATCCGCGGCTGCGAGTCGGCTTCGGCGGTGACGTCGTTGGTGTAGATCTCGAAGGTTTCGCCCTGCGCTGCTCGCGTGACCAGGTCACCGATCCGGATGAGGCCTCTGTCCGTCACAACTCGCTGATCTGCGGGAAAGCACGGGTTGGACGCGGTGATCCGGCCGGTGTTCGGGTTCGTGTGCCAGTCGTTGATGACGTCGTCGTACTGCAGGCCCGGGTCGGCGCACTCCCAGGCGGCCGTGGCGATCTGCCGGAACAGCTCCTTGGCGTCGACGTTCTCGATGACCGAGCCGTCGGAGCGCGCGGTGAGGCCGAACTCGGCGCCCTGCTCGTACGCGTGCATGAACTTGTCGTTGACCCGGACCGAGTTGTTCGCGTTCTGGTACTGGACCGACGTGATGTCCGAGCCGCCGAGGTCCATGTCGAAGCCGGCGTCGCGCAGCACGCGGATCTTGTCCTCTTCGCGCGCCTTCGTCTGGACGAACTCGCGCACGTCCGGGTGGTCCACGTCGAGCACGACCATCTTCGCGGCGCGCCGGGTGGCGCCGCCGGACTTGATGGTGCCGGCCGAGGCGTCGGCGCCGCGCATGAAGGAGACGGGGCCCGAGGCGTTGCCGCCGGAGGAGAGCAGTTCCTTGGACGAGCGGATCCGGGAGAGGTTCAGGCCCGCGCCGGAACCGCCCTTGAAGATCAGCCCCTCCTCGCGGTACCAGTTCAGGATCGAGTCCATGGTGTCGTCCACGGACAGGATGAAGCACGCGCTGACCTGCTGCGGGCTGGCCGTGCCGACGTTGAACCAGACCGGGGAGTTGAAGGAGAAGACCTGGTGCACGAGCATGTGCGTCAGCTCGTGCTCGAAGATCTCCGCGTCCTCGTCGGTGCCGAAGTAGCCGTGCTCCTGGCCCGCCTTGCGGTAGGTCTGCACGACGCGGTCGATGACCTGGCGCAGCGAGGTCTCGCGCTGCGGGGTGCCGAGGGCGCCGCGGAAGTACTTGGTGGTGACGATGTTCGCCGCGTTGACCGACCAGAAGTCGGGGAACTCGACCCCGTGCTGCTCGAAGTTGACGGAGCCGTCGCGCCAGTTGGTCATCACGACGTCGCGCGACTCCCAGGTCACCGCGTCGTACGGGTGCACGCCCGCGGTGGTGTAGACGCGCTCCACGCGCAGCCCCTGGCCGGCGGCCACCGTCAACGCGCGCGCGGTGGGTTCTGCCGCGGCGGGGGCCTTGGCTGCCGCCTTCGACTTGCTTCCCGTCTGGCTCGGCACAGTGGCTCCCTTCTTGGCGGCCTTGCGGGCGGTCCCGCTCACGGTCTCCGTCATTTCCTCTTCTCTTCCTTAGAGGTCAACGTCCCAGAGAGCGGTCAGCTTCCCCGCTGTCGCGCCCTGGCGAACACTGTTGAGATGCAATTCGATAAAGGTCTGCGGGCGGAACTAGTCCGCGGCGGCCACGGCCGGGTTCTGCTCGGCGGCGCGCAGCTCGGCGATGGCCCGGTCGAAGTCCTCGAGGGACTCGAAGGCCTGGTAGACGGAGGCGAAGCGCAGGTAGGCGACGAGGTCGAGCTCCCGCAGCGGCCCGAGTATCGCGAGGCCCACTTCGTGCGCGGGCAGCTCGGCGATGCCCATGGCGCGGATCGACTCCTCGACGCGCTGGGCGAGCTGGGCGAGCTGGTCCTCGGTGACCGGGCGGCCCTGGCAGGCCTTGCGGACGCCGGAGACGACCTTGTTCCGGCTGAACGGCTCGGTCACCCCGGAGCGCTTGACCACGAGCAGCGTGGCGGTCTCGATGGTGGTGAAGCGGCGGCCGCACTCGGGGCAGGACCGGCGTCGCCGGATCGCCGTACCGTCTTCGGTGGTGCGGGAGTCGATGACTTTGCTGTCGGTGTGCCGGCAGAACGGACAGTGCACGACCGTTCACTTCCCTTCGAACGACAGCTGCTACGACGGCATGCAGAGCGGCTCCCCCGCTGCGGCCATGACAACCTGCACTTGCTTTGATACCACAAGTCCTAGCGGTTCTGGCGAGGTCACCTACAAGATGTAGTGGCTAGCGTAGTCCTCCGCCCTAGCCGCTCGCAAGCCGTCGTCGCCCGTTCGGCCCTGCGGCGAGAGCAAGGGCCGACTACGCTCCGCGATCCCGGCTGGTGGCCAAGGCACGGCCGGGGGATGGGCGAAGCACTTCCGGTGAATTCCGCAAGGGTGTTCGGCGGGAATTCCTTCGTGCGGATGAAAAACGCGTTCGGGAGGGGGCTTTCCGCCGCGGATGCACCAAGATTGCCGGTGGGGGCTCGTCGGGTGTTCCGACCCGGGCCGCCGGGGTGCGACGCAGCAGCTGAAGGCGTTTCATTCGAACAAGTGTTGGGCACTTGTCGGTGGCCTCGGCTACCGTGGTCGGAGAAGGGAAGGGGATCGAGTCGAGATGAGCGGACAGGGCGTCGTGCGGCAGCGCAAGGAAGCGTCGGAAAAGTCGGGTCGAGCCGCCGGCGGCGGGGCGGCGAAAGCGGCGGGTAAGACGGCGCGGTCCGCCAAGGGCGCCGCGGGTGAGGCGGATCCCGTCGTCACCAAGGTCCCGTTGGCGCTGCGGCTGACGGACCGCCAGTGCCGCATCATCGAGGTGATTCAGGACTCGATCGACCGGCGCGGCTATCCGCCGTCGATGCGGGAGATCGGCGAGGCGGTCGGCTTGAACTCGACCTCCTCGGTGCGTCACCAGCTGGTGGTGCTGGAGTCCAAGGGCTTCATTCGGCGCGACCCGAATCGGCCGCGGGCCTATATCGTGCGCGGTCCGAGCGACCCGACGCAGGCGTGGCGGGCCCGGATGGCGCAGACCACGGCGGGCCAGGGTACGAACGGCGTGCTCGGTACCGAGCAGTTCGCGCCGCAGACTCCGGTGGCCCGGACCCAGTCGGCGCTGTCCAACCTGGGCAGCACCATGGCCGCCAGCGCCCAGTCCGCGATGGCGGCCCTCGGCGCGCTCGGCGGCTCGGTCGGCGCGATGGAGTTCGTCCCGCTCGTCGGCCGGATCGCCGCCGGTGGCCCGATCCTGGCCGAGGAGGCGATCGAGGAGCTCATCCCGATGCCTCGCGCCATGGTCAGCGATGGCACGCTGTTCGCGCTCACCGTCGTCGGCGACTCGATGATAGAGGCCGGGATCATGGACGGCGACACGGTCGTGGTCCGCCAGCAGCCCAGCGCCGAGTCGGGCCAGATCGTCGCCGCGATGATCGAAGGCGAGGCGACGGTCAAGCAGCTGAAGATCCATCACGAGGACGATCGGCACGAGGTCTGGCTGATGCCGCGCAACCCGAGCTACGACCCGATCCCGGGCGAGAACGCGATCGTGCTCGGCCGGGTCGTCACGGTGATGCGGCGACTGCCGTAGGGCTTTCGGCGGAACGCATGCTCAGCCCGGGACCACGTACATGGTCGCGGGCCGAGCTGCGGTTTTTGACGCGGACTCAGACGGTCGCCGTGATGGTGACTGCCTCGATGTTGCCGCGGGTCGCGTTGGAGTAGGGGCAGACCTGGTGCGTCGCCTGGACCAGCTCGTCGGTCTCGGCCTGGGTCAGGCCCGGCAGGTAGGCGCTGAGTCCGACCTCGAGGCTGAAGCGGCCGTCGTCGATGGCGAGCAGGCCGACAGTGGCGGAGACGGTCGAGTCGGCCAGCCGTAGCTTGCGCTGGGCGGCGATCAGCCGCAGGCCGTTGTGGAAGCAGGCCGCGTAGCCGGAGGCGAACAGCTGCTCGGGGTTGGTCTGGTCGCCGCCCGGCCCGCCGAGTTCCTTCGGGACCGAGAGCTGCTGCTCGAAGACGCCGTCGATCATCGCCTGCTGGGTGACTTCGAGCGTGCCGACCGCGGGGTGGTGCATCTGATAGGTCGCTAGGTCCCAGGCGCGGACCTTGTGCTCGGCCCAGAACGTGGCGAACTCGGTGCTGTGCACGGCAAGCCCACCGATGAGCGCGGCCAGCGCGGGATCGTCGGGGTGGCGGCCGGCCGCCAGACGGAGCCGGCCGACCGAGTCCCTGGCCTTGCGCAGCCAGTCCTCGCCGTATAGCTCGCGCGTGTGCGGGTCGAGGAAGACCAGTCGCGCGGTATTCGGGCGCAGATCCGGGTCCTGCGGACTGTCGCGGTCGAGGTGCCCCGCGAACAGCGCGTGACCGGTGCGGTTCCAGCCGAGCACGTCGCTGCGCCGACCCAGGACGATGACCGGGGTCCGCCCGAAGGACGCGATCAGCTGCCGCGTCGCGTCCGAGAGCTGTTCGGGACCGGTCTTGCGGGCACGCCGCGCACTACCGGCACGGCTCGCGGCCGCCAGATCGTGCAGGTGCCCGCGCTCGGTCTCGTCCAGCCGCAGCGCCCGCGCGATCGCGTCGAGCACCTCGGCCGACGCGCCTTGCGAGACGCCCTGCTCCAGCCGGGTGTAGTACGCCTGGCTCACCCCGGCCAGCTGCGCCAATTCCTCGCGCCGCAGCCCCGGCACCCGCCGCCGCTCGTCGTACATCCGCAGCCCGACATCCGTCGGCTGCAACTGCGCCCGGCGGCTGGTGAGGAACCGGCCGAGCTCCGATTTCTCGGCGTCGGTGGCGGTGGAGTCCGTGTCGTCGTCCATGCAGATGAGTATGTCCGCGGGGATCGCGACGTACCTGCCCCTGCGAGGGTCAGGCAGAACGGGCTACTTGGCGCTGCCCTTCTCCTTCTCGATCTCCTTTGCCGCCTCGTTCAGGCGACGCAGCGCCGAGTACGCCGTCTCCGGGTCGGTGGTCGGCCAGAAGCCGGGGAGGCCCGCGCGCAGGAAGCTGCTGTAGCGGGCCGTGGCGAGGCGGGAGTCCAGGACTGCGACGACGCCTCGGTCCTTCTCGGCGCGGATCAGGCGGCCGGCTCCCTGCGCCAGCAACAGGGCCGCGTGGGACGCGGCGACGGCCATGAAGCCGTTGCCGCCGCTGCGGGCCACCGCCTCCTGGCGGGCGGTGGCCAGGGGGTCGTCGGGGCGAGGGAAGGGGATGCGGTCGATGATGACGAGCTGGCACGACGCGCCGGGGACGTTGACGCCCTGCCAGAGCGAGAGCGTGCCGAACAGGCAGGCCCTCGGGTCCTCGGCGAAGCGGCCGATGAGCTGGGGCAGCGAGTCCTCGCCCTGGCAGAGGATCGGATAGCCCAGGTAGTCCAGGCGGTGGCGCATCTCGGTGGCCGCCGCGTCGGCCGCGCGCATCGAGGAGAACAGGCCCAGCGTCCGGCCGCCGGCCGCCGCGATGAGCTCGGCGATCTCGGCGAACTGCTCCTCGGCGAGCTCCCGGCCCGGGGCCGCGAGGTGCTTGGCGGTGTAGAGGATGCCCTGCTTCGGATAGTCGAAGGGGGAGCCGACGTCCAGGGCCTGCCAGGGGATCGGGTGGTCCTTGGACTCGGCGTCGGAACCAGAGCCTGCCGACTCGTCGTCGGCCTCGGCCTCGATCATCGCGGTGCGGTCGGGGCGCTCGCCCTCGAACCGGTCCGCGCGCTCCGCGGGGTACAGGCCCAGCGTCCCGGCCAGGGAATCGAAGCTGCCGCCGATCCGGAGCGTCGCGGACGTGAGGATGGCGGGGGTCCGGGCGAAGAGTCGGTGCCGCAGCTGCTGGGCGACGGACAGCGGGGCGATGCGCAGAGCCGTGACACGCTCGCTGCGATCCAGCCAGACGACGTCAGAGTCTGAACTCTGCAGCAGCCGCTCGGTCAGCTCGAACAGCTGCTCCACGCCTGCCTGCGCCTGCCGACGCGCACCCTCGTCGCCCTTGTCGCGGTTCTTGCCGAGCGCCGAGATGGCGTCACGTGCCGCGTCCCGCAGCATCGCCAGGGCCGCGGAGAGCGGCTCGGGGATCTCGGTGAACCGTCCGGGCTCGGCGTCGTCCAGCTCCGCGCCGAACTCCGCCGCCGCGAGGTCGAGCTTCTGGGCCGCGACGTCGTCGATGTGCCGGTGGCACCTGCGGGCCGCGCGCTCGGCCAGGCCGGGGGTGAGTTCGCCGGAGTCCGCGCCCGTCGCCCTCGACACCAGTTCGTGCGCCTCGTCGATGATGACGGCGTCGTGGTCCGGCAGTACCTTGACCTCGCCGTCGAAGGTGTCGATCGCGAGCAGGGCGTGGTTGGTGACGACGAGGTCGGCCGACCGCGCGCGCTCCCTCGCGGCCTCGGCGAAGCACTCCTGGCCGAACGCGCACTTGCTGGCGCCGAGGCATTCGCGCGAGCTGACCGAAACGCTCGTCCACACCTTGTCGGGGACGCCCGGTGTCAGCTCATCGCGGTCGCCGGTCTCGGACTCCTCGGCCCACTCGCGCACCCGGAGCACTTGTCGGCCCAGCTCGGACAGCTCCTTGGGGTTGAACAGGCCGTCCTGCTCCGGCTCTTCCTCGCCGCCCGAGTTGATCCTGTTCAGGCAGACGTAGTTGTTGCGCCCCTTGAGCAGTGCGAACTCGGGCGCCCGGCCCAGCGCCGGCGCCAGCGCCGCGCTGATCAGCGGCAGGTCGTGGGCGACGAGCTGGCGCTGCAGGGCGAGGGTCGCCGTGGCCACGATGACGCGGCGCTCCTTGCGCGCCAGCGTGTGCGCGATCGCCGGGACCAGGTACGCGAGCGACTTGCCGGTCCCGGTGCCCGCCTCGACCAGCAGCGGGTCGCCCTGCTTGAGTGCCTCGGCCACGGCCTCGGCCATCTGCTGCTGGCCGGGCCGGGGCGCGCCGCCGACCGCTCCCACGGCGGCGTCGAGCAGAGCGTTCAGATCGGCTTTTCCCATGGCGACCAAGCCTAAGGGTTCCGACCGACAGTCCCGACGCCGTTGGCCGGAGATAGCCGAAATCAACCGGCGAGCGGGTTCGGGATTGTGCCGTGGGCTTCGACGTGCGGCCTGGTGGCGCGGTCTCGGTAGCCGTCGAGCAGCAGCCGGTTGCGGTTGAGGCAGAGGCGGTCGATGTGCGGCGTGGCCAGGTCGAACAGCGCGTAGCGCTCGGCCCGCTCGGGGAACCGGGCCTGGTACGCGGCGATCTCGGCGCGGACCAGCTCCCAGAATCGGTCCCCGGCCAGGCCGAGCCGCTGCTCCATCAGGTCGGACAGGTAGCGGAAGTGGCCGACGAAGAGCGCTCCGTGGAGGAACTGGCAGAGGTAGTCGGGGCGCTCGCGCAGCAGCACTTCGGCGGCGTCCGGCGGCATCTCGGCGAGTTCGGGCAGGTTCGCGTCGGCCACGTTCACGTCGTCGACGAAGTCCTTCACCGCCAGGCGGACCGGCGCGTCGTCTGCGTCGAAGACCACGACCGCATTCTCGCCGTGCGGGGAGAACGCGGTGCCGTAGGCGTAGAGGAAGTGCAGCAGCGGCGGCAGGATCGCGTGGAGCAGGCGGGAGAGCCACTCTTCGGCGGACAGCCCGGAACGTTCGACCAGTTCGGCGACGAGCGGCTTTCCGTCCGCGCCGAGGGACAGCAGGGCGGCCAGCGTGCGGGCCCGCTCGCCCTCTTCCAGCGCTGCGGACAGCGGCTCGCGCCAGATCGCGCCGAGCAGCTCACGGTACTGATAGGGGATGCGCGGCATCCGGTCCAGCACCTCGTGCCGCACCGTCACGGAGGCGATCTCGCCGAGCAGGATCACCCGGCACTCCCCCGTCAGATACTGGTCGGCGGCCGCGATGCCCTTGAGCCAGCCGGTGACGGCGGGCGCCGCGATGGTGCGCTCGGTCGGCAGGCCGCGCCAGACCATCGTGTTGAGGATCGACAGGGGCAGCTTCACGTGCCGCCGCTCCGGGTGGTCGACGTTGCTGAAGGTGCGGATCGACTGCTGCGGCAGGTACGTGTCCTCGCCCTCGCCGAGGTAGACCATCCGCGCGTCCGCGAGTTCGACGCCGTAGAGCGTCTGGATCATCTCGTCCCACTGCCAGGGGTGCACCGGCAGCCACCAGTAGCGGGCCGGGTTGCAGCCGCGCCGGATCAGCTCGGCGCCGAAGCGGACGCGCTCGGCCGGCGAGAGCTCCTCGGTGTAGAGCCGACGGGCCGTCAGGCCGGGCACGGCGCGGTAGTCGGCCAGGTCGTCGCGCACCGCGATCCACGCCAGTCGGCCCGGTTCGCGGCCCTCCGGCGCGTAGCGCTCGGTGTCGGAGACCGAGAAGCCGACGCGGCCCTTGTTGAAGGCGATCCACGGGTGGCCGGTCTGGTGGCCTTCCAGCTCGGCGTATCCGAGGTCCGCGAGCTCGGCGGCGGTGGCAGTTGCCCGTGACGCGATGCGCACATCGGCGGCGAGGGTCGCGGCGAACTCGCGGACGAGGTGGCCCGCGGTGTCCCCGGCCAGGCCGAGCGTGCCCTGTGCGTCGGCGAGGAAGACGAGCGGGTCCACGGCCTGGTGCCCGCCGCGTCGCACGGAGCCGGGCTCGACGAACCAGGACCCGTAGGCGCCCCGCCTGGCTCGGAACGCGTATTCGGTCACCGCGCCTTCCGGCTTTCGCGCGGCCGGACCGTACATGCTGTCCACGACCGGCGGCTGCGTGGCCGGTTCCGCGGCCCGCACCTTCAGCTTGTACCAGCCGTCCTCCTCGGGCACCGAGATCGGCTCAAGCAGTTCCTCGTAGGCGAACTCGCCGATCGTCTTGGCCAGCAGCCGGCGTCCGGCCGCGCGCCAGACCAGCGCCGGGTCGGTCTCAGCCGAGGTGGTCCGTTGTCGCGGCGGCGGGGTCATCGACTCCCGGCGCTGCGGGGCCTGCTGCGCCGGGGCCTCGGGAACCATCGGGATTTCCACCTGTTGGGACTGTGCTGACGCGTCGCTCACGGCGGTCCTCCGGCTGGCTCGGGATCTGACGGGGTGGTACGGCGTGCCTGGCCCGGCCGGCCGACGGAGCCGGGAGCGCGGTCACCCGGGTGAACGCCTCGTCGGTCCGCGCGGCCGCCGCCGGGCTGAAGCTGGTGTGCGCGGTGCGCGCGGGCAGCCGGTGGAGCTCGCGGCCCGCGACGGCGTTGAGGATCGTGGCCGCGCGGTACGCGCCGAGGCCGAGGTCCGGGGTGCCGACGCCGTGCGTGTGCAGCTCGGCGTTCTGCACGTAGAGTCCGGCCTGCGTTCCGTCGAGCAGCACGCGGTGGTCGCGGTCGATCAGCGGCCTGCCGCGCGAGTCCCGGCGCATCAGCGTCTCGATCGGGCCGAGCAGCCGCTGCTGACGCTGCGCGTACCCGGTGGCCAGCACGAGCCTTTGGGTACGGACGCGGAACCCGGTCTGCGTGCGCGCGTGCACGAATTCGAGGTCGAGTTCCTCACCTTCCGGCACCTCGACCACGCGTCCGCCGACCGCCTCCACTCCCGGCAGCAGGGTGACGCCGGTGGACGCGGGGCCGTCCGGGAACGCGCGGCGGTCCAGCTCGCCACGGATCTCGGCGAGCGTCTCGTCCGAAACGGCCTTGTAGAGCCGTCCCTGGGTCGCGAGCAACTCGTCGCGCGCCGGTTCGGGCAGCGCGTGGAAGTAGTCGGCGTAGTCCGGCGTGAAGTGTTCGAGCCCGATCTTCGAGTACTCCATCGGCTCGAACGCCGCAGTCCTGGTCAGCCAGCGCAGCCTGCGGCCCGGCTGGTGCCAGCCGCGCAGCAGGTCGAGCACGATCTCGGCGCCGGACTGGCCGGAGCCGAGCACGGTCACATCGTCTGCGGCGCGGATCCAGTCGGCGCGGCTGAGGTAGTGCGCACTGTGTGCGACGAGCGCGCCGCCCTGCTCGCACAGCGCCCGCAGCGCGCCCGGGACGACCGGCTCGGTGCCGATCCCGAGCGCCACGTTGGCGGCACGCACCTCGCGCGGGCCGTCCACCGAGTCGTAGGTGACCGAGAAGCCGTCGCGTCCATCGGCGAGAACCGCGTGCCGGACCGCGGTGACTCGACAGCCGAAGTGGCACGATGCCAGGCGCTCGGCGACGGACCGGCAGTAGGCGTCGTACTCGGCGCGCGGAACGTGCCAGGCCTCGCTGAAGTAGAACCCGAACAGCCGTCCCTGATCGCGCAGCCAGGCGAGATAGCTGTTGCGGTTGGTCGGGTCGACGAGGCTGACCAGGTCGGCGAGGACCGGCACCTGCAGCGTCGCGCCGTCGACCATCATCCCCGGATGCCAGCTGAACTCAGGGTTCTCATCCAGGAAGAGGCAGGACATATCTTCACAGGGTTCTGCCAGAGCGGCGAGTGCCAGGTTGAACGGGCCGAGGCCGAGGCCGACCAGCTCGTACTGTTCCGTGCTCACGTCCCCTCCCCCGGGATCGGCCGAATCATCAGGGTCGCGCGCTTCTCGGGCAGGTCGATCGGGTCGGCGGCGACGAAGCCCGCGGCGGTGAACGCGCGCACGGAAGCGACGTTGCGCTCATCGGGCTCCGCGACGACGCGACGCGGCCGCTCGCGCTGCACGGCGTCGGCCAGCGCGCGAAGCAGAACACTGCCGAGCCCGATGCCGCGGCAGTCCTCCTCGCCGATCAGCAGGTGCACGCCGACGTCGTCCGGCTCGGCGGCGTAGTACTCGGCCAGCCGGTCCTCAGCAGCCTGATACAGCTCGAAGTAGCCGATCGCCCGGCCGGCGAGCCTGGCCAGCAGCGGCTGCGCATGCGCCGAGTCGAGCTGCGCGCGCACGTGCTCGTTCGTGCGCTCCAGCGGTCCGGCCAGCTCCCAGTAGCGGGCCACGTCCGGATCGTTCATCCAGCGCCCGATCAGCGGCAGGTCGCGGTCCGGCTTGACCGGGCTCAGCGTGAACCGCCCGGCCTCGGTGGGCAGATCGAACCAGAGCGCTGTGCGCGCCGACGCGCTTGTCACTGCGTTCGCCGCCGCGTTCGTCACTGCGGACGCTCCGTGGCGCAGGGGTTGGGGATCTCGACGTACACCGACTGCGTGGCCAGCTCTCCGACCAGCTCGTCCAGCCCGGCCGCGCGGGTGAGCAGATTCGCCTTGCAGCGCAGCGTGGTTGCTTCGAGCAGCAGATCGGTCGGCCGGTGGCCGCGCAGCACGGACAGCTCGTCGCGGGCCACGCGCAGCAGGTCGCGCTCCTCGGCCAGGCCCGCGCAGCCGAGCGCGCCGATCATGCCGAACAGGTTGTTGATGCCGACGTAGTAGAGCAGCCGCTCGGTGACCACGTCGTCCGCCACGACGGTGTCGCTGGCCTTGCCGAGCTCCGGATCCCCGGCCAGCCCGGCAAGCTCCTCGATCCGCGAGGCGCGGTAGTAGAAGCCCTGGTTGTCGCGGTACCAGCCGGCGCCCGGGTAGCCCTGCTCGTCCAGCTGGATCAGCGTGTTCTGCTGGTGGCCCTCGAGCGTCACGCCGAGCTCCGCGTCGATCCACAGGATGGGGACGATGAGCCGGGCCACGTAGCGGGCGAACCAGTCCGCGGCGACCTCGCGCACGGCGCGTCCGGAGACCTCGGCCAGGCCCTTGATGTGCGCGGCCAGCTCGTGCGCGGCGCCGTCCGGACCGATGGCGCCGCGGCCGAGGTCGGTCAGCGCGGCGATGCAGTACACGTAGTCGGTCGGCCGGAAGGGCGAGTGCCGGATCGACACGTCGAGGCCGGGCACGCCGTCCACGGCCAGATAGGCGGCGTCGGTGAGCATCCGGAAGTGCGGGTGCGCGGCCAGCAGCCGGCTGCCCGCGGTCCCGGCGAACAACCGGTGCGCCTCGACGCCGCGCAGCAGTTCCTTGCGCAGGTTCTCCCGCTTGGAGTTGGTGATGTTCAGGCCGAGCGAGAGCTTGAACATCACCGGCGAGTCCGGCCGGTAGACCGTGCGCAGCGACGAGGTCGGGAACCAGCGCGGCCCGGCCGCGCCCCGGTGACGCAGCTTTCCGGCCTCGACCAGCTGCTTGACGTTCGGCCGACGCAGCAGGTCGGCGGCCTGCCAGGGATGCGCGGGGACGAGCAGGCCGTCGTCGGGCAGCGTGCCGCTGAGGAAGGTGCACAGGTCGTGCGCGGTCGGTCCGAGCTCGCTGTCCTCGGCGATCAGCGACTCGTCCACGCTGAACCAGTCGAGCTGGAAGCCGCCGCGCAGCTCCGGGCTGTACGCGGGCTCGGCCAGGCCGTCGCGGCTCTTCGGCGTCGGGTGCAGCGGATGCCCGGCCAGCAGCGCCTGCTCGGCGGCCAGGAAGGGCGTGGTCAGCACGCCGGAGCTGTCCTGGTCCGGCGGAGAGGGCTTGGCCGCGCGGTCGGCCAGGTGGACGGCGACGCGCTCCGCCGACTCGGTGGCACGGCTCGCGAGAGACGCCGCGTCCGCGGCCGAGGCTCCCCCGGCCAGGCCCATCAGCCGGGCCAGCTCGCCCGGCGTGGCAGGACCCTGATCAGTGTGGGCCGGCCCGAAGCGGTGCCAGCCGGTCGCGGACCAGTAGCGGACCGGGACGGTCACGGTGGTCCCGCCCAGCTCCAGGACCAGGTCGGCGGCGGCGGGCCGCGGCAAAGCCCGCTCGCGGATCCAGCAGCGCAGCAGGCCCTCCACGGCGAGCCGTTCGGCGGCGTCGGCGAGCTGCGCGGCGCCGGACGCGGCTGGGGTTGACGGTGATGCCGATTGCGGCTGGACGGCTGTGGTCACGGAGGTTTCCCTGGGGCTGAGCTTCGGGTGGGTGGGTTTCGGCGGTTCGGTCAGCTGCCGGGCACGTCGCAGGCGCTAGCGGCGTCGGCGACGAGGTCGAGCAGCGCGTCGATCTCGGCAGGCGTCGTCTCCGGCCGGAGCAGGGTGAGCTTGAGCCGCAGCGAGCCGGGTCCGCCGGGTTGCCCGCCGGGACCGGGCAGCATCGTGCGGCCGACGACGGCGCTTCCGGCGGCCAGCAGCGCGCGCCGGGCCTCGGCGTTGACGTGGTCGGGATCGCCTTGCCGGGACCGGTAGCGGAAGAGCACCGTCGTCAGCGAGGGCCGGAGCGCGAGCTCGAACTCGGGCCGCGCCTCGATCGCGGCGGCGGCGTGCGCGGCCTGGGCGAAGCAGCTCTCGATCATCCGCGCGTAGCCGTCGAGGCCGTGGTGGCGGGCCGCGGCGAGGATCTTCACCGCGTCGGCGCGGCGCGTTGTGCGCAGCGAGCGGCCGAGCAGGTTCGGGTAGCCGGCGGCCTCGTCGTCGAGGTCGGAGAGGTACGCCACGCGACGTGAGATCGCGCTGAGGGCCTGCGGATCGCGCGTCAGCAGCAGGCCGGCGGGGATGGGCTGCCAGCCGAATTTGTGCAGGTCCACGCTCGCGGAGTCGGCCAGCTCGATCCCGGCGAGCAGCGGACGGCGGACGTCCGAGAGCAGCAGTCCGCCGCCGTACGCCGCGTCCACGTGGAACCAGGCGCCGTGCTCACGGGCGATCCGGGCGCAGTCGGCCAGCGGATCGATGGCCCCGGCGTCGGTGGTCCCGGCCGTGCCGACGACGGCGACGAGCGTGCAACCTTCGTCCGCGATCCCTTGCGCCGCATGAGAAAGCGCGTCTGTGTCGAGTCGATGATCGGGTCCAATGGCTACCGGGATGACGGAGCGCTCGCCGAGCCCGAGTTGTGCGGCGGCGCGGGCGATGGAGAAGTGCGAGACGGCGGACGTCAGGATGCGCAGCTTCCCGGCGGCGGACGCGGGGATACCCGATTCGGCGGGATCCACCGCGTACGCACGGGAGATCGCGGCGTCGCGCGCGAGCATGAGGGCCAGGTAGTTGGACTCGGTGCCGCCGGAGGTGACCGACCCGGCGCCCGGCGCTCCGAAGGCGAGCGCGCTGAATTCCGAGATGACACAGGATTCGATGACGGCCGGAGCCGCGCTCTGATCCCAGGAATCCTGCGAGGGATTGAGCGCGGCCACGAGCTGATCGGCGGCGACGGCGACCGGATCCGGCGGACAGTGCAGGTGAGCGACCGTATGTGGATGCGCGGACCGGACCGTGTGCGTCGGGAGGTAGTCGAGCAGGGCGTTGAGGGAAGCGGGGCCGAGGCCGATCGGCGGCAGCACGGGTGTGAAGGCGGCGCGGACCTCAGCCTCGAGCGCTTCGGGACCGCCGGAGGGCAGCGGGCTTTCGGGCGTGGGGATGGACATGCCACTCATGCACTCGCCGCGCTGATCGATGCCAGCAGCACGTCGCGCACCTGCTCAGCCTCGAGCTCGGTCATGGTGAGCGGCGGCAGCAGCCGAAGCACGGCCCCGTGCCGACCACCGAGCTCCACGATCAGACCGCGCTCCAACGCCTCCGTACGCACCCGGCGTGCCAGTTCGGGCGCCGCGGGCCGGGCGCCGAGGACGTCCGCAGCAGCCTCCGGGTCCACCAGCTCGATGCCGATCATCAGGCCTCGACCGCGCACCTCGCCGATCGCGGGCAGTTCGGCCATCGCCTCCACGAAGTCCGTGCGCAGCCGGTCGCCGAGCTTGCGGGCCCGCTCGGCCAGGCTGTTCTCGGCGACGAAGCGCATCGTGGCGGTGCCCGCCGCCATGGCCAACTGGTGCCCGCGGAAGGTGCCGGTGTGCGCGCCCTCCGCCCAGACGTCGTACTCGGAGCGGTAAACGATCACGGCCAGTGGCAGGCCGCCGCCGATCGCCTTGGACAGCACCATCATGTCGGGCACGACCCCCGCGTGGTCGACTCCCCACAGCTCCCCGGTGCGTCCGAGGCCGGTCTGCACCTCGTCGGCGATCAGCGGCATGCGGTGGGCCGTGGCGAGCTCCCGCAGCGCCCGAAGCCAGCCGTCCGGAGCGGGGATGACGCCGCCCTCGCCCTGAACCGGCTCGACGATCACGGCGGCGGGCGGGGTCATGCCGCTGCCGGGATCGTCGAACAGCCTGCGCGCGTGCTCAGCGGCGATGCGCTCCCCGGCGGGCCCGCCCACCCCGAAGGGGCAGCGGTAGTCCTGCGGGAAGGGCAACCGGGTCACCCCGGCGTCCGGAACGAGGGCCGGCGTGCGGACCGCGACGTTGCCGGTGGCGGCGAGCGCGGCGGCCGTCATGCCGTGGTATGCGCCGGTGAACGCGATCAGGCCCGAACGTCCGGTGGCCGTGCGCGCCAGCTTGATCGCGGCCTCGACGGCGTCGGCGCCGCTCGGCCCGCAGAAGTGGATCCGGGCGTCGGCGGCGAGGCCGGCCGGCAGCAGGCCGAGCAGGGTCTCGGTGAACTCGTCCTTGATCGGCGTCGCGAGGTCCAGCACGTGCAGCGGCGCGCCCTGGTCGAGCACCCGGCGGATGGCCTCGACCGCGACGGGGTGGTTGTGCCCGAGCGCGAGCGTGCCGGCGCCGCAGAGGCAGTCCAGGTATGTGCGCCCGTCCGCGCCGTACACGGTCATCCCCTCGGCCCGCACCGGGACCACCGGCAGATGCCGGGCGTAGCTGCGCGCCGACGACTCCCGGGCCCGCTGCCTGGCCAGCAACCGCTCGGAATCGCCCTGCTCGTCGACGCTCAAGTTCCGCCCTCGCTCGGACTTCCGCATTCATCAGAAGATCGTTGTGAGGCAAGCCTTACCCAGGCTCGGCGACCGCGTCAAACCGCTTCACTACTGTGAGTGACAAGTTGGACGAGTACGCCACCGGGCCCGCGACGAAGGTTCGTCGCGGGCCCGGTGGCGTACTCGCGTGGTCTAGCTGAGGAACTCGGCCAGGGCGGCGCGCAGCTGGGCGTCGACCCGGGCCAGCACACGGGTGCCGGTTTCCAGGTGCGTCTCGCTGAGCAGTTCGCCGTGGTCGTGGATCCGGGCGATCAGGTCGCCGCGGCCGTACGGGATCACCGCGTCCACCTCGAACTCGGGGCGGGGCAGGTCGTTCTCGATCGCGGCGAGCAGCTTGTCGATGCCCTCGCCGGTACGCGCCGAGACCACGACGGAGTGCGGCTCGCGACGGCACAGCCGGGCGAGCACGTCCGGGTCGGCGGCGTCGGCCTTGTTGAAGACCACGATCTCCGGGACCTTCGCCGCGCCGATCTCCTCCAGCACTTCGCGCACCGCGGTGAGCTGGCCCTCGGGGTCGGGGTCCGAGGCGTCGACCACGTGCAGGATGAGGTCGGCGTCCGCCACCTCCTCCAGGGTCGAGCGGAAGGCCTCGACGAGCAGGTGCGGCAGGTGCCGGACGAAGCCGACGGTGTCCGCGACGGTATAGCCGCGGCCCCCGGCGGTCTCGGTGCGGCGCACGGTCGGGTCCAGGGTGGCGAAGAGCGAGTCCTCCACCAGCACCCCGGCGCCGGTCACCCGGTTGAGCAGCGAGGACTTGCCCGCGTTGGTGTATCCGGCGATGGCCACCGACGGGACGGCGTTGCGCCGCCGCTCCTGCCGCTTGGCGTCGCGGCCCTTGCCGAGCTCCGCGATCTCCCGGCGCATCTTCGCCATCTTCTCGCGGATCCGGCGCCGGTCGAGCTCGATCTTCGTCTCACCGGGACCGCGGGTGGCGATGCCGCCGCCCCCGGCCGTACCGCTGCCGCCGCCGCCCATCTGGCGGGACAGCGACTGACCCCAGCCGCGCAGTCGCGGCAGCATGTACTGCATCTGCGCGAGCGCGACCTGGGCCTTGCCCTCGCGGGACTTGGCGTGCTGGGCGAAGATGTCGAGGATCAGCGCCGTGCGGTCCACGACCTTGACCTTGACGACGTCTTCCAGGTGGATCAGCTGGGCCGGGGTGAGCTCTCCGTCGCAGATCACCGTGTCCGCGCCGGTCTCGGCGACGATGTCGCGCAGTTCCTTGGCCTTGCCCGAGCCGATGTACGTGGCCGGGTCGGGCAGGTCGCGGCGCTGGGTCACGCCCTCGAGCACCTGCGAGCCCGCGGTCTCGGCCAGCGCGGCGAGCTCGCGCATCGACGCGTCCGCGTCGGCCGCGGTGCCGGTGGTCCAGACGCCGACCAGGACCACGCGCTCGAGGCGCAGCTGGCGGTACTCGACCTCGGTGACGTCCTGGAGCTCGGTGGACAGCCCCGCCACGCGGCGCAGGGACTGTCGATCGGCCCGGTCGAACTGCTCGCCGTCGTAGTCGTTCTCGTCGCCCGGCGCGTTCCGGATCTCATACTCGGAATCGACTTCATAACGGGAGTTGGTCATCTGTGCCTTTCAGCGAAGAAATCGAAGTGAAACGATGGTCGCACGGAGCGGCGCCCGAGAGCACGCCGTTTTCCCGCGCACTCATGCCGAAAGCCCCGTCCCATTGTCGCGGGACGGGGTCGGCTGCGAGTTTCCGCAGGTCGGCGTGTGGACGCTGCCTTAGCGAAGGGCGAGCTGCGGGAGGGAGTTGGATCCCGTACCCGGCAGCACGACGGGGTAGGTGAGCAGGTTCGGCGAACCCATGGCCAGGTGCGAGGCGCCGATCGGGCCGACGGCCAGGCTGGACGCGGGCACGGAGTTCATCGGCACCGAATTCGTCGGCACGGGATTCATCGGCACGGGATTCATCGGCACCGAGTTCATGGGCACCGAGTTGACCGGGGCGAGGCCCGGCGCCGGTACGGGGTGAATCGGCACAGACCCTACAGCCAGGTTCTGGGTGCCGGCGACGGCGCCGACGGAGGCCGGGGGCACCCGCCGGGTGACCGGCCGGGCGGCCGGACGGGCTCCGGGACGCACCGCTCCGCGCGGCACCGGCTTGGCCAGCGGCATGCTCTTGACCTGGGCCTGATTGCCGGCCCCGACCCGAGCGGTGGGCACGGCTCTGGCAGGCACAGAGGCGGAGATGCGCTCGGACTCGAGCTGGGCGGCCAGTTCGGCCGCGGCGAGCTCGATGGACACTTCGCGCAGTACGTCGGACAGGCGGGCCTCGAGTGCGTCGCAGATGGCCGCGAGCAGCTCGGAGCTCGGCTCCTTCTGGCCGCGTTCGATCTCGGAGAGGTACCCGGGCGAGATTCTCGCCGCTGCGGCCAGCTGCCGCAGGGTACGCCCTTCGTCCTGGCGCTTGCGCCGCAGCACATCGCCGAGCAGGCGACGGATCAGGATCATGGCGTCGCTCCCTCCCTCTCGTGAACTCGTAGTCGGTCTTCGGCCGCGGGTTCCGCGCCATTTGTGTTCGCTCTGAGCGAACACACACGTCAACGGCTGCCCGTTCGCACTGCCGCCTTGCCCGATTCACGGGTGGCGGCTTGCGGCCACCGTACCCGCTCCGGGTCCGGTATTCACCGGGCGGCCGAAAATTTCTTCCCGCCGAAACCGGTGGCATCATCCGACGGTGTGGGCGGCGCCCCCTGCCGGGAGTGGCCCACCGTACCGGACAACGGCCGAGCGTCGAGCTAAATTCCCTCGTCCGCACCACGGGGTGTGTGATGCGTTCATCTGCGCCGTCTTCTATCCGCTCACTCTAAGACGTGCCACCGACAGAACCGGTTCATGCGCCCGGCGGGGAATCTTTTGTCCGGACGTTACCCCGCAGCCCAGGATGTGAGATGCGCCACCGCGCTGGAAAGGGCCAGCCGCGTGGCCGCGAGCTGGATCTCCGCGCGATCCCCGGTGAAGCGCGCGGGGGTCACGACGGCGAGTTCGGGGTCGGGGCCGACCACCGCGACGTACACGGTGCCCACCGCCTTGCCGTCCTGCTCGCTCGGCCCTGCGACGCCGGTGGTGGCGATGCCCACGTCGGCCCCGCACAGCTTGCGCACGCCGAGGGCCATCTGCCGGGCGACCTCGGCGTCCACCGCGCCGGCCCGGCTCAATAGCGCCGCGTCCACGCCCAGCAGGCTGGCCTTGAGGTCGGTGGCGTAGGCGGTCACCGAGCCGCGCAGCACAGCCGAGGCACCGGGCACGGCGGTCAGCGCGGCGGCGACCAGGCCGCCGGTCAGCGACTCGGCGACGGCCACCGTCAGCCGGGAGCGCAGCGCCACGGTGAACAGCCGTAGCGCCGGATCCGGCTCCTGCGCCGTCGCGCCGGCAACGGAGTCGGCGCTGCCGTTCCGTCCGGCCTGCGGGTTCGAGCCCATCGTCACAATGTCCCCTTCAGGTCCGCTTGCCCGCCCCGGCGCGCAGGCGCACGGCGCGCGCCACGTAGTCCACCCCGGTGCCCACGGTCAGCGCGAGAGCCGCCGCCATGACCACGGTCGCCGTCCAGTCCAGCCAGGCCAGGCGCTCCAGCGGCAGAACGTAGAGGAAGATCGCCAGCGACTGGAGCACGGTCTTGAGCTTGCCTCCGGGGCTGGCCGCGATCACCCCGTACTTGATCACCCAGAAACGCATCAGCGTGATGCCGATCTCGCGTACCAGGATCGCGGCGGTCACCCACCACCACAGCTCGTGGTGCAGGCTCAGGCAGATCAGCGCGGCCCCGATCAGCGCCTTGTCCGCGATCGGGTCGGCGATCTTGCCGAAGTCGGTGATCAGGTGGCGGCGGCGGGCCAGCTCGCCGTCAAGCCGGTCGGTGGCCGAGGCGACGAAGAACACTCCGGCCGCCGCGAGCCGCCAGCCCGAGTCGTGCCCGCCGTCGTACACGAAGACGAGGACGAACAGCGGCACCAGCACGATCCGGAGCATCGTCAGCAGGTTGGCGACGTTCCAGTTCGACACGGCCGCGGAGCCCGTCGGGCCGGGGCCGGGCTCCGGTGCCACGTCTATCCGTCCGTCGGCCGGGGTGGTCAATTGCGCTCCGCGAGTTCCGCCACCAGGTCCACGCCCTCGCTGTCGGTCACCAGCGCGTCCACCAGGTCGCCGGCCTTGATCGAGGCCAGGTCGCCGGTGAGCCGGACCGAGCCGTCCACCTCGGGGCCCTGGTGCGCGGCGCGTCCCTCCACGTAGGTCCCGGAGACCTCCTCGACCAGCACCCGGACCCGCTCGCCGATCCGCTCGGCGGCCCGCTGCGCCACCAGGTCGTCGGCCAGATCGGCCAGCGCCGCGGCCCGCTCGTCGATCAGGTCCTGGTCCAGCTTGTCCTCGTCCGGGAAGCCAGCGGCCTCGGTGCCGTCCTCGTCCGAGTAGCCGAACACGCCGATGGCGTCGAGCCGGGCCTCGGTCAGGAAGCGCTCGAGCTCGGCGTAGTCCTCGTCGGTCTCGCCGGGGAAGCCGACGATGAAGTTGGACCTGGCCCCGGCCGTCGGCGCGAGCTCGCGGATCGAGGCGAGCAGCTCGAGGAAGCGGTCCGTGTCGCCGAAGCGGCGCATCCGGCGCAGCACGCCCGGGGCGCTGTGCTGGAAGGAGAGGTCGAAGTACGGCACCACCTTGGGCGTCGTGGCCAGCGCGCTGATCAGGCTGGGCCGCAGCTCGGCGGGCTGCAGGTAGGAGACGCGGATCCAGTCGAGGCCGTCGATCGCGGCCAGCTCGGGCAGCAGCGTCTCGAGCAGCCGCAGGTCGCCGAGGTCCTTGCCGTAGGAGGTGGAGTTCTCGCTGACCAGCACCGCCTCGCGCACGCCCTGCTCGGCCAGCCAGCGGGCCTCGTGCAGCACGTCGGAGGGGCGGCGGGAGAGGAAGGCGCCGCGGAACGAGGGGATGGCGCAGAAGGAGCAGCGCCGGTCGCAGCCGGAGGCGAGCTTGAGCGGGGCCGAGGGGCCGTCGCCGAGCCGGCGGCGCAGCGTGCGCGGCCCCGAGGCGGGGGCGAGACCCGTGGGCAGGTCGGCGATCTCTGCCTCGGCCTCGGCTGACGCGGCGTCACCGGACGTGCCGTGTCCGGGTACCGCGGCCCCCGTCGTGCCCGCCTGCCGCTCGACCGGCGTGAGCGGGAGCAGCAGCCGGCGATCCGACGGGATGTGCGGCTCGACGTGCCCGCCGCCGAGGATGGTCCGGAGCCGGTCGCCGATGTCCTGGTACGAGTCGAAGCCGAGGACGGCGTCCGCCTCCGGCAGCTCGTCGGCCAACTGCTTGCCGTAGCGCTCGGCCAGGCAGCCGACCGCGACCACGGCCTTGGTCCGCCCCCGGCCCTTGAGGTCGGAGGCGGCCAGCAGCGTGTCGATCGAGTCCTTCTTCGCCGCGTCCACGAAGCCGCAGGTGTTGACCACCGCGATCTCCGCGTCCTCGGCCTCCTCGACCAGCTCGAAGCCGTCCGCCGCGAGCCGGCCGGCGAGCTCCTCGGAGTCCACGTCGTTGCGGGCGCAGCCGAGGGTGATCAGCGCGACCTTATGGGGCGCGCTGAGATTCCCGGGCAGGGTTGATTCGGACATGGCAGAGCTCGGCATGCCACCAGGGTATCCGGCTTGGGCGACAGGCCGGACACACCGTGGCGCGGCTAGAGCTGTCCCTGCGGGCCGAAACTGGTGCTGACGACCTGTCCGTCACTGCCGGCGCTGGTGACAGACTTGCCGTTGAGCTGCATCGCCACGCCCGCCGCGTTGCCCACGGTGACATCGAGCCGGGAACGGTCGGTGAACTCCTTGGTCTGCCCGGCCTCCAGGATGTTCCAGTAGAGCTGCTGCCCGGCGGAGTTCGTCACCCCGATCCAGACCGGCTCGGTCTTGGTGGAGATCCGCAGGTCCACCGGGGCCTTCGGCTTGGCGGCCGCGGGGGTGGCCGGGGGCTTGGCGGCCCCCACGACCTTGGGCGCGGCGTGCGCCTGAGCGTGGGCCTGCGGAACGGCGGCGCCCGCGGCCCCGGTCGGTCCCGTGGTGGTCGGCCCGGAGTGCGGCCAGAGCTGGACCGCCGCGACGAGCCCGACCGCGCCGAGCGCCCCGAGCAGCGCGAGCGACCAGTTCGGGCCGCTGCGCGCCGCCGCGGTCTTGGCGCCCCCGAGGAACGCGGCCGGCGCCTCGTTGACCGCGGCCCCGTCGCTGACCAGCGGGTCGACCAGACGAGCGGCCGAGCCGGAGTCGGCGTCGGTGTAGTCCCCTCGGCGCGGCTGCTTGAGCGAGGGCACGTCCGGCGGCGGCGTCGTGCCGACCATCGGGACCAGCGAGGGCACCGCCCCCGGAACGATCGTGGGCAGCACCGCGCGGGCCCGGTTCGTCGCCGCCTGCCTCGCGTCCTTGCGCGCGGACCCGAGCGGACGCTCCGTACGCGGCGGCGTGGCGGGGGTCGCGGTACGCGGCTTGCGCAGGTCCCGCTTGGTCAGCGGCGGCAGGTGCACGGCCCCGTACCTCGCGAGCAGCGGTTCGGGGTCGATGTCCATGGCCTTCGCGTAGGCCCGGATGTGCCCGCGTGCGTAGACGTCGCCCCCGCACTGATCGAAATGGCCCGCCTCCACCCGCCGCAGCGTCTCCGGCGTGATCCGCGTCAGGTCGCTGAGCTCCCGCGCGGTCAGCCCCCGGTCGATCCGGGCCTGCAGCAGGAGTTCGCCGATCTCCCGGTGCCCCGCCGCGGTCCCGTCAACTTCCTGCTGAGTCCGGCGGAGCCGGTCCTCCCCGTCCTGCTCTGCCATGTTCTCCGGCCTCCGGTGCTGTGCTGTACGGGCTACCCGTTTATCTGCTTGCCTTACCGGATGCACCTGCCCGGTTCAGGGGCGGCCGTCCCCTCCCAGGCCGTGGATTCCCCCGATTGGCGGGCGCGCGTCCGCCCCCCTAACGCCCCGTCACCCGGAAAGGTCACGCGACTCGCGGTGGTATGGATCGAGGATTTGTGCGGGCTCGGGGACACGCCCCGGGGTCAGGTCTCACCTTCGATGCCGCTCGACCGCACGTCGAATCAGCTCGTCCATATCGATCGCGCCCTCGGTAAGCTCAAGCGCGTCATGCACGAAGATGATGGTGGGGACCAACCCCTCGGCCATCACACTGCCGATTGCCGACGCAATCGCCTCGCGACAGGCGATCTTCTCGCGAAACGCAGGCAGCGCCTCGAAGAGCTCGACAGAGGTCGGCAGCTCATCACACACGACACCCCCCGCCAAGCAAAGATCGAGTCAGACGGTTCCAGCGGGCACTACCCACTGCGTCGGCTGCTCCGTGAACGCGGCAATGGTGTCAAAGTCGTTGTCGTAGTGCAGGACGGTGAGGCCGGCGGCCCGCGCAGTGGCGGCAACGATGAGATCGGGGATCGACGCAGCCCTGCGCTGTCCCTTCTCAGTGAGTGCCTCCTGAATCTCGGAAGCCGACGTCCAGAGATCATCGGGCTCACGAACCAGGACGAACGAAGCGTCGACCTGCAGCTTCACGCGACTTCGTTCCTGGATGTTGCGCGCCGAGAACAGCAGCTCAAGCTCGGTGACCGCGCAGATGGAGACGAGCCCTCGATCCATCAACGGCTCAAGAACGTCCCTGACAGGCGGCAGGTGCAGCCGAGCGAGAGCACTCTTGTCGGCGAGGTAGCGCGTTACCCCCACAGTCGGCTCTCAACGTCGGGCTCGAGGAGCGCGCTGAATGCCCCCTCTTCGGCGAGAGCCACCAGATCCCGGACTGCCGCGACTCTTATGACCTCGCGGAACGCCGCATCGATGGTGTCGCGGATGGAGTCGGTGCCAAGGATCTCGCGAGTGCGATTGAGCCTCTCCGAATCGATTTCAACGCTCGTCTTGGCCATGATCTCCTCCAGGATGCAAGCCGGACTGGGTTCATGATATCGCAATTGCGGCAAGTTGGATATCCGGCGATGCGCGTCTTGGATACCTCGCAAGACATCGAGGAACCTGATTGCCGCAGGACGCCGACACGACGCAACCGGGCTGGTGCTGAGGCGCGGGGCGGTGGGCGGATTACGCACCTGCGGCCCACGCACGAGCACCGGACACAGCGACAGGAGGCGGCAGAACAGCGCGTCCGAGAGCTGCTGGCAATCCCCACGCTGGGAAGACGCGCGGAACAAGCAGACGTCTCGCAAAGCGCGGTCCGCTCGTCAAAGTGGGTTAAGGGCCCGAGGAGCGCAGCGGGGACGACTGCGAAGCCGTCAGCGCGGCGGTAGGCGGTCTTGCCGGTGTAGAACACGAGAGTCCAATGACCTGGGCGACACGTGGCTACGCTCCCATTTTCAACGGAAGCGCATCCCGCCATCCGGAA
>Ga0073928_10002642_pt1 | contig 30191 bp, 27 predicted proteins | sample PaiPotPPA55metaG_FD_76969 | JGI IMG/M metagenome (GOLD analysis project Ga0073928, IMG submission 76969) | Iron sulfur acid spring bacterial and archeal communities from Banff, Canada, to study Microbial Dark Matter (Phase II) - Paint Pots PPA... ...
ACGAGTGGTACAAGCAGGTCGGCGCGACGATCATCAACCAGCTCCGCCTGCTGGGCGCCTCGATGGACTGGACGCGATTGCGCTTCACCATGGACGACGCCTACGTGCGTTCCGTCACGACCGCGTTCGTCGCCTTCTACGAAAAGGGATGGATCTACCGCGCGCCCCGCATCGTCAACTGGTGCCCGCACGACCTGTCCGCCATCTCCGACCTGGAGGTGAAGTGGCAGGAGCACCACGACGTCCTCTACTTCATCAAGTACCCGGTGGACGGCGGTGGCGACGTGACCATCGCCACGGTTCGCCCGGAGACGATGCTCGCGGACACCGGGGTCGCGGTCAACCCGAAGGACCCTCGATACAAGAACCTGGTCGGCAAGACGGCGATCCTGCCGCTGGTCGGCCGCCGGCTGCCCATCGTCGGCGATGACGCGGTTGAGATGGACTTCGGCACAGGCGCGCTGAAGGTCACGCCCGGTCACGACCCGATGGACTACGAGATCGGCCAGCGGCATTCACTCGAGGTCATCAGCGGCATGCATCCCGACGGCCGCATGAACGTTCCCGGCCTGCCCTACGACGGGCTTCCCGGCGTCGAGGCCCGCAGGCTCGTGGTCGCCGACCTCAAGGCGCAGGGCTTCCTGGTCAAGGAAGAGCCGTACACGCACGACGTCGGGCATTGCGATCGCTGCGACGCAGTCATCGAGCCACTGATCAGCGAGCAGTGGTGGCTGCGCATGGACAAGCTGCGCAACCGCGCCATTGCCGCGAGCGAGGCGGACAAGGTGCGCTGGCATCCCGAGCGCTACGAGCGCATCTACCTCGACTGGATGCACGGCCTCAGGGACTGGAACATCAGCCGGCAGCTGTGGCTGGGGCACCGCGTCCCCGTCTATCACTGCGAGAACGGGCACAGCATCGCGAGCGTGGATCCACCGGACGAGTGCACCGAATGCGGCAGCTCGGAGCTGACGCAGGACACGGACGTGCTCGACACGTGGTTCTCGTCCGCGCTGTGGCCGTTTGCGACGCTTGGCTGGCCCGAAGAGACGGAGGACCTGAGGACGTTCTATCCGACGGACCTGAACTGCACGGCGCGCGAAATCATCTTCCTCTGGGTCAGCCGCATGATCATGACCGGCCTCGAGTTCATGGGCGAGGTCCCGTTCAGCGACGTGGCGATCCACTGCGTCGTTCAAGCGGCCGACGGCAGGCGCATGTCAAAGTCGCTAGGCACGGGCGTCGACCCACGCGAGCTCATCTCGAAGTACGGCGCGGACGCTCTGCGCGCGTGGAGCGCGGCTGTCGCCATGTCGAGCCAGGACGTGCGCTATGACGAATCCCGCGTCGAGGGCTACCGCCGCTTCTGCAACAAGCTCTGGAACGCGACACGCCTGGTCCTCGGGAGCGTCACCGGCGATGTCGTGCCCCCTATGCCGGAACCGGACGACGTCGAGCTGATCGAGGATCGATGGATGCTGTCCAGGCTCGCGGACGCGGGCCGCCGGATCACCAGGGGCATCGAGGAGTTTTCATTCCAGGACTCCATCAACGCCGCCTACGCATGCGCCTGGAACGAGTTCTGCGATTGGTGGCTCGAAGCCTCCAAGGCCCGGCTCAAGGCCGGCGACCCGACCGCCCAGGCCATCGCGGTCCATTGCCTTGACTCGCTGCTGCGGCTGCTGCATCCGTTCATGCCCTTCGTGACCGAGGAGCTGTGGTCGAGGCTTGCCGGCGAGCGCGACTTCGTCATGCGGGCGGAGTGGCCGGAAGACCTTGACACCTACGCCGACGGGCAGGCCGAGATCGAGTTCGAGTCGCTGATGGCGATGGTCTATGAGATTCGTTCGTACCGCAAGACGATCCCGGGTGCGCCGGCCAGAGACGGCGTCGTGAAGCTCGCCGAGGAATGGGATCCGGACTGGCAGCGGTCGCTCGCGCTCCTGGGGGATGTCCTCGTCACGGAGCAGCTCCCGCCTGGCAAGGAGCTGGGCCTGGCGGGAGGGACCATCGTCTTTCCCTCGCTAGCGGCGACGGATCCGGCCGTGACTCAAAAGCGAATCGACCAGGCCCGCAACGACCTCGACCGTATCGAGGCCAAGCTCACCAACGAGCAGTTCTTGACCAAGGCGCCGCCCGAGGAGGTGGCCAAGCAGCAGGCGCGCGCAGATGAGCTGCGCGATGAACTCGACCGCCTGAAGCGCCTCTTGTAACTCCTTCTCTCTCCCTTGAGGGAGAGGGTGATCAATCGTCCTAGATACCCTTAGGCGGTCATGCCGCCCCTGGCGCTCCTAGTCCCGATCGGTCTGCCCATCCTCGGCAGCCTGGTCGCGGCGCTGTTGGGCCGAGCCGGAAGCGGCGCCGCCCGCGCGGCCGCGAGTGTGGGCCTGTGGTCGGCGGCCGTCGCCATCGTCGCGCTCTGGCTCCCCGTGCGCTCCACGCAGGAGCTAACGCTTGGACAGCTCGGCTTTGGCAGCGGGCTGGATCTGCGCCTGGACGCCATGTCGCTGGTCTTCAGCCTCATCGTCCTGGTGCCGGCGGCGACCTTGCTCAGCGTGCAGCCTCGGAGCTGGCAGGAGAGCACGGTCGCCGCGTTGGGCGTCGGCGCCGCCGTGCTCGCGGTGGAGGCGGGCGGCGTGCTTCTGACGGCTGTCGCCGGATGCACGGCCGCGACGCTCGCGGTCATCCAGCTGGACGTGGAAGACGTGTCGGCGCCGCGTCCTTCCTGGGCGCTGCTGCTCGCGGCCTGGCTGGCCGTAGCGTGGGCTGGCGTCGTCCTGCAGGTCCAGGGCGGCACGGCTGTATACAGCGCGGTGCCGGTCTCGGCCATGACGCTGCCTGTATTTGCCCTGCTCGGGTTCGCGGCCATCTTCAGCGCCGGTTTGTTTCCCTGGCGGGGCTGGGCCAGCCGCCTGTGGGCAAGGCCGTCGCTGCGCGCGGCCGGTATGACGGTGGCCACGCTGCAGCCGCTCGGGCTGTACCTGCTGGTGCGCGCCTACGAGCTGGGAGATGGTCGCTACCCCAATCCCAATCTCAACCTGCTGCTGGCGGCGTGGGGAGTGCTGGTGGCGTTCGGCGCCGCCGCTCGCGCGCAGGCTGCCACCACGCGCCGCGAGTACATGGCCGAGGTGCTGCCAGGGTTGGCGGGCTTCGCGCTGATGTCGGTGGCGGTTGGGTCCGCGCTCGGACTGGTTGCCGGGTTGATCCTCACCGCCACCGTCGCCGTGATCGCCATCTGCCTTCCACTGCTGCCGGAGCGCGCAGGTCCGCAGCCGCTGCTGGTGGCCGCTGCGGCTGCGGGACTTCCGCCGAGCCTCGCGTTCGGGGGCAGGCTGCTCGGCCTGGGCGCAGCCTTCGAGCATGGTGGCGCCATGGGGGTGATCGCGCTGGCGGGCGTGGCGACGTGGCTGCTGGCGGCGGCAGCGGCGGCGCGGTCGGTCGGGCTTGCGGCCGGTCCCGGCCGCCCCGCCGCGGAGACGTTTCCACGCGTGGCCGCCATCCTCGGTGGCCTCGCGGTGGCCGCTGGTCCCGCGCTTGGGCTTGCCTACTACGCCGGCAGCACCGCAGCCTCGGACGTGATGTCGCCGCCGTCGGGAGCGCTCGGAAACGGAATCGCCTCGATCGTCACGGTCTCGACCGTGATCCCGGTGATCGCCCTGCTCGGGCCGCTGCTGGTGGTGGGCGCGATCGCCCTCGCGTTCGCGCGGCCCGTGCCATCGGTCGGCCGGTCGGCGGCCAGGCCTCCGCTGTTCAAGCTGCACGGCGCGATCCTGGCGGCCCGCATCGCCGGCGAGGTGCGCGCCATGGCTGTGCCGAGCCAGTACCGCTCGCTGTTCAACCCTCGCGCGCTCGAGTCGGCCGCGGCGGGAGGGACTCCGATCCTGTGGCTGGCCTCGCTCGTGGCCATCGCGTTCGCCGTGACGCGGTGACGGAGGTCGCGGCGTTCGCCGCGTGGCTTGGCGGTGCGATTCTCGTCCTCGCGGACGCACGTCGCGGTCTCGCGCTCGGATTGGCGGTGATGGCGGCCGGCCTCGCCGGGCTTGCGTTTGCGGCCGGCCAGGACCCGACCGCGGGCGCGCTGCTGGCGGGCGGCGTCGTGGGCGCGGTGCTTCGCGCTCGCAGCGGCCCCGAGGGCTGGGGCCTGATGCAGCCCGGCTCCACGCCGCGAATCATCCTGACTGTCCTCACCGCGTTGCTCGCGCTGTACGTCGGCGCATCCGTGGCGACCGGCGACGGTGCTCCGCTGCGCTTCGCGGTGGTGGTGGCGATCGTGCTCACCGCCGGCCGGATGCTGCAGGGGTCGGAGCGCGCCGCCGCCCTGACGGCGGCCTCAGGGCTCGCGCTGGCGCTCGCCGCCGGTGCCACGCTCGCGCCGTCAGCCTCTTTCTCGGCGGCCATCGTGGCCGCCGTCATCGCCGCGGGAGCGTCGATCCTTCCCGCAGCCGAGCCGCGTGGAGCCTGAGCTCGCCGTCGCGCTGCCGGCCGCCGGAGCGGCCTTTGCGGCGGCGCTTCGACCGAGGCCGCGCCTCGCGCTCGGCCTCGGTGCGTTGCTGGGTGCCGGCGGCATGGCCGCGGTCGTCCTCAGCGCGCCAGGCGCCGCATCGAACCTGCTGGGCGTCACGCTCTCGCTGTCGGCGCCGAGCCGCTCGGTGCTCATCGTCGCGGCTGCGTCGCTCGCCTTCGTCGTGATCCTGGCACCGCAGAACGCGGAGCGTTCGACGCTCTTGAGGTGGGGCCTGGCTGGCCTGGCGGGGATGGCCGCGATCGCGGTCGCGCCGACGCCCGACATCTCCGTGCTGGTGCTGCTGGTCCTCGTGGTCCTGCAGGCGACAGGCCCTGGCCGCAGGCCTTTCGTGCGCCGCCTGCGGGCTCCGGCGCTGGCCGTCGCCCTCATCGGGCTCGGTCTTTTGTTCGCGCGGATGCCAGGCCCGCCCAGCCTCGCACGCCTCGGAGCCGTCGGTCTGGTCGCGGGGCTCGTGGCGGCAATCGGCGCGCTCCCCTACATCCACGAGTTCGACCCGGAGGAGATGACAGCCAGCTCGCCGATCCCCTGGATGGCGTTTGTCGGGCCCGTTTTCGCCGTTGTCGTGCTCACGCGCGCCCGCGAGCTGCTGCCCTCGGCGACGGGTGCCTTCGGGGCCATGCTCATCGGACTCGGGTTGCTCAACATCGTATGGGGCTGCATCGCCTCCTGGCGCACGGAGCTCGGCGCCGCCGCGTGGCGTTACTCGTTCATCGCCGACTGGGGCCTCGCCCTCTGCGGTTTTGGGTTGGGCGTTTACGAGGGCCAGGCCGGCGCGCTTCTGATCCTTTACGCGATCCTGCTCGGTCGCCTGCCGCTCTACCTCTGGTCGCGACAGCCCCTGAGGGAGAAGATCCAGAAGGACCGGCCGATCAACCTGCTCGTCGCGGCTGCGCTCGCCGGCTCTGCGCCGTTTGCCGGGTTCCCCGCTCGAATCCTCCTGCTCCGCGGAGCCACCGCCCTGTACTGGCCGCTCGCCCTGGTGCTCGCGGCCACGCTGCTGCTGTGGGTGCCCTCGTCCCTGCGTCTCGGTCGCACGGTCGGGATGCCAACCGGCAGGCAGCTCCTGGGGATCGTCATCGCGCTCGGCGCCAGCGCAGCTCTGGGCCTTTACCCACAGCCGTTCCTTTCGCTGGCGGGCCTGTGAGCCAGGTCCTCACAGCTCTCGCCACCCATGCGCGCGCGCTCCTCGTCTATCCAGGGCTGCCGACGGTCGCTGTGTTCGGAGTCGCCGTCGAGGCGGCGTGGTCGCGCATCGCGGGTGGCTCGCAGATCCTGCCCAGCGCACGCCCCACGCGGCCGACGATCGTGCAGGTGGCGGTCGCGCTCCTGGCGGTGCTCGCGTCGGTGCAAGTGGCAGCGCCCTTCAACCCGATCCCGCCCGCGGAGCGCAACGTCATCATCGCGGCAGCGGCAGTCGGTTTCACTGCGTGGGCCGAGCTGGCCCTGGACCCCGAGCTGGTGGGCCGGCCTGGACTGCTGCTGATCATCCAGTCGTGCTGGCTGCTCTCGGTGCTTGGTCCGGCAATCGAGCCGCAGAGCTTGCGCCCGCAGGTCCTCGGCAACGTGCTGGTGCCGGCACTGATTCCCGTGAAGGTCGCGTCGGGCTTTCTTTATCTATTGTGCTTGCCGGCGCTGCTGCGTCTGTGGCCGGTCACGCCGCCGGCCGACCGCCGGAGGCGCCCGCGCTTCAACACGACGCGAGCGCTCGTCTGGTTTCCGTACTGCGCGCTTTTCACCACGCTCTTTTTTCCACCGCCAGCCGACGATGTGACGGGCGGGCTGCGCTTTTTCGGACTGACCATCGCGGTCGCCGCTGTGTGCCTGATCGCGTCAAGCGTGCTGGCGCGTCGCGGCGCCGAACGAGCACGGGGGCTGTACACGCGGATCGTCGCGCCCTACTCAGTGCTCGTTTTGGCGCTGACCGTCGTGACCTTGATACTCATGCGGTGACCCTACAGGTAGCGTCCGGGTAGGAAAACAACTACCACTCGGTGTATGATCCGCGCGTCCCAACCGTTTTGGCACAAGCCCTCCACGCGCCTTGAACCTGCTCACCTCCATGTTGGGGATGTGGTCCGCCGATGTCGGCATCGACCTCGGCACCGCCAACACGCTTGTTCACGTCCGCGGCCGCGGAATCGTCCTCAATGAGCCGTCCGTGGTCGCGGTGAGCCGGCGCACCGGCCAGGTGATCAGCGTTGGCACCGAGGCGCGGAGAATGCTCGGCCGCACGCCGGCTGACATCGTCGCCATGCGCCCACTGCGTGACGGTGTGATCGCCGACTTCGAGCACACCGAGCAGATGATCAAGCATTTCATCGCGAGGGCTCACAACCGCGCGCTGCATGTGAGCCATCCCCGCGTCGTGATCGGAATCCCGTCGGGTGTCACCGAGGTCGAGAAGCGCGCGGTCACCGATGCGGCCACGATGGCCGGAGCGCGCGAGGCGCACCTCATCGAAGAGCCGATGGCGGCAGCCATTGGAGCCGGGCTGCCGATACAGGAGGCCGCCGGCTCCATGATCGTCGACATCGGCGGCGGCACAACCGAGGTCGCGGTCATCTCGCTCGGCGGCGTCGTCGCCGCAACGTCGGCGCGGGTCGGCGGCGACGAGATGGACGACGCGATCGTTCAATACGTCAGGCGCACGATGGGCCTGCTGATCGGCGAGCGCACGGCTGAGGACATCAAGGTCGCGATGGGTTCGGCCTTTCCGCAGTCTGACGAGAAGTCGTTCATCGTCCGCGGGCGCGACATCATCACGGGCCTTCCCAAGACGGTCGAGATGACGACGGCTCACGTGCGCGAAGCCCTCTCGGGTGTGCTCGTGGACATCGTGCGCGCGGTCAAGTCGACGCTCGACGCCACGCCCTCGGAGCTCCTGGAGGACATCATGCATCGGGGCATGGTGGTGTGCGGCGGGGGCGCGCTGCTCTCGGGCCTCGATCAGCTGCTCGCGCATGAAACGTTGATGCCGGTTCGCGTGGCGTCCGACCCCCTGACCTGCGTCGTGCGCGGCACCGGCATTGTGCTGGAGGAGATAGACACCCTCAACCGCGTCCTGCTGCGGACCAGAAAAATGAGAGCCCTCCGCTACTAAGGCAAGGCGTGGAGCGAAGAACCCAGGCCCGCCCGACCGGCCTGTTCCTCACGCTCTGCGCCGCGATGCTCCTGCTGGCGATGGTCAGCCAGCAGCCGTGGGCGGCGGGGCCGCGAAGCTATGCCAAAGGCGCGATCGCGCCGCTCGAGACGGCGATGATGACGGCCTCCGACCGCATCGGCAGCTTCACCGCGGTCTTCGGGGACAACGCGAACCTGCGCGCCCAAAACCAACGGCTGCAGGAGCAGAACGCGGCGCTGCAGCGCCAGATCGCCGAGCTCCAGGCCGCCGGGCAGGACAACGTGGCGCTGCGCCAGGCGTTGAGCTTTCAGCAGAGCTACGGGCACTCGATGGTCGCGGCCGAGGTCATCGGCCGCGGGCCCGACGGCTTCAGCCTCACCGTCGAGGTCGATCGCGGCACGGCCGACGGTGTGCGGCCCGGGATGGTGGTGGTAAGCGGCGCGGGCCTTGTCGGCCGTGTGCTGGAGGCGGCCCCCCACGCCGCCATCGTGCAAACGCTCGCCGACCCGCAGAGCCGCGTCAACGGCTACCTGGCGAAATCCGGCGTCGAGGGCACAGTCACGGGAGGCTCAGGCGACCTGCAGATGCAGCTCAACCCGCGCTTCGGCGCCGCGCCTGCGGCCGGGGACTGGGTGCTCACGAGCGGAGTCGGCGGCGGCTACCCGCGCGGGCTGGTCATCGCGAAGGTGGCTTCGGTCTTCTACAACGACGCCTCCACCGTCGACAGGGCCACGCTGTCCTGGGTCAACGACCCGGCCAGTCTCACGGTCGTGCTCGTGGTCACGGACTTCACCGCCTCATGACCTGGATCGCCGGCACGGCCTTGATGCTGCTGGCCTCGCTCGTCCAGGTCACGTGGGCGCCGAAGCTCACCGTGCTGGGCGCCTTTCCGAACCTTGTCCTCGTCATCGTCGTGGCGGTCGCGTGGACGAAAGGCCAGCGCCCGAGCCTGACCTTCGCCTGCATCGGCGGGCTCCTGCTCGACCTGACCTCGCCCGGGCCGCTGGGCCCTCACGCGCTCGCATTGCTGGCCGGCGCTTACCTCACCGGCTTCTGGGTGCGCAACGTCGATCCGGCCGGATGGGTGCAGCCGGTGATCGCCACGGCGGTCAGCACGGCTGTCTACTCGGCGGTGCTCGTCGGCCTGGACGACCTGCTCAACTTGCCGGTGCCACCGCCGGCCCTGGCGGTTGAGCTGGCGGTCGCGGCCGCCGCCTACAACTGCCTACTCGTGCTGCCGGCGCTGCTGGCGTCGCGGCCGGTGAAGCGCGAGGCACCGGCGTGACGCCGCCGGGAAGATGGGTGACCCTGGCCGGCGCCGTGCCCAGGCCACGCTGGTCGTTTCGCCTCGTCGCGCTCGCGTGCGTTGCGATATTTGCGCTGAGCGCCTTGTCGATCAAGCTCGCCCAGCTGCAGGTCGCCGAGGGCGCGAGCCTGGCCGCGCTTGCCCGCGCAAACTCCGTGCACCGAGTCGTGATCGAAGCCGCCCGCGGAATCATCTACGACCGCCACGGCGTCGCGCTGGTGCAGAACGCGCCCGCGTGGAACCTCGAGGTGGTGCCGGAAGCGCTCCCCCAAACTACCGCCGCCCGCCACGCCGAGATCGCCGAGCTGTCCTCGCTCACAAAGGTGGCGCAGGACCAGCTGGTGGTCGCGATCCAGAACGCCGACCCGTTCGGCAGCCTGCGCATCGGCCCGAGCCTCACCGAGGACCAGGAGCTGGCGGTCAGTGAGCGAATACCCTCGCTTCCCGGCGTGAGCATCGCGCGCCACGGCGTGCGCACCTACCTCTATCCGACGGTCCTCAGCCATGTCCTCGGCTATGTCGGTCCGATCGATTCGGTCGAGATGAAGACGCTCAGGTCGCGTGGCTATCAGCCGGACGAGCTGATCGGCAAGGTCGGTGTCGAGGCGGGCCTCGAATCACGCCTGCGCGGCATCGATGGTTGGGCCGACGTCGTGGTGGACGCCCGCGGCCTGGTGGTCCGCACCCTGGCGACACAGGCGCCGATACCAGGCGACTCGGTGTACTTGAGCATCGACCTGAAGCTGGAGCTGGCGACCGCGTCCGCGCTCGCGGCCGGGCTTCAGCGCGACCACAAGAAGGCGGGCGCATCGGTCGTGCTCGACCCGCGGACCGGCGAGGTGCTGGCCATGGTCAGCATCCCCGGCTACGACACCAACCTCTTCACGCACGGAATCAGCCAGGTGGACTATGAAAAGCTGACCACTGATCCCAACCTGCCGCTGCTCAACCGGGCGATCGCGGGGCAGTACGCGCCGGGCTCGACGTTCAAGATGGTGACCGCCGTCGCCGGCTTGCAGGAGGGCAAGATCACGCCCGACACGATGCTCGGCTGCCCGAGCTACCTCGCATACGGCGGCTGGGTCTATCACAACTGGGCGAGCTACAACCTCGGCTACATGAACGTCGCCAAGGCGCTCGCGGTGTCCTGCGACACGTTCTTCTACCAGGTCGCGGCCAAAGTCGGCGACGTCACGCTCGCCCGCTACGCGCGCGCCTTTGGATTCGGACAGGCCAAGGCCATCGAGATGCCGGGCGTGCAGCCGGGCCTGGTGCCGGATCGCATCTGGAAGGAGCTCTCGTGCGGTGTGCCCGACCTCAACTCCGATGCCTGCCGCTGGTCGCTTGGCGACACCGTCACCTTCGGGATCGGCCAGTCGGCGCTGCTGACCACTCCGCTCAACCAGGCGGTGTATGTCGCCGCGATCGCCAACGGAGGAAGCGTCCTGCAGCCCACGCTCGTGCACGAGATCCGCGATTCCGCGGGTCACGCCGTCGCGGCGCAGAAGACGGTCGTCCTCAACACAGTTCCGGTCTCGCCGTTCAACCTCGCCGCTGTGCGCGAAGGGATGCGCGAGGAGATCAACCGTCCTTACAACCTGAACCTCTCGTTTCGGTCGGCGGGCGTCCCGGCGGACGGTGGCGGTAAGACCGGCACCGCGCAGTGGGGAGGCAGCGGCCTGGATCTGCCGACGCATGCGTGGTTCGTGTTCTTCGCGCCCTTCGCGCAGCCTGATGTGGCGATGTCGATCTTCGTCGAGCGCGGCGAGCTCTCGGAGGTCGAGGCGGCTCCGATCGGGGTCCAGATCATGAAGTACTTCAACGCCAATCGCGCATCCACGGAGGGATAGGGTGAGCTCTGTCTCGGTGTGGCGGCGGATCGACATCGCGCAGCCCATCGCCGCCGCGCTGCTCGCGGTGCTCGGTGTGATGACGATCTACAGCGCCAACGCCGACTGGTCGAGGCAGATGATCTGGATCGCCCTCGGCGCGGCGGCCTACGTCGCGGCGGCGACCTTCGACTACCGCCGGCTCATGCCGCTCGCCCCCTTCATGTACGCCGGTATGGTCCTGCTCCTGGTCGCGGTCCACCTGGTCGGCCGCAGCGCGCTCGGTGCCCGGCGCTGGCTTTCCGTGGGCGGCTTTCCCCTCGAGCCATCGGAGCTGTCCAAACTGCTCCTCGTCGTGATGCTGGCGGCGTACCTCGGCCGCCAGCCCTCGCTGACCTGGCGCCGGTTCGCGATCGTCCTCGCTCTCGCCGCGCCGCCGCTCGCGCTGATCCTCACCCAGCCCGACCTCGGCACCACGATCGTGTTCGCGGCGATCCTGCTCGGCATGATGTTTCTCGGAGGAGCGCGCCCGGCGCAGCTGGCTTCGATCGCGATCGCGGCCCTGGTCACGATCCCGCTGCTGCCTTATCTGCTGCACGGCTACCAGCGCAGGCGCCTCGAGATCTTCCTCAACCCCAGCAGCGACCCGCTGGGCGCCGGCTACAACCTCCTCCAGGCGCGGATCGCCGTCGGCGCGGGAGGGTTCTTCGGCCAGGGCTGGCTCCACGGGCTCCAGGGCCAGCTGGGCTTCGTGCCCGAGCGCGCGACCGACTTCGTGTTCGCTATCTTTGCCGAGCAGTTCGGCCTGCTCGGCAGCCTCCTGCTCCTGGCCTTGTTCGGCGCGTTGCTCGTGCGCCTCCTGAAGAGCGCCGCGGTGGCGCCCGACCGCTACGGCGAGCTGATCGCGGGTGGCGTCTTCGTGATGCTGTTCGTGCAGGTGATCGAGAACGTGGGCATGAACATCGGCGCCCTGCCCATCGCCGGGATCCCGCTGCCGCTGATCTCGTACGGCGGCTCGGCGACGATCACGACGCTGGTCGGGCTGGGGCTTGCCCAGTCGGTCGTGCTGCGGCGCCGGATGGTCGTCCACGAAAGGGCGGCCACCTATCCAGAGGCCTTCGACCCGAGCACGGTCCGCCTCTCGCTCTGAGGCCTATCCCATAGTGGTGACCCCCTCCGGCGCGGCGCCACCTCCCCCCGAGGTGGGGAGGGAAGCTTGGTACAATGTCGCACCGTGCCCAAGCCAGACGGATTGCTGACGGCCGTCGTCGTCAGCGGTGGAAAGCAGTATCGCGTGGCTCCCGGCGACCAGGTGCTGGTCGACCGCCTGTCCGCGGAACCAGGCTCGTCCTTCAAGTTCGGACGCGTCCTGCTGCTGCACGATGGCGACACCATCACTGTCGGCGCGCCTGGCGTCGATGGGCTCGAGATCGAGGCCAAGGTGCTGGCCCACCGGCGTGGGCCGCGGATCGAGACCCTTCGCTACAAGTCGAAAAAGCGCGTGCGCGTGCACCGCGGGGGGCGTGCCGATCTGACCGCGATCGAGATCCTGCCGTTCGGCGGCGCGAAGAAGGATAAAGAGGAAGCCGCGGAGGCCGAGGTGAAAGCCGAGGCTTCCGAGAAGAAGCCGGCTCGTAAGCCACGGGCGGCTAAGACGGCAAAGGTCGTCGAGGAAGAGACGTAATGGCACACAAGAAAGGCGGGGGCTCGTCCCGCAACGGCCGCGATTCGAATCCTCAGATGCTGGGGGTCAAGATCTATGGCGGCCAGGCCGTCGATGCCGGGAACATCCTGGTGCGGCAGCGTGGAACCAGGATCGCGCCGGGCGCGGGTGTCGGCCTCGGCCGCGACCACACGCTCTTCGCGCTGGTCCCGGGCCACGTGAAATACCAGCGCGTCGGCAAGGACGGTCGTCGGGTCAGCATCGAGCAGAACGACTCTCAGCCCACGAAGTCTCCGACTTCGCCGGGCCCCCGAAGCGGCTCGAGCTCCGAACAGAACGACAAGGACTAGCAGCCGGCGGGAGTTCGTCGACACGGCGCGCGTCTTTTTGCGCGCCGGGCACGGCGGCAAAGGCTCGACCTCCTTCCGGCATGAGCCGTTCGTGCCGCGGGGAGGCCCGGACGGGGGCGATGGTGGACGGGGAGGCTCGATCGTGCTTCGGGCGACGACCGGGATGACCGACCTCTCCGAGTACACCCGCCGGACCCGATTGCATGCATCGCCGGGCGAGGACGGGCACGGCGGCCGGAAGACAGGCAAGCGCGGCGAGGATCTCGAGCTCGATGTGCCGGTCGGAACGATGGTCCTCGACGAGAGTGGCGCATTGATCGCCGACCTGGACGAGCCTGGCGCGAAGCAGGTGATTGCCGCTGGAGGCGAGGGCGGCCGCGGCAACGTGCACTTCAAGAGCGCCACCAAGCAGACGCCCGACCACGCCGAACCCGGATGGCCGGGCGAGGAGAAGACGGTCGTGCTCGACCTCAAGCTCATCGCCGCGGTCGGCCTGGTCGGCCAGCCCAACGCCGGGAAGTCGTCGCTCCTGCGGTCGCTAACCGCCGCCATGCCAAAGGTCGCGTCCTATCCGTTCACCACGCTGGATCCCGAGCTCGGGGTGATGGAGGTCGGCGACAACCGGCTCGTGCTCGCGGACATCCCGGGCCTCGTGGAGGGCGCGTCGAAAGGCGTCGGCCTTGGGCTTCGGTTCCTGCGCCACGTTGAGCGCACGCGCGTGCTCGCCTATGTCGTGGACGGCGCCGGGCCCGACCCATGGGCCGACCTGGACGCGGTGCGCGCCGAGATCGACGCCTTCTCGCCCGGCCTCAGCGAGCGGCCGCACCTCGTGGTGGTCAACAAGCTCGACCTCGATGAGGCGCGGCGGCTTCGCTCCCGGTCGCGGCGAAAGGGCGTCTTCTTCGTCTCCGCGCTCAGCGGCGAGGGGCTGGACGAGCTCAAGCAGGCGATGCTGGAAGCCGTCGCGCGAGCCCCGGAGCCCTCGGTGCCGAAGCCCGCGGCGGTGCAGCTGCCGGTCCGGCGCTCCGGAACGGATCCATTGGCGATCAAGCGGCATCCGTGGGGTTTTGCGGTCAGCGGCGAGCGGATCGAGCGTCTGGTCGGGCGCACCAACCTCGACTCGGACGGCAGCCTGCAGCGCTTCCAGATCGAGCTGGACCGGCTCGGGGTCAACTCGGCCCTGGAGGGTGCGGGCGCCCAGCCGGGCGACACCGTGCGCATCGGCTCGGCTGAGTTCGAGTACCAACCGTGAAACTAGGCGTCCTCGGCGGCACCTTCGACCCGATGCACGACGGGCACGTGGCCGCCGGCGAGGCCGCGGTGGAATGCGCCGGCCTGGACGAGGTCGTGTTCGTGCCCACCGGCAATCCGCCGCACCGGCCGCCCGCCGAGGCATCCCCAGCCCAGCGGCTCGAGATGTGCCGCCTGGCCACGGCCGACGAGCCGCGGTTCTCGGTCTCCGACGTGGAGGTGGAGCGCGACGGGCCCTCGTTCACCCTCGACACCCTGCTCGCCCTGCGCGGGGCCAATCCACACGCCGAGCTGTTCTTGGTTCTCGGCTGGGATGCCGCCTCTCAGTTCCGCTCGTGGTACAAGCCGGATGAAGTGCTGGCGATCGCGCCGATCGTCGTGGTCAGCCGGCCCGGTCGCAACGCGCCAGGCGAGGCCGACCTGCGGACGGCGGGGCTCGATCCGGCGCGCATCCTCCTGTGCGCTGGCACGACGCCCTCCGTCTCCGGAAGCGAGATCCGACGCGCCATCGCCGCGGGCAAGAGCATCGCGGGCATGGTGCCGGAGGCAGTCGAGCGTTATATCGCGGCCCACCACCTGTACAGGGCATAATCAAAAAGTTGGCCCGGACAAGGGGTGTCACCCCGCTGCAGCTCGCGCGCTTGCTGCGCGCCGCCGCCGTCGACAAGAAAGCGTGGGACAGCGTCGTGCTCGACGTGCGGGACAAGACATCGCTCGCCGACTACTTTGTCGTGTGCGAAGGCGAGACCGACCGCCAGGTGCGCGCGATCGCCGACGCCATGGTCGAGGCGGCCAAGGCCAGGGAGCTCAGGCCGATCGGCGTCGACGGGTACGACGATGCGGGCTGGATCCTGCTCGACTTCGACTCGGTGCTTGCCCACGTGTTCCTGCCGGGCGAGCGCACCTACTACGACCTCGAGAGCCTCTGGGCCCCGGCCGCGAAGCGGAGAAAGAAAGCCAGTTGATATTCCGCACGTTCGGCGCCAAACATGCGTCTGGACGTGCGCGATGAGGCGTGTTAGGTGCCAGACGTGCGGAATCGGCCGCTGCTAGATGATCTGCGCGTAGCGGTCGAAGACGTCCCGCAGCTCGACCGGCGGTTCCACCTTGTGGCGCTTCATCACCTCGAACAGGCTCAGGATGTGCCTAACCCCCGCCAGCGTCACGCCCTTCTCACGCGTGAGGTTCTGGATCACCTGGACCTTGACGATGTCGCGCTGCGAGTAGCGCCTGCGGTTCGTGGACGTGCGATGCGGCTGGAGGAGGTTGGCGTCCTCATACAGCATCAACGTGCGTGGATGCGTCTCGAGGATCTCGGCCGCCACGCTGATCGTGTAGAGGGGCTTGTCGAGGTCTCCGAACTGCGCTCGGGCAGAGATTCGGGAGCTCAATTACCTAGATCCATGTGGAGCTGCAGGCCGGATTCACTCCGGCCGTCCCCAATTGCGTGCACTCCTACAGCTCTCCTTGCGTTGCCTTAAACGGGAGGGGGTTCCGCGGGGGAGGGCGTAAGCCCTTTCCCGCGCTTTCAATGGATGCTGTTGAAGATCTGGATGAGGGCCGGGCCGAGGAGCACGATCCAGAGCACAGGGAAGATGCAGCCGACCATGGGGAACACCATGCGCGAGGAGGCCTGCGCGGCCCGCTCCTGCGCGGTCTGCCGCTGCCGGCGCCGCATTTCTGTCGCCTGCACCCGGAGCAGGCGCGCGATTGGAACACCCATCTGGTCCGACTGCACGATGGACTCGACGAGGTGGTGCAGGTCGGCCACGCCTGACGCTTCCGCCATGTGCTCCAGCGCCGCCATGCGCGGCCGGCCGAGGCGGATCTCCCGCAGGACCTTGCCGATTTCGTCGCCCAGCGCGTTGTGGAATCGCTCGGTGATGCTGAGCAGGCCCTCGTCGAGGCTCATGCCCGACTCAACGACCAGGGTGAGCAGGTCGGTCGCTTCGGCGAGCGATCGCTGGATCTGCTGGCGCCTCGAGCTGATCTTGAACTCGAGCCACACGCTTGGCGCCATGTAGCCGAGGGCGGCGGCGATGATGCCGCCGACAGGGGCGACGATCAGGGCGGACATCGGCAGTGGTATCAGCAGGCCGAGCGTCAGGCCGATGATCGCCAGCAGGGCGCCCAGCCCGTAGCGCAGCGCCTGGAAGCCTGAGGGCGTGAGGCTGCCCGGATCGCCTGCTCGGCTCAGCTTCTCGCGCAGCTGGCTGGTGGCGAAGGCCGGCAGCCGCGACGTGAGAGGGCGCAGCCACCCTTCGAGCTGCTTGGCGGCGCTGGCACTCTCTCGAGGCGGCGTCCAGAGCCCTGTCGCGGCTGCCTTGAGAGACGCGCGATTGTGGTCCATGGCGATGAAGAAGGCGGCCACCACGACGCCGCTCACCAGCCCGGCGATGGTCGCCTCGAGGACGATGAACGGCATCCTTACGCCTCCAGCGCGGTCATCCGCTGGATCAAGAGGTTGCCGACCAGGATCAGGAAGCCCGCCACGCCCAGCAGGATGTAGCCGATGACCGTCGTCGTCATCGGCGCGAAGTACCCCGGCACGAAGACATACAGTCCGAGGGCCAGGAGAATCGGCAGGCCGGTGATGATCGTGGCCGAGGCTCGCGACTGCGCCGTGAGCACGGCCATGTCGCGCTTGGTCTGCAGGCGGTCGCGAAGCGTGTCGGAGATGTTGTCCAGGACCTCGGCAAGGTTGCCGCCGACCCGGACGTGCAGCAGGATCGCGGTCACGATGAACTCGAGGTCGGGGCTGTCGATGCGAAGGAGCAGCCCGCTGAGCGCGTCCTCCACGGACGTGCCCAGGGCGATCTCCGTCGTCACGCGATCGAACTCGGTTGACACCGGCGGAGGCGACTTGGCCGCGACCGTCTCCAGCGCGCGGTCGATCGCGTAGCCGGTTTTCAGCGAGTTGGACAGCAGCTGGAGCATTCCGGCCAGCTGCGCGTTGAACAGGTCGCGCCGGCGCCGCTGCAGGTAGCGCACCACCAGCGGCGGAATCACGAACGCGACCGCGCCGAGGACTAGCGGGCCGATCGAGATCCCGAACCTGAATAGGCCGGCCAGGATGCCCAGCGCTGTGGCGCCAATGCGCACGAGCAGGTATTCCGCGGGCGTGATGTTCAGCCCCGCGCGGGCCAGGTCCTCCGCCAGGGTCGGCTTACCCTGCACGCTGCGGCGCTGGCTCAGGGTGTCAGCGGCGGGCCGCAAGAGACGCTCCACGAGCTCGCGTGGAGTGGCGCGGGGCGCCGTGGGGCTGTCCGGCCCGGGCCCGCGCTCGCGGCGCACGCGGTCGAGGCTCCAGAAGAAGATCGCGATGGCCAGGGCGGCTGGAACGGCGATGATGACGGCGATCAGCTGGTTGTTCACCTGCGGCCTAGAAGAGCGCTGGGTAGGCGGCCTGAACGATCTTGAGGTTCACTCCCTTGGCGGCGTCGACGCTCGGGCAGCTCGGATCCGGGGCCGGGGTGCCGGACTGCAGGTAGTCGTGGTACGACTCGAGCGAGTACTTGAGCGCCGCGTTGGTCAGGAACCAAGTCAGGAACTCCGCCTGGCATTGGGTTACCACCACGGTCAGCGCGCTTGCGCTCGAGGTGGAAGGCGCCCCCTGGCCTGTGGAGGGCGGCCCGACCCGAATGACATGCAGGTTCTTGAACACCGTCATGGCGGCCACCTTGCCGTTCGAGTCCACGGTGGCGATCACCGAGATGTAGTCGTCCGGGGATATGTATCCGCCGACGCCCTGCTGCTCGCTGGTCGGGAGGTCGATCGCGACGTAGCCGGCCGGGATGGGGAGGAACTCGGACTGCGAGCCCGGAGCGGCGCCCGGCTTGGCGATCACATTCGAGGTGATCGGCTCGCCGGCCACGATCGTTACCAGAGGGATCATGCCCGTGACGTCTTGTTTGTTGTGGAACAGCACGGCCGTCGGGTACGCACCCACCGGGATGCTCTTGAGATCGATCCCGGACAGGTCGATGGGCACCCGAGGCGAGAGGTCCCTGGTCGCCACGACGACGCTCTGCTGCGCCGTGCCCTGGCCCGCGCTGGCGTTGATGGCGACCAGCACGAAGGCGGCGATCACCAGCAGCGCCAGGACTATGCCGAGGATCGTAAAAGGCCGCCGGGAGGTCAAGCCAGAGAGGTTAGAACGCGCCAAGGCCGGATCATCATAGGCAAGATATCCGCGTGTCGCGCCGCTTAGAGGTGAGTCCCGATCCGAACAAAATCGCCCAGCGGGGACAGTCCCTGGTCGAGTTCGCTCTCTCCTCGGTCGTCCTGCTTCTGCTGGTCGGCGGCCTGGTTGACATCGGCCGGGCGATCTTCATCTCCGAGAGCCTTTCGAGCGCGGCCAGGGAGGGCGCCCGCCATGGCGTCTGGTTCGATGCGCCGCACCTTCTCTCGCCCTACCTCTACGACTCGCAGATCAAAGCCGTGGTCGACCAGGAATTGGCGGCTGCATCGCTGCCTTCGTCCGTCTTGAAAAACCCAGGCAGCACCTGCCCCTCGGTCGCGGACGGCAACAGCTACCACAATCCGCCTTATGTCAACTCGGCCTATCCGCCGACGGCGAATCAGCCCTGGCTCTACATCTGCTACGACAACTCGGCTGGGGTCGATTTCGGAGGCCCGCCCGCCGGCCAGGGCGGCCAGGATCTCAATGTCATCGTGCTTTACACGTATGCGCCGCTCACCCCGGCGCTCGGCGGCCAGTTCGGTGTCTTCCACCTAGCCAGCAACCAGCACATGACAGTGCAGGGACCATGAGACCGCCGCGTGGGAGTGTGGGTCAGCAATCGCAGGCGCTGATCGAGTTCGCCCTGATCGCGCCAGTTTTGCTGCTGCTCATCTTCGGAATCATCGACATCGGCCGCGCCATCTATTTCTACGACACGCTCATTCATGCCGCCCGGGAGGGCGCGCGAGCCGCGGTGAGCGCCTCCAATCCCTTGCCGACCAATGCGACGGTGCTGAACGCGGTGATGCGCCAGTTCATCGGCGCACCGGTGTCGGAGCCGTGCCCGCAGGGGCCCTTGACCTCCGGGCTGCCCCCCGACAACACCGCCTGGGTCTACGTGACAGAGCCGAATCCGCCTGCCAGCGTCGAGTCCAACCCGCCAATGGACGCTCCGGGTGGGGAGTACCCGGCCGCGGCCAGCGGCCCATGCAGCGCCGTCAATCCAGCCGCGGGAAATGCGCCGCTGCAGGTGACCCTGCGGTTCAACCTGATCCTGATCACACCGATCATCTCGCAGGTGACCGCAAATCACATCCTGCTCACCGCAGCTGCGGTGTATCGCACAGAATATTGATGATAGCGACGCGCCGACGCCGCCAGGGAGGCCAGGCCATCGTGCTGGTGGCGCTCATGCTTGCGGTGGTTGTCGGCATGGCGGCGCTGGCCATCGATGGTTCACGGGCCTATGCCAGCAGGCGCGACCTGCAGGCCGCGATCGACGCCGCCGCGTTGGCCGCCGGTGACAACCTGCAGCGGACCAACAGCTTTCCGTCGGCGGAGGCGGCCGCCTCCGGAATATTCGGCATCAACCTGCGGCTCTACAACACTCCGTCGTGCTCTCCCGGATACGGCACCCCGGGCGCGGGCTCTCTAATCATCTCATGCACCTACTCGGACGGGACCGTGCTCAAGCAGGTGGTTACGAACGCGGGACCGGCCGGCGCCACCTTTACTCTCACAGGTACCCGCCCACTCGCACTCCAGTTCGGCCGCGTCTTGACCAACGGCACGACGCCGCTGGTGTCGGCGTCCAGTGGCAGCAGCGTTGACAGCCTCCTGTTTCAGCCGACACTGGCTGCGCTGAGCCAGGCTGGCTGTGGAGGCGCGTCCGGTGCTGCCATCTCGGTCCCTGGAGGAACGCTCACCGTGATCGGCGACGTGGTGTCGAACGGCGCCATCTCAAGTTCGGGAACCACGCTGGTGGCGGGAGACACGTACGCGCGCTGCCAGGCCTCCGTGCCGGGCTTGAGCAGCCTGTGCTACCCGAGCGCAAACAGCCCGCCCTGCTCGTATCCGGACGTGCTGGGGACAATCCGAACCGGATTCACGCTGGCGGATCCAAACTACTCGCCGCCTGTCGTTGTCGGCGGATCTCAGCCAAAGCCTGGAAGCAATGTGATCATGGGGCCCGGCACATATGCGGTAGACCCTGCGTTTCCATTCGGAACCTGCTTTTTCCTGTCAGGGGGTGTTTACAAATGGCAGGGCGGCTACACGAACAACAACGCCTTCGTGTCCAACGAGCTCAAGCCGCCTGACGAACCCAGGGTCGGTGATAACACGAAAGCAGCCTCCCACCAGTTCTGGGATGTGGATGGAGCCAACTGCGCCGGTTCGGCGCAGGTGACCGCGATATCTGGGCCAAACCCCGTGCCCAGCGGCTCGTGGGCGTTCGTCATCACGTCGACGAGGGTCGCCATCTACAACGGCGTTCCGTACACACGCGAGAGCGCGCCCTCGATGTGCTACACGGTCAACGCTGTCGGAAGCAACCGCAACATTCAGATCCGGGTCAGCAACGTGCCCGGCGCGACCTCGTACAACATCTATGCCGCCCCCAGCGGCTCATGTGGCGGGCCGTTCGGGCTCGCTGAGGCCCTGCCGGTCGTGGGCACCCCCAACAACAGCAACACGGACCCGTGCCCGGCTTACACGGGCTCCACCTGCAGCCTGGGCAATGAAGGGACCGTCCTCGATGCCACCGACCTCGGATCCTTTGCGCCCAACGCCCTCGCTGCGCCTGGAGTCATCGGCTCGTACCCGCCCGCCCCCCAGACATCACCCCTGAAGAACAACCTCCCCAACGAGAATGCTGACCGCGCCGCTCCACCAGGGGGTGACCGCGCCAATGAGAACCAGTGCGACGCGCTGGGTGGCGCCGCGGCGAGCTGCCCTGCCCCGATCACCCCCGGAGCCGTGGCCTTCTACATACCGAACGGAGGCTGCCTCAACGCGGGCTCCGGTGGAGACAACTACTTCTTCAGCGGATACCAATACAACTGGATGGTCGTCTACGAGCCGGGGGCGGGCCACGCGCCGGCCAACACGTGTGCCAACCAGATGGCGGCGGCCACAGACTCGGCGTTCATCGGGCTTGTCTACACCCCCGCGGCATCGATCAGCATTCAGAAGGCATCGACGTTCCGAACGGACGAATCGGGCGGAGTGATGGCCAACACTCTGAGCTTCAGCGGCCAACTGCCGACCATCATCGGCGATCCCACCGACTACGGACCTGTGCCGCAAGCGTCTCGCCTCGTCAGTTGAGGTTCTGCTGGCCTTCGGGCCCGACGACCTGGGCCTCCAGCACGGGCTCGGATTCCACCGGCCGGGTCGCGATCGCCGCCTCATGACCCTCGCCGTCAACCGGCGGCGCGCCCTGCTCCGGCGCTGACTGGACGCGGGCGACCGCCGCGGCCGCCGACTTCTTGTCGCCGATCTCCTCGAAGCGCTGAGCGGCCACGTTCCATGCGCTGCGGGCGTCTTCCTTGCGGCCCAGGCCGGAAAGGGCCTCGGCCCGTATCGCGAGCGCCTCCGCCCGCTCGCGAGCCTTGTCGCCTGGGAGCAGGATCAGCTCGCTCTCGACGCTCCTCAGAACCTCCTCGAAGGCCCCGACCGCAAGCGCGTTCTTCGCCGCCTGGGCGAGGAAGGACGATGTGCGCACCGCAGCCGCGGCGGTCCCCGCCTGGTACAGGTGGAACGCGATCTCGGACGCGTGATCCTTCGCGTTCTTGCCGTACATGCGCTCCAGCGTGTCGGCCACCGCAAGGTGGTACGCCTGCAGGCGAGGCAGCGGCATCCCAGCGAGCACGCGCTGCCGCACCAGCTCGTGTGAGAACTGGTAGCCGTCGCCGCCGAGGGCCGACAGCAGCCTCGCGCGTGTCGCCTCGTCGAGCGCTTCGCGGAGCTCGCGGCCGGACAGCTCGCCGAAGGCCTCCATCAGGGCCGCGTCGAATTCGCGGCCGATCACGGCAGCCGCGATCAGCATCCGGTGCGCAGGCTCGCTGAGCCGCTCCAGCCGGCGGCCGATCAGCCCGCGCACGCTCTGAGCCAGCTCGAGGTCCTCCTCGGTGAAGTTGCCCTGCGGGCGCGCGCGCACGCCGCCGAGCATGCCTTCCGACTCGGCCATGTACATGTAGGACTGCTCGACGAAAAGGGGATTGCCCTCGGTCGCGGCCTGGATGCCGATCACCTGAATCGGCGTCAGCGGTGCCGGGGAGAGGGAGTTCAGCATCTTCTCGACCTCGGAGTCGGTGAGCCGACTGAGCGGTATGCGCTGGGCGCGGCGGCGGCGGAGCAGGCGCGAGACGATGCTGGTGAAAGGCCGCCCTGACTCGAGGTCGGTCTCCCAGTAGGTTCCGATGACGACGATCTTGCTGGCGCCCAGGCGCTCGGCCAGGTCGCGCAGCAGGAGCACGGTCGACTCATCCGCCCACTGCAGGTCGTTGAGGATCATCAGCAGCGGCCGGATGCCCTGCGCTCCCTCGAGGAGGTCGAAGACGCCCTTGTAGAGCAGCTCGCGACGCTTCTCGGAAGGCACCTCCTGGGAGACCACGCCGCGCAGCTTCGAGCGAAGGGCGGGCACCAGATCCACCAGGACCTGTCCGCTGTCGGCCACGGCGTCGTGAAGCGGCCGGGTGGCGGCGGCGACAGCGCCCGACAGGGCTTCGCGGAACGGCCCATACGGAGGGCCGGGATCCTCTGTGCAGCTGCCGCTGACAATGATCCAACCCTTGCGCTCAGCGTCGGCCGCGACCTCGGACGCGAGCCGCGTGGCCCCGATTCCTGGAGCGCCCGAGATGAGGATCATCCCGCCGGTACCGGTGGCGGCGCGATCCAGCACCATCCGGATGTCGAGCTTCTCCTGGTCGCGGCCCACGAAAGCGTCGACGGCGGGGTGGACCACGGTGATGTGCGCCGGCGCCTCGCCAGGCGTCGCGTCATGCAGGCGCCAGCGGTCGGGGAACCCCTTCAGCTTGTACGCGCCGCGATAGGTGAACTTGACCTCCGAGACCGGGCCCACGAGCTGCCGGACGACCTCCGACACAAGGATCTGGCCGCCCTTCGCCTTGCCGGCGACCCGGGCCGCCATGTTCACCGCGGCCCCGAAGAAGTCGCCGGCCTCCTCGACCACCTCGCCGGTGTTGATTCCGATTCGGATCTTGAGCTGGCGCTGCGGGTTCGCCGCGCTGTAGGCGTTGATTGCTTTCTGGATGTCCAGCGCGCACTCCACCGCATGGCGCGTCGACCCGAAGCTCACCATGACGCCGTCGCCGAGGCCCTTGATGCGCCTGCCCGCGTGCTCGCTGATCTTCTCGCCGACGATCGTCTCGTAGGCCTTCATGATCTCGTGCGACTCGGTGAAGCCGCGGGTCGAGAGCAGCTGCGTTGACCCCTCGACGTCGGTGAACATGATCGAGACGGTGCCCTCGGTCTGGCCGGATCCGAGGCTGCCGATGATCGTCTCCGCTGTCAGCGGCTCGCTCGCGTTCACACTCTGGCCGAGGCCGAGCGCGACCTCGCGCAGCAGCGACAGCCCGGCCTTGTAGCCGGATTCGCCCTGCGGGTACTTGACGATCTCGAGGAGCCCCGCTTCGACGGCCTGGCGGAGCTCGCGGCCGGCGGAGTCCTTGGACAGCTTGTGCGGCCCGGCGTAGTCGCTCGCCTTCAGCTCCGCGCCCTCGAACACCTGCGTGAGCGCCGGCGCGAGGCGGAGGTTGAGGTTCTTCTTGGAAACGATGCTTTCCATGACGGCGGTGAGCCGGCGGCTCACGCCCGCGCCGCCGTGCGATTCGACCTGCACCGTCGGCAGCATCCCGGCGTTGGCGATGAACCCGCTCGACGCGGCGGCGGTGAGCCGCCCAAGCTCGGTCGTAGCGCGCGCCATCGCGGTCGCGGCCTGCAGCGCCTGCGCGGCCTGGGCCGATGACTCGGCGCTCGACTGGTACGTCATCGGCGGAGCCGCCTGAGGCATCTGAAGCACGGGGGTGGCGGCGATCGGCGCCTGTTCTACTGGCTGCGCCGCGGCCGGCTGCGCCGGCTCGCCCGCCTGAACCGGTGGCACTACCACCCGATCGACTTGCTGAGGTGGCGCGGCCTGCGGCGCCGGCTGCTGCTGCTGAGGCTGAGGCGCCTGCTCCGCAGCGGGGGGAGCCGCGGCCTGGAGGTCGGCGACCGCCGAGCGTGCGGCGTCGATCAGCTTGCGCATCTCCTCCTGCATCTCGGGGGTGGAGGTCATCGTCGATGGCGGGGAGCCGGCCGACGCGTGCATCTGCTGCGGCACCTGCTGTCGCTGGTCGCCCGGACGGTCCGAGCTGAAAGGCACCACCACCACCTGGCGGACAACCTCTTTCTCGCCGCCGCCGCGCTGGCCGCTCATGAGCGGGTCCTTGACGACCGGCATCATGCTGTCCGACCCCGCGGGGACGAATCGCGATTTGACCGGGTCAAAGAGGTCCTGGTCCACCTGAACGCCGTAGAACGCCGCCTTGTCCAGCGACGTGGGCACGTAGCCGGTCGCGTTGTACTCGAGCCGCAGGTCGCCGCCCATGCCGAGCAGGAAGATGTCGCGGAGGATCGCGCCATTCTGGTCGTAGCCGACCACCTCGGCGATCTGTGCGATCTTGCGGCGCCCATCCGGCATGCGGGCCTGGTGCACGATCAGGTTGACCGCAGACGCGATCTGCGCGCGCACGGCCTCGAACGGGATGTCGATCGAGGCCATCATGACCATCGTCTCGAGGCGAGAAAGAGCGTCGCGCGCCGAGTTTGAGTGGATGGTCGACATGCTTCCGTCATGACCGGTGTTCATCGCCTGCAGCATGTCGAGCGCCTCGGAGCCGCGGACCTCACCGACGAGGATCCGGTCGGGGCGCATCCGGAGGCTGTTGCGCAGCAGCTGGCGGATCGTCAGCTCGCCCTTGCCTTCCACGTTGGGCGGGCGGTGCTCGAGCGCAATGACGTGAGGGTGGTCGATCTGCAGCTCGGCCGCGTCCTCGATCGTGATCACGCGCTGGTTGTGGGGGATGAAGCGCGCGATGACGTTGAGGGACGTCGTCTTGCCGGACCCGGTGCCGCCCGAGACCAGGATGTTCATGCGGCCGAGCACGGCGGCCTTCAAGAACTCCGCCATCGCGGGGCTGAGGCTTCCCTCGCGTGTGAGGTCGTCCATGCCGAGCACCGCGTCCTTGAACTTGCGGATCGTCAGCGCCGGCCCGTGGATGGAGGCGGGGCGGATGATGGCGTTGACACGGCTGCCGTCGGGAAGGCGCGCGTCGACCATGGGGTTCAACCCGTCGATGTGCCGGCCGGTGGTGGCGACCATGCGCCGGATTGTCTCCAGCAGCTGGTTCTCGTCGTCGAAGCGGACGTCCGACTTGGTCAGCACGCCGCGCCGCTCGATGAAGACCTGGTCGGGGCCGTTGACCATGATTTCCGAGACCGACCGGTCGTGCAGGAGCGAGTCGAGCGGTCCATAGCCGACCGCGGCCCTCAGGATGATGTCGGCCAGCGCCGATTTCTCGGCTGCTGTGAGGATCACCCCATCCTCGGCCAGGAAGCGGTCGAGGTACGTGCGGACGGCGCGTGAGAAAGCCAGCGTGTCGCCGGTGGTCAAGCCGGCGTCGCGGACCAGAGCCAGCCGGTCGCGGAAGTCGTCGGCGAGCTTGTGCAGGTCTTTGCCCTGGCGGGCTGCCGACTGCTCGACGTCGCTGCGCCGTCGCTGCGGCGTGGGCGCGTCAGGAACCGTGCTCCAGACGTCGACGAACTGCATCTCCAGAAGCGCGCGTGAAGAGGCGACCGCCGGGATCACGCGCTGGCGCTCGGTCAGGCGGATCTTGACCGCGAGACCGACGCCGTCGTTCGCCTGGCTCGGATCCATGTAGGCGGGAATCCACTCCCCGTCGCGGAATCGGAGGATCGCCTTGCGGGTGGTTGACTTGTCGCCTGGGTCTTGCTCGAGCGCAGGGTCGTCGACGGAGCCGATGACCACGTACTTGATGTCCGCGAGCGGGATCAGGCGCGGTCGCTCGGAGTCGGGCGGCGTGTAGATCGGATAGCCGGCGGCGCTGATGGCGCGCGCTTCGGACTCACCTATCTCAAGGCCGCCGTCCATGCGGTGGACCGTGACCGGCACCCTCAGCCCGCGATATTCGAAACCCGGTGGGGTCGGCGTCGCCTCGGCTCCCTGCGGGAGCACATCCACTTCACTCATTGGAGATGACCACTCGTCGGGGATGCTAGCACCGGGGATACCGCCCTCAACCCAGTTCGGCGGTCCCTTTTAGAGGTGGCCAGCAGGCCGGATTTACTCCGGCCGTCCCCGGGCAAGTCATCAAGGTCGCCAGGCGTGATTTGTGGAAGTCTTTCAAACAGATTCATCTCGGAGGGAGAGCAGCAGCGATAGCTGCGATGCAATCAATAAGTCCCATCCTGGTCGCGCTTGCGCGCAGAGGGAGCCGGGACGGGTCCCTCTCATACGTTACCGCCGCATCGAATCGGGTGGTCTGCGCCGATCGACCACCCACTTCGAGCCGGGTATCCGCTTCGCCACGCCCTTGACCTCGGCCGCGCGTGACGCGAGGGCGGGCGCGCTGCCGAACGCACCGGGCTTGGCGATCACGATTCCGGTGGAGAGCGAGACCAGGCTGGTGCGGTGCTTGTTGCCGGTCCGGTCCTCGAACTCGATCCAGCCCCGGGTCCGGTCGTGCGGATCGTAAAGAGAAGGGACCGCCTCGTCGAATCGCCGCGTGATCTCGGCGGCCGTCTCCTCCGCTATGGCGGGCTCGGTCAGGATGACGAAGTCGTCGCCCCCCACGTGGCCTGCGAAATGCGCGGGCGAATACTTCTCCTCGAGGACCTCGAGGATTATCGAGGCCAGCGTCTTGATCACGTCGTCGCCTCGGATGAAGCCGTAGTGGTCGTTGTAGCTCTTGAAGTTGTCAATGTCGGGATACAGGACGGCGAACTCGTCGCGAGTCGTGAGCCGCTGCGAGATCTCGCGCAGGATGTCCGAGTTGCCGCTCATTCCGGTAAGGGGGCTCAGCTCGCGGGTGGTGGTCGCACGCATGATCACCGCGCGCAGGCGGGCCACCAGCTCCTCGCCGATGAACGGCTTGGTGACATAGTCGTCAGCGCCCGCCATCAGATGTTCGACCTTGTCCTTGATGGAGCTGCGGACCGTCAGGAACACCACCGGGATCAAGCGGGTGCGGAAGTCCTTGCGCAGCTCGAGCAGCACCTGGTCGCCGGTGATGGGACCGAGCATCAGGTCGAGCAGGATGATGTCGGGGCGCCATTCGACCGCGGCGTCATGTGCGGTGCGGCCGTCGCCGACGGCCACGGTCTCGAAGCCGGCGCGATCGAGGACGCGCTTGAGCAGCTGCAGGACCTGCGGTTCGTCATCGACCACGAGCACCACCTCGTGATCGCTGTCTCGCGCCTTACGGTTTCCGGCTCTCGCCGGCCCCTCCTCTTTCACAGCGGTCACAACGAGTCACTCGGCGACTCATCGACTGGCGTCGCCCTGGGCGGCACGGGGATCTTCTCGGTAAGGATCAGGGCGCGCTCCGCCGCGGTGCGAATCTCCTGGAGGTCGGCTTTGATCGCGGCGGGGTCATTGGTCTCGTCTGCGATCAGCTCGCAGTAGTTGACGATCACCGCGAGCAGGTTTCGGAACTCGTGGACCAGCTCACGCGAGGCGAGCTGCCCACCTTCTGCGCTCACAACCGCTTCACCAGTCGCCATGTGTTGATCTCGCCCTCACGTTCGTACCCCAGCTCGTCCAGCACCTGGCGTGCGATGGCGAGGCCGCGACCTGACTCGCTGGTCGGCTCTGGCATGGCGCGAGAAAGCTGATTATGAAGGGGCGGTCCGCGATCGGTGAAAGTTGCGAGGGCCATGTGGCCCTCGAGCCGAAGGTTGTACTCGACGGGCTTGTCCTCGAGCCCATCTTTTCGCCCGTGGGTCATCACGTTCGCGCCGATCTCGGCGAGGGCGCTCTCGAAAAGCATCACGTTCATGTCGTCGACGCTGCCGCCCACGCGGTCGCGCAGCAGCTGCACGGACTGGTGGAGCGTGTCGAGTGCATCGTCGAGCTGCGTCAGGCTGGCGTGGAAGGCGAACGGCTCGGCAAACTCAGAAGTCAGTGAGCGCGTCCTCGACCGTCGGGTAGTAAGCGAAGACCCGGTCCAGCGTGGTCAGCTCGAGCACGACTCGAACCTGCTGGTTCGGAGCGGCCAGCCTGAGGTCTCCTTTGGAGCTGCGCACCAACTTCAAAGCGGCGATCACAGAGCCGAGGCCGGTGGAGTCGACGAAGCTGACGCCTTCCATGTCGATTACCAGCCGAGGCGCTCCTGTCTTGACGGCATCGCCGATCACCGCCTTGAGCGCGGGGGCCCCCGCCACGTCGAGGCGGCCCGAGGGCGCGACGACTGTCACTCCCCCATCAGTCTGCCTCGTCTGTACTTCCAGGCTCACCGGACCAAGAGACTACAACGGTGGAGGTCCGATCCGTGACGGGTAACCAACCTAAACTTCAGGCCAGCCGTGCCAGAGCCTGAAGCCGCTCCACACATGCTGATCGTCGAGGACGAGGAAGCCCTATGCAAGTCCATGGCACGCATCCTCAAGAGCCGCGGCATCCTGGCGGACACCGCGTTCTCCGGCGCTGAGGCTCGCCAGAGGCTGGCGGCCAACGAGTACGCGGTCGTGGTCCTCGATGTCCGACTGCCGGACGAGTCCGGCTACGGCCTGCTCGGAGAGCTGCGCGCGCTCCGACCGGACATTGCCGTGGTGATGATCTCGGGCGTCGACGACCCCGAGCTGGGCAAGGCCGCGGTCGAGCACGGCGCGCACGGCTACTACGTCAAGCCCATCGGCTCGACAGAGCTGTACCTGGCGGTCTACAACGCGCTCAGGCGGCGCAACCTCGAGCTGGAGTACCAGTCAAACCTGCACCGCCTGGAGACGATGGTTTCCGAGCGCGCCGAGCAGATGGCCGTCGCCGCGCACATCCAGGAGGGCATGCTGCCGAAGTCGCCGCTCTCCGGCGACGGCTTCGAAGTTGCCGCGCACTTCACGCCGGCGAAGGAGATCAGCGGCGACTTCTACGACTGGTACCTGCCCGACGAGAACAGGATTGCCATCACCCTCGGCGACGTCATGGGCAAGGGTCTGCCCGCGGCGATGATGATGTCGACCGTCCGCGCCGCGCTCAGGGCGTCGGCGCAGGTCGAGGATCTCGAGCAGTCGGTGCGTCTGGCAGCCAAGATCATGGAGGCGCCGCTCGAGGTGAACCAGGCCTTCGTGACCGTGTTCCATGGCGTCTTCGATTTGCCCAGCGGCGACCTGCACTACATAGACGCCGGCCACGGCCACGCGCGCATCCTGCGCGGCAGCACCGGACAGGAGAACCTCTCCCTGCGCGGCGCTCCTATCGGCATGTTCCCCGAGCAGGAGTTTTCGATCGGATGGGCCAACCTCAAGCCGGGGGATACGTTGCTCGTCTTCTCGGACGGTCTGCTCGACCTCCGGCCCGATATGGGGATCAAGGACGTGCTGCTGCCGCTGGATGTACGGCGTGCGGCAAGCGCTCAGGAGCTGGTCAACCTCCTGATGGACGGGGCGCACAGCCAGGAGCTTTCCGACGACGTGACGGTGCTCGCCCTGCGGAGGAAGTGGAACCCTTCCGTGTAAGGCGCGGGTGAGGGCTTACGCCCTCCCCCGCGGAACCCCCTCCCGTTTGGTGCCGTGCCTGGAGTGCGTAGGAAGTGCACGCCTTGGTGACGGCCGGATTGAATCCGGCCTGCAGCTCCACTCAGCAGGATCAGAACTTGATCTGACCCTAAGTCCTGGTCGCGGTCGCTTCCTCTGCGGCGCTAGCCGGGCCTGGGCCCAGCCAGCGTTCCAGGACCGCCGCGACCACGTGCAGCTTGATCGGCTTGGAGATGTAGTCGTCCATGCCGGCGGCGATGCAGCGCTCGCGATCTCCGGCCATCGCGCTCGCGGTCATGGCGATGATCGGGGTGTGGCGCCGCTCCTGACGCCGGATCTGCCGGGTCGCCTCGTACCCGTCCATCTCGGGCATCTGACAGTCCATCAGCACCGCGTCGTAGTCGACGTGG
>Ga0073928_10002643_pt1 | contig 30189 bp, 27 predicted proteins | sample PaiPotPPA55metaG_FD_76969 | JGI IMG/M metagenome (GOLD analysis project Ga0073928, IMG submission 76969) | Iron sulfur acid spring bacterial and archeal communities from Banff, Canada, to study Microbial Dark Matter (Phase II) - Paint Pots PPA... ...
CACCACCTGCGCCGATCGTGGAAACCGTACCGGTGCGCCCCGGACCGGCATACGTCTGGATTGGAGGCTATCACCGGTGGGACGGTGGGCGCTATGTATGGGCGCCTGGATATTGGCGGCTGCCTCCGCGCGGCCGCACGCTGTGGGTGCCGGGCCGCTGGGCGTATGAGCGGCGCGGGTGGTATTGGACCGGGGGCTATTGGCGGTAAGCGGTAAGCCGTCTCGACCGTGACCAATGCGAAATCCTAGGGAGGGGCCGTGCGGCCCTTCCTTAGGTTACGGCGGCGATGAGCGCTCGTGCTTTATCGAGAGTCTCGCGATACTCGGACTCCGGGTCCGAGTCGGCTACGATGCCGCCGCCTACGGAGAAATACGCGCGGCCGTTTCGGATGACATAGGTGCGAATGACAATGCTGGTATCGAGCGCGCCGGTGACGCTCCAGTAGCCGACCGCGCCGCAGTAGACTCCTCGGCGAGACGGCTCGAGCTCGGCGATTATCTCCATAGCCCGGATTTTTGGAGCGCCAGTGATCGAGCCCCCAGGGAACGCTGCGTGCAACAGATCGACGGCGTCGGTTCCTGGACGTAGCTGGCCGACCACCGTTGACACCAGGTGGTGCACCGTCGCGTATCGCTCCAGAGTGAACAGCTCGGGGACACTCACAGAGTGAAGCGCGCACACGCGCGACAGGTCGTTACGCAAGAGGTCTACGATCATTACGTGCTCTGCGCGGTCCTTTTCACTCTCGGTGAGCGCCTGACCAAGTGCGGCGTCGTGCTCGGGGCCGAACCCGCGCGGATTCGTCCCTTTGATGGGCCGAGTCTCAACCGCGCCGCCGGGCGTGACCCGGAGAAAGCGCTCGGGTGATGCGCTCACGACCACCGTTTCCCCCGCGTTGAAATACGCTGCAAAAGGGGCCGGGTTGATGGATCTGAGCCTAGTGTAGAGTGCCCACGGATCTCCCGTGAACGGCGCCTCCAACCGCTGCGACAGGTTGGCCTGGTAGATGTCACCGGCAACTATGTATTCCCGTACGCGCTGCACGGCCCGGAGATACGCGTCGTGCGTGAACGACGACCGGAGCTGTGGGTGATCCGGAACGACGTACGACGGCGCCGGCGTCGGTGTCGTTCTCGCGAATAGAGATTCGTCTTGTGCTCGCGGCTGGCCTCGACGCGGCACGTCGTGCGTGATGCGCCACGCTCGCCCGTTGACATGGTCCCAGGCCGTCACTTCGTCGTACAGGCCCAGCACGACGTCGAAGACGGCGAGATCATCGTATCTGGGTGAAGGCAGCCGCTCCAACGTTGCGCCATAGTCGTATCCGATGTACCCGGCCACGCCGCCTTGAAAGGGTGGGATGTCCGCTATGGGATCGGTGGCCCACGGCGACGCCAGTTCTCGCGCGACGCGCAGCGGGTCATCTTCTACAACCTTAGTAGTACCATCGCGCCAGTCGAGAACTTCGGTCAGCCGCCCCTTGCTTCGCACGACGGCCCAGGGATTGGCCGTGGCAAACGAGTGTCGGCCGAGTCGATGCGGATCGGTGCCGGAGTCGAGCAGCAGCGCGTAGGGTTGAGTCCGGATCCGGGAGAAAAAAGACAGCGGATCGGTGGGTGACGCGAGCTCCTCAACCTCCATCAGATGTCGGGGCAGCCGAAGCTCGTCGCTGCGAGCGGCGGGCCGTGACACGCAAGTGCTCGCGCGCGGGATCGTCGGGCGGCGTGAGATAGCCCCAGTTGAGCGAGCCTTCCTGCCTGTACGTCTTGCCGAGCTGGATCGCCAGCTTGGCCTTGGCCAACTCCTTTCCAAGGTAGAACGCGTGCGTCGGCTCATCGACGTCCAGTTGCGCGAAGATCTCCTGGATGTCGGTGCCGCGCACGAATCGCTCAGAGTTGAACACGGTGATCGTGTCGCGGTCGGTGAAGATGCGGTAGTTCGCGTCGGTGATCGCGGCCTGCAGCCGGCGGAGCTCTGCTTCGCCGTATTCGAGAATCGCCGGATCCTTGACCGTCACCAGTCGATCGTCCACGTGCTTTGGCAGCTGGCGCTGGGAGATCGAGTAGTGCATGAGCCGCCGGGCGATATCGATCTCGCGCACGGCCCCGCGCGCCCATGGGATCACCTCGGTCGTCAGGACCGCCCGCACGCCCACTTCCTGGCATATGGCGATGAGCACGGCATGGACGCCAGTGGAGTCGGCGGCCGTGAGCTCGGTGATGTTGCCGATGCCCATGAGGAGCTGGGCTTCGGGATAGCGCCTCCGTGCGTCGGCATAGCGCTCCAGCGAGCGCATGAACCCGAAGCCAATGGGCTCGATCACCGGATCGACGTAGTACGAGACGCCCCAGCCATCCAGCGCCGAGAGCGTTGCGTCGAGGGTCTCGATACCTGCGCCAAAATCGGGGATTGCCACGACCCACGTGCCGGTACCGGCGAGGCCGCGGGCCACGTCGAGATTCGAACTGTTCACGCTGAAGACCAGGCGGGCGCCTGCCTCCGCCGCCGTCCTGATCTCGTCGGGATCAAACGTGTCGATGCTCACCCGCATCCCCGCGCCCACCAACTCGTGCACCACGCCGCTCAACTCTGGAAAGGCGCGGCCGGGCGTACACCCAATATCGATCACATCCGCGCCCGACGAGCGGAAATATTCCGCCTCTCGTCGGATCGCATCGCGACTTAGACGAGGCGCGTTATTGATTTCGGCGACAATCTCGATGTCCCACGCGCCGTAGTCTCGGCGCACTGCGGCGTGCCCGAAATACTCGGGTATCTCGCGCAGGTCCTTTGGACCGCGCACCACGTGCACTCCCACCTTGTCGGCAATCACGGACGGGTCGCCTTCGCACAGCCCCGGGATCATGACCAGCTCCACGCCGTCCGGCACCTCGAGGAACCGCGCGATCCACGGCGTCGTCATGAGCGCCGCCACCGTGATCTTGAGAGCCTTCACCGTGTATGCCCACGGCGGCGACATGCCCGCCAGCGTCGAAACGAGCGCGGGCTCCGCGAGCGTGCCGGTGACGAAGAGAATGTGGCGGGGCGAGTCTACCGTTTGTCCCCGCTCTGCACGAACTTCTTCGGATTCCCCTCGAGGGGTCCGCCGGGCTGCGGGCGCCACAGCGCCAGCTCCTCGATCTGCCGCGCGAGCGCGAAATCCTTCCCCGTAATGCCACCGGCGCTGTGTGTCGCCAGCTTCACGCCGACCCTGGCCCACGTCACGCTGAGGTCAGGATGGTGATTGGCCGCCTCGGCCAGAAATCCGATCGCGTTGACGAGCATGAGCGTGATCGGCCAACCGTCAGTCTTGTACCACCGCCGGATCCACTTGTCCTCGTAGTACCATCCCGGAAGCTCCGCGAGCTTTTCCGCGAGCTCCGCCTCGCTGTACGTCGCTTCTTTTGTCGTCATGGCATTACCACCCCCCCGTTCACAAAGATAGTTTGGCCCGTGAGGAAGGCGGCCGCCGGCGAGGCGAGAAACACGGCTACGCCCGCGACGTCCTCCGGCGTGCCCCAGCGCTTCAACGGGGTCGACTCGGCGACCGCTTTGTAGCGGGCTGGGTCCATCGCTCCGCGCGCGAACGCCGTCTCGATCCATCCGGGCGCCAGCACGTTCACGCGAACTTTGGGGCCGACTGAGCGCGCCAGCGATTTGCTGAACGCCAGGACGCCGCCCTTCACGGCCGCGAACATCTGCGGATTGCGACCCTCCATCCCCGTGACCACGTGATCCCAGCTCATATTGATGATTGCGCCTCCCGTCTGCTGAGAGCCCAAAAGCTCGGCCGCCGCCCACGAAGCAAAAATCGTCCCTTGTAGATCGACAGTGAGCAGGCGCTCCAGCTTGGCCTCGCGAGGGAGCTTGGCTCCGGCACCGGTGAGAATGTCGGCGCCGGCGTTGTTGATCCACACGTCGACGCGCCCGAAGCTCTTGGCGGCGTCGCGCGCGACGGCATCGATGGACGATCGCTCGGCCAGATCGAGTCGAAAGACCTCGGCTCGTCGCCCGAGCGCAGTCACCGCGGTGGCGGTCTCTTGAGCTCCGTCTTTATTTGCCGAATAGCTGAGGCCCACGTCGGCCCCTGCCCGAGCCGACGCCACCGCGATTGCGCGTCCAATACCACTCGACGCGCCGGTGACGAGCACGGTGAGTCCTGCGAGCTGAGCGCTTTGCGAAGCAATGGGCGGCACTGCGGGGAATCTACGCGCAACCAGCCCGGCCCCTAGCCCCTTCCTGATGCGTTCGAGATTTGTCATGGCCAGACACCATCGGCGGCGTCGAACCTCAATTCCTTCATGTTCGCGTGCGCCGAGCCGTTGAGGGTGTCTGCGCGGGGACGCTTGAGCTGCGGACCGAATTGTTCAAGCAATTTGATGTTGTACTCGGGCACGAAATCGTCATGTAAATTGACTTCCCATTTCGCCTCTCTTATCGGGGCGGATGTGTTAGGGGAGCGGGTTAGCGCCTGGATCTTGCACTGCTAGCACTCTAGTGCTTATATTAGCACCAGAGTGCTTACAGGCATTGAAGGATGACGTCACTCGACATGGTCCTCGGCGATCGGCTCAATATCGCTGTGCTACGCTGGCTCGCCGGCATCCACACCGGTATCAGTGGCAACGCGCTCGCCCGGCGCCTAGGGCAGCACCAGTCGTCAGTCCGCAAGGCATTGGAGCGGTTAGTGGCTGCGGGGGTGGTCATGCGCACGGACGTGGGTCGCAGTGCGGCTTATACGCTGAATGAAGACCGCGCTATCGTCCGACGCGTGCTCGTCCCCCTCTTCCGTCGCGAGGCCGAGCTCACCGAGACACTACTCGCCGCAGCGACGGCGTTAGCGGCCCGCATTGTTCCTCCGGCCCGCGCGGTAATCTTATATGGCAGTCTCGCCCGGGGGACACGCGACGTGCGCGACATTGATCTTTGCGTCCTCACGTCGGCGCGCGCGGACAACGAACGGGTTCGCGACGCACTGACTAAAGCTGCCGAGCCGATCGCCCGGCAGTTCGGTCTCCCCGTCAACCCCGTGGTCATCGCTGAGCCCGAGCTCACGGGTGGTCCGGCGCGAGCCCTGCTCGCCGAGGTACGTGACAGCGGCGTGCTGCTCGCTGGTATCCCGCCAAGTGCCCTGGCCAAGGTCCGGCGCTTGCCTCCTCGTGCGCGAGGCAGCGCCCGGCGGCGGCGTTGACCAAGCGCCTGCCGGCATCGACAGTCGCACCGGAGCTCGCGGCCAAGTACTACGCCAAAGCGGTCCGGTTCCGTCGCGATGCGGAGGCTATGCTGGCTCTCGGCACGGAGTTCAGCGGCAACGGCGTGGCGGTCCTGTGCGTGCACGCCGCGATCGCGTACGCCGATGCTGTGACGATCCGCGCCGCAGGGCAGAAATCGAAAAGTGGTGAGCATCGGGACGCGGCGACCTTCCTGGCGTCGGTAGTCGCAATCCGGACACCGGACGACAAGGCGGCGCTCAAGGCGCTGCAGGCGGTGCTGAACCGCAAGGACGAAGTCTCCTACGCGGACGACTTGGTGGGCGAATTCGATGCGCGGGAAATGATGGCGCGGCTAGATACGTTCGCGGCATGGGCAGATCGTCGCTACGCGGCTATGGCGTAGGGCTGCACCTTGTCCACGGCCGCCGTCATTACATGGGGGGCGCTCGTCACAACTGCGCCAGAAACAGTGCTTCGCATTGCCCAAGGCGCGTGTCGGACTATGGGGATCGCCGTCAAGCAGGCGTCATCAGCCGTCCGTGAGTGAGCTGGTAGACACCGCTAACAGAGGGCCGGCAGCCAAGCGGATTCAACTAGGATATGTGCGTCGGCTCAGTCTGCTGCGCGTGCAGCCAGTTCGTCGATGCGTCGTGCGCGTTGTGACGCAGATCACTTCGTAACGCGATAAACAGAATGTGAAATAAAGGTTGCACTCGCAGCCGAGTTGCATATCTTGGCTGTCCCTGTTTGGGACAATTGTATTCGCCTAGTCTTTGGGCGCGTTGCAAGGTGATTGGCGAGGCGTTCTCGTAGAGCGTTTCGGGTATTGCTAAACACCTGCCGGTCCGCGGCTGGGATCTCCGTCCTATCAGGACAGAGCGCCTGCAGGCTTGCGGCAGCGGCGACTTCCTGAATTGATGCGATCCTGGCACCGAATGTTGCACCTGTGATGCAGCTACTCGCAGGTGTGGGTCTTCCGTCGCTCCCCGCGCGAACGCGCGTCGTGCTCGAACGTCATGAGCCGACGTCACGCAATCCGAGGCTTCGCGTCGCGCTCACACACCTGTCATAGGCAGGAAGTCCGGCGTGGCGGCTATAAGATCCATCGTGAAAAGGATCCCCCTCGTGGGACCACTGGCGATTCGAACGCGACGAGCAATCTCCAAGGTGACGTTTCGTTCGAGCGACTATTGGGAGCGTCTATATCAACACGGAGGGACTTCCGGTCCTGGATCGTATGGTGAGTTGGCCGCCTTCAAGGCCGATGTTATGAATGAGATTGTCAGTCAGAACGGCATTCAGACGGTGATCGAGTTCGGTTGCGGGGATGGCAACCAGCTGCGGCACATGCGATATCCCAACTACCTAGGGGTTGACGTCGCGCAGTCCGCTGTGGAGCGCTGCCGGGAACTGCACAAGGATGATCCAACCAAGCGCTTCTCTGTGATCCGCGCTGATGGAGAGTACGGCCAATTCGATATGGCGATATCGCTTGATGTTATTTACCATCTCGTGGAGGACTCGGTATTCGAGTCGTACATGCGCAGCGTTTGTGCGGCCGCAACGCGGGTCGTTGTCTTTTACTCAAGTAACGGAGACCCCCTAAACGGAGCAGTATCGTGGTCACCCCACGTGCGGCACCGCCGGTTCACGGATTGGATGGACTGGAACCGGCCTGACTGGAAGCTGGTGACCATGATACCAAATCGATATCCATTCCGTCATGAAGGCGAGTTGGAGCGCGGCTCGTTCGCCGACTTTTACGTCTTTGAGAAAGCGCCCGGTCCCACATGAGCGAGCCCGCGCCATCGATGTGCGCAGCGTGGAGTCGGCCCCGCGATGAGACTCAGACCACAAGCCTCTGGTCCCACGAACGACCTTTACGGCTTCACGCGCGATCCGCTGCCTGGGTCCGTCGGCGGTGGGCCGAGCTGCTCGTCAGCCTTCATTGCGGGCGTCAAGTTGCCTGCGTCGCGTCGGTTGTCGGATTTGCTGGACGCATAGTCCGGAGGCGCCGGGCCATAGTCGCTGGGGTAGTAGAACCGGAACGCCCGCTTGTCGCACTGAATCACCGCAAACTCGTCGTGCCGCTGCACGATCTTTTCCAGGTCGCCTCGGCTAGGCTGGCAGCTGAATGCGTTGAGACCACCGGCGACGCAGGTGTTGACGTCCTCGCCCATGCAGGTAGTCGGCGTATGCACGTGCAGCTCGGGCATCCCTTCGGGACACTGAAACTCGGCTGAGATGGGCGTGGCCGCGTCGGTCTCGGCTTCCCTGATCTCGAACACACGAAAAACCGTGTCGTCCTGCACGGGCTTCGTTCGCGACACGTGGTAGACCCCGTACGACCAGTCCGTCACGCAGTACGCCCGCTCGGTTTGATGCTCGTCGTCCGTCCATAGCTTCTCGAGCATCTGCCTCGGCAGGTCCATGACCACCCCAAGGCGCACGGCCTGCGCCCCGGCAGGACGCGCGGAAGCCGCGCACACTCCCATGAGCGCCGCGGCCATCGTCCCGGCAATTCGCGCACGACCCGATACACTCCGTCGCATTCGCTCGATCCTCGTGACTTTTTATCCTGACCTTTTACCTAGGGCTGCCGTAACCAACGCCTGAACCACGCTCGGGCGTGCCCAAGAGCGCAGTCGCAATCAGCGCGCCGTCGCAACCAATTGCGTCGAGCTGCCGAATATCATCGTCGCCCCGGATCCCGCCGCCGACAATGAGCTCGACCTCATGAGAGGGCAGCGCACCCCGAATTTCACCCACCAACGATAGATCCACCCCCGCGTTTCGTCCCACCCGAGACAGGTCGAGCAGGATTACGCTTCGTACACCGTACGCTGCCGCTCGGCACGCCAGATCCACCGGGGACTGCCGCGCACGATCGGTTCCAGGCGCGCCCAACGGAACTCCGTCCTTCAGGTCGAGGCTGAAGACTGTCCTCTCGGGGCCCAGAGCGGTCACTATGGCCGCCAGATCCTCAAAGGAGCCCAGGGTTTCGAGCCCGACAACGATTCGCGTGGCTGGCACCGCTCTCGCCCCAGCAGCACGCGCTTTCTGTACGGTATTCGCGCCCGCATCAACCATTAAAGGGAGTCCCACGCCGGCAATCTCGGTAAGGTCGTATGGTTCAGCACCGTGGATCGCGTCGAGATCGGCCACATATATTCCGCCGACGCCACCATGTGCACGGTACGCCCGGGCCAAGGCAACCGCATCGCCCGGCTCAGCCTCGCCGAGCAGCGTTGAACGCACAGGTGCGTAAGCTTCACGTGCTCCGCCCCGCGCGTGCACAGCGCGCCCCGCCCTGAGGTCGATCACGCCGAATATGCGCACGAACAACACATGCGGCTGGGACGTTGGTGGCGTCAACACCAAGGTGGCTCGCGTCGTGGCCGGCCGAGTGGCGAGCGTACGGGCGCGTCCATACGAGCTCCAGCGCAATCCGGCGGCGTTGGCGCCGTTGCTCGGAAACCTGGCCCGAGAAGCCGGCGGCTGCCGCGAAGATTCGCATGCGGTCACCATGACCGCAGAGCTGTCACAATATTTCCGAACGAAGCGCGAGGGTGTGGCCTTCGTGCTCGACGCGTTCGAGGCCGCGTTTCCCGACGCGCCGATTCGCGCATACACCACTGCCGGAACGTTCGTCGACCTTGCGACCGCTCGGCGAAGTCCGCTGACCGTGGCCGCCGCTAACTGGCACGCCGCGGCAACTCTCGTTGGGCGGACAGTGGGCAACGCCATTTTCATCGACGTTGGGACAACCACGACCGACATCATCCCCATCGTGCGTGGCGTCGTCGTCGCCAGCGGTCTTACGGATACCGCGCGCCTGCGATCGAGCGAGCTCCTGTACCTGGGGGCGGTGCGCACGCCAGTCGAGGCGGTCACCCACGAGGTCGAGGTCGCAGGTTGTGCAATCGCCGTCAGCGCCGAGGGCTTTGCACTCAGCGGCGATGTGCATCTGTGGCGCGGTACGCTGGCGCCATCCGACTATACCGAGCCTACGCCGGACGGCCGGCCGGTCAGCCGAGAGTTCGCCGCGGAGCGGCTCGCGCGAGTAGTGTGCGCCGACCGCGAGATGCTCGACGAAGCGGCGATCGATGGCATCGCGAACGATGTCGCCGCCGCTCAGGTGCGCCGCACGGCACACGCGATCTCGCTCGTGCGCGCGCGCCACCCATCGCTCGATATCGCGGTCGTCACCGGCGTGGGTGACTTCATAGCTGCCGAGGCGGCCACGCGCGCGGGCATGGGAGTACACCGGCTGGCCGACATGATTGGCGCCGCCGCCGCCCGCTGTGCGCCCGCCGCCGCAGTGGCGCTGCTAATGGCGCCGCCGGCGGCAGTGGCGGCAGTCGTCGATGTAGTGATCAAGGTTGGCGGCTCACTCTTGCGCGACGCGGCCGCGTATGCGTGCGTCATAGATGCATTGCGCGCGTGTTCTCGGCAGGCGCGTGTATTGGTAGTGCCAGGCGGCGGCCCATTCGCGGACGCGGTGCGCGATGTGGATCGCCATCTCACGGTTGGCGCCGACGAGGCTCACTGGCTGGCGATCCAGGCAATGGACCAGCATGCCCACCTGCTGGCGAGCCGGATTCCTCGGGCCGTGGTGGTGAGAAGCCCGGGCGAAATCGATGTCGCGCTCGCGGCAGAGCGGATGGCCATGCTGGCCCCGTCCGCGTGGCTTCGGAAGGACGATCCGCTACCGCATTCCTGGGATGTCACGAGCGACAGTATTGCCGCGTGGGTTGCCGGACGCGTTGGCGCTCGTGCGCTGGCGCTGGTGAAAGCGGAAGTCGCCGGCGAAGGAAGCTCAGACTCGAATGTGAACGGCTACGTTGACCCTTACTTCGCCAGCGCTATCCCGCTAGGCGTAGACGTCACCGTAGTTGCGCCTCGTGGTGTGAGCGGCGTCTGCGAGCGTGCGCACGCAATGGGCAGCAACGCGCCCCGTGCGACCGCCGTCGCAGGCGGCGCTGCGGACGCCGACGATATCGGCGCCGATGCAATAGGCAGTGTGAAGGTCTTCGGCTCGGAGCGAACCGGCGAGGGCGACCGAGAGGCCGACAGCATGCGCGGCGGCCACCCACCCGTCAACGGCTTCGAGAGACACGTGATCGAACAACCTACCACCAGTCTTGTTCGCGGTGTCGAGAAGCACGCCTAGTGCGCCGCATGCGGCGGCGATGTCTAGCACGCTGCAGCGGCCTAGTCCACTCGGGGGCGAGACGTCTGCGTACGCAACGCAGACCACGGCCGCCGGACGCTCGGCCCGAGCTGCTCCTCGTGCTGCCGCGGTCGCGAGCCTAAGTCCGTCCGCGGCACGAGAGACGCCCGCAAACCCTACTTTGACAAAGGCGAGGCCCGCCGTGGACGCAATGTACGCCGTGCGTTCCGCCGCGGCGCATGTTTCCGAATCGCCGAGATCTCCCAAAGCCGCACTCACAGGGCAAGCGTCATGCACCTCGCCCACAATGTGGCCCAGCGCCTCAGGCGCGACGGCGCCTAGCGCGCCGCGCGTGGGGTCTTTCGCATCTATTATGTCCGCGCCGCCTGCGATTGCCGCGTGTGCTTCGACGGCATCGGCCACGCTTACGAGTAGCCGCACCGGGCATAATCTATCGCCCCGCGCAGTGACGGTAGGGGGCTAGGCCCCCTACCGTCACTGCGTTCGCGTTCGATCAGCCTCCGAAATCGTCGTCCTTACGGCGTCGGTGTAGTGCCAGACTGTCCCGTGCTGTCCGTCATCGTGCTCTTCTTGTGCTTGTGACTCTTCTTGGTGGTGGACATCCCGCTGTCGGACGCGCTGCTCATGCCCTGCGCGCTGGGGTTTGCTGACGGATTCGTCGTCCCCGACGGATTTGTCGCCGAGGGGTTTGCCGATGGGTTGGCCGATGGGTTCGTCGACGGGGAAGGACTTGGCTGCGCAGCCGGCGGCGGCGCGTTGGCCGAGCTTGTGTCCACGGCGCCGTTACTGGTGTTACTGCTGGGCTTGGTGTTGCAGGCCGCTGTCAGCCCGACTAGGGCAACTGCAGCAGCATAGTGGATAACGTTTCGCATGAAGGGGATCCCCCGTTAAGTGGCGCGATTTTCTATTGCACAGTGCAGTAGGCGTTCTCGCGCAATAACCGGACCTGAGCCGGATGTGCGCCATTGGTCGGGGTTTACCGAGGAGGCTCATGCGGATAGCTTCCCGAGACTGTCAGGAGCGGCAAATGGGTGAGCACCACCAGGTGGATCGCCGGTCATTTCTGCGCAGCGGAGCGCTGGCAGTGGCGGCGCTGGCGCTCGGGCAGGCGGGGCTGGCCGAGCCGGCGAGCGGAGAGATCGCTCCTAAAGCGACCGGTCCCGACGATGAATTGACCGACGAGGTCAAGCGCGTCTTCAAAGACCATTTTGGCGATCGGCAGATCCAGTACGGTCACGTGAAGCTCGATGTTCCTGCCGACGCGCCCGATGGACGCGCGGTACCGGTGTTCATCGAGAGCGACCTGCCTTTTACTTCGTCCTCGTACGTCAAAGCACTGCATCTGATCGTAGACCACAACCCAGACATCTACCTAGCCGGGTACGAGCTGTCGCCCGGCATGGGCGCCGCGTCGATAGACACGCGCATCAAGATGCGGCGCACCTCTTACGTGCGTGCCATCGCGGAGACCAACGGTGGCGAGCTGTGGGCGGCCGCGACCAAGGTCTTCGTTGGCCTGAATGGGTGCGGGTGACAATGACAACGCGATTGGTCAGCCCTTACGTCCCCACGATCACACTCGGCATTCCCGCTAGCCAGGGAGCGCCCGGTGTGGGAGAGGCTAAGGTCGTCGTACCGGCGTCGGTGCAGCGCGGCAGCATGATCTATGTGCGCGCGCTACTCGCGCATCCGATGGACACCGGGTTCTTCCGTACCGCCGACGGCACCCCGATTCCGGCGTATTTCGTCAATGACGTGACCGTGACCTACGGTAGCGAGCGCATCGCCCACTTCACCTGGACGTCGGGGATAAGTCGTGATCCGTTCGTGACGTTTCCGCTGACGGCGTCGCGCGAGGCGCCAGTCACGGTCGTCTGGAAGGACAACAAGGGCGCGGTCTACCAGAACAGCGCCGATGTCAAATTTACGGCGTCTTGACCCCCCGACCCCCGGACCCCCTGACCCCTGACCCCTGACCCCTGACCCGTAGCGCGTGCCTGGCGGCACTAGTCGCCGCCGCGGTTTCCGGTCGAGCGTCTTCCAATCCGCCAGCCGTCGGCCCGCCGTTTTCCACTGCGCCGTTTCATGCTCGGCAGCTAGCGCCTGGCGTTTACGCTGTACCGGGCGACACCGGTAGAGGATCGGAAGGGCGCCCGAACGCCGGGTTCGTAATCACGGACCGCGGCGTTGCCGTGATCGAGGCACTGGGAAGCCCGTGGCAGGCCAAGCAGCTCCGCGCCGTTATCGCGGCGGTGACCCGCGCCCCGGTGCGCTGGCTCATTCTCACGCACCATCACCCGGATCACATGATGGGCGCCGTCGTTTTCGTCCGCGATGGCGCACGTGTGTTGGCGCACCCGGACCGCACCATGCTGGCGGGGGAGAACGGTGACGACGCGCTGCTCGCGGATTGGGACGGGGTCGTAGGCCTCCACGAGCTGCAGGGTTTCACATTTGCCGACAAGCCAGATGTGCCCATCACGCATGATACGACAGTCTCACTTGGCGGCCGTCGCATCGTGCTGTACCACCCGCCAGGTGCGGCCCACTCTCCGGCGGATCTGGCCGTGTGGATCCCCGATGCTCGCGTGTTGTTCGCGGGTGATCTCCTCGTCGAGGATGGCGTCACGATGGTCGTGGACGGAAACTCCGGCGTGTTACGCCAGGTGCTCGACCACCTCGACAGCCTTGACGCCCGGACGGTTGTGCCGGGCCACGGGCGGATCGCGCGCGACCCGCACTCGCAGATAGCTCTCACGCGCGCGTACATCGATTCGCTGCGCACGGGCATGCGGCAAGCGGTCGAGCGCGGCACGCCCATGACTCACGTGCTGGCGACGTTTCCGCCGCCAGACAGCGGTCGGCCCGTATCGATTGCCTCGCGCAGGCAGCGCAACGCCGAGCGAGTGTATCTGGAGATGGAACGACAGCTCATGGGTGTTGGCGACGAGCAACCCACGGCTCCCCCTCCCCCTTCTAATCCCAATCCCAATCCCGGCTCGGGCGCCGCGCGCTCGGAGCCGCGGGACACTGGCGCGCCTGCGTCGGACGCGATCGCCGGCTCGGCTGCTCGCCCGGGGCTCATCTCTACCGACTCGCTGGCCGCGCTCATTCCGTCTGGCGCGGTCTCCATTGTCGATGTGCGCACCGACATTTCGTACTATCTAAAGTCGCATATCCCGGGCGCCGTGTATCTCAACTCGGAGTCGCTCCGCTCGATGGCGGACGGGGTGCCCAATCTGCTCCTGCCCTCCGCCAGCTACGTAACGCTGTTCACCCGGCTCGGGATTCGCCTGGGCCGGCCCGTCGTGATCTACAGCGCCGGCGAGACGCGCAACATCGACGCCACGTACCTGTCGTGGATTCTCTCCGGATTCGGCGCGCCATCCGTGACGATTCTGGACGGCGGATTCGCGAAATGGGAGCTCGAGTCGCGCCCGACCTTGCGCACGTATCCGTCCGCCGTACGCGGCTCTTTTCCGGCGCGTGCATTCGCGCCCGCTCGTGCCACATTGCAGGACATTCGTCACTTTCTGGGTCTGGGCGGCGGCGGCGGCGGCGGCGGCCATCCGGGCAATGTCATGCTGGTCGATGCGCGTCCGCCGGATCAGTATGCCGGACAAGCCGGCGCGCAAATGCGACACGGCCACATCCCCGGCGCGATCAGCCATCCGTGGGTAACGGACCTGACCGACGGCCTCACGCACGTCTTCAAGCCGCTCGACATGATTCGCGCCAGCTATGTGACGCAGAACATCACTCCCGACAAGGACATCATCGCCTATTGCAATGGCGGGCTGGAATCGAGCCATGTGTACTTCGTGCTGCACGATCTCCTGCGGTACCCTCATGTGCGCGTGTACGACGGCTCGTGGACGGAGTACTCGGTCCATGAAGAGCTTCCAGCGACCGTTGGCGCTATTCCGTAGTCGCCGATGGACGTGATCGCGTCCCTCGGAACCCTGGGGCGCGCCCCCGGATTGAGTAATCTCGTATGTGGATAGTACGACTCGCGCTGCGGCGGCCGTACACGTTCGTCGTCGCATCACTTCTGATATTGATATTTGGGATCGTCACGTTACGGCGGACGCCGACGGACATCTTCCCTAGTATCAACATTCCGGTCGTCAGTGTCGTCTGGCAGTACACGGGGACGGCGCCGATCGACATGGAGCACCGCATGGTGTCCGTGTTCGAGCGGGCGGCCACGACCACGGTCAACAACATCGAGCACATCGAGTCCCAGTCGTTTTATGGCGTAGGCGTGGTGCGTGTGTATTTCCAGCCCCAGGCCCGCATTGAGGGAGGGGTCGCGCAGATCACCGCGATCGCGCAGACGATCCTGAAAGCCCTACCGCCGGGCACCACGGCGCCGCTGGTCGTCCAGTACAGCGCGACCAATGTCCCGATCCTCCAGATCGGGATGAGCAGTAACACGCTGTCCGAACAGGACATGTGGGACCTCGCCAACAACTTCATACGCACGCAGCTGGCGACCGTGCAGGGCGCGCAAATCCCGTATCCATACGGGGGCCGGATGCGCCAAGTCATGGTGGATCTGGATCCCCACGCGCTGACGGCGAAGGGGATCTCGCCCAACGATGTCGTCAACGCAATCAATGTGCAGAACCTTCTCCTTCCGGCTGGCACTGCCAAGATCGGGACGCGCGAGTACGAGGTGGGCTTGAACGGAAGCCCACTCGTCCTGGACCAGCTCAACGACCTCCCGATCCGGCAGGTCAACGGCGCAATGGTCTACATCCGCGACGTCGCTCACGTGCACGATGGCTATGCGGTGCAAACCAACGTGGTGCGACAAAATGGAACGCGCGGTGTCCTCATCACGATCCTGAAGGCCGGACGTGCGTCCACGCTGGACATCGTCAACCGCGTCAAGGCGGTAATTCCGCAGGTCGCCGCGTCACTCCCGAAATCCTTGCGCCTGAACTACGTCATCGATCAGTCCATTTTCGTGCGTTCGGCGCTCGTCGGCGTGCTTCGCGAGGCGATTATCGCCGCTCTCCTGACTGCAATCATGATCCTGCTGTTCCTCGGCAGCTGGCGCAGCACGCTCATCGTCGCCACGTCTATTCCTCTCGCGATTCTATGCTCGATAATCTGCCTTGGCTCGCTTGGCCAGACGATGAACGTCATGACGCTGGGCGGTTTAGCCTTGGCGGTCGGGATCTTAGTGGACGACGCGACGGTCGAGATCGAGAACATCCACCGCAATCTCGGGCAGAAGAAGGAGCTGACACACGCGATTCTGGATGGCGCGTCGCAGATCGCCGTGCCGGCGTTCGTGTCCACGCTGTCCATCTGTATTGTGTTCGTTCCCATCTTCTTCCTCGGCGGTATCGCTGGCTCGCTATTCGCGCCGCTCGCGATGGCGGTCATCTTCGCGATGATGGCGTCGTACCTTCTCTCACGAACTGTTGTGCCGACGATGGTGCAATTTCTGCTGCCGGCGGAGGCGCACCTGTACGCGGAGGGTGGTGAAAGCGGACACGCGCAAAGCGGGTCTGGTCCGTTTTGGCGGGCGTTCCGCCACGTGAACGCCGTCTTCGAGCGCATCCGGGATCGGTATCACGCGTTGTTGGAACGCGCGCTGCATCACCGCCGTCTGACGACACTCGCGGCGGCGTTATTCTGCGGCGTCTCGCTGTGTCTCATTCCGTTCATCGGCGAGGACTTCTTTCCCACGGTCGATGCCGGCCAGATGCGGCTCCACGTCCGTGCGCCGCCTGGTACGCGCATCGAAGAGACGGAGCAGTTCGTGGCGCAGGTAGAGCGCACTGTCCGCTCGGTGATCGCGCCGCGCGACCTGGCCGTGATCGTGGACAACATCGGCCTGCCGTACAGCGGGATGAATCTGTCCCTCACCGACAGCCCCACGATCAGTGCGGCGGACGCCGAAGTGCAGATCTCGCTCAAGCCGGATCATTCGACATCGACGACGGAATACATCCGGAGATTGAGTCGGGCTTTGCACAAGTCGTACGCGGGCGCCGAGTTTTCTTTTGGTGCGGCGGATATCGTGAGCCAGATTCTCAACTTCGGGCTGCCGGCGCCCATCGACGTGCAGGTCGTCGGAGCCGACCCGCGCAACTACGGAATCGCGCGCGACATCGCGCGCAAGGTGTCCACGATACCGGGCGCGGCCGACGTGCGCGTGCAGCAAGTGGTCCACGCGCCTCAGCTGACATACGACATCGATCGCACCCGAGCATCGCAGCTCGGGCTCACACAGCAGAGCGTCGTCAACAGCGTGCTGACGTCGCTCAGCTCATCGATCCAGACGTCACCGAATTTCTGGGTGAGCCCACAGAATGGGGTAGCCTATCCGCTGGTTGTCCAGACGCCGCAATTCGAGCTCGCGACACTGGACGCGCTCGGCGCGACACCTCTCTCGGCGACGGCGGCCGGTGGGTCCGAGTCCGCAACGGCGGATCCAGACGCGCCATCGCGCGCGGTTCCCACCGAATCGGCGCCCGCATCGCAGCTGCTTAGAAATTTGGCTAGACCCGGCCGTGCGACCACGCCGGCCGTCATCAGTCACTTCAATGTTCAGCCGGTGTTCGATGTCTACGCGGACGTCCAGGGAACCGATCTTGGGAGCGTGGCACACGGTGTCGATCGTGTCATGCGCGACGTCAAGCCGACGCTGCCGCGCGGCTCGTCCGTCATAAGTCGCGGCCAGGTGCTGAGCATGCGGCAGTCGTTCGCGGGACTGCTGTCCGGTCTCGCGTTCGCGATACTCCTGGTCTATTTCCTGATGGTGGTCAACTTTCAGTCGTGGGCCGATCCGTTCATCATCATCATGGCGCTACCGGGCGCACTGTCGGGAGTCCTCTGGGCGCTTTTCGCCAGCCACACAACGTTCAGCGTTCCATCGATGATGGGCGCCATCATGGCGATCGGCGTGGCGACGGCCAATAGCATCCTCGTGGTCGTGTTCGCGAACGACCGTCGCCACGAGGGTCGAACTCCCATCGAGGCCGCGCTCGACGCAGGGTTCACGCGACTGCGGCCCGTCATCATGACCGCGCTGGCCATGATCATCGGTATGTTGCCAATGGCTTTGGCGCTCGGCGAGGGCGGGGAGCAGAACGCGCCGCTCGGCCGAGCGGTTATCGGAGGCCTGGTCATCGCGACGTTCTTCACACTGTTCTTCGTACCGGTCGTATACTCGATCGTTCATGGGCGGATCGAGGCCCGAGCCGAGGCGCGGGGCGAGGCAGCGCCGGCCAATGGGCCGCGAGGCACCGCATGAAAGCCGCGATCATAGCCGTACTGCTCATCTTCGCCGGCCTGCTGACAATCGGACTCGTCCCGCGGCTGCGACAGATGCGGGAGCTCAAGGCGGAGCAAAGCGCGGCCTATAGCGCACCTGCGGTGGCCGTCGTCCGGGTCAAACGCGCAGAAAGCACGACCGACCTAGCGCTCCCCGGCTCCCTCGAGGGGCTGCATGAAGCTGCGATCTATGCCCGCACTGCCGGGTATGTCGTGCGCTGGGTGCCTGACATCGGCGCCCGCGTGCGGGCCGGGGAGCTCATGGCGCGGATCGAGGCGCCGGAGCTTGACCGTCAGACCGACCAGGCGCGCTCGGCGCTCGGCCAGCTACGGGCAAACCTTGCCCAAGCAGCCTCTGACCTCCGCAGATGGAAAGACCTGGCCAGGGACAGCGTCGTGACGGCACAGGAGCTCGAGCAACATCAGACCGCGTACGACGCCGCGGCGGCCAATCTCGCGGCGGGAGAGGCCGACTACCATCGCCTGCAGGATCTGCAGCAGTACGAACGCGTGACCGCGCCGTTCACCGGAGTCGTGACCTCACGGAGCCTTGATGTCGGGATGCTCGTCACCGATGGCGCGACGATGGGCGCGAGCGGCACGGGCTCGGCGCGTCCTCTGTTCTCCATGGCGCGGACCGACACCGTTCGCGTGTACGTGAACGTGCCCGAAGACGCCATAGCTCTCGCGCAGCCTGGAGGCGGCGCAGAGGTCCTAGTCCAGAGCTTTGCCAAAGAGAGCTTTCACGGGATAGTCGTCCGCAACGCCCGCGCCGTGGACGCCGCTTCGCGAACGTTGCTGACCGAGGTCCAGATTCCCAACCCCAAAGCGAAGTTGCTGCCCGGGATGTATGCAACGGTGCGGTTCGTCGTGCGACGCGACAATCCACCGCTCATCATTCCGGCCAACACGCTGGTCATTCGCGCCGACGGTCCCCAGGTCGCCGTCGTCGGCCCGGATCGTCACGTGCATTTCCAGAAAGTGGACCTTGGACGCGACTTCGGGAGCTCAGTCGAGATTACGGATGGTATAGATGATGGGGCGACTTTGGTGGTGAACCCGTCGGACGACGTGCATGACGGGTCGGCCGTGCGCCTTTTGCCCGACGTCAAGGAAACCGCGGAATGACGAAAGCATGGTGATTCCAGCATGATGTTGCTCCCGCCGCCGCCGCCGTCCCCGCCGCCGGCGGTCGTGGTGATGGCGGCCGAAGTACGCGACTCCATCAACGCGATTTTCCTGCGAAACAATAAGCATTGGGATGAGCTGAGCGACCAGAACACCCTTACTCAGATGCTCGGCACCGGGAAGCCGACGCAGCGCGAGTACTTGGGGTGTTTGGTCGGGCACGCCGCGCGAGACACTGTCTGGGTCACCGGGTGGCGCCCGGCGCGGGGGCTGAAGCAGTTCCAATTCGCGGTGGCGGGAACGTGCGACCACGTGCAACGCCTCATCGGCACGTGGCACACGCATCCCTATCGCGCTGCTCCAGACGGACACGCGCTCAAGGAGCCCGTCCTTTCTTCCACGGATCTCGCGACCTTTGCCGCAGGACACGACCGCGTCGTGATGGCGGCGTGGGACCGAGACTCGATCGATGCAGCGGCGCGGGACGCCCACGGCGCGGTTTCACACCCCGCGACTCTGATAGTCCGCTAGCCCGCATTAGATCGCGCGCAGGTCGCCATCAAGTGCATGATGCACCGGTGATGTTTTCACCGTTGCGGGGCACGCCCGCGTGAGAGTATGCTCGGCGGAGCCTTAGCGGCGAGGACAGCGTGACGTATTCACCAGCAATTCAGGACGAGTTCGAGGACGACGCTCTCCTGCACATACCGAAGGAGAGCGGTCAGTACGAGTGGGTCGATGGGCGGATAATGCTAGTCTCAGAGCCGGACCGATTACATGGTCGCGTCGGCATGCGCCTAGGCGTTCTCCTAGACAACTACGTCGAGCCGAATGACCTCGGGGTGGTCTACGGTCTCGACACGCTCTTTCTCCTCAAGCGTGAGCCGCGGACAGTTCGCGGACCTGACGTGGCCTTCGTCTCCAAGAGCCGCGTCGGCGACCCGCTAGGAGAAGGGGTGTGGGCGATTGCGCCTGATTTGGCCGCAGAAGTACGGTCGCGCAGCCAGTCCGCGAAGATGATGCGACACAAAGTCGAGGACTACCTAGAGGCCGGCGTCCGCCTCGTGTGGGTGGTGGACCCGCGTGCCCGAAGCGTTACCATCTATCGATCCGGCCAGCCCCCGCGCACACTCGGCGCCGCCGATGAGCTCGAGGGTGAAGATGTGATCCCGGGCTTTCGCTGCGTCGTGGAGTCGCTATTCCCGTAGCGAAGCGCCGTCGACCGTAAGCACGGCGGCGCCCTCGAGGGAGCCGCGCCGGAGGTCACTCAAGGCGTTGTTGGCGTCGCCCAGTGCGTATGGCGTGGTGGTCACGCGGACTGGCACACGTGGAGCGAGCGCAAGGAACTCCCGTGCGTCCTGGCGCGTGAGGTTCGCTACTGAGCGCACGACCCGCTCGCCCCACAGCAGCTCGTACGGAAATGAAGGGATGTCACTCATGTGGATCCCGGCACAGACGACCGTCCCTCCGCGATCGAGCGACCGAAGCGCCACTGCAACGAGTGCGCCGACCGCCGCGAAGACGATGGCCGCGTCGAGCGGCTCCGGCGGCATCGTATCCGATCCGCCAGCCCATTCTGCTCCAAGTGAGCGCGCGAACCGCTGGCCTTTGTCATCGCCCGGTCGAGTGAAGGCGAAAACCCGTCGGCCCTCGTAGCGCGCGACCTGGGCGATGATGTGAGCGGAGGCGCCAAAGCCGTACAACCCGAGCCGCCGCGCATCGCCCGCCGCCCGGAAAGCCCGGTAGCCAATCAAACCGGCACAGAGAAGGGGGGCGACCTCGGTGTCGCCGTACTCGGCCGGGAGGGCGGCACAAAAACGCTCATCGGCTACCATGAATTCCGCGTAGCCTCCGTTGATCTGGTACCCGGTGAACCGGGCATGCTCACATAGATTCTCGCGCCCGCTCTTACAGTAGCGGCACGTCTCGTCCACCCAGCCCAGCCAGGGAACGCCGACCCTGGTGCCCTCTGCAAACCGCTCCGCGTGCGGCCCAGCGGCGACCACCGTACCGACAATCTCGTGTCCCAGAACGAGCGGTAGCACGGGATCCGCGAGATCGCCGTCGGCAACGTGAAGATCGGTGCGACAGACGCCGCACGTGCGCACGCCAATCACCAGTTGACCCGGGCCAGGCTCGGGCCGCGGAATGTCCGCAAGGCGCAGCGGCTGCCGTATCGCCTCCAGCAACATTGCGCGCAAAAGCTCGAGCTCCTTACCCGGCGCGCTCCCGGTAGACCGCGCTCTGGCCGAAATTCTCCTCGACTTCGACTTCTACGCCCGTAAGACTCGCGGTGGATGCGACTTCCGCTTTGAGCCGCCCGGCCAAGTACTCGGCGAGCATCTCCACCGTGGTGTTGGGAATAGGGAGCATGGCGCAGTCCCCGCGAGGGAAGACATACCGGGGCCGCCCTTCGTACGCGACCGACACGGATTCCCCGGTCTCGCCGATAGTCAGCTTCGAGTTTGTGAGCGGCAGAAGCACCTTGTGGTCGATCTCGTCGCAGAGGCGCTTCATGATGCGCTTGAGCGTCACGAAGTCGAACACGTACCAGCTTTCAGGGTCTAGCGTCCCCTCCAGCGTCACTCCAACACGGTAGTTGTGCCCGTGCAGCGATTCGCACCGGTGGCCGGCGAAGGTGATGAAATGGGCCGACGCGAAAACGCAGTAGTCCTTGGTTACGTGTACTCGGAAGTCACCGTGTGGCGCCATGCCGATAATCTGAGGGGTGACGCCATGCCCCGCCAAGCAGCGCCGCAAACAAGGTCGCCGCGGTGAGGTCCGCGGTCGTTCCCGGGTTCCCGGAGTTTGCCGGATCGCGAAGTGATCGGTCGAGAGTTTCGATCTCCGCCCGTCCGGCCTCTGTCCGGACTCCGCCGGCTGCCACCGCGCTTTGCGCGGCGCGGCAGATGACCGACGCGGCCGGAAGTCCGAGTTTTCGGGCGATGTGACTGTCGGGGGCCGAAGCCAAGAGCGTCAGGAATGTCTCGAGCGTGGCCGCATCCCAATGCAGGCCGTCTCGCCGCGCGCGCTCGAGCGTGGGAACCCCAATGTCGAACGTCGTCGCGAAATCGGTGGCATACTCCCGTGCAACGCGGTCGCGGTCCCGCGCGAGTGACATGACCTCTCTGAGCGTGGCCGTCGGCGGCTCCGACACATCCTGCTCCGGCGCGCGACCTAGGCCGCCCGGGCCGGCCAGCCGAATTGCCGCATACACATCTGTGGCATCCAACACGGTAGTGGCAGATAGCACAGCCGCTACGCGCTCTCGCAGAGGCGTGTCGTGGGCGCCCACGAGCGCTGCGCGCGCGAGCGGGGCAAACAGAAGCACGATTCCGAGGTTGGTGTTCGCATCCGTCCAATACAGCGTCGCTCGGACCGCAGCCAGGACGCTGGCGCCGATGGGGCACTCTCCAGCGAGGGCGAAAGCAGGCCCAACAGCGGCCGCGCTGGCCAGGAAATCCTCGTATCGCGTGTCGTGAAAGTGCTGGCCGGGTGACACGTTGCCCGGTTTTGCCGCGCTCACCTCGAGCAAGCAGGCGAGCTGCGCGGCGCTGGCCACGAAATCGGGCTTCACCATACATAATCGACGATTGCGCCGGCCACATCGATGCCGGTTGCCTGCTGGAATCCCTGCCAGCCGGGGATTCCGTTGAGCTCCAGCACATACACAGTGCCGTCACGTGCGGGCAGCAGGTCAACTCCGGCATAGTCGGCGCCGACTGCTCGAGCGGCCTCGATCGCCGCTGCGCACAACGCCGGTGGTAGCGCGATCGCACGCGCGATCCCACCGCGCGAGACGTTCGTGCGCCACTGTGGCCCCGCGGGAGGCGCAGTGCGCTCGATCGCGCCTAGCACTCTGTCGCCCACGACGAACACCCGCACATCACTGCCAGCGTGGTCGATGGTGCGTTGCACGTAATAGACCCCACGCACCAGATCGATCGTGCGGAAGACGCGGAAGGCCATCTCCTCGTCGGTCACCCGCACCATGCCCAATCCCATCGATCCGAAGAGCGGTTTTACGACCACGTCGCCGAAACGGCGAAACGCGGCGAGCGCTTCCTCGCTGCATTCGCATACGACCGTGTCCGGCGTCGCAAGGCCGGCCCGCTGGAGAATGGTGGAGGCGTAGAACTTGTCTACCGATCGCTCAATGGCGCGCGGCGAATTCATCACTCGAATGCCCGAATCTTCGAGCGTATGCAGGGCGTCGACGCGGTAGATGATCTGTTCGAGCGAGCCATTGGGAATGATCCGGGCGAGCACGACGTCGGCCTCGAGCGCGAAAGTCGGCTGCGCCTCGCCTAGGCGAGCTACGAGGCTCTCGTATGGCCGAACGTCCGCTTTTCCTCCCCGCTCCGTCACCGCTGGCACAACTGATCGGTGTGCCACCCTGTGCGGGCGCTCAGGATGGTGACGTGCATGCCTCAGCCGAACAGCGACTGCTTCAGCACCTCACCGTTCAGATGTCCGCCATGAAAGGTCCGCCCAGTCGTGGAGCTGGTGAGCCAGACTTCGGCGGGACTGAACAGCAAGGGGTCGATCTTGTAGAAGTCGTTGTTGTAGCGCTTGAACGTGTCGTAGAACGGCGTGCCGTAGTCCGACGACGAAGTTGCCGGAAGCTTGGCCGCGAGCGCTTCGAGCTCGTCGTCTTCGGCGTCGATCACGTAGTACGCGCGACCGCCGTACAGTATGCAGTCATTCGTGTGCCCGATCGCGCGGAGATCGCTCTTTGCGACGGCGGGCAGCGGCGCGGTGCCCATCCCGGCCACGACTCGCTTCACGTCGAAGTCGATCGTATCCATTTTGTGGAGGCCTGTCTCGATTATCCGCGCGACCACCTGCACCCCGCCCGCGAGGCTCGCCGTCGGTGCGACGAGTATCGTGAGCTGAGCCGGCTCCATGTTGCAGCGCGTCGCGATCCAAGATGCAACGTCCTCTGTCGGGTGAGCTCGGGTCTCGAGCACGATCACGCCGTGCGACGCGGTCTCCTGGTACTTGAGCTTGGCGAACAGCTCCTTTTCCACGCGTGCGTGCGCGCGGAGCGGACCGGAGCCCATGGCGAAAAACTCGCCGGCCTTGATCGCCCAACCCGCGTATTGCGACGCCATGCACGAGACCGCGGGGTGGTCGGTCCAGACCTGGACACCCTGATATGACTCGCCGTCGATTTCGATGGGCTGGTACAGGATTCGTCCAAGGCCGCCCATGCACGCTTCGGCGAGCCCGAGCCCAGCGCCGTATCCGCCACGGGAGTCAATGCCCGCGTCGATCACTCGGGCCCCGTTGGCTAGTACGAATGACCGCACGCGCAATTCTGCTGCACGCGCGACCATATCGTCGGCAATATCTTTGGCGCGGTTGTTAAGGCTTAGCCCCGACGCTCCGGTAGTGGTCGTCGAGGGAGAGGGCGCGGCGTGAGTCATGATCGTCGTCGCCACGCGGTCGGACAAAGAGGCATTCACGGGCCCGTCCAGGTAAGAAGTTCACCTTTGCCGAGCTCGGACAGGTCACCACAGTATCGCTCATAACGACCTGTTACGAACTTGTCCTCCGCGATCACACCGTGTGAATCGCGCAGGTAGGCAAGCAAAACACGAAGGAACACTGGACGATAGGAGCAAGCGAACCGATACGCCGCCGGGACCGTCGCGCCACCAAAGGCCACTATGGTCCCGCGCTTGTTCCACCGCCCTACAACACCGCTCACGGTGCCAAAGATGAGCACCGTTCCGGCGATCATCGCATGGCCCGCACCGTCACCGGCGTTTCCGCCGGCAACTACTAGGCCACGCCGAGCCGAGGCTCCCGCGCCTCGCCCGACTGAACCGGTCACTAGCACTTCACCACCGGTCATACCGCGGGAGGCGCCGGGAAGCGCGCCGCCAACGCCGTCGCCGGCCGATCCGGCGACTCTGATGGAGCCTCCGGATAGGGCCACTCCGCATCCATCGCGCACGCTCCCGTTGACCTCTAGACGGCCTCCTCCCATGCCCAGGCCTACGTCGAATCCCGCGTCGCCCAGTACCGTGAGGCGGCCGCCGCGCATTCCCCCGCCGATACCGTCGACATTGCTCGACTCTCCTTCGATGCGAAGATCGGCGGACTTCTCTCCTTTCACCGTACACATCTCGCCAAGCTGCACGCGGCTAGATCCGACCCATACCGGCAGGGCGGCGATTTCGCGCTCGCTCAGCCCGGCCAAGCGATCCGGCACAACCCCGGACAGATCGACGCGGCTAGCGCCGGGTTTTCGGAAAGAGAGCGTGACGTTGGCCATTCGTGCGGTCGGCCCGATCAACTCGCGGCCATGATCTGGCGCAGGAAGAAATGGTGCGGCCCGAGCTTACCGCCATAATTCCCCGCTGTAATTCGTCGCACGCCGCCCCCGCTACGGCATGCGGCATCGATTCCCGCGCGCATTGCGGCGCTGATCGACGGCGCATCGAGCCCGTCAAGCACTATCTCCATGACGCCGTTCACGCCGTCTGGAATCTCGGTCTTGGTAATCGGTCTGAGTGTTGGGGCAAAGGCGTCGTTCGTGGTGGCGATCATCGTCTTGTAGCGCTTCGAGCCCACCTTACTTCCGCTGCGTACGATTCCGCCCGGGAAAGGCAGAATGACGCCGGACATTCCCTCTATCGCCTCGACCGCGGCTTCCGCTGCGCCCAAGGCCGCCTCGGCGCTTTCGGCGAGAATGAGAAAATTCCCACCGCCGATTCCTTTCACCTTCCCGAACGTCTCCTGGATCAGGAACTCGCCTTCCATTACGGGGATCCGCCAATATCGCTGCGGGCCAATGACTTTGCTCGATTGGTACCCGTCGCCAAATACGCGCAGTGCCTTGCCCACGCTTATCCGCTCTGGCGCGTCGCGAATTCCATCGAAGCACGCCGTCGTCGGGCAGGTGAGAACGGTTTGGCCGATGCGCTCGATGAGCCGCTGCGGCAGGCTGGCCGAATCTGGCGTGAAGAACAAGACGCTCACGCCCGGACGCCCGTCTGGCGTCTCCGACGGCGGAAGCTCCCGTTCGATTGCCGCTTCGCACTTGCACGCGATGACCGAAGTGGCGAAGCCGGTCATCGTCGTCGCCGCCACGCGCGCCCAGCGGGCGGTTGCCCCCGTGATCACGACGCGCGCTCCGCGCATCCCGAACGCTTCGGCGAACGTATCGTCGATCTCGACGCCGCGAATGGTGGCCGGCCCCGTCGCCGCCGGTGACGTCATGCGGGATAGTTCTCGAACGCCACGGTCAGATAGCGATCCATGTAGGTCTTGATGTCACGCTCGACAGCGCGGTCGTATTCTGGTCGCACGGAGTGGCGCGCGCCCGCTGGGGCGCGGCGCAACTGCCCCTCTTCGACGACCAGCGTTCCTGCCTTCACCACGTAGCGTGGCGTCTCGAACATGCGTGTGCGATCGTCGTCGCGCGTGTACACGGTGACGTCAGCGTCCGCGCCTGGGCCCAGGTGCCCCTTGTTCGACAACCCGAGGAGACGCGCAGGTCCCGCGCGAGTGATGATCGCGATCTCCTGCAGCGTGTACTCGCGAGCGAGCCCGTCGGCCAAGGCGCTTCCGGCGATCATTTTCTGATTGATCGCCTTGAGCTGCTCGTCGCGGAACGCGCGGTCCATGAGCAAGTGAATGAGTCGCGGGTAGCTCAGGAAAGTCCCGCCGTTCGGGTGGTCGGTCGACAGGACGAGTCGCCAGGGGTCGGGCGATAGAAGGAACAGCTCGAGCCCAACGACCCACTGGAGGGCAGCGACGGCCGCCTTGTCACGATAGGTGTACGGAACTATGCCACACCCGGTCTCCAGCTCTATGTCCACATTGACCCAGCGGCCGCCCCCGCTTTTGTGCAGCATGTACTCCACCGCGCCGTCCGCGGTCAGCGTGCATGCCTGACCGAACATCACCTGGCCGACGTCGCCGCTCGTCTCCGGGTGCTGCGCGAGGTATTCCGTAATCTGCTTTGCCCCGGAAGACCACGTCTTGCCGCGCTCGCCCGCGTACGCGTGGAATTGCAGGTGCGTGAAGTGCGCGCGGCGCCCTGCCGTCGTGCGCATGCTCTCGAGCGTTGTGGCGACGTTGCCGGCTTGCCCGAGATTGTTGCAGTGAATGTGGACGGGATGCGGAAGATTGAGCTCGTTCGCCGCCTCCGTCAGCGTCTCCAGAATGGCGCGAGGCGTCACTTTGGGGTCGCCCACCGCGTCGTCGAGCGACCTGACCTCGCGGACATTCTCCTTCCACAGTTCGACACCGCCCGGGTTCACGATCTTGACCGAATATCCCTTGGTTGCCCCGAGCAGCCACGCCACGTACTGGCGCGCACGCTCTTTCTCGCCGGCCGCGATCTGCTTGAGCAGGTAGGCGTCGTTGCCCATGAGCACGAAGCAGCCGGTATCGACGATCGGCGTGTCGTCGAACTGGGCATGGGTGTCGCGTGCGCTGATGGGCGCGACAGCGGCGTCGAAAACGGTCGTGTAGCCTAGGCCAGCATATCGGTACCCTGTGGTAAAGGTGCTAGGCACCGTGCCCCCCGTCCCCGATCGCGGAATCACGACGTCGCCGGTGCCGCCATTCGCGACAACGCTCGTCAGTCGCGGCGCGGCGAACGGGTCGGCCGCATGCTGCTCGGGCAGCAGGCGTCGCGCCTGATTGACGCTCGATGCCGCTACGTGGGCGTGGATATCAATGGCGCCCGCCATGACGACCATTCCTGCCGCGTCGACACGCGGAGCGTCTGCAGGCAGGTCGGCCACGATTGTACCATCGCGGATGCAAATGTCGCCCACCGCGCCATCGATTCCGTTCGCGGGGTCGTAGATCGTTCCACCGGCGATGCGAAGCGAGGTCATGCCGGGCCGCTTGGACGTCCGGCTAGTGTGGCGGCGAGCGCCAGCAATGTTTCCCTGGCACTGCGCGCACCGCTCAATGCGGGTCGAAGCCGCAGTGGAATGTCGTCAGTGCGAAATGCCATTCCGCCCTCATGAATCCCAGCCACGCCGGTGTCGATGGCGACGGCGGTCTGCAGCGTGCTTTCCGACGCATGAGGGCCTACGACCACGCAGCGAACGTCGGCTAGGTACTCACGCACGGCATCAGGCACCGATTTGGACGAGCCCACGACAAGGGCCGCGGAGACTTTGCGATCAGCGATACGATCGGCCGTCGCTTCGGAGCGGGGGACATACCGCGGGTAGCCGCGGGCGAAATCCACCGCCATTGGATATCCAGTCTGCCACGTAAGAACTGCGTCGACGCCGACGCGGTTTCCGCCCGCGCGAAGCGTGATGAGCGCGCATCGCGTCGATGCGTTCAGCGACTCCGCGATGGCCAGCATGCCTTCCGCGCGCGAGGGATCGCGGCCCGCGACCGGCTCTCCGTCCGTGATCAGCGCCACGTACTTCCCCGCCATCAGTTTCGAGGCGAGTGCGGCGGTGCGCGCGTCGAGCGAATCCGGAGCCGCGTTCGGCGCCGCGCGCCCCAAAATCGCCGCGCGGGTGAGCGCCTGCGCGGCAACTTCCTCATTGGCCGACACCCTGATGCGGAAATCGGCGTCGCTGGGTCCGTTCTCGGCCCCAACGTCCACGACGATCACCGCGCGTCCGATTCGGCCTTGGGGTACGAACAATCCCTCGGGGTCGGGCGCGTATCGTTTCGTGAAGCGGGGGTAGCGATCCGCCAGGTCGACGCCCCAAAACAGGATCACATCTGCGCGATTGCGAATCTCGCCGAGGGTGGCCGCGGCGCGTCCGCGTCGCTGCGCGGCTAGGATGCCGCCGGCTGCGGTTGATGAAGTCGCGCTGTCGACCGTGCCGTGCAGCATGTCAGCGATGGCAATCGCGGCACGCTGCGCCTCACACGACACGTCATCCGCAACGTACACGAGCACGCCATCTGCTTTGCCAATGGTATCGGCGGCGGCCTCGATCGCGCGCTCGATCGTCGCGTCCTGCCCGCCCACGCGGACGCGATTCGGCACGACTCCATCACCAAACCACTGTGCGCCGATCCGACACGCGTTGCGGGCTTCCGTGATCTTGCCGGCGCGCACGACCACGCTGATATCGTCACACCCGCAGCCGCAGCCGAGACAGGTGACGTGGTCGGTTATCTGGCCGGCGGCCGGGTCGGTGCCTCGCGCGGCGGAAGTAGGGGGCGGGGCGTCGGCGTCGGCGTCGGACATGAGTCCCCGCAAGGATACGCGGGCATCGCAACGACGGGCAATGGGTGGTTCATCTAAGCTGTCGGTTTCGCGGAATGACCACTTGCGGGTGGCTGCGGCGCAAGCGCGTGGCGGACCTGCTCTCGCAGCGCCGCGAGTTCCGCGTGCCGCTCGGGGTTAGCGGCGATGATGTCACCGAGGAGCGCGCCGGCCGACGCATCTCCGAGGATGATCGGGTCGGCGGACACGTGGCGACCGCCGAGGTGCCGCGCCGAATCGATGACCACCTCGTGTGGGAGCACGAGGTCACTCGGGCCGTATTGGACGCGCACGACCACGAAGCGCTTGCCGCGGCGCTCCATGAAAGCGAATCGCAAGCCGTCGACATCGGACGGCCAGGGCGCCATGGGGTGGCGTCCGCCTTCATCGCCCTCGAAGTCCGTGGCGCCTGGGCGTAGCCCGGCGAAGTTCCGCTCGAATCCACCCTCATACCGAATCGCATGTCGCATCGCTGGTCTCCGTTAGGTAATTGTGGCAGGCTGGCTCGTGAGCAACTGCTCGAAGCGCGGGTTTCCGCGGAGCGGGGCGAAGTTGGGGTCGATCCGGAGCCAGCCGGGCGAGAGGGAGTACGGGATTTTGAGCAAAGGCTCCAATGCATCGAGTGCTTTTTCCTTCTCTCCTGTCAGTGTGTAAACGCGTACCGCTTGATGCTGCACGTATGGACCGGTGACAGCGTCCTTGGAGATAGGGGCGAGCGCCGTCGCGCGCTCCGCTTCGTGAATCGCTTCGGCCTTCCGCCCCAAATATGCGAGTGCGAGGCCACGAAGGGCGTGTCGCTGAGCGTCGTCAGGCGTGACCGTGAGCTCGGCGTCGAATGCCAACCGCGCTGAATCCGCGTAGATGCGAGCGTGCGCCATGTCGCCCCGAAGGGCGTACTGCTGGGCAAGCACAATTCCCCACTGGGCGCGGCTCCCGTCAAACGCCTCGGGACGGAGCGTGAGCAGCACGCGCTCTTGTGCGCTGTCCAGGACCCAGCCTAGGTCACCGAACTGCGCGAAATACGCGGCCAGCGCCGCGGTGTCGACGGGTGCCGGCATCGCGTGGATCACCGCCCGCGCGCCTGCCAGATCGCCCTCAGCGAGCCGTACGTCGGCGCGCAGGTGCACAGCGAAAAGGTTTCCCGGGCGGA